>Ga0105045_10003708_pt1 | contig 13173 bp, 10 predicted proteins | sample MAT02_FD_78089 | JGI IMG/M metagenome (GOLD analysis project Ga0105045, IMG submission 78089) | Freshwater microbial communities from Lake Fryxell liftoff mats and glacier meltwater in Antarctica - MAT-02 (megahit assembly) | ecosystem: Environmental > Aquatic > Freshwater > Ice > Liftoff...
CGACTGCATTGGCACTGTCATTTCATCCAGAAGCTGGAGCGTGAGCCGGCGCTGGAACACCGCGCCGCCCACCCCGCAGCACAAGCCGCCCGCCGCCCTACCGCGCCTGGTGACCCGCTGTTGCTGGCCTGGGCGGAAGGGCGGACGGGCCTGCCCTTCCTCGACGCCTGCATGCGCAGCCTGATCGCCCATGGCTGGCTGAACTTCCGCATGCGCGCCATGGTCCAGGCGGTGGCCAGTTATCAGCTTGGGCTGGACTGGCAGGCCAGCGGCACGCGGCTGGCCAGGCTGTTCACCGATTATGAGCCGGGCATCCATTGGCCGCAGGTGCAGATGCAGTCCGGCGCCACGGGCATCAACACGCCGCGCATCTACAACCCGGTGAAGCAGGGGCTGGACCAGGACCCGGATGCCAGCTTCATCGCCCGCTGGGTGCCTGAACTTGCCCATCTGCCGCCGGCGCTGCGCCACATGCCCTGGCGCGGAGAGGCCCCGGCCGGCTACCCCGCCCCGGTGGTGGACCTGACACAGGCGATGCGCGCGGCGCGGGACAGGCTGACCGCGATGCGCGGCGCCGAGGGTTTCCGGCGCGATGCCCGCGTGGTGTTCGACCGGCACGGCAGCCGGGCCCGCCGCTTCGGCGAGGACCACCCCACGCAGGAGCGCGCGCGGGCAGCGGAGCGCGCGGCGAAGCAGGGCCGGCAGGGCAGTCTGGATCTGGGGTGAGCTACAAAAGGCTGCTTTGCCTGGGTTTTTCCGCCTTCGCCGCCACTTCACCATCGGCGAAGACCAGCGTCAGCGCCGCCCCCGGTTTCACCTCCGCCGCCCGTCCCAGCGCCTGGCCGCGCGGCCCCTGCACCAGGGCAAAGCCGCGGCCGAGCACGGCGCGGTAGGACACGCTCTCCAGCCGGGCCGCCAGCCCGCTCAGCGCGCCCCGCCGCTCACGCAGCAGCCCGAGCACTGGCACGGCGGAAAAGCGCGGCATCGCGGCCTGCGTCCGGCGCCGCGCCTGGCCAGCGGCCCATGCGGCGTCCAACCTGGTGAGCAGCAGAACCAGCGCGGCGCGGCGGGCGGCCAGCCCCTCACGCGGGTGGGGCAGATGCAGGCGCAGCAGGCTGGCGCGGCGTTGCGCCACCACGCCGGGCAGCGCCTGGCGCAGCCGCAGGGCGCGGTCCTCCAGCCGCTGGCGCAGCGCGCCCAGCAGCTCGGGCATCGCGGGAAGGCCGCGTTCGGCGCGGGCCAACGTGGCGCGGAAGCGCTCCAGCAGCGCGCGCATGGATTGGTGCAGCCTGCCCTGGCGTTGCGCCAGATCGGCCAGCAGATCGACGCGCGCCGGCACCGCCATTTCGGCCGCGGCCGTGGGCGTGGGGGCGCGGCGGTCAGACGCGAAATCGATCAGCGTCGTGTCCGTCTCATGCCCCACGGCCGAGATCAGCGGGATGGGCGAGGCGGCGGCGGCGCGCACCACCGCCTCGTCATTGAAGGCCATCAGGTCTTCCAGGCTGCCGCCGCCGCGCGCCACGATCAGCACATCGGGGCGCAGATGGGCGGGCAACGCGCCCATGCCAGCGATGGCGGCGGCGATTTTCTGGGCCGCGCCCTGGCCCTGCACCGCCACCGGCCAGAGCAGGATGGGGCGCGGGAAACGCCGGGCGATGGTGGTGCGGATATCCTGCAGCACAGCACCCTGTTCGGAGGTGATGACGCCGATGCGCGCGGGGATGAGGGGGAAGGCGCGCTTGCGCCCGGCCTCGAACAGCCCTTCGCCCAGCAGCTTCAGGCGCAGCTTCTCGATCGCCGCCAGCAGCGCGCCCTCGCCGGCGAATTCCAGCTTTTCAATGACCATCTGGTATTTGCTGCGGTCGGCATAGGTGTCGATCCGGCCGGTGGCGATGACCTCCAGGCCGTTTTCCGGCACCAGGCCCAGGCCGCGCACGGCCATCTTCCACACCACAGCCTCCAGCTTGGCGTCGGCATCCTTCAGCGAGAGATAGATGTGGCCGGAGGGATAGCGCTTGCATTCGGTGATCTCGCCACGCACGCGGATCTGGCCGAACGCCTCCCGCAGCACGCCGCGGATGGCGCCGGAAAGCTCGCTCACCTTGTATTCCGGCACGTTGGTCACTGTGTCCATCGGGCGAGTGTATGCTAAGCCGCGCCGCGCTGCATGGGGGCTTGGTCGATGAAGGTGCTGGTGGTGGGCGGCGGCGGGCGGGAGCATGCGCTATGCTGGAAACTGGCGCAGTCGCCGCTGCTGGAAAAGCTCTGGTGCGCGCCGGGCAATGCCGGCATCGCTTCGGTTGCGGAATGCGTGGACCTGGGCGCCGAGGATATTCCCGGGCTGGTCGCCTTTGCCCGCGCCCAGGCGGTGGATCTGGTGGTGGTGGGGCCGGAGGCGCCCTTGACCCTGGGCCTGGCCGATGCCTGCCGGGCGGCGGGCATCGCCTGTTTCGGCCCCTCGGCCGCCGCCGCGCGGCTGGAGGGCAGCAAGATATTTTGCAAGCAGGTGGCCGATGCGGTGGGCGCCCCCACCGCCGCCTGGGCGGAGTTCGAGGACCCCGGCGCGGCGCGGGCATATCTGGGCCGGGTGGGCGCGCCCATCGTGCTGAAGGCCGATGGCCTGGCCGCCGGCAAGGGCGTGGTGGTCGCCGCGACGATGGCCGAGGCCGAGCAGGCGCTGACGGAAATAATGGAACAACGCGTCCACGGCGCCGCCGGCGCGCGGCTGGTGATCGAGGAATGCCTGGTGGGCGAGGAGGTGAGCCTGTTCGCGCTATGCGACGGCAAGACCGCCCTGCCCCTGGACGCGGCGCGCGACCACAAGCGGGCCTTCGATGGCGACCGGGGGCCGAACACCGGCGGCATGGGCGCCTATTCCCCCACCGCCGCCTTCACCCCGGCACTTCAGGCGCAGGCAATGGCCCGCATCATCCAGCCCTGCCTGGACGAGATGGCGCGGCGCGGCACACCCTTCACCGGGGTGCTGTTCGCCGGCCTGATGCTGACGGCGGCCGGGCCGAAGCTGATCGAGTTCAATGTCCGCTTCGGCGACCCGGAATGCCAGGCGCTGATGCTGCGGCTGGAATCGGACCTGCTGCCGTTGCTGCGCGACGCGGCACTGGGCAGGCTGGCAGGCCACACGCCACGCTGGCGGGATGAGGCGGCAATAGTGGTGGTGATGGCCACGCGCGGCTACCCCGGGGCCTATATCAATGGCAGCGAAATCCGCGGGTTGCAGGGGTTGGGCGAGGTGACGATCTTCCATGCCGGCACGCGGATGGTGGCGGGCAGGCTGACGGCGCAGGGCGGGCGGGTGCTGGGGATTGGGGCCACGGGGAAGACGCTGGCTGAGGCGCGGGCGAAGGCCGGGGCGGCTATCGCGCGGATTGATTGGCCGGAGGGGTTTTGCCGGGGGGATATTGGGGCGGTGGCGGTGGAGGGGTGAGGCTTCTGCGGGGATCGCCTCATCGGATGTTCCCCATCACCACGCTGGAACTCAAACCAAACTCATCCCCAAAGCCGGCTTAGCCCCCTCCGGCAACGGACACACATAAGGCGTCTTAGCCATCTTCGCCGCATGCTCCGCCTTGGCCGCCTCAATGATCTCGGGCATCAGCAGCGCATCCACCGCCGTGCCCGCCATCACCTTCGCCACATGCACCAGCCCCTTATGGCTGGCCGCATTCTTGCCCTGCGCGGTCAACTGCCAGGAATGCCCGGGCGTGCCTATCGCATAGGTCGCACCCCGCGCCTGCACCGTCGGCACGCGCCAGCTCACATCGCCCACATCCGTGCTGCCGATCATTTTTTCCGGTTTCGCATCCACCGGGATCACGGCGTCGCACAGCGGCACATCGCGCTCCGGCACCCCAGCCCGGCGCCAACTGGCGGAAATATCCTCCGCACTCAGCGTCGCCTGGAATGTCTTCGCAATTTCGCGGTCCTGGTCATCGAAGGGCGGCGGCCCAAGCCGTTCCAGCCCGGCCTGCATCGCGGCTTCCAGCGCCTTGTTGCCCATCAGGTTCGACACGGCCGAGACCACCTGCGTGGAAACACTGGTCTCCGTCATCAGTGCCGCGCCATCGGCGATCTTGCGCACGCGCAGCACCAGCCGGTTCAGCTCCACCACATCCCGCGCGCGGATCAGGTAGCGCACCACCGCACGGCCCTGCACCACATTCGGCGCCACGCCGCCGGCGTCGAGATAGGCGTAATGCACCCGCGCGTCGGAGGGCATATGTTCACGCATGTAGTTCACGCCCACATTCATCAACTCCACCGCATCGAGCGCCGAGCGCCCGAGATGCGGCGCCGCCGCGGCATGCGAGGACCGCCCGACAAAGGTGAAATCGATCCGCGTATTGGCCAGCGACACCGGCTCCATCACCCCCGAGAAGGCGCTGGGGTGCCAGGAGATGGCGATATCCACGTCATCGAAAGCGCCCTCACGCACCATGAAGCCCTTGGCCGCGCCGCCTTCCTCCGCCGGGCAGCCATAATACCGCACGCGCCCCGGCAGCTTGTTCGCCGCCAGGTAATCCTTGACCGCAATGGCGGCCAGCATCGCAGCCGTCCCCAGAAGATTATGCCCGCAGCCATGCCCCGTGCCATCGCCCGGCAGCGGCCGCGGCTCCGCCACATCGGCCTCCTGCGATAGCCCGGGCAGCGCGTCATACTCGCCCAGGATGGCGATCACCGGCCCGCCTTCGCCTGCCTCGCCGATCACCGCGGTCGGAATTTCCGCCACATTTCCGGTAACCCGAAAGCCCGCCTCATGCAGGGCTGCGGTGTGTTCGGCGCAGCTGCGATGCTCGTTGTAGCAAAGCTCGGGCATGCCCCAGATACGGTCGCTGAGTTCGATCATCGGCTGCTGGTTGGCTTCAACCAGTCGCCAGATCTCTTCGGTGTTCTGGGTCATGGGCTTCTCCGGAAGATTGTGCTGGCCGATGGTGTAGCCATGAACCCTCCCCGCGCAAGCCAGGCCACCACGCGATGGGGCGCTTTGCTCTCGGTGGTGGGGCTGGGGGTGGCGGTGGCCATTCAGCTGGGCAAGGTGCCGGCGGCACTCACCACATTGGCGGCGGAATTCGACCAGCCACTGGCCGGCGCGGCATTGCTGGTTTCGGTCTTCGCGCTGATATCGGGCGCGGTGGGGCTGCCTTTGGGGCTGCTGGCCGGGCGGCTGGGGGCGCGCCGGGCGCTCCTCGGCGGTGGCGCCATCGCCACGCTGGCGGCCATGGCCGGCGCCGCGGCTCCGGGCTTGGGCACAATGCTGGCGGCGCGGGTGTTCGAGGGGCTGGGTTTTTTGCTGATCGTCTCCTCCGGCCCCGGCATCATCGCGGCGGTGGTGGAGGCGCGTCATCGCAACGTCGCCATGGCGCTATGGGGGGCGTACATGCCGCTCGGCGCGGCAATCGGCCTCGCCTCGGCACTGGTGGTGGAGGCGGGTGGCTGGCGCCTGGCATGGTGGCTCTGCGCCTGTGCGCTGGGTGTGGCCGTGGCGCTGGCGGCGTGGAATCTGCGCCGGGTGCAGGGGCTGCCAATGCGCGGCCTGCCCATAGGCCAGGCGCTGCGTGGCGTGGCCGCCAACCGCGCGGCGCAGGCCATCGCCTTCTGCTTCGCAAGCTATAATGGAGTGTATTTCGTCATCTCCGTGCTGCTGCCCGCGGCACTGGCGCAGAACTTCGGCTGGGGGGTGGCGGCGGGGGGCTATGCCGGTGCGGCGGCCGTGCTGGTCAATGGGATGGGCAATCTTCTGGCCGGCTGGCTGTTCCATCGCGGCGTGGCGCCGGCGCGGTTGCTGCTGCCGGCGCTGGGCGGCATGGGGGCGATGGCGGTGCTGGTCTTTATCCTCCCCTGGGCCTGGGCGATGGTGATCACCGCCTGCCTGGCCGCGCTGCTGGGCGGCATGGTGCCGGCGGCACTCTTCGCACTGGTGCCGGCAAGGGTGACGCCCAGCCTGACGCCGGCGGCAATGGGGCTGCTGATCCAGAGCAACAACATCGTCCAGCTTACCGTCCCGCTGGCCATGGCGGCGCTGGCGGGCTTCGGCTGGATCTGGCTGGCGCCCTTCATGCTGGGCTTTGCCTTGATGGCGGCGTTCTTCGCCCGGCCGCTCTACCGGGGGTAGACGCGCATCGGCAGGGTCTCGCCCGGCCGCAGCGTCAGGCGGCTGACGGGCATCACCGCATGGCCCGGGCGCAGTTCCAGCCGGAAGCGCTGCGCCAGCGTCGCCAGGCAGATCACCGCCTCGGTCAGGCCGAATTGCTGGCCGGTGCAGACGCGCGCGCCCAGGCTGAACGGCACATAGGTGTAGCGCGCGGGCGGCGGCCCCAGAAAACGCTCGGGCCGGAAGGCGTCCGGTGCCTCCCACAGCTTGGGGTTGCGGTGCAGCAGCCAGGGGATGACCAGCATCAGCGAACCCACGGGGATGTCCCGCCCGGCGATCGTGGCCGGCTCCATCGCCTCGCGCGCCAACAGCGGCACGGGGGGGTAGAGGCGCAGCGCCTCCTCGATCACGGCGCGGGTATAGAGCAGATGTTCGACATCGGCATGTTCGGCGACGCGGCCGCCCAGCACGGCCTGGGCTTCCTCGGCCAGCCGGGCTTCCGCCCAGGGCGCCTGGCTCAGCAGATACCAGCACCAGGCCAGGGTGTTGGCCGTGGTCTCGTGGCCAGCCATGAACAGCGTTGCGGCCTCATTGCGCAGCGCGGTCGCGTCCATCGCGCCGCGCTCGGCCATGGCGCGAACCAGGGATTGTTCATTCTCCTCCGCCAGGGCATTGGCGATCAAGGCGTCGAGCACGGCATGGATGCGCTGCACCTCGGCGCGGATGCCCGGCGGCTGCCAGCGCGGCCACCACTCCGGCAGGCGCAGCATCGCTCCCAGCGCGGTCTGGCCGATGCGCGACTGGTAGCCAGAGAAGGCGCGCACCACCGTCTGCGCTGCGTCCTGCCCCAGGTTGCGGCCGAACAGGGTGCGGCAGATGATCTCGGCCGTCATCTCGGCCATCTCCTCCAGCGCATCGATCTCCGTACCCGCAGGCAGCGCCGCCCAGCGCGCCGCCCATTCGGCGGCCACGTCGCTCATCACCGGCGTAAGCTCGGCTATGCGCGAGACATGGGTGACCGGCGCCACGGCGCGGCGGCGCTCCTTCCAGACCAGCCCGTCGGAGACGAAAAGCCCATCGCCCAGCAACGGCTCCAGCGCATGGCGCATCTGCGGTGATTTGCGCTCGAAGGCCTGGCCGTTTTCGACAAAGGCCTCGCGCACCGTCTCGGGACTGTTGCAGACGAAAATCGTCCGGCGCAGCACTGGCGCCGCGAAGAAATCACTGGAGTAATGCCCGTCCAACCAGACGCTGAGCATATTGCCGCGAAATTTGCGGATATTGGCCAGCAGCGGCTGCTTTTCGACCATGCGCGGGGGGAAGGGCGGCACAAAATCAGCCGTCATCGATGAAGCGCTCCCAAGGCCGGTTGTGCATGCCACCAAGACCGGTCGGGCGGAAGGGACCCGGGCCGCCAAGGCGTCAGGGAAATCGCCGGACCAGCGTGTCAGGCAAGCTTCGGCGCCCGCGCCTTCCAGTCGCGCAGCGTCGTATCGCGAATGCGTCCGCGGTAATTGAAGCCACTCCTGAGAAACTTGCCGTCTGCGGATATCAGATTGGGCTTGAGGGTGACGCCCACCGGCCCTTCCTCAGCCTGCGCCACCGTCCCTTTGTCATCGACGCATATGCCGATGTGGTGCCACTTCCCCTGCTCGGCATCACCGGCCTTCCAGGTGAAGGGTATCGAGCGATCGGCCTGGGTCGGCGCGCCCTTGTGGACGCAGAGCATGTCGCCCGGCATCACCGGCGTGCCTTCGGCCATCTGCTGGGTTACCGAAACATGCGCCCATTGGAAGATTTCCAGCGTGAGATCAAGAAACCCCAGCGCCCAGGCCCAGGCGCCGTTGATCAGGCCGACGCAATCGAAATGCCGCTTGTCCACGCAGTTTTCGCCCCAGATCAACTTGCCGTGCACGGTGCTGACGGCGTCGACGGTGGCGAACCCCATGCGGGGCGTCAGGTCAAAAAATTAGGGCTGCGGACCGGGATTGGCCGGGCTGATGCGCGTCATGTTCGCCATCATCCACTCGATGCAATACTCCATGAAACTCATGCGGCTGGCGCGAAATTGCAGAAACGCTTCCAGCAGCGGCTCCTCGGTGGCCGGATTGGTGGAATAGATCGCAACCCGGCCCAGCGGCACGACAGTGAACCGCCCGGCGCAGACATGCTGCCCGCCGGTGGCGCTGAAGGCGGCGTCAACGCCCCAGCATTCCATCGCCGAGCTCGCTTTCCCGGCATTCCTGGCCGGCACCTTGGCGACCTTGTTCAGCGGCCACGCGGTGCGCCGCTTCACGCTGGTGAAGCCGTCGCCATTGGCTTTCAGGCTGCCATCCGCAGCACGGGAGAAGGTGTTTCCGGCCGTGCCCCAAAGGTAGTGCGAATGCTGAAAAACCACGGCGAAGGAGGACGCCCTGCGCCGAACTTCGCGCCAATCCTGAGCCGCCGCTGGTGGGCTTGCCATGCGGCGCTCCTCTGCCGGCGTCACGAACGCTGAGCGCTTTGCGCGTGGTGGACATCCACCGTTTGCGTGACGAGGCCGGGCCGGGCTTGCGCGCCACGGCATGACGCGCAACACCGCGGGGCATGTCCGAATCCCTCTCGCTGCCGAAGAACCGCATCAACATCCTGCTGCTGGAAGGCATCAGCGATTCCGCTGTCAGCTACCTCCGCGACCAGGGCTACACCACCATCACCCGCATGGCCAAGGCGCTGGATGGGGAGGCGCTGAAGGAGGCGCTGAAGGGTGTCCATATCCTGGGCATCCGCAGCCGCACGCAGCTTACCGCCGATATCCTGGCAGCGGCGGACCGGCTGATGGTCGTCGGCTGCTTCTGCATCGGTACCAACCAGGTGGATCTGAAGGCGGCGCGCCAGCTTGGCATCGCGGTGTTCAACGCCCCCTTCTCCAACACCCGTTCGGTGGCCGAGCTGGTGATGGGCGAGATCATCATGCTGCTGCGCGGCGTCTTCCCCAAAAGTGTGGCGGCCCATCAGGGCGAATGGTCGAAGAGTGCGGCGGGCTATCGCGAGGTGCGGGGCCGCACGCTCGGCATAGTGGGCTACGGCAATATCGGCAGCCAGCTTTCCGTCCTGGCCGAGAATTTCGGCATGCGGGTGATCTATTGGGACATCGTCTCCAAGCTGCCGCTGGGCAATGCCAGCCGCTGCGCCAGCTTCGATGAGCTGCTGCACTGGTCGGACATCGTGACCGTGCATGTGCCCGAGACACCGGCGAGCGAGGGCATGATCGGCGCCGCCGAGATCGCCAAGATGAAGGCCGGCGCCATTCTCATCAACAACGCCCGCGGCACCGTGGTCGATCTGGATGCGCTGGCGGTGGCGTTGCGCGGCGGCCACATCGCTGGCGCCGCCATCGACGTGTTTCCGGTGGAGCCTTCGAAGAACGGCGAGGCCTTCGTCACGCCCCTGCAGGGCATCGAGAACGTCATCCTCACGCCGCATATCGGTGGCAGCACAGAGGAGGCCCAGGCGCGCATCGGTGAGGAGGTCAGCGCCAAGCTGGCCGATTACTCCGACACCGGCAGCACGCTGGGTGCGGTGAACTTCCCGCAGGTGACCCTGCCCATCCAGGCGACCGGCGTGCGGTTCATCCATTCCCACCGCAACGTCCCGGGCATCCTGACGGGCATCAACAACGTCTTCGCCTCGCGCGGGATCAACATCGCCGGCCAGCATCTGCAGACCGATGGCGAGGTCGGCTATGTCGTCGTGGATGCCGCCGCCACCCATGACAGCCGGGCTATCCTGGAGGCGCTGCGGGAATTGCCGGGCACCATCCGCGCGCGCATTCTCTATGAGCGCTAGTGGTGTGTACCAGACGGATGGATCCGTCTGGTACACACCACCAGTCATTGATTTGGCGGGCCGATTCACCCGGCGCTTGGAAACCAAGCGTCAGGATCGGACCACCAGTCAGGCCGGCTCCAGCCGCAGAATACCGCCGCCGCGGTCATCCACCAGCAGGTAGGCCAGCCCCGCCGCGTCGAACAGGATGTGGCGGATGCGGGCCTTGCCTTCCAGCATCCGCTCCTCGCGCCCTGGCGTGTCGCCGGCCATCGGCAGGCGCAGCAGGCCGGTCGGGTTGAGGCAGCCCAGCAAGGCGCTGTTCCGCCAGCCCGGAAACGCAGCACCGCTGCCAAAGGTCAGGCCCGAGGGGCTGATGGCAGGAACCCAGACGCGGGCCGGGTCCTCGAAGCCTGGCGCACTGGTCCTGTCGGTGATGATGCTGCCGGAATAATTCCGGCCATGGGTGATGATCGGCCAGCCATAGTTCAGGCCCGGGCGGATGATGTTCAGCTCATCGCCGCCGAGCGGGCCGAATTCGGCGGAAAACAGTGTGCCGGTCGCCGGGTTGAAGGCGATGCCCTGCGGGTTGCGGTGACCCAGGCTCCAGATTTCCGGCCGCGCGCCCGCCTGCCCGGCGAAAGGATTGTCGCGCGGCACCTCGCCCCGCGCGGTCAGCCGCAGAACCTTGCCGGCCAGGTCACCCAGGGATTGCGCCCGCTCGCGCACCTCATTGCGCTCGCCTGTGGTGAGGAAGATGTGCTGGCCGTCGGGGCTGAAGGCGATGCGGCCGCCATAATGAAACCGCCCGCGCGCCTGTGCCGGCGTGGCATCGAGCACACCCGTCAAACCGGCCAGGCCGCCCGGTGTCAACTCGGCACGCCACAGCCGGGTGACCACGCCGCCGGGGATGGCGGTGGCGGAGGAGAGCCAGATCAGGCGCGAGACGGCGAAATCAGGCGCCAGCACCACATCCAACAATCCCCCCTGCCCCTGCGCCTCGACCGGCGGCACGCCGGCGAGCGGGGCGGAGACAGCGCCATCGGGGGTGATCAGACGCAGCCGTCCCGGCCGTTCGGTGACCAGCAGGCGGCCATCGGGCAGAAAGGCGCCGCCCCATGGGTTTTGCAGGCCCGTGGCCCAATTCGCCACGCGGAAGCGGGCGGCCGCGGTGGTGATGGCAGTGCTGCTGTCCTGCGCCCGGGCGAGGGCGGGAGCGGCGAGGCTCAAAAGGAGGATGCGGCGTGGGGTCATCCCCCTCAAATGGTGCCGTCGCTGGCCAAAGGCAGACCAGCCCAGAAAATTCACCCCAGCGTTAAACTCAACCTGCCGGGAGGCGGACGGCGCCGCAGGATCACCCCTGCAGCCGGCACACCAGCCGCGCGGCAAGCCAAGCCGGCGAATGCCGGCGCCCGGGGGCGTGTCAAAAGCGATTGGCGACTATTCGCCGATCGCGCTCGCGATCCAGCTCTTCATCTGGCCCTTTGGCATGGCGCCCACCTTGGTATCCACCGGCTTGCCATCCTTGAACAGGATCATGGTGGGGATGCCGCGCACTGCGTATTCATTCGGCGTCATCGGGTTTTCGTCGATATCGACCTTCGCGATGGTCAGCTTGCCGGCGTATTCCTTCGCGATCTCATCCAGCATGGGCGCCACCATGCGGCAGGGGCCGCACCATTCCGCCCAGAAATCGACGAGAACGGGACCTGTCGCCTCCAGCACATCGGCGCGGAAGCTGTCATCGGTCACGGCCTTGGTGAGTTCGGACATGCGGGTCATCCTTCAATTGTTGGCTGCAAAGGTCGTGTGCCGGCGGGTCAGGGTCAAGATGCCGGGGCGTGGCCGTCCAGCAGCATGTCCGGCAGCGGCATCATTCGCCCGGCATAGGTCCACAGCAGCGCGCATTCCACCCGACGCCCCGGGAAGGCCAGGCGCAGCAGCGCCCGATAGGCCGCCATCTGCCGCAGATAGACGGGTGCCACCTGTTCCACCGCCGCCGGCGGCGGGCGGTTGGTCTTGAAGTCGATCAGCAGCACACGGGCAGGCTCCAGCAGCAGCCGGTCCACCTGGCCGGTGAAGAGCTGCCCGCCCAGTCGGCCGGCGATCGGCACCTCGGCCAGGCTGTCCGGCCCGAAGGCCGCGCCGAAGCCCGGGTCATCCAGCAGGGTCATCACCTCGGCGATCAATTCGTCGCGCGCATCGGGCGGCAGGCCCAATCCGGGGCGGGCGAGGAAACGGCCGGCGGCGGTGGCACGCCGCCCGGCCTCCAGCGCCGGCAGATGCTGCAACAGCGCATGGATCAGCCGGCCACGGCGGAAGCGCAACCCACGCGGGTCGGCCGGCGCATGCGGGGCGGCGGCGGGCGGGCCGGTCTCCTCATCCAGCAGCGAGGAGGGGGCAAGGCTTTCCTGCCCCTGCTCGGCGGGCGCCGGGCGGGCGACCCAATCTGGCAGTGCGGCGCCACGCTGCTGGGCGCGCGGCCGGTCGAGTTTCAGCGCTTCGGTCTGCGGCGTTTCCAGCCACAGCATATCGCCTTCGAAACCCTCCGGCGCTGCGCCGAAGGCGGCCGGATCGAAGCGTCGGCTGTGCGCCGGCAACTGGGCAAAACCCTCGGCGATCTGGCTGTGCCAGTCGGTCTCGGTGGGTTTGCCGCGGACCCAGCCGCAGACCAGCAGCCGGTCCTCGGCCCTGGTCAGCGCGACATAGAGCAGCCGGTTCTCCTCCTCCTGCGCGCGCTCGCGCTCGGCCTTGGCCAGGGCGGCGGCAGCCTCGGGCACCGGCTTCTCGGCCCGCGGCGCCCAGAGCGGCAGGTCCGGGCCGCCATCCGGGTCAGCCAGCCAGCGCAGGCCGGAATCGGCGCGGCGGCGGCCGGTGGTGTCGGGCAGGATGACGATGGGCGCCTGCAACCCCTTGGCGCCATGCACGGTCATGATGCGCACCAGCCCGCCGCTGGCCTCGGCATCGCGCTTGATCTCGGCGCCGCCGGCGCGCAGCCAATGCAGAAACCCTTGCAGGCCGGGCGGATGCCGTGCCTCGAAGGCCAGCGCGGCGTTGAGCAGCTCGTCCAACCCATCGGAGGCGTCCGGCCCCAGCCGCGCCAGCAGCCTGGCCCGCACGCCATCCTCGCCATAGAGCCGCGCGATCAGCGCATGCGGCGTGCCGCGATCGGCCCGCGCAGCCCAGAGCGCCAGCCAATCCGCCGCCCGCGCGTAGTCCCCCTCGCCGCCGCGATGCGCCATCAGCGCCGCATGCAG
>Ga0105045_10003709_pt1 | contig 13171 bp, 9 predicted proteins | sample MAT02_FD_78089 | JGI IMG/M metagenome (GOLD analysis project Ga0105045, IMG submission 78089) | Freshwater microbial communities from Lake Fryxell liftoff mats and glacier meltwater in Antarctica - MAT-02 (megahit assembly) | ecosystem: Environmental > Aquatic > Freshwater > Ice > Liftoff...
ACGGTTACAAAAACAAGTGCAACATTCTTTGCATCTTTAATATCTCGCAAGTTCAATGCACCGGCGGAATCCACCGCTACCTGGCCTCCCATCAACTGCATCATTCGCGCTAGAGCGCGTGCCGTAGGGGCCGCGTCACTATCGCCGGTGCCACGCAAGCCAACGACCAGGCCGAGCCCTTGCAGCGTATTTACCTCTTGGCCTTTAACACGACAGATATCTCCTAATTTAAGCCCGCCTGCGGCAGCTTTCGCGGCGACAGTGAGACTTAATATCAGGACGACGATGCATCGTACATGTAGCGTGTTCATTGTTTTTCCGATCATTAAAACGGATTGAGTTCGCCGATCCAGCGGGTTAACCATCCGCGTTTGTAACTGTCTCGCAACTGGCCTTTTTCATTTTTTCGAATAGAGAGATCGACTAAGTCGCGGCTGAGTACAACGTTGTCCGGTGCGATATCCTGGGCACGACAGATACCCGTCAATGATGTTTCAAACTGATTGTCATTAATCCACATGGTTTTATTCGCTTCGAGCACCAGGTTGCCGTTGGGTTGAATATCGACGACCCGTGCGGCGATACTGAAGGCGAGCGATTCACGTGAGTCGAACGACGCATCAGCACGAAATTGTTGGTTCGATTGGCCATTGATTCTCGGATCTCCGCTGGCTTGTTGTGCGGGACGAAGCTTACCTTCAGTCAATGTGACCCAATCTCTTAACAATGCGTCGTAAAACATATTGCGTCTTGATTCCGCTCGCCCCTGGGCCATGACACGTGCGAGTTCGTCGACACGAATGGTGACAATTTCTTGCAATCGAAAGGTTCGCCGGGGAGGTGGCGGCATGTAAGTCCAACTTGCAGTTGCCATACCGACTTCCGGGGCACCGCGTTCGAGCACCTGCTGACCGGGCCTTGAAACGCGTTCCCCCGGCAACTCGATCAGAGGCCCTTGTGGAGTATAAAGCGACGAAGTTCCTGCTGGCGTTTCGTAAAACAACGACGACTGCTGTGCCAACGCCGGTCCGTGAGCCACCAAAATCAGTAGCAGAAAAGTAAGTACGCGAATCGTTCGGATCATTAGCGCACCCTTGGAGGACGTGTAAAGATTTCAACCAAGCCAGATCTCGCGACTCGCGCAATGATTTTTTTTCGTGGTTCCATAGTTTCAACAGCGATCAAATCACCCGCAGCACCTTTTGAAAGTGACCTTGCACTGGTTGCAACCGTCACGCCGCCACCGACAACTTGCACTTCCACCAAATCACCCCGCTCGATCAAAATAGGGCGTGTGATTGCTGTAAAAGAGATCGGCCTGCCCTTCTGTAGTACATTTACTACCTGCATATCAACCGCATCATCGATATTTGTGATTGCCGATTCGACGGGAATTCCGCGTGGGGCAGGCATCAGTGTCAAATCCGCATGGGTGATGATTTGGCCGCGACGAAGGCTTTCACGCGGGACGACGATCATCGGCCGAGTATCGAAACGGATCTCGATCGTTTGATTGATCGGCTGTCGCGACGTGACGCCAAATACATTTGCCGAAATCACGCCGTCAGTCGGTGTATTTAGAAACTCAATTCGGTCGACTTGGCGCACTTCAGCGAGCGTCCGTAGCGGTATCTGCGCCGGATCGATTTCAATATCATAAGAGTCTCGCAACGATAAGTCAGCACGATCGATGGCGAAATGAATCAACCGGACTACACGATCGGAATCCTGTGGGTTCATCGCGGGCAAGTCAGCCGAAACTGGCACCTCTGCCGATGGTGTTGCGATTTGTGCGGTTTTGGCAACTTGGCCGGTGTTAGAATTGGTGGTGGATTCCGCAGCGGTAGGCGATCGAAGTGCGGTGGTTAAGGCGACCGACGGATCCGCGATTGACGCGGCGGGTGCAAGAGTTCGATTGGCGGTGGCAATATCTTTCTGAGCTGCCATCCGAATACGAACGGTCTGTGGACCTGCCCAATCGATTGGCGGAATCGATGCATCGCGATCGATGGCTTGTGTCAATCGGTCTCTGTCGAGCACCATTTCACTGCCATCGATCGGCATCATGCCGATTACGACACTGCCAGCACGTTCCCACCAGGAGGATGCCGGCCCGATCGGGGTGGCGACATCACGAAGTCGAATCAGTGGCGTGGAAACGATGCAATTGCTATTGAGCCGAAGTGAATAATCGAGAGTAGAGGCAACGCCGGTCGTAGGAATCGGTTCGAGACGCGCGTTTACCGAATCTGGTGACTGGGCGCTGGCAAGCCTGACGCACAATACAACTATCGGGCATATCGTAGCGAAGGTTGATCTGGCGATTGTCATATAAAACATGTGCGGCGTCGAACGATCATTCCGGATGAAACTTTATGCGATCCCCGACTTGAAGATCGGGCTGGAAGAATGATTGTTCAGATTATGAACGGCGAAGGTTAGAAATATTCTGCATGACCTGATCGCCCGCTTGGACCGCTTGGCTGTTCAGTTCAAATGCGCGTTGGGTCGTGATCAAATCGATCAATTCTTGAACCGGTTCGACGTTCGAGGCTTCGAGATTTCCTTGACGGAGTACACCGACACCGTTTTGGCCTGGATTGTTCGGCTGTTCGGGCCCAGAGGCATCGGTTTGGCTGTACATGTTCTGGCCGACCTTCTGCAGGCCATCGGGATTGATGAACTGTGCGAGCTGGATTTGTCCTTGAACCGCCAATTCGACCGCGCCGGGTTGGCGCACCATTACTTCACCATTGCTGTTGATCACCACGGCGGTCGCATCGGGCGGAATTTGAATCGGCGGATCGAGCAGACGGCCGACTTGCGCCGACCCGATCACTAATTGACCGTTGGCGTTGATGTCTAAGTTTCCGGCACGGGTGTAGAGCGTATTTTGAGTGAGCGGATCGAGAACGCGGAGGTAACCGGTCCCTTCGATCGCGATATCAAGATCACGTCCGGTTTGTTGCAGGGTCCCTTGGCGTTGATCGGTTTGGGTGCTGGTGACTCGCACACCGAGGCCGATTTGAGTTCCGACCGCTGTCGGAGTTTGGCTGGCGTCGCGAGCACCGGGATAGACTTCGGTTCGATAGAGCAAGTCTTCGAAGTTTGCACGATCTTTTTTGAAACCGGTCGTATTGATGTTTGCCAGATTGTTGGCGATCACGTCCAACTTGGTTTCCATCGCCCCCATACCGGAGGCGGCGGTGTATAAGGTTTGTACCGACATTTTTCTGTCGACCTAGAAGGAAATGGTGTTAAGGGCCAGAGGCGATTATCGTTGCAACACGCGACTGATAAGTGAACCGACGACGGTATCTTGGTTTTGAATCATGCGCACGTTCGCCTCATAAGCGCGAGAGGCTTCGATCAATTCCATCATTGCGCCCGTTGGGCTGACCGCCGATGACTCCAGCATTCCGTTGGTTACAGGTCGCTCGTTGGCGGCGGCAAGATCAAATTCCGCCATCGGTTTGAACAGATTTCCACCGGCATGTGAAAGATCGCCAAATGATTTGGGCTTTGCCAACATCAATTCATATTGATCACCGCCCTGGACGATTCGACCGCCGGATTGAATTTGATATGGCAGATTAGGGGCGATGCGAATTGGCGTGCCTGAACTGCTGAGAACCGGTTCGCCCGCTTGAGTGATCATCTGGCCGGAGCTATCGAACAGGAAATTCCCTGATCTGGTCAACAATTGTTCCCCATCTCGATCGACCACAAAGAACGCATTGGGTTCTTGGATTGCGAAGTCTGTGTCGTTGCCGGTCTTGCGAAGTGCGCCGACGTCAAAGCTGGTCACGGCGGGTTGAATCGTGACACCACCGCCCACATCATCAATGCCACCCAGCCCTGGAGGCACTTCACCTTGATCGATCAATTCGGCAAATCTTGCTTGCAAGACTGGGAACTCTGGTTTGAAGCCAGTGGTGTTCACGTTGGCGAGATTATTACTGAGCACCTGCAAACGATGACTTTGGGCGTTTGCGCCTGATGCGCTCAAATAGACTCCATAGGGCATTGGATTCACCTCGGTTCAGACGTAAGTGCTTGTTGAATCGCCCGGGAAACGAGGGGCATCCGCTCAACCACCTATTGCTGTTGCTAGGTTCGTTACCATTGAGAAGTCGTCCAAAGCAACGGCAATTTATCTCAATTCGTCTTTACCGAAACGGGTTGCGTACGATACAAGGCGGCACGCGGCCCCCAAAGCCTCGTGGCCCCCACTGCAAGGAAGCAAAATGGTTGAGAATACTGGCGAATCGATCACCGAGAAAACCGCCGACACGGTTGTACACACTGTCCAACGCGCGATCCAGGGTGATATGGAAGCGATCAGCCTGTTAGCAGCCGGATACTTGTTGCCAGCCGCGTTGGCGGTGTTGGCGATCTTTATCGGTTATTTGTTCGCTAGTTACTTGTCGCGGGTCGCCAGTGGGCCAGTATGTCGGCGAGTCGACCAAACGTTTGGCAAGTTCATTGGCAAAGTGATTTTCTATGGCGTCTTGTTAGGTGTCGTCGCTGCTGTGCTGAGCCAAGTTGGGGTAAAGCTGGGTGGGTTAGCGACAATTTTGGCGGCGGGCGGATTTGCCATCGGTTTGGCATTTCAAGGAACGCTCAGCAATTTCGCAGCGGGCGTTTTGTTGCTGGTTTTTCGTCCGTTCAAGGTCGGCGATTTCATTAACGCCGCAGGCGTGACGGGGAGGGTCAATGAGATTGATCTATTCATGACCACACTGGATACACCCGATCACCGGCGGATCATCGTGCCCAATAGCTCGATTTCCGGCAGTACGATTGAAAATGTCAGCTTCCATCGACATCGCCGCGCTGAAGTGTTGGTTGGCGTGGCCTACAGCGCTGACATCGATCGCACTCGCGAGGCACTCACCCAAGCTTGTTTGGCACTGGGTGACCGAGTCGTTCAGGGTGAAGGACGCGGTCACATGGTATTGATGAGCGACTTAGGGTCCAGCAGTGTGAATTGGATGGTTCGTGCTTGGGTGGCGTCGGCCGATTTTTTTGCGGCCAGGGAAATGTTGACTGTTCAAGTGAAACGCCAACTCGATGCGGCCGGGATCACGATTCCGTTCCCACAGATGGATATCCACTTGTTCCGTGAATCGGGTGCCGAATCGGAATCCGATTTGGGAATGAATCAACGCCAGCGTCCACGTTTACGAGCCGCAGCACCGGAAGCTCGTCGTGAATCCTCGGCGTGGATCGATCGTGCCGTTTAAACTGCTTGTCGATTTCCAAGCGGGCGAGATTGTTTCAACATCGGCCCGTTAGAAATGCGAATCGATTAAGCTGGGTCGGGTGTGGATGGTCGCTTTGCGGCCCGGTTTAATGGTCTTGGTATTGAACGAAACGATTCATGGACAAAAAAGCGAAGAAGCGGTACGAAGTCATCAAGAAGAAGCTTGATCCGTTGAGAATGCGCTTAGCGGGTGCCAAGCAACAGCAGGACGATCCTCAGGAGGTGGCCCAGTTGCAGGCCGAGATCTCCAAGCTCGAAGGCGAAATGTCGAGCCTGAAAGCCGAGTAGTACCGAGCGACCGGTCGGTGATCGCCGACCAGCCGCACTCGACCGATTTTCTTTTCTCGCAGTTCGATTCGCCGCCCGTTTTTGGCACGCCGCTCGCGTTGTATCGAGATGACAATTGGTTTGATGCCAAATGCCGTTTTTGACTGAGGCAGAATTGAACAACTGTTGCATGTTGCAACAGTTGCGACCGCCACAATCGGAGCCGCCATTTACGAAATCTGGCAGTTTTCTGTCGCGATTTTTGGGCCGTTGAATAGACTCAAGTGGGTAGCGTGGTTTTCAGAGATGAAATCCGTGGTCCCGGTTTGTTGACGCCAGTGGTGATTTGAGCAGTGGGGAACGATCGGGCAAGACGGTGACGCGAACTTATCAATGGTTGGTCGTCGGTGTGCGGGCGAGTCGGTTGGCAATGACAATCGACGGGCAAATCAGCAGCAACGGCCAGAATACAGCGACTTAACCAAACAATCGGCAACATCGGTTGGGGCCTTTTCTCAATTCCTCGACCAGATTTCGTTTTGGAGAATTTTCGGATGCGACTGCAACGCGACTTGCGACTTGAAACTTTTTTAGCGGCGATGGGGCTGGTTTCCTGCCTTCTTCCGTCGACCGCTCATGCTCAACCGGCAACTATCAGCGGTGGTGAACTGACCAGCCGGGTTGCGACTTATGAAGACGCATCGGGGCAGGGTTACTTTGCCGCGTCCGTGCAGCCGCCTGCTGACGACGAACTGATGAAACTGGTTGGCGGTGGGCCGGCAAGACTGAGCATTGTGGTCGACACATCGGCCAGCCAAGGTGGAGCTTACCGAGCGGATCAGATGTCGGCGCTCGATGCGTTGCTGGCCGGATTGCGTGCCGGTGACACCGTTCAGATTTTTGCGGCGGACGTTTCGACGACCGCGCTGTGCGAGCCGATCGACGCCAAAGACGTCTCGGCGATTCGCAATGCAGTCAGCAAGCTGAGCCGTCGATTACCGCTGGGCAACACCAACTTATCCGCTTCCTTGCAAGAGGCGCGTGCGTCATTGCTGGCAGGTGCTCGCGGTGAAACTCGAAGTTTGGTTTACATCGGCGACGGGAAGTCGATCGAATTGGCTGCGGACGTGGAAAAGTTTGAAACGCTGGTCGATGCTTTGCGGGCCGATCAAATTGCCGTACACGGGATTGCTGTTGGGCCGACCAAAAACATTGCTCTGCTGGGCACTCTGGCAAACCAGACCGGTGGCGAATTGGCAGTTATCGCTGATGGCGAAGCGGATTTGGCTTCGAACATTGGCAGCCAGATGGCCTCAGCGGCGACTCGTTCGCCAATTTGGGTTACTTCGTTAACGTTGCCCAAGGGTTTGGAAACGATCCAGACGCATCGTCTGCCACCGCTGCGAGTCGACCGCGATTCATTGTTTTTTGGCTTAGCAACGTCCGCCGCCGATGGTCCGATCCGGATCGAAGGTTCGACCGCACGCGGCTCGGTGGCCTTTGCGACGGACGCGACGATCGAAGCGAAGCATCCTGACTTTGCGTTTTTGCCAGGTTTGGTTACCGATGCACAGAAGAACGGTGGTTTGCTTTTGCCAACCGCCGGTTCAGGCCTGCTGCGCGAAGTCGCCCGCGTGATGGCAGAGCGGTCGGAAGAGTTAACGGCTGCGGCGGAAGTGGCGATGGCGACCGGCAGTCAGCGTGGTGCCGAGGCGATCGCGAATATGGCACTCGATAATGATCCGACTAATGTCGCCGCCAAGCGATTGCGAGAACGTGCGATTGCAGGCGACCGACTGGTTTTCCAGAACGAAGCAGATCCGTTTGGTGGGATTTTCGGTGGTGATAACGCGGCCGCTCCGCTGGCTGAGGTGGCTGATCCGTTCGGTGCCGTGCCGGTTCCTACACCAGCGGGAACAGACGATCCGTTTGGTGAACCAACGGCACCGCCAACGGCAACTCCACCTGCACCGCCGGTCGCTACGCCGGTTGCACCTCCTGTCGCTGCACCTCTCGCACCGGCTCCGCGAGCTCCAGCGCCACCGGCTCCGCGACCACAGGTCAATCGTGGTGCCCGCGCACCGGTTAACAACGGCGGTTTGCTCGAAGCTCCATCGGGCTTGCTCGATCGAGTTGCCGCCGCGAGGGCTCAGGAAGCTGGTCGGTTGCGGGCACAGGTGACGGCACAATTGCTCGAAGCGAGACGTCTGCTGGACACCAATCCGATTGGCGTATCGAACAAGTTGAAGACGCTTTCGGCTCAAGTTGAAACTCAACCTGACGTCGATCCGCAGATTCGCCAAGAATTGCTCGGACAAGTCCGATCGGCGATCCAGTCGGCAAGCCGGCGCGAGGCTGCTGCAATCGAAGCCGAAGCGACGGCGATGCAGATTGCCGCCGCAGCATCGCAGACCGAGTTGCTGCTGCAAGAAGCGTTTCGTCGCGAAGATCAATTGCAAACGCTTTCGAACCAAATGAACTCGCTGATTATGGAAGGCCGCTTGCGTTACGCCGACTCGGAAATCATTCCAGCGATTCAGGGGTTGGCGAAGGATTCGGTGTTCTCGAATCAGGCATTGCTGAGCACGCAAATGTTGAACTCGGCAACGCGAATGCGTGACCTGCGGTTGCGTCGTGAGCGTAATTTTTTGGACGCGCTGGCGATTGCTGAAGAGGCGAACATTCCATTTGTCGAAGATTTGCCGGTTCAGTATCCAGACGCCGAAACTTGGCAGCGTCTGAGCCGTCGCCGGCTGGAGCTTTACGGTTCGCAGGACCTGTTGGGTGACAACGAAGCCGAACGGCTAATCAACAAGGCTTTGAACGACGAAGTCACTTTTTCGTTCATTGAAGAAACGCTAGAAAACGCGGTCCGCATCATCGCAGAAGATCGTGGAATCAACTTTAGGTTGGATTTGGCGGCACTGGCAGATACGACGGTGACACCTGATGAACCGATCACTTTGAGTCTTAACAATGTCACTCTGCGAGCATTTTTGCGAGAAATGCTCGATCCGTACGAGGATTTGACCTATGACGTCCAGAACTCGATCCTGAAGGTTACGTCACGCGAAAAGGCCGAATCGAAACCGAAGGCACGAATCTATGCCGTGGGTGACCTTGGTACCCCAATCATGATGGGCGGCGGCATGGGTGGCATGGGTGGAATGATGGGCGGCGGCATGGGCGGCGGCATGGGCGGCGGCATGGGCGGCGGCATGGGCGGTGGCATGGGTGGTGGTATGGGCGGCATGGGTGGCGGTGGTATGGGCGGCATGGGGATGATGGCTGTGCCAGACAAAGTGTCGCTGTCGACCAAAAAGTCTGCCGCCGCACCGACTGGCGATAGCACGCCAGTCGAGGCAGGCGAAGATATAGCTGACGCCAGCGACGAAGCGGCTGCCGAGTCGGTTTACAGTCGCATTCAGTTGGAAAACGTGCCTGATCCCGCATCACTGGACGTATGGTTGCAGTACTTTGAAGGCGTGAAACCTGAGTCGCCCGAGGCCCTGCAGGCTCACGACCAACGGGTGCTTTCGACCGCGGGCTATTTCAACATCAAAGTGAAGCAGGCTGAAAAAACTGGCGACAAGCAAGCGGCTCACGATGCCTTTGAATCGATTCGCAACTTTGTCGGCGCCGCGATTCTTAGCGGTCATGTCCAGCCTTGGATGTACCACGCTTATGCGATTTCGCTGCGTGGAACCGGTGCCGACATCGAGGAAATCGAACGTGCTTATTTGTCAGCAGTCGACTTTGCTGATACGCCAGACGAAATTCTGGTTGTAGCCGAACAGTTGCGTCGCATCGGTTGCGAAGCATCGGCATTGCGTCTGTGCCGCGACGTCACTACGGCACAGCCGTATCGGCGCGAAGCGTTCGTGATGGGACTTCGATTGGCTGAGAAGCTGGACGACCTTGACGCAATGCAGTGGGCATGTCGCGGCATTTTGAGCCAAGCGTGGCCACGTGGAAGCGAAAAGATCGAAGCCGACGCAAGGCTTTTGGCCCGTGCGACATACCAAGCCCTTGTCCAACAAGGGAAGAAGGACGATGCGGCTCGGTTTCTTAATGATTTAAAACAGGCTACATCACACGATTTGGTGGTCCGCGTCAGTTGGACCGGCGACGCGGATATCGATATCGCTGTTGAAGAGCCATCGGGAACGGTCAGTTCGGTTCAAACACCGTATGCAGCCGGCGGCGGAACTTTCTTGGGCGATAGTTTTCCGGGCATTGAGTCGAAAGAAGAGGCGGGCGTTTTGTCAGAAACCTACCTCTGTCCTCAAGGCTACTCAGGCGTTTATCGAATCTTGGTTCGCCGCGTTTGGGGTAACGTCACGTCAGGGCATGTTACGATCGACATCCTCAGCGACGTGGGTCGTCCGAGCCAACGTTACATCCGCAAGCAACTTGAATTGACGGAGAAAGATGCATTGGTTGAAGTGGATGTGAAAGACGGCACTCGCAAGGCAGAGATCGGCGAAGCCCAACTGGTGCATCTTCGAGACGTTCAGCAGGATGTCAATCAAAAGTTTCTGGGCCAATTTTTTGGTGGTGATGACCCAGCGGTCCAGCAACAGTTCTTTTCCGACATGGCAGCCATGCGGGCACTCAGTGGTGGGTCGGGTGTCGTTCCAGGAATCGGCGGCCCTGGTGCGTTTGGGCTGCGCGGAGGCGTCGGCTTTCGTCCCGAAATCTCAATTATCCCCGAAGGTGCGATGATGATGACCAATGCCGTCATTTCATCGGATCGACGTTACGTTCGCGTGACACCAACCCCGTTCTTCTCGCAGATCGGCGAAGTCAATACATTTAACTTTGTTACCGGTGAAGGCGGCGCGGACATCGGTGGTGGTGGTGGCGGCGGTGGAGGTGGTATTGGCGGCGGTGGTGGCGGCCTAGGTGGCGGTGGCGGCGGCTTTGGCGGCGGCGGCGGCGGTTTCGGCAATTAACCCTCGGGATGCTTTGCGCTCCAGGGCGCGGACACTTTTTTCGCGTGGATGCAATCGAGACGCCAAATGTCTGGATTGTTCTACTGGCTTGGCGTTACACCCCGCGGCGGAATCAACTAAACTGAGTTAAGTTTGGTGCAATCGCTTGATTCGGGATGGATCGTCTGAGGAATCAGTGGAATGGGTTATTTGGTCACTTGCGAACACGGCTCGAACGTTGTGCCACGTTTGCTCGCCAGCTTCTTCAATGCTCAAGAATCGGATTCTCGATTCATTTGCCTGGACGGATTTGATGTCGGTGCCAGGCAAGTTGCTAGGCAAGTTGCAACGCGACTGGGTTGTGCGACGGTCGAGGCGAAATACAGCCCAGCGGTGATCGATTGCAATCGTCCGGCGACACACCGACTGCTTTTTTCTGGTCCTGCCAGACAAATACCGATCAAGGATCGCCAGCTATTGATCGAAGAGGTTCTGGTGGCTCACCAAAATCGTATTCGATCGCTGATTGACCACCAGCATCGATGTGGTCAGCAGACGATTCACTTGGCGATTCACTCCTTTGCGCCGTTTGACCCTGGCACCTTGCCCGAGAAAGGAAACGGCAGGTGCGATGCTGCGCGGCGTACTGATCTCGGTTTGTTGTACGACCCGGCCCGACCGCTGGAGCGAGATCTTTGCGCCCATTGGTCTGAATCGCTCTTCGACCGTTTGCCAATGATCCGCGTGCGGCGAAATTATCCGATGCGCGGGACTCGCGAAGGTCTGACACAGTCGCTGCGGCGCGAATATACCGCCGATTCGTATTTGGGAATCGAACTGCAAATGAATCAGGCGTGGTGTGCTCGCGAATTGTCAATCAGCCGCCATGTTTTGGACGGAATCGTCGACAGCCTGACGGAGCTTTGTGGTCGCGATCAAAGCTTTGCCGCATAGCATCAGCTTGGGACCCAGCAATCGATCGCGAGTCAATTCGGCTTTCGGCTCAGAAACAACTTCTCGCCGGAGCAGAGGTTAAAATGACTCGCCGGAGAAGGCGATTTCTATGGCGATCGCTTTCACCGGTTCGCAAATTTCCCTCCCGCCCAAAGGCCCACCCTATGAAATCGTGTCTGTTTGAGATGATTAGAAGTTTCTTACCAGCGCTGATTGCGTTTTTTTTCCTGGCACAATCGTTCGACCGCTGGGCCGTTGGCCAAGAAGCCAAAGAATTGCCTGCAGCGAGAATTGATGGAAATGGTCCCGAATGGATCGCTTTAACCGAAGAAGACTTTGTACCGGTCAATGGGGATCCAGATACTTGGAAGTTTGTCGACGGAGAAATCCACACGACTGGTCGGCCGGTCGGAGTGATGCGAACGAAGAAGATGTACACCAACTTTGATTTGGTGGTGCAGTGGCGGCATCTGGAGAAAGGCGGCAACTCGGGAATCTTTGCTTGGGTCACCGACAAAGGTTTGGAAGGCCTTCAGAAGAATCAACTACCCAGCGTCGGTATTGAGATTCAAATGCTTGACCACGGCTACCATGAAAAATACACCCAGGCGACCGGCAAGATTGGCGATTGGTTCAGCACCAATGGCGATATTTTTCCGGTGGGCAGCTCGCGGATGAAGCCGTTCCCGCCTACTTCGCCAGACGGTTCACGCAGTTTTCCCTCGAAGGAATTGAGCCTCGGGGTTGGGCAGTGGAATCACTATTACGTTCGCGGGATACAAGGCGAGATTCGATTGTGGGTCAACGGCGAAGAAGTTTCCGGAGGCACGTCATGCGATCCCAAAAGTGGCTATTTTTGCCTTGAAGCAGAAGGATCGCCGGTTGAGTTTCGTGGGCTGAAGGTTCGCGAATTACCGTGATCGTCATCACATGCAATGAAGTTATTTATGAGATACTGTCGTTGGGGATGTGGTAAATCGTTTAAGTAACTCGACCAATTTCTCATCGGCTTTCCGCTCGCCATAAACTTCTTGGCCCGGAGCGCTTCCCCATAATAAGCTTTCGCCTGTATGGGTAACCAATTGATATTGTGGAACCGGCGATGTGCGACTGTTTTCGTGAATCTGGATACTGCGTGTGTCGAGCGTTTCACGCATTGGGGCGATCAAAGTCGCTAATTTTGCCGCTCCTTCAATTCTTGGATCGCCAAAACTTGAACCGACGCCGCCGGTAGGATAAACATCCGGGATTTCGATGTGAACGTATCGCATGGTGTGCTCGCGGGTGAACTCCGTCGTCGGCAACAGCACGCCTTGTTCATCAATGGCAAAGAAACCGGGGCGTCCGTTCACTTCGGGATGCCGGCTGACCACGTAAACCATTGCTACGGGCACCCGGTACTGCAGATGCACATCGACTTGCCCGCCGGGTAACTTTCGTACAGCGGTCACCTTGCTGACCCACGGATGCGACGAAAAAGCTGACGCGATGCGCGCTGTCGCGGCCGGATCGATCAACGATAACTGGTCCAGCTTTGTATCACGATAAACGACTTCGGTGATGTCGTTGGCGATGTGCTGGGGACGCTGCGTGACATGGATCAAACTGACGTCGATTCCATAAAATTTCTTAGCGATTTCTACAGCGCCCCATCGATTCCACGCGACATAGCCGCCGAGAATCAAGAGTGCTGGCCAAATCATAGCCAGTGCCGCCGGCGCGTGGATCAGACGCTGTAATAGGTGTCGGA
>Ga0105045_10003712_pt1 | contig 13163 bp, 10 predicted proteins | sample MAT02_FD_78089 | JGI IMG/M metagenome (GOLD analysis project Ga0105045, IMG submission 78089) | Freshwater microbial communities from Lake Fryxell liftoff mats and glacier meltwater in Antarctica - MAT-02 (megahit assembly) | ecosystem: Environmental > Aquatic > Freshwater > Ice > Liftoff...
CTTCAAGCTGAGAGAGACAAGAAAGATCGAATTAGCGGCGGCCCACGAAACCCGAGCCTACATGCAGCATCTGGCAGAAGCCAATCAACGTCACGAAGTGGCGTCAGTGGCTTACTTCGAAAACGCTCCGCTAGGACTTCGCCTGCACGGAATGACCGGCGCACTGCGATTGATCACACAAGATCCTGCCGCCAGCGTTCTCAATCCTGAAAAAGAAGAAGCGCGCCTCGAAGCTACCAATCGAGATTTGCCAACCCTCTCCTGGTTCAGCCCAACAAAAACACTCACAGTTACACCTCACCGCTACGGCGAAGCAAAACTCAGCGCATTAGACTTCGCGAACCCAGCCTCGGGCTGGCAACTCACAAGCGGCTGGTACGACCGCGAAGGCAACTTCCGATGGGCCTCAAAGTCAGCCCGACTTCGCCTCAAAGCAGACCCGCAGTTGTCGAAGTTGCGCATCCGTTACAACAACGCTCTCGCAGTCTTTGAAGCAGAAGTCCAGATCTTCCTAAACGGTCAACTCCTCGCAACATCGAGCTTCAACAAACCAGGCACACCAACGATCGAATACCCGCTCAACGCACGCTACGAAGGCCCCGTTGAAATCGAAATCAGATCGAGCCCTGGCTTCCGTCCCCCTGGAGACGACCGCGATTTCGGCATTGCCGTCCTATCGATAGCCTTGGTCCGTTAAGCTCAGACTAATGCGATTTTTCCTACTCTTCTCTTGCCTCTTGACCTGGCTATCGGCCGAAACAACAATCCTCAAGGGCCAGAAGATCTTCTATGAGACAAGAGGGACAGGCGCAACCACACTCCTGATGATTCATGGCTGGGCCTGCGATCACACCTTCTTCGAAGCTCAACTTGCTGCGCTATCCAAAACCTACCGTGTAATCGCAATCGACCTCCCGGGCCACGGGCAATCGGATCTTCCTTCTGAATTCACTGTCGGCCAATTTGCTCAGGCTGTAGAGGCTGTGCGCATCACAACCAAGAGCGTGAAGCCAGTTCTCGTAGGGCACTCTCTCGGCGCCGTCATCGCAAGAGAACACGCAAGGCAATTTCCAAATCAGGCGAAGGCCCTCGTCTTCCTCGACGGCGCCATCTACCAGTTGCCGCCGGGAGAAGCAGACCGCGAGCGCTGGGCAGAAAGCATCAGCGGCATGGCCAAAAGGTTCGGTCCAGCAAACGAGAAGCAAACGAGAGAACGAAACATCAGCGTCTTCCTCTCAAACCTCTACATGGATGAAACGCCTAGAGACTTGCGAATGTCCATTCTCAAGAAGGTGATCTCGACCAATCCAGAAACCGCGCAAGGGGCGATGCTCAGCATGGCAGACCTCAAGCTCTGGCGTGAAGACAAACTAGACCTCCCCGTCCTGGCTCTTAGGGCCGGGCGTCAACAGCCCCCAGGCGAAGACATCTACCTTAAGACACTCTTCCCGCGCATACAATACAAGTTCCTGCCGGGCGTGAGTCATTTTCTTATGCTCGAAAAACCCGACGTAGTGAACGCGGAAATTCTGTCTTTCCTGAAAGCGAGATAAATCGAATGAGTCTACTGATCCGTTGGGCCGCAAGCGCAATCGCGCTTTACATCGTCACCCAGTTCGTACCTGGTGTGAGTGCCAGCGGAGTGCAGGCCACACTTCTGGCGGCGCTCGTCATCGGCCTGGTCAATGCCACTCTCGGCAGCCTGATCAAGCTACTCACGCTCCCGATCGGCTGCCTTACGCTAGGAATCTCCAGCCTGATCGTCAACGCACTAATGTTCTGGCTTGCGTCCAACTTTGTGAGCGGCTTCCACGTTACCGGATTCGTGCCCGCCCTGCTCGGTTCGATTGCTCTTTCAATCGTCGGCACTGCTGTTGATTTTCTGCTCAATCAGGTCTTCACCGGCAGCGACGAAAGGAAGAACTAGCTTTCCTTGATACGGATGTTGCGAAACTCAACTCGCGTGCCGTGGCCCAAAAAGCCAATATGGCCGCTGGTACGAGCCAAACCCGGGTGCTTCGCGAGAACTGCCGGATCCTTTACACTGCTGAGATCGACATCGGTCACAACCACACCATTGAGCGTCACTTTGATCTTGCGGCCTTTGGCCTTGATCTCGTAGATGTTCCACTCTCCATCACGCTTCACATGGCCACTCTTGGCTGCAAACACATCATAGACGGAACCGGTCATCTGGGTCGGCTTCAACCCCGCGCCGTTCTTGTACTTCTCTGAGGTTTCGTCCAGAACCTGAATCTCCATGCCTGCGTAAGCTGCATCGCCTTCCAGTGGAGCGCGAATGCCAACCCCGTTGTTGCCACCATCCCAAAGTCGCCATTCCAGGCGAAGGGTAAAGTCTGAATACTCTTTCTCAGTGTAGAGATTGCCACCGCCATCTTCGGGGCAAACGAGCACACCATTCTGAACCAGGTAGCCCTTTCCGCGTCCACCCACCAGCTTCCAGCCAGTCAGATCTTTGTCATTAAAAAGAGGCTTAAAGCCTCGCTCAGCGGCAGGAAGTATCGCAGCGCCACCCAGCAGGAGCGCAAGTTCTCGTCGAGTCATATATGGAGCCTAACAAAATCTCATTAAGGTTTGCCAATTTACAGTGATAAAATGTAGGCATGCTGAGTCAGCGCCTCATCGCGCTTTGTTGGATTACAATGCCGTTACTGGCACAAGAAGATGGCCCTGCCTTCTTCGAGAAAAATGTGCGCCCATTGCTGATAGCCAAATGCCTCGGATGTCATTCGGCAACCAGCCAGCCGATCATGGGTGGCCTCAGACTCGATACACTCGAACACACCCTCAAAGGCGGCAGCAGAGGCACATCGGTAGTCCCTGGCAACCCATCGGAGAGCCTGTTGCTGAAGGTGGTCATGCACACCGCCGGCCCGCTCAAGATGCCCCCCGGCCCAAAGATGCGCGATGCCGATGCGGCGGTTATTGCTCAATGGATCGCTATGGGTGCACCCTGGGGCACAAATCCGGTCGTCTCTTCGAACACGCCACAAAAGAAGTATTGGTCGCTGCTTCCGCCAGCCGAACCCACTATCCCTACAGTCAAAAATCAGGCATGGATCAAATCCCCAATCGACTCTTTCGTGCTGTCCTCACTGGAAGCAAAAGGCCTCCAGCCCGCCAGGACCGCTGACAAGCGTACGCTCATCCGGCGCACCAGCTACGACATCACCGGCCTGCCGCCAACTCCAGAAGAAGTGCAGGCTTATCTCAACGACAACTCAACCAACGCTTACACCAAACTGGTGGATCGCCTTCTCCAATCGCCGCGCTACGGCGAACGCTGGGGACGGCACTGGCTCGATGTCGCCCGCTACGCCGACTCCAATGGTCTGGACGAAAACCTCGTCTACAAAAACGCATTCCGCTATCGCGATTACGTCATAGCGGCGTTCAACAAAGACAAGCCCTACAACGAATTCGTGCAGGAGCAACTTGCCGGCGACCTGCTTGCCCCAACCGAAGATCTCAAGAAGCAATTCGAACGCTGGACAGCAACCGGCTTCCTCAGCCTTGGTGCCAAGATGCTCGCTGAAGACGACCCAATGAAGATGCAGATGGATATTGTCGACGAGCAAGTCGACACCACTGCCCGCGCCTTCATGGGCCTAACCGTCGGCTGTGCCCGCTGCCACGATCACAAGTTCGATCCAATCCCGACCGCCGACTACTATGCCCTGGCAGGAATCTTCAAAAGCTCCCACACGATGGACAACTTCAAGGTTGTCGCCAAGTGGCACGAACACGTCCTTGCGCCAAAAGAAGATCGAGACCGTCTGGCCGCTCATGAAGCCAAAGTAGAAGCAAAGCGCAAAGAGATCAGTACGCTCACAGGCGCAGAGAACAAGATCCTCGCCGAAGCCGCCATGAAGCGTGTTGGAGCCTATCTACTTGCCTCCGGTGAACTCGAAAGCTACTCGAAGATCCGCATCGCTCCCATCGAAACAGAAGCTGGAGCTACTTTGATTCCGGCAGCATCCTTCGTATCTGGCAATGCACCGAAGCTCCTCGAAAGGGGTAAATCCAATGCTCCGAAAGATTCCAAAGGCCCATACTTTGCCGAGTACGAAATCGATGCACCGGCCAAGGCCAATTATCAAATCGACATTCTGAACGAAGAGAAGGGTTTCGGCACAGCCGACATCTACGTGAATGGTGTCTGGATGAAAGCAGGCGCAGGCCCGGTGCAGAACAGAGCGGCTTCGCCCGATGCTCCAGGCTGGAGCTATGTCGCCATCGTTCCTCTTGAGGCCGGAAAGAACAAGATTCGGCTCGAACACGCCAGCCGCTTCCCGTACTTTGAAAAGCTGCTTGTCGCTAAACACACCCTTCCCCAAACGCCACTAACCATCGTGCAAGTGGCCACAAAGTATCAGATCAATCCAGGCTTCCTTGAGCAGTTTATGGATTACTTCGATCGCTCACAATCGGCAATCTCATCGGCACTTTATGCCTGGGAAGCACACGAATCGAAGTCTCTAATCGCAGCCTGGTCCTCACCGGTAGCGGAACTCTTCAAGTCCAGCCCAGGACAAACCAAAGAAGCCATCGCCGCACGGTACGAGCAACTCTTCCAGGAATCGCTCGCCAATGGCAAAGACAGCAAAGATCCCGGTCTCAAGGCCCTCTACGATTTCTTGCAAGAGAAGTTCGGTCCCTTCCGCGCTCCAGACGACTCGAAGCGCTATTACCTCACTGCCGCTCGTGAAAAGCTCACCCTACTCGAGACAGAGCGCAAAGCTCTCGAAGCCGCAACCCCAGACTTTCCCAAGGCTATGGGAGTCCAGGAAGGCGAGAAAGCCGAAGACCTCGCAATCCACATCCGTGGCAGCCACTGGACCCTCGGTGAGAAATCCCCGCGCGGCTTCCTGCGCGTCATCGAAACCGGCAATCGCATCCCGATCGAAGCCAACCAAAGCGGCCGTCTGCAACTGGCCCAGTGGCTGACCCAAAAAGATCACCCGCTCACCAGCCGCGTAATGGTGAACCGAATCTGGCGTGGGCACTTTGGCCGCGGCATCGTCGCAACAGTCGATAACTTCGGCCGCCTCGGCGATAAGCCCTCCAACCCCGCACTCCTCGATTGGCTCGCCCTTCGCTTCGTCGAACAGGGCTGGTCGATGAAGGCCATGCACCGCATGATCCTGCTTTCGAACACCTACCAGATGAGCAGCGACTTGAACCCTCGCGGCGAAGAGCTTGATCCTGAAAACATCCTGCTCTGGAGAATGCCACGCCGCCGTCTCGAAGCGGAAGCCATCCGCGACGCCGTCATGAGCTCTTCTGGCGCTCTCGAATTTACGATGGGTGGGAGCCTCCTCACCTACAAAGACCGCCAGTATGTCGCCAACACTACCAAGGGCAGCGCGGTCGATTATGACCGCACCATCCGGTCCGTTTACGTGCCCGTCCTGCGCAGCTCCATGTATGAAGTCTTCTCGGCCTTCGATCTCCCAGACCCCACGATGCCGAATGGAGACCGCGACTCAACCGTAGTTGCCCCTCAGGCCCTATTCATGATGAACAGCTCAGTCATTCTCAACCACAGCCGCAAGCTGGCGGAAAAGCTGATGGCCGACACCAGCCTCGATGCGACTGGCCGCGTAAAGACAGCATACGAGCGGGCACTCACGCGTCCTGCAACCAACCAGGAAATCGATCAGGCGCTCACCTTTGTAGCCAAGATGCAACGCGAATGGAAAGGCGATGAATTGAAGGCATGGCAGAGCTTTTGCAAGTCTCTATTAGCCTCGAACGAATTTATCTACATGAACTGACACCATGAACAGACACTGGAATTCCTACCTCAATCAAACTCTTTCGCGACGCGAATTACTCCGGGCATCGAGCACCGGTTTTGGCGGCCTCGCCCTCACGAGCATGCTCGCCCAAGAAGCCGCTGCCGCCTCGGCCACCGATCCGCTGGCCGTCAGGCAACCCCACTTCCCTGCCCGCGCCAAGCGAGTGATCTTCCTGTTCATGCACGGTGGCCCATCGCAGGTCGACACCTTCGATTACAAACCGCTCCTCAAGCGCGACCACGGCAAGCCTCTTCCCTTTGCCCGCCCCAAAGTAGTCTCCAGTGAAACTTTCAATCTGCTCCAGTCCCCATGGGCCTTCAAGCAGTACGGTCAAAGTGGCGCCTGGGTCAGCGATCTCTTCCCTGAGACCGCCAAGTGTGTTGACGACATGTGCTTCGTTAAGTCCATGTACGGGTCCAACTCCCGCCACGGCGGAGCCCTTCTCGAACTGCACACCGGTTCAGACACTTTCATCCGCCCCAGCATGGGCTCGTGGGTAACCTACGGTCTCGGCACTGAAAACGCCTCAATGCCTGGCTACCTCACCATCTGCCCCACGCAGTCGCACGGTGGCGCAAACAACTTCGGCTCTGCATTCTTGCCTGCACCCTATGCCGGCACTGCAATCGGCTCGGTCGGAATCGCCTCTAAAGACGCTCGCATTCCTTTCATCTCCAACAAAGAAACGCCCCGTGAAATCCAGCGCATGGAGATCGACTACAGCCAGGGCCTCAACCGCAAGCAACTCGAAACCACTGGTCACGACCGCGCCCTCGAAGGCCGCATCGAAAGCTTTGAACTCGCTTTTCGCATGCAGTCGGAAGCCCCGGACCTGCAGGACCTCAGCAAAGAATCGGAAGCCACTCAAAAGCTCTACGGCCTCGACAACCCCATCACCGAAGACTTCGGCCGGCAATGCCTGATGGCTCGTCGCTTCTCAGAAAAAGGCGTCCGCTTCGTGCAGGTCAGCCATACCTACAAGTGGGACCAGCACGAGAACCTCAAGAAGGACCACTCCCAAAACGCAGCCGAAGTAGACAAGCCCATCGCTGGCCTGCTCAAAGATCTCAAGGCTCGCGGCTTGCTCAAGGACACCCTCGTACTCTGGGCCGGAGAATTCGGTCGCACGCCCACCGCTCAAGGCTCCGACGGTCGAGACCACAATCCCGAAGCCTTTACGATCTGGATGGCTGGAGGCGGCGTCAAGCCCGGTCTCTCCTACGGTGCAACCGATGATTACGGCTACTATTCAGTGGAAAACAAAGTTCACTTCCACGACCTACACGCAACGATCCTCCACCTGCTTGGCATGGATCACCTCAAGCTCACTTATCGCTACGCTGGCCGCGACTTCCGCCTCACCGACGTCCACGGCAACGTAGTGAAAGATATTCTCGCTTAGCGGGAACGCCTGCTCGATTCATCCGTACAAGATGGATACATGCTGCGCCGACATTTTCTGCTTACTCCGCTCGCCTTCGCGCAAGACCCGCCACCGATCAAGGTTGAGGTCAATCTCGTCAATGTTCCTTTCACGGTGCGGGACGCCAATGGCCAATGGATCACCAAGCTGACGGCGGACGACTTTGAAGTTCTCGAAGACGGTCAGCCGCAAAAAATCTCCTTCTTTTCACGAGCCGCAGACTCTCCGCTTAGCATCGGTGTTGTCGCAGACATCTCCGGCTCGCAGCAACAATTCCTCAAAGACCACCGTCGAGACTTGCGCGACTTCCTCAAGGCCGTAATGACCAGGCGCGATCAAGCCATGCTCGTATGCTTCGGCAATTCCATTCGACTGGTCTCGCGCTTCAATCAGAGGGCCGATGATCTCGACGACGCGCTCAAGGATTACCAGAAAGCCAAGAACGTATCGCAGTTCCCCAAAATCGGCACCCCGGAATTACGCTCTGGCGGCACTGCCATGTACGATGCCATCGTCGCCACAGCCAAAGAAATGCTTGGCCAGGAGGGTCGCCGTGCCATGATCCTCTTCTCCGACGGTGAAGATAACTCAAGCGCAAATAACCTCATGGACACAGTCGAGACAACTCTCGAGACAGGCGTAACAGTCTTTACTCTCCGATATACGGAAATCAAAAAAGGAATTTGGGCAGCTCGAAACAAACAGGGCCGTTCGAATATGGCACGGCTGGCAAAAGAATCCGGCGGCCTTGAATTTGATGCGACCGAAACATTTGATCTTCGCGACTCATTCCGCCAGATCTCTGAAATGCTGCGTTCCACCTACGATCTTGCCTACTCGAGCAACCAGGGCGAACGTGATGGCAGCTTCCGCAAAATCAAGATCCGGGCCACGCAGCCTGGCCTCACGCTGCGACACAAGACCGGATACTACGCCAAGGCCTAAGGCGTGCAAGCCTGGCCGGGGGCACGGCTGAAACTTGCCTTTGCATTACGCAAAGACATCAGCGCATCCCCATTGCGGCAGCCAATCTTGAACGTCGCAGAATCCACTCCGTCCCCCGACACTGCCTCACCTACGCTGCACTTGCCGTAGGGGCTCTCAGAAGCCTTGGCTGCTGCAAGCCCTAGCAAAGTCTCCGTAGGCCGACCAACTCCAGTAAAGCGCAACGCCTGCACCTTGGGAACCTTTGTTGGAGCCAGCGTAAAGGTCACCTTGACTGAACCCTCTTTGCATACAAGCCCAAATTCACCTCGCAGCCAATTCTCAGGTACCAAGTCCCCATCCGGGCGGCAATCCGAATATTTCTTCTTCAGTTCTGCCACCCCAGATGCAATGCTTGCCCGAGGCTGATCGAGATAGAGATTGTCAGCCGCAATCTGATCAAGTCCTGCATCACTCCACTGATTCCAGAGCTGCATCAAGGCTTGCTGCGTCGACTTCAGGATGGGCGACACAGGCACGATACGCGGCTTTAGCGCCCCAGCCTGCGACATCAGCTCCATAGCCTCACGCATCGGCGCAGCGGGCCCTGCATAAGTCAGATTCGCCATCGCAAACATGCCTATGCCATATTCAGGCAACCACATCATGTACGAACCAAAGCCAGGCAACCCTCCGCCATGCGCGACTACCCGAGAAAAGCGGCAGTCACGGCTCACACTCAAGCCATAACCATAGCCAGAGGCGTTTGCGCGAAGTTCCGTTCCAGCGCTTGCGGAAAATCCCGATGTCCTCCATTGGCGCTGCATCTCGCGAACCGAACTTCGCTTCACCGGCCCAGCCTCAGCCTCATCACGAGCAGGCTCCGCCGACAAGTGAAACGCAACATAACGCCCAAGCTCTTTGGCATCGATCACAAGCCCACCCATCGCCCCAAACGAGCCATGAGCCAAAGAAGGAATCTCAAACAGCTTCTGATCACGACGGCCGTAGCCAAGCGCGTGCTTGCTGGACGGCTCGAGCGTCGCAGTCTTCAGCCCAAGGGGACGCAAAATCTCGCGAGTCAGATACTGTTCATAGCTTTGCCCCGAAGCCTTCGCCACAATCCTGCCCAACAAGGCAAACCCATAATTCGAATATTCGAAGCTGCTATCGGGGGGCGTCGAGAAGGGAATGCCTTGATCGATCCAGCGAGAGAGTTCGCGATCGGGAATCGCCAGTTGCCGGTCACCCCACGGATTGTCCTCTGGGAAACCCGCCCCATGAGTCAGCAATTGCCTCACGGTAAGCGGCGCACTATCCTTGGTCGGATAGCCCAGCCCCGCAATCTCGGGAACCCATCGCGACACAGCGTCGTCGAGCGACAGCTTCCCGGCGTCACGCAACTTCAGGATGGCAAGCGCAGTAAAGCTCTTCGTCATCGACGCAATGCGAAACATCGTCTCAGGGCCAACAACCGCCTTGGTTTCTGTGTTGCCGATCCCAAAGCCCTTGATGTGAACCACTTCCTGATCCACCACGATTCCATAGACCAGGCCAGGAATTTGCCGATCGGTAAAGTACTTCTCAAACAGCGCATCCGTTTGTGAAACCAAACCCATCAACTTCTCTTTGCGAGCCGTATCGGTAAATCGCGGAGTCTGGGCACAAACAAGTGCTACCGCGCAAACAAAGCCAAACGTAAATTTCATGACTTCTCCAGAATAGCCCTCAGAGCATGTAAGAATCTGATCTGAGCCTGATGCCTGACCTGAATCTCAACCTCTTCCAAATTCTCGTAGCTTTCGCCGCTGCGTTTACAGCCGGTGCAATCAATTCAGTTGCCGGCGGTGGCACACTCGTTTCATTCCCTGCGCTGGTCTGGCTAGGCGTACCCTCAGTGATCGCCAACGCCACCAACACTCTCGCGATGTGGCCAGGCTCAATCGGATCACTATGGGGCTACCGTGCAGAGATGCGTGGCTTGAATCGCCGCATCCTCTTGTTGATCATCCCCAGCCTGATCGGTGGCATCATCGGCGCACTACTTCTTCGCATCACACCCCCTGGTGTGTTTGATCGACTGGTGCCCTTGCTCATACTCTTTGCGACGCTGCTCTTTCTGGCCCAAGACCTCATTCAGCGCAAGCTAAAAGTAAGCGATCCCAACCTCAACAACTCATCCACGTGGCTCTGGGGTGCGATGGCTTTCCAATTTCTGGTTGCGCTATACGGCGGATATTTTGGTGCTGGCATCGGCATCCTCATGCTGGCTGCGCTTAGCATAATGGGCCTAACAGACATCCACCAGATGAATGGCCTGAAAAACACCTTCGCCACATGCATCAATGGCATCGCCGCAATCTATTTTGTATCAACCGGACTGGTGTCATGGCCCTACGCATTGGTAATGACAGCAGGAACAGTTTGCGGAGGCTATCTTGGAGCGGGAGCAGCCCGTAAGGTAGGAAGAAAGACCGTAAAGAACCTGGTCATAGCGATAGGCTTCATCATGACCGCCGCGCTATTCATCCGCACCTGGCTCTAGCCATCGGCAAGGCGGATATCGTCTTCGATCTCGTAGATCCGGTCTTCGATCGCCTTGGTCGGCTTTCCCGCTGCCTTGGCTTCAGCCAACTTCTTCTGCTGCCCTTCGAGCTTCTTGTGCAAAGCGGCAACAGCCGGAGACTGCTTTGGCGCAACTGGGGCAGCAACAACACTGGCAGCCGCCTTCTTCGCAATAGCCTTCTTGGGCTTCGCCGGCATCGACACCTTCTCACCAAAGTCTTCAAGCAATTCACGCTGGATTTGGTTCAGTTCTGCAGCCACTTCGTGAAAACGAGTAATGAGTTCTTTCTTCGCCTGGTTGCGCAGCTTCAACCAGCTTTGCTTCGCTTCACGGTATTGATCAAGAGTTGAGGACATATAAAGGGGAAACTGTAATTATAGGCTACGCTGCTGAATCAACAAGCACCGGAGCCTCGACGAACGACTGCAACTGTTGAAGATTTTCGGGCGTTACAAGAACAACGACAGGGTCTCTTCTTGTGAATCGCCGCACATCCCCCAGCAGCGAAGCATTCGGAATCTCAGAACTGGCCACCACGAGATTGCCGGCACTCAAGCGTACAGGTTGCAGGCGTGCCTCCTGCATCAGACTCCGAGGCAGACTGCGGGCTATCGCGATATCGAGGTCCTCAACCGGAATATGGGCTGTTTCATAGCCTGACAGCAAGGCAAGCCCCTCATACAATTGCGCCTGTGTAATAAGTGTTTCCGCAACCAGATGCTCACCAATCCGAACCCCGTCCTGCCTTCGTCCCAGCGATTCTTCAAGCTGCTTCACACTCAGAAACCGAAGGTCGGTCAAGACTTCGCCCAATCGTCGCGTGTAGGGATTCAGGGCCTCTCGATTCGGGTAAGCATGTTCCGTCTTAAGCCAAACCAGCGGTTCATTGCGCCAGCGAGCTTTGGCAAATCGCGACAAGGCCGAAATCGTAGCCAGCGTATTCACAAGATTTGACCACGGAATTCGAACGGGCACCAAAGCAGCATAGGCAACTCCATAAACCCGCGCCGTAAAGTACATACGCCACCATACGCGCAGACACTGCAGCACTAGGCCAATCGAAGTCACCATCAACAGGTGCCCCTCAAGGACAGGCACATACCCAGCAAGCCCCAAAACCAGCAGAAGATTGGCAATCAAGCTCAGCGGATTCCCAATCAAACCCTTACGATCACGCCAAAACCAATAGTTCTCTTTCCAATCCGAAGACCAACCCACCTTCTGCCAGGTCTGAAGCGCGATCCCCGTCACCCAGCGAGTGCGCTGACGCACAGACGCATAAAACCGTCGCGGAAAATACTCCCGAGTCGCAACCGGCTGCCCATTCACAAAGGCGACCGGAAGATAAATCTGCTTCATCCCCAGCCGGTGCATCCGCAGTCCATTGAGATAATCTTCCGTCAAACTGTCAGGCTCAAAAAGTCGATTCGATTCAGCCTCTGCCAGCCGCCCCAACGCCTTCCGTCGATACCCGGTACCAACCCCGCAAGATGGAGCAAATCCGCCCATCCTGTTCCTCGTTGGCAAATCTTTCTGTTGGGTCTCGGCAAACTCGTCGCAATAGATACCATGCGTCAACTCCCACCAGGGAGTTGGCAATCCAAGCACGGGGATCTGCACAAAATCGTACTCACGGCAGTAGTGATTCAACCAGCGGAACTCTTCGGGATGGATCAGATCCTCGCTGTCGTGAATAACGACAATGTCAAACGCTTCCCCAATCCGCTCTTCAACCAGACAGAGATTCTGATAAATCCAGTTCAGGTTATCGGCCTTCGAAGTAGGGCCATCGTGAGGAGTCAGCGAGACATGGAGATTGGGATACTGTTGCTCGAGTTGCCGCAAGACATCGAGCGTTGCATCGTCATTCGGATACGTGCCAAGAAAGATGTGATAACGCCGGTATCGAATCGAAGCCACATTGTGCGCCACCATTCTCGCAATCACCGCGTCCTCGCGCCAGGCGGGAACCCATAATGCGATCAGGCTTTCGGCAAGCCCTGCAGGGTCGCCCGGCGGAGGAACGGTCGTGGAGGAGGGATGTGTTTCAGTAGCGGTGCGTGGTTTGGCAATCCGGCCAGCCAGATAACAGAAGTCAAGCCAAAGATCGTCTATGCCACTAACGATCATCCAGCAAGCAAGCAGGAGATAGATCGCTTCAACCAATACTGAGTAGTCGCGCTAGAACGCGAAAAATCTCAGGATTTCTTGCGTAGCAATTTTGTAGCGGCCTCGTCGACAAACCATTCGGTTGGATAGGGAGGCCTGGCAGCAATCTGGCAGGGATGCGACATGACGTCTGTTTTGCCTTCAAGTACATCCCAAAGCGCACCCGCTTTATCCGCACCAGGAGCAAGAATTACCGTATGCCGGGCTGCCTTTAAGACTCCAGGCAGCAGTGTAACCCGGTGAGAATTGAATTTCTCAA
>Ga0105045_10003714_pt1 | contig 13160 bp, 7 predicted proteins | sample MAT02_FD_78089 | JGI IMG/M metagenome (GOLD analysis project Ga0105045, IMG submission 78089) | Freshwater microbial communities from Lake Fryxell liftoff mats and glacier meltwater in Antarctica - MAT-02 (megahit assembly) | ecosystem: Environmental > Aquatic > Freshwater > Ice > Liftoff...
CCGCCGTTGGCGAAAATATGAATGACACGTTTGGCGCGCGGCGCGAAATGGGTCTTTCCGGGAGCGAGGGGATTGAGGGAACGGTCGCCGGCTTGGAGGGCGGAGAGGTAGGGGCTAAGTCCGAGGGCGCCCATGCCCATGCCGGCGCGCTGGAGAAACTGACGTCTGGAGGTGTATCCGTTCATGATCGTAAGAGGGGAGGAGGGTCGGGAGTCGCCGGATTCAGTCGATGAAGAGAAAGCGGTTCGTGTTGAGGAGGGCCTGGGCATACGCGCCCCAGGCCGAGGCGGGAGTAGCGGGGCCCGAGTAGGACTCGGCGAGCTCCCATTTCGGCCATCGGTTGTCGAGGTCGGTGAGTTCGGGATTCCAGCGGATCGAGTCGTAGCCGGAATCGTTCTCGAGCGGATCGACAATGAAGTAGACAGCCTCGTGCGAGGCCACGTTCAATTCCGGGATCTTTACCACGAGTTTGTCTTTCGCGGGCTTCAGGATCTGATCGAAGACGATCCCGCCGCTGCTCGTCGCCACCTTGACGCGGACTCCGTTGCCCTTGCCGACATTGGATCGCAACACGACGCCATTCACGGCGACACGCAGATCCGCGGGGGCGCGCCATTCGTAGATGAGACTCTCTTTCTCGGTGTAGCCGGAGTGGGAATTGCCATTCGCATCGACGTAGAGGTAGCTGAGCGGGTTGTCCTTGAGAGGGCGCTCTTTGCCGACCTGCCAGGTCTCCTTGATCCAGTGCTGGAAGGGCTGGAAGGTGACCTTGCCGGTGGTCTCGTCGACGTTTCCCCAGCCGTAACTCCACTCGGTGTTGGTCTGGCGTTTGCCCATGCGGGCGGTCTCTGACTCAAACGCCGTCACAAAACTCTCGGCGAGCTGGCGGTCGGACTCCGAGGGGGCCTTAGCAAAAACGGCGCGGTGGAGCTGGGCGATGCGATCCTCTGCCGCCGAGGTTTTCTTCGCGAGGATCTCGCCCTGGTCCTGGACGAAGGGATTGTTCAGAGTGAAGAGCGCCTGCATCGGGATCGTCGTCGAGGGACGCTTGCCGGTGGTCTCCTGCGGGTTCGAGAAGTCGAAGTTCCGGAACGTGGGATTCAGATTCTGCCGGTCGATGAAGGCATAGACGGAGCGGCGATTTGCAAAAGGAGGCTCGAGGATGTTGACGGGACGGCCGAACATCTCGCGGTCGAGATTATCGGCCACGTCGAGCATGCCATCACGCATCTGCTCGAGCTCGAGGCGCTTCTTTTTGAATTTCCAGAGGAGACGGTTTTCTGAATCGACGAGCATGTTTTCAGTCGCCTTTTCATTGACCGACTGCTGCTGCCAGGTCTCCGAGGTGAGGATGAGATGGTGCAGCTTCTTGAGTGACCAATCGTTCTCGATGAACCAGTTCGCGAGCCAGTCGAGCAGCTCGGGATGATCGGGGCGCTCGCCCTGGAGACCGAAGTCGTCGATGGTTCGCACGATGCCCTCGCCGAAGTGCCACATCCAGACGCGGTTGACGATGTTGCGCGCCGTGAGCGGGTTGCCGGGGCGGACGATCTCTTTCGCCATTTCAAGGCGGCCGCTGCCCTTGGTGAACTCTTTCGGAGCACCGCCCTCGGAGGCGATCGCGAGGAATTGGCGGGGAGCGAGCTCACCCGGTCTGCCGGCGTTGCCGCGGATGAAGACGTGCTGATTGAGGGGCTGGGCGCGGTCTTTCAGGATGATGGCCTTGTCCGCCTCCATCCCCGCATCGGCGATGAACTTCTGCACCTTGCCCTCGAGGGTGTTGAGCTTGCGGCGATCTTCGCGATCAATCTTGGCTTTTAGTTTATCGGGCTGAGCGGCGAGAGCGGGATTTTCTTTGGCGAGCTTCTCGAGGACGGGTTTGAGAAAGTCGTCGACCTCTTTCTGTACCACCGCGAGATCGGCGAGGTATTTGTCGTACTCGGGACCTAGCTTTGGCTCGCCGATGACGGGAGTTGCCTGCCCGAGGGAGTTCATGAAGATGCCGTAGAGACTGTAGTATTCCTTCGTCGAGATCGGGTCGAACTTGTGGTCATGGCATTTCGCGCAGGAGACGGTGAGCGCCATCGTGCCTCGGAAGGTCGTATCGACGCGGTCATCGAGGATCTCATCCTGACTGCCGTTTCTGCTGAGGGAAAGAAAGCCGAGGGCCGCGAGATGTTTTTTATCGGGCCCCGCCGGATCGACGATCTGCTCGGCGGCGAGCTGGTAGAGGAGGAACTGATCGTAGGGTAGATCCTCGTTCAGCGAACGGATGAGCCAGTCGCGGTAGGTGTAGCTGTAGATGAAGCGTCGCTCCGTCCCGGCGCCCTCGTAACCCTTCGTGTCGGCATACCGCGCCACGTCCATCCAGTGGCGCGCCCAGCGCTCGCCGTATTGCGGGGTGGCGAGGAGTTGATCGACGAGGACGGGCCAGGCGATATCGTGCGCTTTCGGATCGGCGATGAAGCGCTCGACATCCTCATACTTTGGCGGCAGGCCGAGCAGGTCGAAATGGGCGCGGCGGTAGAGAGTGTAGCGGTCGGCACGGGCGGAGGGGACGACACCGGCCTTGGCCTGCGCTCTGCGGACGAAAAAATCGATGGGGTTTCCCGTGTCGGCCGGAATCGCTTCGGGCTTCACCGGCTGGAAAGACCAGTGTTGGGTGCGATCGGTCGCTTTTCCCGACTCCTCATGGGCCGGCCAGGGGAGGCCCATCCCGATCCAGGTCGTCAGCTTGGCAACGGCGTCGGCGGAGAGTTTTTCGCCTTTCTCCGGCATGGGCTTGATCCCTTTTTCTCCAGTGTGGAGAACCGCTTTAATGAGGATGCTCTCCCCGGGTTTTTCCAGATCGACGACCTTGCGGTAATCGCTGCCCGAGAGCCAGCCCTCGCGATGACTCAGCTCGAGACCGACCTTGGCTTTCGTGCCGGTGTGGCAGTCGAGACAGCTCTCGGCGATGAGGGGGCGGACTTCTTTTTCAAAAAACTCAATCTGCTGGGTGGAGAAGCCTGGTTTGCCAACGACGGGGGCTGCGGCCGTCGGAGGGGCGGCAGGAGCTGGCGTCTTGGCGATCTCGTTGGCCGCACGGGTAATGGAGAGAGAGCTCGATGCGGAGAGGGCGGCAAAAAGAAGAAGGAGTCTGGAGGGATTACAAAGCATCTGACTGTACTGTCATCTATGCTCGAGGGGCATGCAATGAACGTCTTTGCGGACAACTTTAATGACTGATTTGAGCGTGAGAGACGTTGTCTCAGTGGGGGCAAATCGTCCCCTCGAGTGAAACAGACAACCCGGTTGACAAGCGCAGGAAAAACCCCCGTAAAACCTGCAAAAGACTTGTAGTCAACCGGGTTGCCGCTTTGGTTTCAACCCTTTTGTCATTCGATCCTGGGACCGTCTGACAAGAACTATTAAAGCACGACCCGTGCCAAGTGTTCAGCTAGGAATGCCAAAATGAGAGATATTTTTGACCCCGCTGCCGCGATTCGTCCGGCCCGTCCCAACGATGTTCCCGGTATCCTCGCGATGATACGCGAGCTTGCAGAATTCGAAGCGCTTAGTCATCAGGTGGTTGCGACGGAGGACGACTATCACGCGAGCCTGTTTGGCGAAAATCCGGCGGCGGAAGCACTCGTGGCCGAGGTGGAAAATAATCTTGTCGGCTATGCGATTTTCTTTTCGACCTTCTCCACATTTATCGGCCGGGCCGGGATCTGGCTCGAGGATTTGTATGTGCGGCCCGACTTCCGCGGCCTCGGATTGGGGAAAGGACTCCTCAAAGCAGTCGGTGAGATCGCCGCCGCTCGGAATGCCGGACGCTTCGAGTGGAGCGTGCTCGACTGGAATCGCAACGCCATCGACCTCTACGAGCGGGTCGGAGGCGAGATTTTACAGGAATGGCGTATCGTCCGGCTCGACCAACAGGGAATACGATCCCTCCCCGAAAAATGAGCCTTGCCGAGAATCTCCAGTCCGTCCTCTCCGCCATCGCCGCCGCAGCCACCCGTGCCGGTCGCGATCCCGGGTCGGTCCGCCTCGTCGCGGTGTCGAAGACCTGGCCAGCCGTCACCGTGCGCGAGATCGTCGAGGCCGGCCAGCTCGTCCTCGGCGAAAACAAGGTGCAGGAACTCCTCGAGAAGGCCCCGGAGCTCCCCGCTGAAGTGGAGTGGCACCTCATCGGGCACCTCCAGCAGAACAAGGTCCGCAAGGTTCTGCCGCACTGCGCCCTGATCCACAGCGTCGATTCGACCGACCTCGCCCGTCAGATCAGCCGGATCGCCGGGGAGCTCGGGATCACCGCGCCGATACTCCTGCAGGTCAATGTCGCGAACGATGACGCGAAGTTCGGCTTTCCCGTCGCGGGGGTGCGGGCCGTGTTCGGGGAGCTCCTGGCCCTGCCGCATCTCGCGATCCGGGGACTCATGACCGTGCCGCCTTACGATGACGATCTCGAGAAAGTGCGCCCCTCTTTTAAGAAGCTGCGCGAGCTCCGCGACGACCTCGCCGCCGCGCACCGCTGCGAGCTGCCCGAGCTCTCCATGGGCATGAGCCACGACTTCGCCATCGCGATCGATGAGGGCGCCACCCTCGTGCGGATCGGGTCTTCGATCTTCGGACATCGATGATCAGACGTTCCCACGCATTTCGGGAGATCTTTCCTGCTTTACTACTCCACTCCTCTGCTCCTACTCTCTCGCATGGCCATCACATCCAACCCTTCACGATCCGCTGTCCCGCTCCTCAGCGTCATGATGTTTCTCCAGTTTTTCACATGGGGGGCCTGGTTCGCCTCGATCGGGCAGGCGCTTGGCGCGAATGGACTCGGCCCGAGTGCCGGTGATGCCTATGCTTCAGCCCCGCTCGGTGCGATCTTTGCGCCGCTTTTTCTCGGGATCATCGCGGATCGCTTTTTCCCCTCACAGATCGTCATGGGGGTCCTTTTCCTCATCGGCGGTGCCCTCATGTGGATGGCGGGAAATGCCGCTGCGGCGGGAAATGCCGAGCTACTCGGCTACCTCTTTCTCGGACACATGCTCTGCTACATGCCGACGCTCGGGCTGGGGAACACGATTGTTTTCACTCACCTCGACCGGCTCCAGTTTCCGAAAGTGCGGGTCTGGGGAACGATAGGCTGGATCGCGGCCGGGCTCGCCGTCGGATTTCTCGGATGGACTTCCTCGCTGAAAATCTTCCAACTTGCCGCCGGCGCCGCGATCCTGCTAGGCTTTTTCTCCTTTGCCCTTCCGCACACGCCGCCACCGGCGAAAGGCGAGAAGCTCGACGTCAGGGCTATCTTCATGCTCGATGCCTGGAGGCTGCTCGCGCGACCGGGATTCCTCGTCTTTATCCTTTGCTCGGGCCTGATCTGCATCCCGCTGGCCTACTACTTCGGTGTCACGGCGCAGTATCTGACGACGGCCGGTTATGAAGAGGCGGCGTCTTTCATGACGATAGGGCAGATGTCGGAGATTTTCTTTATGCTGTTGATTCCCTTCTTCTTCCGGCGACTCGGCGTGAAATGGATGATCCTCGTCGGCATGCTCGCCTGGGTCGTGCGCTACCTGCTCTTTGCCTTCGGTGCGCCTGACCAGGTTGCCTGGATGCTCTTTGCCGGCGTCGCACTTCACGGCATCTGTTACGACTTCTTTTTTGTGACCGGCTTCATGTATACTGACGCCATTGCTCCGAAGAAGATTCGCGGCCAGGCGCAGAGCATGCTTGTATTTGTTACCCAGGGGCTGGGCATGTTCATCGGTTACGCCGTGGTCTTCGGGAAATGGGGAATCGCGGGGCAGTTTTCCAAAGTGGAGAAATACGAGGCGCTGAACACGGCCATCACCGCGACCCGCTCCACCGAGGTGCTCTCTTTCGGTGAGAAATTCACCAAGCTCTTTGCCGTGGACATGCCGGACTCGGTTGATCCCATGCTCCTAAGCACCACCATGGAACAGTGGAAAGCCTTCTGGATTGTCCCGGCAATCCTTGCCGCGATCATCGCCGTGATCTTCTTCGCCACCTTCTGGGACAAGACGCGTGTGACGGAGGACGAGTGAAGTTGCTATCCTGGTGCGCCCTTTCCGGAAGGTAGGGCGAACCGTCCCGGTGATCCGTCGGGCCTGCGGGGATCATTCAGCAGTCGCGGCTCGGCGGGGACGCCTCGCCCTGCCTCGCATCGCGGTTTGAGACGCACTTTGCGCGGGACAGCCCCTACTCCCCTGCTTACTGGACAAACGGCACCGTGGCCTACGACCGCGCCCTGCTCACGCATCGCGTGAAAACCATGTATGGCCTCGATGAGCTGTTGGGAGCGATCGACGATGAGCCGAGAGAGAAGCGGGCGTCCGAGATGCTGCGTTTTATGATGTAGGGAGCTAGTCAGTCCTCACCGCAGGACCCGTGAGTCGATCCAGCTCTCCCTTTATTCTGGGATCTGCCGCGATGTAGCGTTCCGCTCCTGTCAGACCAAACTCGGCTAGTGAGTCATCCTTGTAATGCTTGCCTAGCCGGGCCAGGGTAAGAAAGGTCCATCCGTCCTCCGGAAACTTCAGGGCAAAGTCGCGCCCGCGTCGCTTCACCTCGTCTTCCGAAATATATGCGGTTCCCGCAAATAAAGTGAAAGTCCGAATTGGTTTGCCTCTCGGAGAACCCGGTGGATCGGTCTGGAAGAGAGCCATCCATTTCCAACGCGATTCTTCGTCCCAATCCCGGGTTCTCGCCGCGATGACCAGGGCTGTGTGGTAGAAGAAATCGGTTTTTTCGGTCCAGGAAGGCCGGTAGAGTTCATAGTCGAGGCCGGAAAAATTCGACCAGGAATTAGGGGGAGTGCCGGCAGAAGCCTCTTCAATCAGAGCGAGAGAAAAGTGAAGGGCACGCATTCTCGATAAGCTAGACTGGTTTTGCAAGGGCGAGTAGGATCTGTGGTCCGAACCCATCAGAACCTTCGCCGGAAATTCTTCAAAACTGAGGGTTTCAAGAAGCTTCCTTTCTTCCGGTTGGAGTTCATCATTCAAGATGCACTTTCTCCAGAGGTGATATCGCAGGACATTCAAGCCCTCGTTAAGCCCGCCGAAATACGGTTTGTTTGTTTCCAATATCTTGAGATTCTCGGCAGTTTTGTCCAGATTCCCCAAGCTTAGTTGTGCCTCAAGTTTGTTGATGTGGAAGCGATCGGCGAGGAAATCTCTCGAATCTTCGTTCGATTCTCCGCTGGATCCATCGCTCATTAAGGTCTCCGCTTTCGTTGTCATCAGAGTAGCAATCCCGCGAACTTGGCACAGGGTATAAAAGATGTTCTTTTCGAGAGTCTTTTCCGTAAACTTCGTTGCCTCGAACATACGCGCTAGTTTCCCCGGGGTCTCTTCGAACCTCTCAAACGCTATCGCTGTGCTGGGCCACGGTTGCCTGATACCCTGGGCGCGGTCGAGATAGGGATTCCCGCGCCGACGCGTTTGAAGATATAATTCGCAGTAGATTCGGAGCATAGAGTTCTCCGGGAATGTTCCCGGGAAGGAGATCACCGATTCTGTCAGAAAGTCATTCGGATCGGTATTCGGGGAGAAAGCGAAAGTCAGATCATTCGCGCTCTCTTCCATGAGTCGCCGAGCCTCGGGCTGGTGATTGTTGAGAACGAGTGCCCAGGCGCGTTCCGTGACGGGAAGCGCCTCGTTTGTCAGAAGGTTATCGATCTCACTTTGACCACCCTCCCGGAGATGCTCAGTGCGGGCCTGCCAATTAGCGATACCCTTCACATCGCTAGGATACATCCCGGGACGAGGGCCATCGAGCGTAACTCTATGCAGTCTCGAAACGATGGTCTGCATCCGGGGGTGAATTTTCAGCTCGTCCTTTCGCTTGAGCAGGGCTTCGAAGACATCTTCAAATTCATGTGAGCTAAAACGTCTGTTTCGCTCGAGAAGTTCGAGGTGCTGCTCCGCCTGCCAGAAGAGAAGTCGTAAGATTTCGTCTTCCTTCAGATCCCGCTTCGTGGAATGTCTTCTCAATTGCTCCCAATGGTAGCCCAAAAAATAGCGCCGAGCCCCGGCCGGGGCTTCCGCCATGTCTCTTTCAAAATCATCCGGATTGATTGAGTCTTCGTCGATCGCGTCCATCACCTTGTTCTGCCATTCTCCAGTTAGCATCTCGCGTATCCGACTGTGCACTATCCGGCGCTCCTGACGACTCTCAAACGGAGCACTTTCCAACAGGCTCCACACAATCCAGGAGCGAAGGGGATGACTGACGAAGGCGCTACGGAAAATCTCAAGCGCTTCTTCTTCTTTGAGGGCGGTGTCACGGTGAATCACGTAGGAGAACGACTCCGGCCAATCAAATTCGCCGGAGTTCTTCTCATTCAAAACTAGCTCAAGCCATTTGATCGCCTCGGCGCTGGGCAGAACCCTAATGGACGGAAGAAGTTCTTCATAAAAAGATTCAGTCAGGAGGCCATCGTCTCCTTCGGGATGGCGTCGGGAGTAGTTGCGCACGAGGGTGAACATCCAGTCAACAGATCCAGCGAGGTCCCCGTCGGCTATCATTCTTTTGAGCGGCCAGACGGCAAGTTCAACGTGGTCGAATCCGCCTCCAGAATCCCACTGGGGGGCGGCGAGGAAATCCCTCAGGCGGGACGCGACATTCCGTCTATTCTCGTCCTGGGGCGGCATTTTCCGTATTGACTCGATGATAGCCTTCAGGCCGGGTGCCTCATCGAGGGATTCGACCTTTTCGGCATACTTCTTCCAGATCTCCAACTCACGCTTTCCGGGCTCCCATCCGCCACGGTAGATCTGTCCAATGACCGCATCGAGAGTGGTCCCATCTCTCCACGTATCGAAGCATGGTCGTCCCGCCTCAAAAATTGTTTTGTCTTCTTTGACCAGCCGTAGGACGGTCTGCTCAAGGAGTAACCTACTCGTCGGCTCAACGCGGTTGAGGAGCTGAATGGCTTTAAGAACTTCCACTTTCGCCTTTTCCCGGTCGGCTTCGCTTTTGACGTTGTCTGCCGCTTGCATCGAAAGGACGAGATGGATGAATCCTTTCACCTGCGGGTCCTGGGTATGAGGAACGATCTTATCAATCAAACCGGTGTAATAGGAGAGAACTTTAGGCTTCTCGTAAGAGGTCGGATCGTGCCGACTGTCTATGGCAACGATATCGTGCTTGCTGGTTTCGATGACGCGACACACTGCGGAGTAGTGCTGGCGATCGATGAACTCCCCAATCCAAATCCAGACATTGGTCAACGATTCGCCCCATTCAACAATCGCGCGGTCGAGCAGCCCCTCCTTGTCCAGTTTGTGCGCGATCCAGATAAAGTCAGGTCCGACTCCAGCCGTGATTAGGTTTGAGAGGTTCTCTTCCTCAGCCACCCGATCAGCGAGCAGTCCTGCGACTATCTGCCAGTCGGATGCGAACACCGCCGACTCCTCTGTCAGGATGTGGAACACCTCGCTGATAACCTCGCGTGCGCTCTCTTGATCGGTCATTGCGAGGGCGGTGATGGCCTTTTTAAGATCGGGTAGGCGCGCTGCCCGGTAGGATTCGCACCCCGGTGAGAGCAAAAGCCAAGTCAGCAGCTCTTTCCGCAAATGGTCCATCCCGGATTCATTGATGAGTTTTCCGACGATCTCCCAGTCACTTTGTGGGAGCGGGTCGTACTTGAGTTGCTGCAGTAATTGGGAAAACGCACTGCCGGGGCTGATGTTACGGTCAGCGAGGATTCTCTTGATCCACTTGTCGGTATCGGGATCCTTGTCTGCGCTGAGAAGTAAGCGGGCGAGCTGGTGAGCGGGCAGAGGATAGAGTTCCGCGACCCGAGCCAGCGAAGCCGAGAGGGAAGAGTCAAGTCCGTAGCGATTTTCATAGCGGCGGAGCTCCTCCAGGGTGTTTCCCAGTTCGTCTTCGGACTTGTGGAGCACGGCGCTGCGCGCCAGGGTCAACTCCCATGGGGAGAATCCCTCTTTCGTGGAGCGCAATAGTGCCTCCCGCAGGGCTTGCGGGTCGGGATTCTGAAGGTGAGTCGAGAGTGCCTTTTCCAAGTGCGGCCAAGTCGCGAGTTTTCCAGGCAAAGGACGTCCCGTGTCGAGACCGGACGCGACAACAAAGGCAAAATCGGGAGAATCCAGCAAATCCTCACTCAGCTGCAGATCTGCTTTTGCCCTCTGTTCTGCAAAGAAACGAAATCCGCGCTGGTTCGCCGTCTTTTCGAGAAATCCGATTTTTGGTGGGGAGCGACGAGCACCGATCCAATCGCTGAACTGCTCCGACGGAGTGGGATTGAAGCCGGTGAAGAGGACCCAACCGGCGACGAACCAGGCAGTAAGGACGACGGCGACCACAATTCGTTTTCGAGGCTTCGACATCTCTGTTTTCCGCAGGGTATGGGCACAGGTAGTTAGACGACGCGTCGTAGCGCCGGACATGCGGAAAAGCTGCCTGAAATCGGAGTTCAGGTCAATCCAAACTCAGGCAATCGACATTTTGGCCCACCCCCGCTCAATCCAGCGTATGGACAAACAATCCTGATCGCAGCTTGGGCTCGAACCAGGTCGATTTGGGCGGCATGATCTCGCCGGCGTCGGCGATGTCGATGAGCTGCTGCACGGTCGTGGGGAACATGGAAAAGGCGACGGCCCAGTCTCCGCTCTCGACGCGCTTCTCGAGTTCGGCGGTCCCGCGGATGCCGCCGATGAAGTCGATGCGGTTGTCGGTGCGGGGATCTCCGATCGCGAGGAGCGGGGTGAGGACGTGGTCCTGCAGGAAAGAGACATCGAGGCGGTCGATCGGATTCGTCGTTTCCACGGTGTCCCAGGAGAGAGTGTGCCAGTGGCCGTCGAGATAGACGCAGACGGACTCGGCGTGGTCGGGCACTTTTTGTCCGTTGGAATCGAGGTGGAACTTCCCGGCAAGACGCTGGAGGAAGCTGTCGGCGGAGAGCCCGTTGAGGTCTTTCACGACCCGGTTGTAGGGCATGATGTTGAGCTGGCTTGCGGGGAACATCACCGCGAGGAACCAGTTGTAGTCCTCGGTGCCGTCGTGGGTCGGGTTCGCCTCGCGGCGCTCTTTGCCGACGCGGGCGGCGCTGGCGCTGCGGTGGTGGCCGTCGGCGACGTAGGAAAAGGGCACTTCGCCGAGAGCGGAAAGGATGGGGGCGGCCTCGGTCCCGGTGACCCGCCAGACGGTGTGCTGCACGGCGACGTCATCGACGAGGTCAGTGGTGGGCTCGTGCGAGGTGATCCAGGTGTCGATGAAGGTATCGATCGCGGCGACGTCTTTGTAGGTCAGGAAGACCGGTCCGGTATTGGCGCTGAGCACGTCGGTGAGGCGGGTGCGGTCGTCCTCTTTGACCTTGCGGGTCTTTTCGTGCTTTTTGATGATGTCGTTTTCGTAGTCCTCGATGTGGCAGGCGAGGGTGATGCCCATCTGCGCGCGACCGTGCATGATCTGGCGGTAGAGGTAGAGGCAGGGCTCGGGCTCGCGGATGAAAATGCCGTCTTTTTGCATCTTCTCGAAGTTGGCCCTGGCGTGGGCGTAGACTTCCTCGCTGTAGGGATCGACCCCGGCGGGGAGTTCCAGTTCGGCCCGCTCGACGCGGAGAAAGCTGTTGGGAAGGCCTTCGGCGAGGGCGCGGGCTTCTTCGGTATTGATCACGTCGTAGGGGACCGAGGCGAGGTCGGCGGCGAGGCCGGGAGCGGGGACGAGGGCGGGAAAAGCTTTGACTCTCATGAGGCGTTGGGGCGTGGTCTGGCTGCGTTGGTTTGATCGACGGCGGGGGAAACTCCTACACGGAAGAGATGCGTTCTCAAGCGCTAATCTCGGGGCCGGAGATCAGCGCGAGCACGGCGGCGGAGTCGATTTCGGTGAGGGAATCCACCACGCGCACGACGCCGGATTCGGTGAAACTCTCACGGGCATGCGTCGTCGTCACGGCGAGCACTTTCATCCCGGCGGCGAGACCGGCCTCGACGCCGACATGGGCGTCTTCGATGACGAGGCAGCGGGCGGGGTCTCTATCGATCTTCGCGGCGGCTTCGAGGAAGACGTCAGGGAAAGGTTTGCCGCGGGTGACATCTTCGGCACCCGTGTAGAACGGTCCGAAAAAGCGCTCGAGTCCGGTCGCGGCGAAGCAAACCTCGATGTTTTTGCGCGAGGTCGAGGAACCGAGGGAAAAAAGAACGCCCGCGTCGGTGAGGGACTGGAGCAGGGCGACGACACCGGGGAGCGGCTCGATGCCGTCGGCGCGGAGGAGTTCGCGGTAGAGTTCCTCCTTGCGGTCGCCGAGCAGGCGGATCTGTTCGTGGTCCTCGGGCGAGGTCCAGGAAAAGACGTGGGGGATGCACATGACATTGCGCATCCCGAACGATTCCTTGAACTGCTCCTTCGTGAGCGGCTTGCCGATCTCGTCGGCGAGTTGGAACCAGCTCCGTTCGTGCTGATCGTGGGAATCGATGAGGACGCCGTCGAGGTCAAAGACGACGCCGATGTCTGCGTAGGAAAGGGAACCGGCCATAGGCGGGAAGTATGGCGCGGCCCGGGGAAAGGGCAAGGCGGGGATGGGTGCGGTGGAGAAACGGGCGGCCGTGCGGCGCACATCGCATGGAGATCGGAAGGGGAGGTGGGATTGGAACCACGAATGGACCGAATTTTACAAGTAGGAAGGAGGATCGGACCGCTCAGCACCTCGCGGGGCAGCGGGGGGCGGCAGTAGAGTGGGGGAATCGCCGGGGTCACGGGCGAGGCGACCGGCAAGAGCTTCGCCGGAGCGCTCCGCGACTGGACGACAATCGACCTCGGTGATGGCGTTATTGAGGTGACGACTGATGGATAATCACTTGTTCTGGTGGGGTATTGCATGGCCTACAGCTTCCGCGATGCCATTTTTTAACCGCTCGACGAGGGCGGCAGGGAGGGCAGAGACCCGAGGGCCGCGCCCCCCCCTTGAATGTCACCCGTATTGAAATTTTCGGCTCGTGTCCGTCTCTCCCCCCATGCGAATTGCGCGGGATCCTGCTCGGGCTATTCGGGCATGTGAACGCATCAAATTTTATTCGATAAACCCCCTTCTTTATGGAATATTCAGAAACCATAGAAAAATTTCGATTAGCTCGAACATTTTTACTCGTCAGCAGTCCCACTTGAGTAGAATGATTGCGTTCAAGTTGGAC
>Ga0105045_10003715_pt1 | contig 13159 bp, 9 predicted proteins | sample MAT02_FD_78089 | JGI IMG/M metagenome (GOLD analysis project Ga0105045, IMG submission 78089) | Freshwater microbial communities from Lake Fryxell liftoff mats and glacier meltwater in Antarctica - MAT-02 (megahit assembly) | ecosystem: Environmental > Aquatic > Freshwater > Ice > Liftoff...
AAGCAGGATTAATCACAACACTTTCCGTTAAAGGTTTAATTACCGGAGCAACGTTTGTCGCCAACCAAAATTTAATTGTACTTTGTGGCTATTCTAAAAAACTGCAACCGTTTTTGTACTTTATAAGTAATTTCACTGATTTTACCTTCCAAAATACTAATCAACGAAAAATAAAATTGAAATTGCCTTTTCATCAAATTGAAGGAGTTAGCACCACGAACGGCAAAGATTTTTATCTGACCAATGAAAAAATTTCGCATCGACTTATCGGAACGATTCCAGCCCAATTACATTATTTTTCATTAGAGCAAAATTGACTTCTTTTCTAATTTCATCATCGACGACAAAATAACGCTTATCTGGACTAATTTGATATTCTCTATTTTTTTGACTACCATACCTTTATATTAAAAATAATATTATCTTTGAACTAATACCACAAATAAGCAAAAACAATATAGCATCCTTTTAAATAAAAATTTTGGTTTTAATTTAATCCTTTGTTTATGAAAAAAATAACTACTTTTTTAGTGCTTTTTGTTTGTGTGTACGTAAACGCACAAGTTGGTATAGGAACAACTGCTCCTAATGCAACGTTAGACATCACCGCTATAAACCCGACTGGACCGTCTACCAATGTGGATGGAATTTTGATTCCACGAGTTTCAAGACAAAGAGCTCAACTGATGGCGGCAACACCCACTTCAACCTTAGTTTATATTGATGATGTAGTTTCTGGAACAGCAACGGGCACAACTATTAATGCGACTTCGGTTGGTTTTTATTTCTTCAATGGAACACTTTGGGAGAAAATAGCAGCTGGAATTAGCACCGATTGGTCATTATTGGGAAATGGCGGAACTATAGCTACAACCAACTTTATCGGTACAACAGATGCTGTTGATTTAATCTTTAGACGAAATAATTTACGTGCGGGAAGATTGGGTCTTAATAATACTTCTTTTGGTTTAAATTCTTTAAATTCAGCTACCACTGGAATACGTAATACAGCAATTGGAGCAAACGTATTAAGTGCAAATACAACCGGAAATCTAAATATTGGGATTGGCGAAAGCACACTAACTTCGAACACCACAGGCAGCGAAAATATTGCTGTTGGTGCTGGAGCATTATTCTCAAATACTACAGGAGAACAAAATACTTCTGTTGGAAGGAATTCTATGACTACCAATTCAACAGGAAATTCAAATACGGCATTGGGTTATTTAGCCTTGAGAGATAATACTACTGGAAATTTTAATACTTCGGTAGGTAGAGCGTCTTTAAGTAATAGTACAACTGGTATTGAAAATACAAGTATTGGTGTAAATTCACTTGCAGCAAACACAACTGGAAATAACAATACCGCTGCAGGAGTACAGTCAAGCAGAAACAATACTACTGGATTAAATAACACGGCTGTTGGTTATCAATCTCTTTTTACAAATGTAACAGGAAGTAATAATGTTGCCCTTGGAAATCGAGCGGGATACTTTGAAACAGCGAGTAATAGATTGTACATAGAAAACTCTGATGCTAATGCAAACAATGCTCTTATTTATGGCGAGTTTACAACAGGAGCCAAGATTTTAAGAACAAATAGTCAATTTCAAATTGGAAATCCGAGTGGTGCCACAACGGGTTTTTCTTTTCCAACGGTAAGACCAGCAACCGTAGCTGGACAAATTCTTCAATACAACGCCCTTGGAGCATTAAGTTTTCAAGCCCCTTCTGCTGCTCTTAATGGTTTTGCCTGGTTAACAACTGGAAATTCTGGAACTGCACCTGCAACTAATTTTATTGGAACAATTGATAATACAGACTTTATAGTTCGAACAAATAATAGTCAACGATTTAATTTTACAAATAATGGTAGAATTAGAAGTTCTGATGATGGAACTGCAGGACAACCTACGTACTCTTGGGCTTCAGCTACTGGTTCTACAATGGGAATGTATCGAATTGGAGCTAACATTTTAGGGTTTTCTACAAGTTCGACAGAAAGATTAAGAATTATTGCAACTGGACAAGTAATTGTAAATTCTACAGCAGCTTTTCCTACCTCAACTTTTTTCAGTGCAGCTCCAGGAAATAACAATGCTATTGATGGTAATGCTGCTGGAACGGGTAGTGCTGTTTATGGTCAAAATATAGGGGCCGGTCAAGGTGTTTCTGGATTAACTAATAATCCTAATGGAATTGGTGTCTTAGGAAACAACTTAAGCACAGGTTCTGGAGTTGTTGGACAAACAGCGGGAGCAATTGGTGCTGGTGTTTTTGGAATAGCAAATGTGGCTGCTGGATCAGGCGTTTTTGGAACCAGTAATGGAGCTGGCGGAATTGGTGTTTATGGCGATACTTCTGGAAATCTTGGAGCAGGTGTTTATGGACAAGCTACTGGCATCAACGGAAGAGGTGTTTTAGGCTTTGCTGACAATGCTGGCGGCGATGGCGTCATTGGTGAATCCACTGCCGCTGGAAGATATGGTGTTTTGGGAGTAAATAATAATGGAACTGGTGTATTAGGAGAAAATAATGGAGCAGGTAATGGTGTTTGGGGAAATAATACTGGCACAGGTGTTGGTGTTAGAGGCCAAAGTGTAACTTCAGGTATTGGTGTTATTGGATTTAATACAGGAACTGGTCGAGGTGTACAAGGTCAAAGCGCCACAAGTGGCATAGGAGTCGTTGGTTTAAATTCCGGAACTGGTCGTGGTGTCGAAGGGCAAAGTGTAACGACTGGAGTTGGTGTTATTGGGTTCAATTCCGGAACAGGGGTTGGTGTGCAAGGACAAAGTGTAACGACAGGAGTTGGTATTTTTGGTTTAAATTCAGGAGCTGGTGTTGGTGTGCAAGGTCAGAATTCTAATATTGGTACTGCGGTTGTTGGAATCAATACCAGTTTAACAGGCGACGGAGTTGTTGGACAAACCCCAGCCGGATCTACCGGATTTGCTGTATTTGCCAATGGTGATATGGGTGCTTCAGGGGTTAAACCATTTTACATAGACCATCCAACCGATCCAGCAAATAAATATTTGCGTCATTATGCGTTAGAGTCCAATGAAGTCTTGAATGTTTATCGCGGTAATGTAATTTTAAATGCTAATGGTGAAGCGGTCGTTACGATGCCAACTTATTTTGAAGCAATTAATAAAAACTTTTCCTATAATTTAACTGCTATTGGCTCACAGTCTGACGTTTTTATTAAAGAAGAAATAACCAACAATCAATTTATTATTGCAGGTGGTGCTCCAAATCAAAAGATTTCATGGCAAGTTTATGCAGAACGTAATGATTTATATTTGCAACAAAATCCGCAAAAAAGAGAAGTGGAAGTTGCCAAAGATGCAAATGACAGAGGAAATTATCTTATGCCAGAGCTTTTTAATCAACCCGATGAAAAAGGAATTTATTCTAAAAACAAGCAATCCGGTTTAGCACCTTCAACATCATCCATTGTGAAAAAACAAGAAACTTCAACTATTGAAAATATAAAGGAAAGACCTCAACGACCTGAGAAAACTATACCACCAATTGAAGAAAAAGAAAAAATTATTGAAGAGTAATAATAAGCTGTCTCAAAAAAAACGTGAGACGGCTTTTTTTGTTTTTTTAATCTCTATTCATCAAAATAAAATTATTGATAAAATAGTTGGATAGATTAATGTTAACTCACTCCCTCAAAATTTCCAATTTTCGTTTTATTTCATTTCCATATTCATCCACAACCGTGATATAATGAATTCCCGATTTAGGCTGCAATGGCATTTCATGAAATTGTTCTGTTTTTCCTAAATAAGTGTTGTCCACGTACCAATATAATTTTACATTGGGTTGCGAATGTGCGACTTTTAAAATGACGGGTTGCACTTCACTGTCAAAGTCTTTCGTTAAATAGATTTTTCCGTTCGTTTTAGGGTAAATAAAATCCATTCTATTGCTTTGATTATCCAAACAATCTTGCCGAAAAGGAGGCAAAACCCAATAATCTAAATTCTTTTTTTTGTAGTACCATTCCATTACGGGCGGAAGTACAAACCATGATTTGGTTACGATTTGATCAACATTTTCACAACTGCTATTCACCCGAAATTGTTCCGTCGCATCTAAGTGAATTAACGGATGATACGGACATAATTCTGTTTGTTTAGCCGAAACGGGAATCCATTGTTTCTGTTTCGGACAATGTTCATTCGCTAAAAAACCACTTTTTGCACAGACATCAGCTTCCAACATATTATTTAGTGGTTTTTCAAACCAATTGCTTCGTGGCAATATATTAAACACGTCAAATAAAATAGGAGCTGCACTAGTTACGCCAGTTAATAACGGCCTTCCTTCACCCGTGGCATTGCCAACCCAAATTCCAACTACATATTTCGAACTTGTGCCCACTGCCCAGGCGTCACGATTTCCAAAACTCGTCCCCGTTTTCCAAGCTATTGGTAGAGAAGAATCATAAAATCGCCACGCTTCATCGCCTTCCGGACGGTTGACTTCTTTCATCGCTTCATACGTAAAATAAATAGAACCGGCTCCTACTATATTTTTTTGAAAAGATAATTTTCCAAAATCTATTTGCTTTGATTTGTCATAATTCAAGTCAGAAAATTCGTTTTTGCGGTACTTAAAATTCGTTTTTTGATACTGATTCAATGTTCCAGTAAGTCCTGCATAGGTTTTGCATAAATCCCATAAATTACTTTCGGCTCCACCTAAAATAAGTGATAACCCATAATGATTCGGATGTTTTTTCATCGTCGTAAAACCGTATTGCTGCAACTGTTCATAAAACCGATAAACGCCAAAATCCTGCAACATCAACACCGACGGAATATTTAGCGAACGGGATAATGCTCTCTTTGCTGGAACAGCTCCGTCATAACTCAAATTGTAATTTTGCGGACTATACCCTGAAATTTGGGTAGGAATATCGGGGACTAACGTGTTCGGGAGCAATTCGCCATCATCCAACATTCCAGCATAAAGCAAGGGTTTTAAAATACTTCCCGTACTTCGTGGAGCCGAAATAATATCGACATCTTTTTGGTGATTTTTATCAGTTGGAGCATTTCCTACATAACCAATTATATTTCGAGTTTCAACCTCAACAACCAAAATTGCAAGATTATAAACTTCATTTTGTTGGTATTGATTATAATAATTTTTGGCAATTTGGTTCAGCCGTTCTTGTACTGAAAATTGTACGGTTGTTTTAATTTTTTGCCCTTCCTGCTTTTTGCCAATTTTTTGCAATAAATGTGGAGCCATTTGCGGTAATTCAAATGGTTTTTGCGGAAGCGGTTCTTGCAAAGCCATTTCATACGATAATTTATCTAATAACTTATTTTCGTATAATTTTAGTAATAAACGATTGCGTTTTTCGAGTAATCGCAGTTGATTTTTTCCAGGATAAATCAAACTTGGAGCATTAGGCAACACCGCCAACGTAGCCGATTCTGCCCAGGATAATTGATAAGTTTGCAAACCATAATACCGCCACGAAGCCATTTCTAATCCAACGACATTGCTGCCAAACGGAGCATGAGCGGCATACAACCCCAAAATTTCGTCTTTAGAATACCGAAATTCTAATCGAGTTGCTAACACAATTTCGATAATTTTTTCAAAATAAGTTCTGTTTTTTCCTTTTCGGGATAACCGAATGACTTGTTGCGATAACGTACTTCCACCTCGAACGACACGGTTGGCTTTGCTATTTTGTCGAAATGCATTCCACATCGAAATCGGATTGAAACCCGGATGTTTATAAAAATGCTGGTCTTCAAAAGCGACAATACACTGCTGAAATTTTTGCGGCACACTATCCGAAGCTGGAAATCGCCATTGTCCGTCACGAGCAATTTTTGCTCCTAATAAATTTCCTTCTTTACTTTCAATCACGGTGGAATAAGGTTCTTTGAAAAGTGTTTGTGGTAAACAAAAATAATAGCCAATTAACAACGCCAGAATCAAGATTGATTTGATTTTGTGTTGCAACAACATGGATTTTATTTTATAGAAAAAGGATTGGAGCACTATTCGCTTTTTTTTATTATAAACCGTGATGCAAAAATTATTCCATCAAAGATTTAAAATACAACGCTAAGATAACTGAAATTTATTGTTTTTTATTTTATGTAAATTCAGGCTAGTTTTTGTATTTTAGTATAATTTGTAATAAATAGAAATCAAGAAGCAGAAAGAATTTTAAAAGTGTGAATTCTATAATATACTCTCAATAGGATGTAATAATAAGACGGAAAATGGTCCTACCTTGCACTCAACAATAATCAAGAAAAAGAAAAAGAGATGAAAATATTAAAAATAATGCTTATTAGCCTTTCAGCATCAGCATTTTTGGCGTGCAAAGAAAATAAGGTCGAACCTCAAATTATTGAAAAAACTACCATTATCGAAAAAGAAAAAGAGGTAGAAGTCCCCGCTCCAGAAAAAGAAAATGGAACATCTATAAACATTGACAAAGACGGTGTAGAATTCTCCACGAAAAAGGGAGAAAAAAAAACCGAAATTAAAATAAATGACAATCAGCAATCGGTTGAGGTAGAAAAGTAATTATTTTGTTTAACGTTTTATTAATATAATTAAACAAAATAATGTTTACATTTACCCTGTTATTAAACTTAAAAATTATAAAAAATGAATTTAATTAAAAAAATTAGTGTTTTTTCAATTGCGACGTTAGTTATGGCTTCATGTGGTGATGCAAAAAAAACAGGAGACGCCGAAGCGGTTGATTCTCTAGAAGTAGTGATGGATGAGCCGGAAATGGTTCAAGCAACAACTATTGTAGATGTAGCAGTTGGAAACGAAAATTTCACAACCTTAGTTGCCACTCTTAAAGCAGCTGGATTAGTAGAAACGTTAAGTAGCGAAGGCCCATTTACGGTATTTGCTCCTACAAACGCTGCATTTGACAAATTACCTGCTGGAACTGTAGACAATTTATTAAAACCAGAAAATCTAGAAAAATTAAAATCTGTACTTACGTACCACGTTGTTGCAGGAAAATTTGAAGCTGCCGCAGTAGTTGATGCCATTAATCAAAACAATGGTAAATTCACTGTAACTACAGTTCAAGGCGGAAAAATTGATTTAAGTTTAAAAGATGGCAATGTTATTTTGACAGATGCCAATGGAAAAACATCAACAGTTGCCATTGCTGATGTTGCTGCTTCCAACGGTGTAATCCATGCGATTGACACTGTAGTGATGCCTAAATAATTAATTTTATAATTTGGTTAATTATAATTCTGAAAAAAGCTGTTCCTTGCCGGGGCAGCTTTTTTTTATTTCGAGCGATTGCCCAAATTAAAAAGGACAAAATCCATCTTCAAGCTAAATCTTCCAGCAACCCTTGAGCAAAAAATAAAGCATCTATACGTGGTTATTAATTACATCAAATTAAAAAAATACCCTAAAAAAGTCAATATAGTAAGCACCTAAAAATTAATTGGGAGTTTATTTTCATTTCATTTTAATAACTAGTTGAATGAGCTGCGTAGGTACTGGCATTTCAATAAGTACTTGAAAAACTAAAATTATCGCAACCACAGGCATTTTTAGCATTACTATCCTGTTGATTAGATTGTATTATTTAAAATGATGAAAAACAACATGTTATCAAATAATACATTTCGAAAGTTACGGTATCATTTACAAATAATTTCTACTTAATTTAGTAATTAGTATGTTCTAAAATTAGTTATAAATAAAAAACATCGGAAACAGTATTCAACTAATACTTTCGGTTATAAATACTACTTTTGAGGTTTTGGAGTTATTCTATTTATGTTTCAACGATTGGTTTTAGGGGCTTTTCTGGTACTTTTTTCTGGGCTTTCTGCTCAAGAAATCGAAACGCCTTATAAAAAAAAGAAAATCGTAGTTACTAACGATACCATTTCACTTGAAAAAGTGAGTATCAATAAAGCTTTTTTTAAATTGTTGGATGCACAAGGAAATCCAATCGACACAATAAATTATCATATTGATTTTCAAAAAGGAACGCTTAAGTTTAGAAACAATTTCACGTCAAATGATACGCTTATTGTTCGCTACCTTACTTTTCCTGATTATTTAACCAAAACTTATCAAATTTACGACGACAGTAAAGTAATTCCCAATGCTCGCGGAAACGGTCAATTGTATTCACTTTCTAAGGAGCGAATTAACAACTTTAAACCGTTTGACGGACTCAATACCTCGGGAAGCATAACCCGTGGCGTTACCGTTGGAAGCAATCAAAATGCGGTCGTCAATTCTAATTTAGACCTTCAAATTTCTGGGAAACTTTCTGATAAAGTGAGCTTACGAGCTTCCATCCAAGACAGCAATATTCCATTACAAGAAGGCGGTTATTCGCAAAAACTGGATGAATTTGATCAAATTTTCATTGAAATTGCTGGCGAACACTGGAATATTCGAGCGGGTGATTTATTCCTTGAAAACCGGCAATCTCGTTATTTGAATTTCAACAAAAAAGTACAAGGAATTTCTACCCAATTTCAATTTGGAAAAGAGGGAAACAAAACGTCCGTTTTTGCTTCGGGAGCTTTGGTTAGAGGTCAATATGCCAAAAGTACGTTTACCGGAAAAGAAGGCAATCAAGGGCCGTATAAATTGCGAGGCATAAATGGAGAAGCCTTTGTTCTAGTGATTTCAGGCTCAGAGCGGGTTTTTGTCAATGGGATTTTAGTAACTCGTGGTGAAAACAATCAATATACAATTGATTACAATGCGGGCGAAGTCAGCTTTACTTCGCTTTTTCCTATTACCTCTGAAATGCGAATTTCGATAGAATACCAATTTGCAGATCGAAATTTCACCCGCTTTATTACGTATGGCGGTGTTATGCACGAGCGAGAAAAATTCAGTATTGGCGGTTTTGTCTATTCAGAAAATGATGTAAAAAATCAACCTTTACAGCAAAATCTTTCTAAAGAACAAGTGGACATTTTAGAAGAAGCAGGCGATGATCAAACCAAAATGATTGCTCCGTCGGCCTTTTTAGACAGTTTTTCTGAGAATAAAATATTATATCGAAAAATTCTAGTTGCTGGTGTAGAAGTTTATGAATTTTCTACCGATGAAGAAGAAGAATTATACAACGTCCGTTTTACCTTAGTGGGCAACAATCAAGGTAATTATTTATTAGTCAACAGCCAAGCCATTGGTAGAATTTTTGAATATGTAGCACCTATTGGCGGCATCCCACAAGGAAATCATGAACCAATTATTCGTTTGGTCACTCCAACAAAAATTCAAATTGCAACGGTAATGGGAAAATTCAATCCGTCTGAAAAAACCTTAATTGATTTTGAACTGGGTTTAAGCACTAATGATTTGAATCTTTATTCTTCCTTAGATGACGAAAATAATCAAGGTTTGGCTGGACGGTTTAACGGAACGCAACGCTTATTTTCAAAAAAAGGAACGCTCGATGCCTTTGCCAATTATCAATTTGTACAAGCTGATTTTCGAACGATTGAACGATTATTTACCATCGAATTTAATCGCGATTGGAACCTTCCTGCGGTGACCGAGGGCAATCAAAGTTTGTTGGTTTCTGGCTTAAAATGGAATTCCATTGAAAAAGGTTTTGCCATTTATCAATTTGAAAAATTAGACTTTAGCGCTACTTATTCTGGTTTTAGACATTTATTAGATGGTCGGTACAAACATCAAAATTGGACAGTCGTTCATGCTAGTAGTTTTATGAAAAGTGAGGGGACTTTTTCTAATTCTAGTTTTCTCCGCAGTAATTCCCAAGTAAAATACCATTTTAAAAAAAATTGGGTTGGCGGGACTTTTCAAATGGAAAATAACGAAGAAAAAATTAACGAAACCCAATCTTTATCTCAGTTGAGCCAACGATTTTCAGAAGTTGGTAGTTTTATCGGTCGCGGCGATTCGACCAAAGTTTTTGTAGAAGTTGGTTATTTACATCGCATCAACGACAGTTTGCAAAATGGCTTGGTACAACGCGTGAATCGGTCGAATTCCTATTATCTAAATTCTCGTTTGTTGCAAACTGAAAAAAGTGATTTATCCGTATTTATCAACTATAGAAACCTTGTTTTTGAAGATCCTTCTCGCGAAAATGCCCCTTCCATAAACTCACGAATTCTTTACAATGACCGTTATTTCAATCAATTACTTCAATTGACCACTATTTACGAAACAGCGGCTGGAACTTTACCCCAACAGGAATTTACTTATCTTGAAGTCGAACCTGGTCAAGGCGTTTTTATGTGGAATGACTATAATAACAATGGAATTCAAGAACTTGCTGAGTTTGAAATTGCTCCTTTTCCCGACCAAGCCAAATATGTTCGGGTGTTTTTGCCCAACCAAATATTTGTAAATACGTTTCAAACCAAATTTTCGTTGGCTTTAACTTTCAATCCGATGCAGTGGCAAAATAAATCTGGTTTTCAAAAATTCTTATCTTATTTTTATAATCAAACCTCCTTTCTAATCGACCAAAAGACCTTTCGCGATGATTCTTTTAATTTAAACCCATTTGCTACTGACGAGGAAGCATTACTGGGTTTAAACAATAGTTTTATGAATAGTTTTTTTTATAATCGCGGAAAGCAAAAGCATTCCACAACCTATACTTTTGTGCGAAGCCGAACGCAGAATTTACTTTCACTTGGATTACAACAAGCAATGAATCAGTCCCATCAATTGCAATATAATCATTTGATTAAAAAAAGTTGGTTACTGACGGTAAACAGCAGAACCATTTTATCAGAATCGGAAATAGAAAATTATGAAAATCGCAATTTTGAAATCAAAGGCTATTTAGTAGCTCCAAAGATTAGTTATCTTTTTTCTAAAAACACGAGTTTGGATTTTTTTTATGAATATCAAACAAAAGAAAATCAGTTTGGTTTATTTGAAACACTAACGCAAAATCGACTTGGAACGGCTTTTACCTATGCGGGAGAAAAGCAATTTACGATGAACGGCGAATTTTCATTGTATGAAAACACCTTTGACGGTGATGCGTTGTCGGCGGTAGGATTTCAGATGTTGGAAGGATTGCAACCCGGTCGAAATACCACTTGGCGATTGTTAGTTCAGAAGACTTTGACTAGCTTTTTAGATATAAACGTCAATTACCAAGGACGAAAAAGCGAAACGAGCGACACCATTCATACTGGAAACATTCAATTAAGGGCTTATTTTTAAGTTGAACTAGAACCTTATTTTTTAAATCATTTTTTCTTATATTTGAAAAAAGTTAAATCAACTACTATGAAAATGAAAACCGTCTTATCTTTATGTATTAGTAGTTTCTTTTTATTGACAGCTTGTCAAGATAAAGAAGCGGCTTCAACAGAAACTCCTATTAACGTAACAGAAACCGAAACCGCAGTGGCTCCAGCACCAACGGAAATAACCACTACACCCGCTCCAGCAGCAGCAGCAACTCCACAAGGAGAAGCTCCAAAATTAAATCCAGCTCACGGACAACCCTTTCACCGGTGTGAAATTGCAGTTGGTGCTCCTTTGGATGGCTCCGCTCAAACTGCTCCGCCAGCACCCCAAGCTGATGCTTCAAAATCATTTTTTAAAACGGTTCAAAGCGAGCAAAAAAGCACACCTGCTCCAACGATGACTACGACACCAGCTCCAAAATCGGTTCCAGCACCTGTTCAAAAAACGCAAACAACAACTGCTCAAACAGCAGCGGCAGAAGCCAATACGCCTCGGCCAAAAAACAATCCGGCACATGGCCAACCGCATCACCGTTGTGAAATTAAAGTAGGCGATCCGTTACCAGAAATATAAAAGCTAAAAGCTAAAAAAACCGCAAACGATTAATTTGCGGTTTTTAATTTTATAATAATCAATAGGCCTAGGCGATAACAAAATCATTTCGCCGGCATTGCTGAAAGTTATGATGACTTCTTACAACAACCATCCAATTTGTCATAGGCGCTACTATCCGCTTTAACATCATCGGCATCATAACCCAGTTTAGAAATTGCAGTTTTTATGGCTAGCAAATCTGTTTTTTTACCATTGTAATGAACGGTAATCGTCATGTTCTTTTCATCTAGTTGATACATTTTAAGTCCGTTTATTTTTAGCATTTCTGATTCAAAAAGTTGTCCGCAGGTTTCACAAACTTGGCAATGGTCGCAATGAACCGCAGTTTTGATAACCGCTTTTTCATTTTTCTTACCGTTTTGAGCAATAGAAGTTTGTATGGAAAACACGGCGATAAGAATTGTAAATACTAGTTTGATTGATTTCATATTTATTGTTTTTTACAAATATAGCTTTTTGTTTTTACAGGATAAAACAAAACTGCAAATTGGCAGTTTGTGGTTTTGTTTCCTCATTTTAAAGAAAATCTGTAATTTTTCCATTTTTATCGGTAATTTTTTCTTCTGTAATTGAAAGGGTGAGTAAAATGCTAGGGGTGAAAAAAAAATCACACTATTCAACATTGTATTAAAATACTGGACAAAAAAATGAGTTAATATAGGAGAGATAAAATGAATGTTACTATTAACTGTTCAAAAGTAAATCAAATTTGAATGTCAGGAAATTTCGCTTACTTCGTCTAAAAACTATAAATATAATTAATATGAAATTCCCAACAACACTTTTTATCTTGATAGCAACTACTTTCTGTTTTGCTCAAAATACCATACCCAGTGTTTTAGAAAAATTGAATAAAAAAACAGTTACTTACATTACTGTTGGTGAGCTAAAGCAAAAAGAAAAATTCATTTTATTGGATACTAGAGAAAATAAAGAATTTAAAATTAGTCACCTTCCTAATGCAATAAATGTAGGCTATGATAAATTTGATAGTGATAAGATTGTTTCAATACTAAAAGATAAAAATGAACTTATTGTGGTGTATTGTTCTATTGGAATTAGAAGTGAAATAATTGGAGAGAAACTTCTAAAGTTAGGATACAAAAATGTCTTAAATTTATACGGTGGAATTTTTGAATGGAAAAATACTAGCAACAAAACTGTAAATTTTAAAAATATCGAAACCGACAGCATTCATACTTTTAACAAACAATGGAGCATTTATCTTGAAAAAGGAATAAAGATTTATGAAGACTAACGCACTGATTATTTTTGTTAGGAATCCCGAATT
>Ga0105045_10003716_pt1 | contig 13159 bp, 13 predicted proteins | sample MAT02_FD_78089 | JGI IMG/M metagenome (GOLD analysis project Ga0105045, IMG submission 78089) | Freshwater microbial communities from Lake Fryxell liftoff mats and glacier meltwater in Antarctica - MAT-02 (megahit assembly) | ecosystem: Environmental > Aquatic > Freshwater > Ice > Liftoff...
GCCGCGCCCGCCGTCAACATCCGGGGCAGAGCGATGTGCCCCGTCGCCCAGGCAATCGCGTTCGGCCCCGTCCCGCTGGGCAGCATAAAGCCCCAGCTCGCGGCAAAGGCGACTGGCAGGGCGAGCAGCACCGGGTCGATCCCCGTCGTTGCAATCAGCGCCGCGAGCACGGGCATGATGCCGCTGGCGGTCGCCACATTGCTGGCAAATTCGGTGATGACAATGGTCAACGCAACGATGATCGCGGCCAGCATGAACAGTGGCAGCGTGCCCAATGGCTCCAGCACATTGCCCAGCCAGGTCGCCAGCCCGCTGGCCGTCATCGCCGCCGCCAGCGCAAGGCCGCCGCCGAACATCATGATCACGCCCCACGGCGCGCGGTCGGCCTCTTTCCAGTTGAGCAGCGGGCGCCCGCTACCGTCCGGGATCACGAACAGGAACAATGCCCCGGCAATGGCGATGGTGCCGTCGGTCAGCGCGCCCTTGGGCAGCATGGGTTCGATCCACGGCTGTGCGACCCACGTAATGAAAACGATCAGCAGCAGCGGGACAACGCGGCGTTCCGCGCTGGTCCAGGCAGGATTGCTTCCCAGTGCCATCGCTGCGCCGCGCGCGTCGAACGTGTCGCGGTCAAGCCGCTGCACGCGCATCAGGATGAACATCGCCACCGGTATCGCGATCAGCACCACCGGCACACCGAATTTCATCCAGTCAAGAAAGCTGATTGTCAGGCCAAGTTGCTTTTCAATCAGGGCGGCAGCGATGGCGTTGGTTGGCGATCCCACCAACGTCCCCAGCCCGCCAATCGACGCGGCAAAGGCGATGCCCATCATTACCGCACCTGGAAAGCCAGTGGTCTCGCCCTCCTCCACGTTGCCAGCGGCAAGGACGGCGAGCGCAATCGGCACCATGATCAATGCGGTCGAGGTGTTGGAGATAAACATCGAGAGCAGCGCGGTTGCCGCCATGAAGGCGAACAGCAGCCCTGCCGAGGTTGGTTTTGCAAGCTTTAGTATCGCCACGGCCAGCCGCCGGTGCAGCCCGACGCGCTCAATGGCGAGCGCCAGAAACGCCCCGCCAAGGATCAGGAATAAAATCGGGGAATAATATTCGCCCGCGACCTCGTTCGCGGTCATCACGCCGAACGCGGGAGCAAACAAAAAGGGCAGGAGCGCCGTAACCGTCAGCGGCAAGGCTTCGGTCATCCACCAGATCGCCATAAGGATGGTGAGCGCCGCGATCCGCCATGCGGTCGTTGCCATCCCCGCTGGCGCAGGCAGGATGAGCATGAGGACAAAGACCGCAATCCCGCCGAACAAACCCCAATGCCGTGCGGCCATCCCCGTGTCCCTTCAATTATCTGTCTGGCCAGTCATGGTATGACAGGTCAGGCCAATTCAACCCCGATCAGGGATATTTGCCGCCCATAGCCATTTTCGCCGCGATGACAGGCGCGGCGATAGCTGAAATAATCGGCATCCCGGGCATAGGTGTCATCGCCAAGAATCTCGACCCGTGCGACCCCGGTCGCTGCGATCCGTGCGGCGACATAGGCGGCAATGTCGAATTGTGCGTGACCAGCGCGACCGGCGCGGAAAAAATGATCGTTGGCCGGGTCATCGTTCAGGAAGCGGTCGACGAAGACGGCATCGACCTCATAACTTGCGGCCGCGATACACGGTCCGACGGCAGCGGTGATGCGCGCGATGCTGGCACCCTTGGCCAGCATCGCCGCAACAGTGGCGTCAGTGATCCCGGCCAAAGCGCCCTTCCACCCCGCATGCGCCGCGCCGACCACGCCGGCCTGGCGGTCGGCAAACAGCACGGGGACACAGTCTGCGGTCAATATGCCCAGCAACACCCCCGGCCGGTCAGTAACAAGTGCATCGGCATGGGGGCGATCATCGTCGCGCCATGGTGTATCGACAACGGCACAGTCGTGACCGTGCACCTGATACGTCCCGACCAGTGCAGCGCCGGGCAGCACCGCATTGGCGGCACGGCGGCGGTTTTCGGAAATCGCGGCGCTATCATCGCCCGATCCGATGCCGCAGTTCAAGCTGGCGAGTGCGCCCGGCGATACGCCGCCCTGCCGCCCGAAAAAGCCATGGGGGATATCTTCAAGCGCCGCTGCGGTGCGAAACTGCGCAGTCACAGATCAAGCCGCCAGATGCGGTCCTCGTCGATATGATTGCCAACACGAAATGCATTGCGTCCGATATCGACAAAGCCATAGCGGCGGTAAAAGGCCTGCGCACGCGGGTTTTCGGTGAAGACCGACAGGTACAGGATCGCTTGACCGCGCCGGCGCGCCTCGCCAATGGTCCAGCGCATCAATGTGTCGGCAATGCCCGTCCCCTTGGCGCTTTCAGCCAGATAAAGCTGGTGCAGTTCGGCTGCATTGGCGGTGGTGTGCCCAATAGGCAGATCGAAGTCGACGGGGCCAAGCTTGGTATAACCGGCGATTGCGCCGTCCGCCGTGCGGATAAGCGCGATGGCAAAGGCTGGATCGGCCATATGTGCCGCCATTACCGCAGGCGTGTTCCAGGCGGCAAGGAAAGTGGCCAGATCCTCCGCCGGATAAATATGGCCGAATGTTGCAACGAAGCCATCGACGGCAAAGGTAGAAAGTTGCGCTGCGTCGCTAGCGGTCGGCCGTTCGATTGCGGTGATAGTCGTCATGCGTCAAATCCTGCGGGGCGGGGCCAGTCGAGGGCGTGGAGTGCAAGCGCGCGAAACAATTGCCCCATCGCATCGGTTTTGACCAGCCGGTCGCGCTGAATGTGAAGTTCGCTGGCGCGCTGGGGGTTTTGAGCGGCCAGAGCGGCGGTGCGGGCGTCAATCCCAAGCCGCACGAGCCAGTCGCCTTGTCCAATTGGGCCAGCGGCGGCGAGGCCGGGCGCAGCGCCCGCAAGCGCGGTGAAATCGACATGCGCCGTCAAGTCAGCGTCACCCGCGTTCGCCAGCGGATCGGCAAAGGCGTGGCCGCGCACGGCTTGCAACGTGTCGCCGACCGCCGGGCCGCAATAGCCATAATCGATGATCAACAGGACGCCGCCCTGTTGCGCCAATTGCCGCGCCAGACCAGCAACAATGGCCGTGGCTGCCGGGCATTGTTCATAGATAGTGCCGATCGCAGCACGCCGCAGCGCTTCGGGAACATCGCCGTCCAGCGGGGTCGTGCCGGGTGCAGTGACCAGACGATCACCGTTCAGACCCACCATAACCTCGCGCCACCCTGCATGGGTGCACACCAGCTGGCGAATCGGAAGGGCATCGAAAAATTCATTGGCGACGATCAGCAGCGGACACTCAGTTGGCAGGCTGTCGATGCTGGCATGATGCTGCGCCTGCGGAATCAATGCGGCCTGTTTGGCCTGCAGCGCGGGGCTGGCTTCGACCAGATGCACGGGCGGGGCCAGCCCGGCGCGCGCCATGGCCGCCAGCGCATCGCGGGCAAGTGTGCCGCGCCCTGGCCCCAGTTCGACATAGGCGGCGTCCGGTCGCCCGGCGCGGCTCCATATATCGGCCAGTGTCAGCCCCACTAGCTCACCGAACATCTGGCTGATCTCGGGCGCTGTGATGAAATCACCGTCCGCACCAAGCGGGTCGCGGGTGGCGTAATAATGGGCGTTGGCGCTGGCCATATAGTCGGCGATGCTGATGGGTCCGCTGGTCGCAATCAGGCGGGTCAAGCGGTCGTGCAGCGACAGTGGTTCAGGCAATGCTGGCGGACCCCGCGACCGGATCGACCCGCTGGCGGCGGCCCTTTGCGGTCGCCACGGCCCACAGGCCGATCAGGATCATCGGCACAGTCAACCACTGGCCCATCGACAAACCGGTGCTGGCCTTAAGCCAGATCAGCTGGACGTCCGGTTCGCGGACAAATTCGACCAAAAAGCGGGAGAGGCCATAAATCAGGGCCGATGCGCCGAACAGCAGGCCGGGTTTGTAACGCGCGTCGGTGCGCCAGAACAGGAACCACAGGATTGCCATCATCAGCAGCCCTTCGAGCCCTGCCTCGTACAGCTGGCTGGGATGGCGCGGGTCCATCGTGCCGCTGTCGGGAAATATGATCGCCCAGATGACGTCGGTGGGGCGGCCCCACAGCTCGCCATTCACGAAATTGGCAACCCGGCCAAAGAACAGTCCGAACGGAATAACGCAGGCAATATAATCACAGAAGCGCAGGAAGCTCAGCTTTTCGCGGCGGGTAACGAACCAGATGGCGATCATCACCCCGATCACGCCGCCGTGCAATGACATGCCGCCGTCCCACAGACGTAAGATGCCGATCGGATCATCAAGATAGGATTTCAGGTTGTAAAACAGCACATAGCCCATCCGACCGCCCAAAATAATCCCTAGCATCGCATAAAAGATCATGTCATCGGCATGTCGCCGGGCCATGGGCGCGCCGGGCTGGGCAATTAATTTGAGCAGATACCAATAGCCGAGGAAGATGCCCGCAAGGTACGCCAGCGCATACCAGCGGATCGGAAAGCCAAAGATTGAAACCGCGATTTCGGGATTTTCGCCCATCAATTCATTGAAGTTCACATGGCTGGAAACTTCGGCTAATACGGAAAAAAATAACATAAGTTCTCGCGCCTTCGACCCCAAGAAGGCCCCTCCCATACCGGGGTGGGGACAAGAGACCAAGAGGAGAGATGTAAATGCCGTCTGCGCTCGATCTGCGCCTGCAAGCCGCCTATGATATCATCACTGGTCCGGGTGGTCCGATTACCGTCGGAACAACGCAGCGCTATGGCATCGACCTGCCGTTCATCGCCAATGCGCCCACGAACCTTGGCGATTACATGGCATTCTTTTGCCACACGCATGGCGATGCGACGTTTCTGGTCGAGGGCGAAGAGCGCCTGAGTTTCAAGCAATTTTATGCCGCTGCGCGCGCGGTCGCGGTAGCGCTGGTGGCGGACCATGGCGTCCGGCGCGGCGACCGGATCGGTATTGCCATGCGCAATGCCAACAGCTGGGCTGTGGTCTATGCCGGCATATTGATGGCCGGCGGCTGTGCCACCTTGCTGAACGGCTGGTGGCAGCCGGGCGAACTAGCCGCCGGCATCCGCGATACTGGAACCAATCTGGTCATCGCTGACCCCCAGCGGGCCGAGCGACTCGCCGCGATCGACCATGGCGCTACCGTCGTCACTCTCGACATCACGCGCCCGGTGCTGGAGGCGATTGCGCCGATCACCGCCGGTGGCGGCACGGCGGACCTGCCGACGCTTAGCGGTGATGATCTGGCGACGATCCTCTTCACCTCTGGCTCGACCGGCCAGTCAAAGGGGGCCTATTCGCGTCACGTCAATGTCGTGCAGGGCATTTTCAACTATATCACCCAGACCATGAGCATCGTCCATCTGCTGACGCAGGACGGGCTGATGACGGGGCTTCAGCCTTCAACGCTGGTGTGCACGCCCCTGTTCCACGTCACCGCCGAAGTGCCGGTATTCCTGCAAAGCTTTGCGCTGGGCCGCAAACTGGTGCTGATGCCCAAATGGAACGCCGAACATGCCATGCAGCTGATTCAGGACGAAAAGGTCAATTATTTCGTCGGTGTGCCGTTGATGAGCTATGAAATGCTGATTCATCCAAAGCGCAGCGATTATGATCTGTCGACCTGCACCAGCTTTGCAGCCGGGGGCGCTCCGCGTCCGCCCGAACATGTCAAGCGTCTGGCCGAGGGCATGGGCGGGGGCAAGCCGCTGCTGGGCTATGGCCTGACCGAAACCAACGCGGTTGGGTGCGGCAACATCAACGAAAATTATATCGCCAAGCCGCTGTCCACGGGTCCGGCGTCAAAACCGCTGGTTGACCTTGCGATCCTGAATGACGCTGGTCACGCGCTGGCGCAGGGTGAAGTCGGCGAAGTGTGCATCCGCTCGATCGCCAATTTCGAAGGCTATTGGAACAATGATGCCGCGTCGAATGCGGCGTTCACCGACAATGGCTATTTCCGATCCGGCGATCTGGGATACCTGGATGAGGACGGTTATCTCTTCATCGTCGACCGCAAAAAGGATATCATCATTCGCGGCGGCGAAAATATCAGCTGTCAGGAGGTCGAGGCCGCGATCTATGAGCATGAAGATGCCAATGAATGCGCGGTATTCGGGCTGGCCGACGAGCGGCTGGGTGAAGTCCCCGGCGCGGTGGTGTGGATGAAGCCAGGCAGCAGCATCGACGCCGATGGCCTTAAAGCCTTTCTGAGAGAACGGCTGGCGGCCTATAAGGTGCCGCAGACCATCTGGATTGCGCCCGATCCGCTGCCCAAGCTGGGCACGGAAAAGATCGACAAGGTCAGTTTGCGGACCAAATATCGTGAGGCTTATGCCGCCGCCTGATCGGCGGTGTGCAGCAACGGATCGGCAGCAAAGCGCGCGATAAGATAATCAGTCACGCGCTTTGCCCGCATCGACATGGGCCGCGATTTTAAGGTGACCAGATGGATCGGCATCGGCGTGGGCGGATCAGCGGCAAGCACTGGCAGCAGCCGTCCTTCGGCCAGGTCTTGCTCGAACAGCCAGATGGCGGACTGTACGATACCGAGGCCCGATAGCGCAGCGGTCCGCAGCCCTTGCGGATTGTCAATGCTGAGCGGACCAGCGACATCAATGACTGCGCCCGACGTGAAATTCCAGCGCCCCCTCGTTAAGCGACTGCCGGGTGTCATTTAACCGCGCGTCAATCTCAAGCTGTGGGTGGTCAGCCAGAAAATCACCGAGCATCGGGATGATGCGCGCATCGGCGAGTGAGGGCGGCGCGCTGAAGCGAACCGTACCGGCAAGCGGATCGCGTTCCGCCAGCACATTTTTTGCGGATGCAGCGACGGCGAGCAGGTCGCGGGCATAATCCAGAAAACTTGACCGGCCTGTGTCAGGAACAGCGTTCTGGTAGTGCGGTGAAGCAAGCGATTTCAAGCTGGCGCTCCAGTTCTGCGACCAGTTTCGATACCGTCGGTTGCGACATTTGCAGTTGGATATCAGCCGAGAAACTTCCGCGTTCGGCGGCCGCGACAAAGGCGGCTGTCTGTTTCAACAGGTCCATCATTCATTCTCCATTGGCATGAATGATATGCGATAATGACCCCTTCCAGAATAGACGTATTTGCGGTTACTGTCCCCGCGACCATGCATTGGTCGACCAGTATGATTTGGGGGCCACATGGCGACGCCAACCACGCAAATTGTGGCGCAACTTGACGGTTCAACAGAGCCCTCTGCGAAAGACGCAGGGGTGCCAGCACCGCGCATCTATCGCCATCGCTGGCCGACCCGCATCTGGCACTGGGTGAATGCCGTCACGCTGCTGATCTTGCTGATGAGCGGGTTGATGATCTTTAACGCCCATCCGCGTCTGTATTGGGGGCAATATGGCGCGAATAATGACCCGGCATGGCTAGAGGTGCGCTCGACCGCGACCGATGGGTATCTGCGCATCGGCAGCGCAGAAGTGCGCACCACGGGCGTGCTCGGCCATTGGAAAAACGAAGCGGGGGAGGTGAAGCGCTGGGCCTTTCCGCACTGGGCGACCATTCCGTCGGGTTATAGTCTGGCCGACGGGCGGCGCTGGCACCTGTTCTTTGCGTGGGTGCTGGCGATTGGCATGACGCTGTATATGCTGTGGTCGCTGGTTTCGCGGCATATCAGCCGCGATCTTCACGTGACCCGCGCCGAATGGTCGCCGCGCCATATCTGGGACGATATCAAAAGGCATGCGCGGTTGCGCTTTCCGACGGGGGAGGCGGCAGCGCGCTATCATGTGCTGCAAAAGCTTGCCTATATCGGCGTTATCTTTGTCCTGTTGCCGTTGATGGTGTTGACGGGCCTGACCATGTCGCCGGGGATGAATGCGGCGGCGCCGTGGCTGCTGGACCTGTTCGGCGGGCGGCAGTCGGCCCGCTCGCTTCATTTCATCGCGACCTGGGCGCTGGTTGGTTTTTTCTTCGTCCATATGGCGATGGTGCTGCTGGCTGGGCCGATCAATGAGGTGCGCTCGATGCTGACCGGCTGGTTCACGCTGCCGCAGCCCAAGCCGGTAAAGGAACAAGCCGATGGCTGACATCATCATCAATCGCCGTGCGCTGATCGGATCGGTCGCCGCTTTGCCGTTCCTGTCGGGCTGCGATGCGCTCAACGAAGCCCCGGCCTTTCGCAAGATATTGTCCATGGGCGAGGTGATGAACCAGCACAGCCAGCGCGCGCTGACCGACCGTGACGCGCTGGCCCGCGAATTTACCCGCGCCGACCTGTCCCCCGTGTTCCGCGTCAACGGGTCGCGGACGGGCGATGGGCCAGCCTATAGCGCGCATGTCGCGACCGGCTTTCGCGACTGGCGGATACAGGTCGGCGGGCTGGTGCGCCGTCCGCTCAGCCTGAGCATGGCGGATATCCGCGCCGTGCCGCAGCGCACCCAGATTACCCGGCATGACTGTGTCGAGGGGTGGAGTGCGATTGGCGAGTGGCAGGGGGCGAAACTTGCGCCGATCCTGGCCGCAGCACAGTTGCTGCCCGGCGCGCGCTTCATCGTCTTTCACTGTGCCGACAAGATTGGCGGCACGGCCTATTATGAAAGCATTGACCTGACCGATGCGCTGCACCCGCAGACGATATTGGCGTGGCGGCTGAACAGCGGCGCGCTGCCCATTGCCAATGGCGCGCCGCTGCGGCTGCGGATCGAACGCCAGCTGGGGTATAAGCATGCCAAGTTCATTCACAGCATCGAAGCGGTCGCCAGCCTGGATACTATCGGCAAGGGCAAGGGCGGTTACTGGGAAGACCGCATCGATTATGAATGGTATGCGGGGATTTAGAGCGCGATGATGTTTCAAAAATCGCTAATCTTTGAGATCATACTGACCCTTTTCGCGTGTGACAGCGTTACCACGGTTGCAACCGTTCCACAGTCCCACGCCAAGGTTGCGGGCGGACCGATCGTCGTTGAGCTGTTTCAAAGCCAGGGTTGTTCGTCGTGCCCGCCCACCAACGCTGCGTTCAACCTTATCGCGGACCGTGCCGACCTCATTCCGCTAAGTTTTGCGGTGACCTATTGGGATAATCTTGGCTGGAAAGACCGCTTTGCAAAGCCCGCCTTCACCCAGCGCCAGCGCGATTATGCCAAAACATTGCGCGTTGGTGCGGGTGTTTATACCCCGCAGGTCGTCATCAATGGCGCGCGCGGCCTGGTTGGAAACAAACCGGACGAGCTGGCACGGGCCATTGCCAAATCCCGCGTAATCGCCGGAGGCCCGGCTCTGACCCCGTCCGCCGGTGCGGTTCACATCGGCGCGGGCACTGGACGCAGCACCGTGTGGCTTGTCCGCTATAATCCCAAAGAACGGCGCGTGGCCATTTCGGCAGGCGAGAATGATGGCCGCACCCTGCCACACCGCAATGTCGTGCGCGCGCTGACGCCGCTGGGTACATGGACCGGTGCCGCGGCGCAATTTTCGCTCCCTGGTGCGCGCGAACCCGGGTTGCGCGGGGCCGTGCTGGTCCAGGATATGACGAGCGGGCAAATTGTCGCGGCAACGCGGCTACCGCCGCCGCGGTAATGACCTCACCGGGGATATTTCGCGTCCATCCATGACAAATCGCGCGCGATGAGCTTTTCAAGCACCCCCGTATCGACATCGGCCCTTGCCCTCCTCTGCAGTGTGATCAGCGATGTTCGGGCGCAAATCGAAGCACCGTGCGAGGGCACCGACAAGTTTTGATGACGATACGCCATGGCCCTGAAAAAAGCGATGGATGGCAGCCCGCTGTAAACCCCGGATTTACCATGTCGTCCTAAACCACCAATACAGGGGGGCTCGCCGCGATGGTCTGCAACCGGTCGAAAGGCACAAGAATGGACGCGTCGGCAGGGAAACGCCGCACTCGGCGGGGCCGCTGGATGGTCGATGTGGTGCCGCCGGACATTGCCGACGACCTGCGCCATGCCCAGCTCGACAGTCTGATTACGCAGGTTCCGGTACTGTTGGCGGTGGCGGCGCTTAACACTCTGATTTTGATGGCAGTCTGTGCCTGGAACGGGCTGCCCATTGCCAATTATGGCTGGATGGTTTTGCTGATCGTCTATTCGGTCATCCGGGGCCGCGTGTTGAAGCGCCAGTTTGCAGCGGCCGTCACACCGGACCAGCAGCGCCGCGTGTTGCGGATGTCCACCATTGCCGCGATTGCGATGCTGGCGGTGCTGGGGGCAACAGCGGCGGCCACTTATGTCAGCGGCTTGTTCAACCAGAGCCTGTTGATTCCGATGTCGCTGGGCTTTGGGGCCATTTCCATTGCCCATTGTCTGTACCGGCTGCACCGGGTGGCGCTGGCGGCGATTGTGCTGGGCATTGCGCCGAGCGCCGCCGTGCTGATGATCGCGGGGGATTTCGAAGCGAAAATGCTAGGCGTGTCGATGATCAGCGTCGGGCTGCTGATGATGCGGTTCTTGTCGGCGCAGTATCAACAGCTGATCGACAATCTGTGCCTGCATCGGCATATTCATAAAATTGCGAACAGCGACACCCTGACCGGCCTTGCCAATCGCCGCGCGGTCAACGAATTTCTTGGCAGTCAACTCGCGAACGACAGCTTGGCTGTCGCGCTCATTGATCTCGACGGGTTCAAGCAGGTCAATGATACCCATGGCCATGACATTGGCGACGCTGCGCTTGCGATTGTTGCCGAGCGACTGGTGCAGGCCTTTGCTGGCCCTGGGCTAGTAGGGCGGCTGGGCGGCGATGAATTTATCGTGATTTTAACCGATGCAGGCGGCCAGGCCGAACTCGACGCCACCGCGACCGGATTACTTGCAGCGCTATGTTTGCCTGCGCGGGTTGGCGGCATTCAGCTGCCTTTGGGCGCTAGTATCGGGCATGCCTTAAGGCGGGGGGCGGACGAAAGCCTGACCAGTTTGATGAAGCGTGCGGACGAAACGCTCTATGCGGCCAAAGGGCTGCGTGATCCTATGCCGATTGGACAGTTATCTGAGCGTGTCGCTTGAATATTGGCTATCGGCCCCTTGCCGCCCGGAAGTGCGAATGATAGGCGCGCCGCGACCTTTGCGGGAGTATGCCATCCATGTCCGATACCATCAAACGCGTTGTTCTGGCCTATTCCGGAGGGCTTGATACCAGTGTGATCCTGAAGTGGCTGCAGGTCACTTATGGGTGCGAAGTCGTGACCTTTACCGCCGATCTTGGGCAGGGTGAGGAACTGGAACCGGCGCGGGCCAAGGCCAAGTTGATGGGCGTGCCCGACGCGCATATCTTTATCGACGATCTGCGCGAGGAATTTGTCCGTGATTTCGTGTTCCCGATGATGCGGGCGAATGCGCGGTATGAGGGCGATTACCTGCTGGGCACCAGCATTGCCCGCCCGTTAATTTCAAAGCGGCTGGTGGAAATTGCCCACATGACCGGGGCCGATGCGATCGCCCATGGTGCGACTGGCAAGGGCAATGATCAGGTCCGGTTTGAACTGTCGGCCTATGCGCTTGATCCCGATATCAAAGTGATCGCGCCGTGGCGGGAGTGGGATTTGACCAGCCGCACCGCGCTGATCGAATGGGCCGAACGGCATCAGGTTCCCGTGCCGAAAGACAAGCGCGGTGAAAGTCCGTTCAGCACCGACGCCAACCTGCTCCACACCTCGTCCGAGGGCAAATGCCTGGAGGATCCATGGGACGAAACCCCCGAGTATGTCTATTCGCGCACGGTGAACCCCGAAGATGCGCCGGATACGCCCGAATATATCACCGTCGATTTTGAACGCGGCGACGGGGCCGCGCTGAATGGCCAGGCGATGTCGCCTGCGACGCTGCTGACCGCGCTCAATGACCTTGGCCGCAAGCACGGCATCGGTCGGCTTGATCTGGTCGAGAATCGTTATGTCGGCATGAAATCGCGCGGCATGTACGAAACGCCCGGCGGCGAAATTTATGCGCGCGCGCACCGGGGGATCGAATCGATCACGCTGGATCGCGGTGCCGCGCATCTGAAAGACGAACTGATGCCCCGCTATGCCGAGCTGATCTATAATGGCTTTTGGTTCGCGCCCGAGCGAGAGATGCTGCAAGCCGCCATCGACCACAGCCAGACCAAGGTGACCGGCACGGTGCGGCTGAAGCTGTATAAGGGCATGGCGAGCGTCGTCGGACGCAAATCGCCGCACAGCCTGTATAGCGAGCGGCATGTGACGTTCGAGGATGACGCGGGCGCCTATGATCAAAAGGATGCGGCGGGGTTCATCAAGCTGAATGCGCTGCGGCTGAAACTGTTGGGGAAGCGGGATCGGGGTTAACCCCGCCCGCGATAGCCCGAAACCCCCTGGTCCGGCAGCCACAGACCTGTTGGCGGCGGCCCTGATTGCCAGAACACGTCGATGGGAATGCCGCCGCGCGGATACCAGTAACCGCCAATGCGCAGCCACTGCGGCTGCATTTCGCCGAACAGGCGGCGACCGATGCCAACGGTGCAATCCTCATGAAAGCCCGCGTGATTGCGGAAACTGCTCAGGAACAGCTTGAGCGATTTGGATTCGACGATGGTCGCGCCGGGGGTGTAGTCGATTACCAGATGGGCGAAATCGGGTTGGCCCGTGACCGGGCATAGCGACGTGAATTCGGGCACCGCAAAGCGGACCAGGAATAGCTCGCCTGCGCGCGGATTGGGGACATAGTCGAGCACAGCATCTTCGGGACGTGTGGGCAGAGCAGAGTTCTTGCCCAAGTGGAGCGGGCTGAGGCTTTCGTGGCTGGCATCGGTCATGGCTTTGCTCTAATGCGCCGCACGGTTTGTGTCATGCCCGTTATTGTCTGGCGGGCAGTCAGACCATCGTCAGCCAGTGTTCAGGCGAAGTTTTGGAAGAGCCCGGTCCGTGCAAACGGTAGCAGAAACCATAGTCCATAGCGAAACAATAGCGCGCCGCCCGGGCCGCTATGCCGTGCTGTGCTGCGCCGTGCTGGCTGGATTGCTGGCGTCACCGCTCGCCGCCCAGGAAGTGCAGGGGCCGCCCGACGGTTTCCGTGAAGCCGGACCGCCTCCAGCGCAGGGATCGGCTCCGGCACAGGGACCGGACGATGGCGGTATTCCGCCGCTTGCAACGCCCCGGCCGCAACCACGACAGCAGCCCCAGCCCCAGCC
>Ga0105045_10003718_pt1 | contig 13157 bp, 10 predicted proteins | sample MAT02_FD_78089 | JGI IMG/M metagenome (GOLD analysis project Ga0105045, IMG submission 78089) | Freshwater microbial communities from Lake Fryxell liftoff mats and glacier meltwater in Antarctica - MAT-02 (megahit assembly) | ecosystem: Environmental > Aquatic > Freshwater > Ice > Liftoff...
ATTTCAGTCCAAGCGAGACAAATCGAGGAGGAAACGCGTTGGTTGCTTTCGATGGCATCCAGTCACGATTGGATCTTGGGTGTAGTCGGCTGGTTGCCGCTCCAAAGCCCTACCATCCGCGAGACGATGGAACGATTTCGAAATGAAGCGAAGCTTTGTGGATTGCGGCATGTTGTTCAAGACGAACTTGATGACGGATTCCTAGCCCGCCCCGAGTTCAATAGCGGCATTCGATCGATGTTGGAGTTTGGGTGGACTTATGATCTGCTGATCTATGCGAGGCAGTTGCCCTTTGCCATTCCATTTGTAGATCAGCATCCTGACCAAGTTTTCGTTTTGGATCATATCGCGAAGCCTACAATCCAATCTGGACTGCATCACGACAATTGGGACCGCGATTTGAGAGAGTTGGCCAAACGCCCTAACGTGTTCTGCAAGTTTTCCGGAGTTGTCACAGAAGTGCGTGACCAAGAGTGGACGGCATCGCAAATCGAGCCGTATTGGAATACAGCTCTTGAAGCCTTTGGTCCAAACCGACTCCTGTTTGGAACGGACTGGCCCGTCTGTTTATTGAAGGCCAGCTACACGCAGTGGGTGACTACCGTCGCTACCTTTGCATCGAAACTAAGTGGCAACGAGCAAAATCGGTTCTGGTACGAGAACGCGGTTCGAGCGTACCGCCTAAACCTTTAGGAATTTTTGTACTGCTCAGTGAAGCGGATGTGTTGCTTCCCATGCCAGCAATCAAATTCTGTCAATCCACGTAAATAAGACGAGTCGTCCGACAAATCGTCAAAAAGAAATGCTTTCGCGTAGTTCATGGCAGTCAGATAACTTGAGGCAAAACAGGCTTGGGTGGCATTTGTTGCTCAATATAGTCAGCCACCGCGATCAGCATGGCTTCGCCAAAGTACTTTGACGTTAGCTTGAGAACCCGTGGGGCGATCACAGCAGGTTTCGTTTTGTCGCTCTCCTGTTGCTCGCGTCTTGGATTGGTAAGTTCCTGTGAGCCAAATCGAACAACCATGCTTGGATGCCCCGTTAAATTGGTACGAACCAAATCATCACTTCCTAACAAGACATCTACCTCTCGCAGTACGCGTTCTGTTTCCTGGATCAGCATCGTTCTTGCTCGCATGCTTTGAATGTAATGGATCCCTCTTGCAAATTGTGATTTACGTAGCGATGGCCCCCAAAGTCCCATGTCGCTGTCCGACTCTGCCGTTCGAAAGAGTGGATCGTGCATCGCTGCCGATTCGACGTCCAGGCCAACCATAAGAGCTTGCTGTGGGATATTTTTAGGAAATTCGATGGGGACCATTTTTGCCCCTTCGCTCTCTAGTTTCTCGAACACTAGTCGCTCGCTATCGGATAACTGCGATGGCACATACCCAATACGCAGCTTCTTAATGTCGAATTGTATTGGCCAAGCCAACGGGCGGTCCACGACCGTCGGGTCCATGCCATCCGTCCCTTGAATTGCATTCAATACAATTCCGCAATCGACTGCGTAACGGGCGATCGGCCCTACCTTGTCCATGCTCCAGGCCAACGTCATGCAACCATAGCGACTGACTCTGCCAAAGGATGGCCGCAGCCCCATGACGCGGCAACGTCGAGCGGGCGAAACAATACTCCCTAACGTTTCCGTACCCAAAGCAAACGTGCAAAGTCCAGCTGCTACCGCTGAGCAACTTCCAGCAGACGATCCTGAGCTACCTTGTTCGACATTCCATGGATTCTTGGTTGTAGCATCATGCCAAATATCCCCCATGGCAAGTGTTCCAACAGAAAGCTTACCGAGCATCACGGCTCCGGCATCATTGAGACGGCTTGCGACGGTGGCAAGATTAGGTCGCACCGTTTCTCGATAGGGCTTCGCACCCCAAGTTGTTGGAAAAGGGGGAACTGCGATGATGTCTTTGGCTCCCCATGGAATGCCATGCAGAAGGCCTCTATCGTTTCCTGCCTTGAGCTCAATGTCGGATCGCTTGGCTTGCTCCAGGGCGAGCTCCTCTGTGAGGGTCACAACACAACGCAGCACTGGATCGTACTTCTTAAGTCGCCCCAGATAGAGCTCCGTCAAACGTTGGCTAGTGATCTTGCCCGATCGCAGCGCGGCAGCTTGTTCGATAATTCCGGAAGCGGCGATGGAAGCTTCGTCCTGCCAGTCCACACTATCAGCTTGTTTTGCCTTCGCGAGTGTTGACCAATAAGTATCCGTTGTCACAGTCGCGGGTTTGAAGGATGTTTCTTTCGATTTCAGATCTTCGGGTAGATTTTCGGCAAAGAAGTAGGGGACAAAAGCCATAGCTGGCCCGGTGTCGGCGTCGAAATTCAGCGCCCTCAGTTTTCGCTCGTTCTCAGACTGATCTTGGATCTGCTTAGCGAGTGTCTCTTTTTCCTTGTCGGTAAGTTCGATGTCGGCGATCCACTGAGCATCGTTAATCATCTGGGCAGTGATAGTGCCCGATTCACTAGCCTTGTGCGCGAGCGCCTTTTGGAAAGCGACCGATCCGACTCCCAAAGCGGTCAAGCGGATCATCCAAGCTCGGCGGCTGGTCTCAAAATTCATTTCGCAATTTCCTCGAGTTGTCAATTGAAATTTAATGGCCTAGAGGTCATTGTAATGTCACCACGCCCGTCGCTAACGCTCTGGGAGGCGGTGATTTTTTGAATCCTAAGAAACTAGCAGGCACTCTCCTAGGCTGTGATCTTTGGACAATATCTTAGAAGTGGCCGCATCACAACCCAAAGCTTGAGCGGGGGGCCAACTGCAATCCCTCGCTCGCGCTTCGTGTTAAGAAAATCACAGCCTCTCCGTGGCCCTTGGCCTCAAAAACCGCAGGTTTTTATTTGCGGACGGCACATGGAATGTGCCTGCTACCATAAAATCAAAATCTCTAGACGTGCCACCTGAACGTTTGTACACCAGCGAACTCTACGGTACTTTTCATTCTGCCGCTCACAACAGTAAACTCTCATTTTGCCGATTCAACGAGACATGGCGTATGTCAGCACATTGATGGCCAACGCATATGCGTCGATCGAGAAACGCTGGAAGAACTCTTCGTTGTCCCCTTCCCGCTCCCAACCGTCCGCGATGTCGGTATTGTGCGTGGCGACGGCGACCAAACGTCCTTGATCGTCATTGAGCCCTCGAAAATGAACTTGTGATAGATCGGCTGCACCGCCGTTTGGACGTTTGTGAATCCAGGCAGGATCGTAGCTGACACCATTGCGGCGATAGAATTGAATGGCAGTTATCTGCGGGCATTTCTTCAATGGGTAGACCGAGGACATGATCGGATGATCGGCTGGTATTTCAAACCAATTCCAATTCGGCGCGACCTCTTTCATGTTGCTCTCGAAATTGTCCCATTCAGCTTGTCCCCAGAAATCATCAACCCAAAGGAAACCTCCGTTGTCGAGGAATTTTTTCAGGCCCGCTTTTTCTTCCCGACTAAGCTCTTGCCATCCGGGGTCGCTCATGAATGCAAAGGCATGCTCGCGCAACTTCGGATCGGACAGCCTGAGTAGCAGCGTTCCCTGGTTAGCTTTGATGGTAGTAAGTTGATTGAGTCGCCAAGTTAAGTTTTTTGCACCGACCGGGTGGTCGGTCGCCCAACGCGGTGTCCAACCAAGGTCACCTTGGTAATAGGCCTCGTTGTTTCCGCCTACACTGTCATAAACAATGCGAACAAAGGTGAAGTAGTCCGCGCGATACGTTGAAAGGTCCAAGTCGGATTCTTGAGCGTGAACGCAACAGCTTGTCAGCGTGCTAATGAGGAATACGAGGTGGACTTTGGTGTACATGGGTATAATGCAAATCAGAACTTGGTCTGAGCTATTTTGGTTTAACAGCGTGTCCAACGGGCCGTGATGGCAAGGCGTTGCCTACGCAGTTGACGAGCGCCAGGTTGTGAGATACCAGTTGTAGTTTAAGACCATTGTCCCGAACGATTCAACGGACGGAACAATAGTCCCATCCTACGGTAGTTTCCATTCTGCCGCTCGTCTAAACGAGAAAACTTATGAACAGGTGCATACCAAGCCGCTCGAATTCGGAGACAAATGCTTGATTCGGGCAAACGTGAACTTAACGTTGAGACAAGTCACTCGCTAGTAGCGGGACTCTTTTTCCTGCCTGATTCGACGGATTACGTTGGATTTTGCTTTCTCGTCCATTTCATACGCCAACATCAGGCCTTGAATGGTCGTCTTCAATCGCAGTCCTTGGCTTATGAACGAATCGCTTCGTCGGTCGCGACTTCGAAGAGGCTGGATTTCTAGATTCAGCAATGTGCAAATGTTGATCTGGTGGTCGCTACGTCCCGTTTTCATCTCAACTTCCACAACTTCCACGACAACCTTAAACTTACCTAGTCTCTCATTCTTGGTTGATGGAATAGGCGATTTTTTGCAGTCGATTTCCAAGGTGACTTTGTCATTTTCAACATGACTGACCGTTGCCTGGAATTCATTGACTATTCCTTTCAATTTCTCGAGTGCGACATTTCTGGGAACGTTGGTTGCAAGTTCAAATTTTTGGGTCATTTCTGACTTTGGGCGTAGCCAGGACCACCAGCCTGATTCGTTTTGAGCTTTCGTGTCCGAGTTGGGCTTCGCGAACTTGCCTTGCGAATCGACGCCAAGGCCGACGACACGGTCTCGGCCACTTTCTTTGGCAATGATCAATCCTTGGTCTGCACGTTCCAAAACCGATTCGCCGGTATCGCCTGGCAAGACCGTGCTAACGCCAAAACTGGCAGTGATGCACGCGTTGCGAATGGCTGCGATCGGAGTTCGTTGAAGTCTTTTTCGAATGGACTCGGCCCATTCCTTTGCTTCGGAAAAATCGCATTCGCTGCAGAGAAGGACAAACTCCTCGCCACCGAACCGAGCGACGAAATCAGTTTCGCGGCATGCATCTTTTAATACTTGAGCAAATACGATCAACGCTTCGTCACCAACTTGATGAGAGAAGTTGTCATTGATTCGCTTAAAGAAGTCGATATCGCACATGATCACACTGCCCGGGCGGTTGGTGCGTTGATGATACGCCACGAAGTCGGGGAGTTGGCGATTGAGTTCGCCTCGGTTAGGAACCTTGGTCAGTTGATCTTGGCAAGCTCGTTCGCGAAGATGGATAATTTTTTGTTCGAGGACGGCTGTCTCGCTTATATCTTCCAGGATCAAGGCACCACCGCAAAGGTGACCGCCATCGTTGAATACAGGTACGACCTCAAGCTGAATGTGAACGATCAGAAATCCTTCACGCCGAATCGAAAGCCGTTCGCTTACTTTTTCGCCGGTCTGCATCAATTTTGCAAACGGGCATTGAGATTCCTTGAGCGGAAACCCTTCGCTGTCGCAAAGGGATGCAAACGCAGTGTTCCAAGTTTGCTGGTAGACGGAGGCTGCTGAGTTGCCCGTCATTCGCTCTGCGGTAGCATTCCAATCCAGGACGCGGAACTCGGAGTCAATAAAAATGACGCCGTCTTGCACATGGTCCATCATGTGTCGATAGAAAGTGTCGTTTAATTTATGAACGAGCGCACTGCCGGTCCGTTCGGACAGGCGCGACTCAGTTTGGCAATCAACGCGATCCAATTCGAAAAAAGGACGTTGTTCGTTCGCGTCGAGCTTTTTGAGCCATCGCTTGCTCGCGAGTTCCATCACATCGGCTTTTGGATTGAGTACGACGTCGGCGAATGATCGCACGAATTTAGGATCAAATTGCAAACCGCTCTGCCGAAATATTTCAGCCAATGCCGCCTCGCGGGACATCGGATCGCGATAGACTTGTTGCATCGTCATCGAATCGTAAGCGTCGATGATGTTGATGAGTCTACTTGCCACCGGTGCGATTTCAGTCGACTCGCATTGATTCGAGGAGCTAAAGCTGGTGCCGATCCCTGCGATCGCCATAAGCAAATCATTTGACGCGCCGGCGGCCCGAAGGATTTCCAGTCCTACTTGTGGATGCAAGTCCATCATAGACTGCTCGTTTTCCGACAGCTTTTCAGGCTTTTGAAGCACACGGTCTGGTATGCCTATCTTTCCGATCTCGTGCAAGAGACCAGCAATCTCGAAAAGTTGCAAATGTTCCTCGTCAAGTTGGCAGCTTATTCCCCATGCAGATGTCCAAAGCGCGACGCGAAGTGAGTGGGATGCGGCAGGACCGTGTTTCGCACGAAGCGATACATACAGACTCGATACAACGCCTAACCGAGCATGAGCCATTTCGTATTGCAAGCGGCTCGAGGACTCCAAACCGGGCGAACTTTCTGTTGACGGACAAACAAATGACCACGGGTTCCGATTTGAAAGACCTTCAGGGTTGGTTTGGAACGTCGTGATTGAGTTCATTGCTGAGACTATTTTAGGTGCTGACTATCGTTGATCTGAGTTCCAGAAACGGCGATGGAGAACCGTATGCCAGAAAGTAGGCTGGAGCAAATACAACCTGCCAATTCACCGCGAGGAGCCTCCCAATCGCAAGAAAACTGCCGTTTGCAGCGGTTATTCCGAATCCTCTGGAACGAAACAGCCACTTTACCGCTAGCGATCGGAGCGACTATGATAAGACGCTCATTGCAATGGCGTTAAGGCGAGCGGCTGGTTGTGAAGTATCGGTTGTAGTTTGGGACCAATGTCCTAAACAAGTCAACGGACGGGACAACGGTTCCATCCTACGGTACTTTTTATTCTGCAGCTCGCCTAAGAAGTTTTGTTTTCATGAGGCTAGGAATCGTATGAAATTTTCGTTGCGGTTAGGAAGAACTGGTTTTTGCGTGGCGTTTTTATTGGCGAATATTGTCGGGAACTCCACGGTCTTCGCACAGCTGCCGACAGGATGGAAAGCTCACGATTGGGAGCGGGAACGCCCTCAGGTGATTACCCCCGGTGCCTCGAACCTACCCTCTCCGGCACCATCCGACGCCGTGATTCTTTTCAACGGAAAGAACCTGGACGAATGGCGTTCTGGTGATGGCAGTCCCGCAAAGTGGATTGTCAAAGATGAAGTCATGGAATCCGTTCCAGGTAGCGGCTACATTTTTTCAGCCAAGTCGTTTGGCGACTGCCAGCTTCACGTCGAATGGGCTTCACCTGAAAAAGTACAGGGCAAAAGCCAGGGCCGTGGCAACAGCGGCGTTTTCTTGCAGGGGTTGTTCGAAGTTCAAGTTTTGGATTCCTTCGACAACAAGACTTATGCGGACGGTCAAGCAGCGTCGGTTTATGGCCAGTTTCCGCCTTTGGTCAACGCGAGTCGAAAACCAGGTGAGTGGCAGTCTTACGACATCATTTTCCGCCGCCCAAGTTATCAGGACGGCAAATTGGCCCATCCAGCCCGCATCACCGTTTTGCATAATGGAATTCTCGTCCAAGACAACGTTCGGCCGCTTGGACCAACTTCATGGCTCCAGCACAAAGCCTACGAAGCAGGCCCGGAAAAACTTCCCCTCTCTTTCCAGGATCACGGAAACCCGGTGCGATATCGAAACGTGTGGCTTCGCGAACTTGCGCCGGAAACCATCGTGCAGCCTGAAAAACCGTATGACCCAGTCCTCGTTGAACTTACGCCGGAACAACAATCCAAAATTGTGGGCAAATATGTTCGAGGCGATGGCGGTTTGTGGGAAATCACCCAACGCGATGGCAAGCTATACTTTTCGGTTTCTGGTACTCCACTTCAACTGATCGCGCACAGCCCAGAGGAGTTTGGGTTAAAATACACCGCTGGCAAACTGTCGATCGCGTACGATAACGTAGGCACTCCAACCGATTTGCAGTTTTACATGGGTGGTGACGTCTCGAAAGGGACCCGCTCGAAATAGATTTTTTTGACTTGTTGTTGCAAGCTTACTTCATTCCCTAGATTCCCTAGCTAGAAAAACGCGTCATTTATGGATCCCGTGCTCCTAACAGTCTCACTTGTTTTTGGATTGTTCGTATTTGTTTTTGCGCTCATCATGCTCGCGATCTTTTCGCGTTACTTTTGGCTTTGGATTCAGTCGGTCATGACCGGTGCCAAGGTCTCTGTCATCGACCTGCTCGGTATGATGTTCCGCCGTGTGGATGCCAAGACGATCGTTCGTGGAAAGATCATGGCCGTTCAGGCTGGTATCCGCGACGAAGACCTGACGACCAAAGCTCTCGAAGCCCACTACCTGGCTCGAGGAAACGTGCCTCAAGTGATTCGTGCTCTCGTTGCCGCTCGCAAGAGCAAGCAGATTACATTGTCCTTTCGCGAAGCGGCAGCCATCGATTTGGCCGGACGAAACGTACTCGACGCAGTCCAAACCAGCGTTTACCCAAAGGTGATCGACTGCCCACCCAAGGGGAGTGCGGTCGCCTTCTTGGATGCGATCGCTAAGGACGGTATCCAATTGAAGGTCAAAGCGAGAGTCACCGTGCGTGCCAATCTCCAGCGCCTCATCGGCGGTGCAACCGAGGAGACCATTATCGCTCGCGTTGGACAAGGGATCGTCAGCGCAATCGGTTCATCCGAAAGTCATAAAATCGTTTTGGAAAACCCCGACGTAATATCGAAAGCTGTGTTGGCTAGCCGTCTCGATGATCAAACAGCTTTTGAAATTGTTTCCATCGATATCGCTGACATCGACGTCGGCGAAAACATCGGCGCACGTCTTCAAGCAGACCGCGCCGAAGCGGACACGCGCGTAGCTCGAGCCAAAGCGGAAAGCCGACGCGCCGAAGCCGTTGCAACCGAACAAGAGATGATTGCGAAAATCGAAGAGAGCCGAGCCGAAGTGGTTTCTGCTGAAGCGGAAGTTCCCAAAGCGATCGCAGACTCGTTGCTAAGTGGTCGTCTCAGTATTATGGACTACTACAAACTCAGAAACATTACAGCTGACACCGAAATGAGACAAAGCATTGCCGGCACCAGCACGACGGGTCCGTCGAATCCTGCTCGGTCGACTTAGTGTTCGTTCATTCCGAAGGTTTTTAAGTCTCGCAACTGGGATTTGATTATGGTAGATGACCTCGACGATTTTCTTAAGCAAGCGGCACAGCGTCGGCAACAGCGCCAACAGCAGCGGTCTAATCGCCCGCCTGTTGTTCAACCGGAACCGCAACCCGTTCGCCAACCACCTACCCCTCGTTTGCAACAGCAAGATCCGCTTCCTGAAGCTCCGGTCGTTGACTATTCAAAACCGTACGAACCAACCGTCGGAAATCTTTCGACAAGCCTTCCCTCGGCCAATCGGAAAAACGATCTTGGGCAAACCGATCAACGGTTGCAAGCCCAAGCTCAGCAAGCAATGTCGCATGAAATAAGCAGCATTCGGCAATCCGAAAACAAGCCCAAGAAGAAACCAAAGAAAGTGCAGGAGCTGCAGGAGACTCCTGCCGCTGCGGTGGAGGTACAACCGACAGCTAAGGTTTCCTCTGCTTCATTAGCTGCACAACTTCGTGACCCTCAATCCTTGCGAATGGCGATCATCGCTCACGAGATCATGAAGCGACCTTGGCAGTGAGCGTGCCGGATTTTGCTAAAGGGGTAGACGGGCTTCTTCCCGCCATCGCCCAGGACGCTGTCTCCAAACAAGTTCTTATGTTCGCATGGATGAATCCAGAGGCATACGAAGAGACATTGCGAACTGGCTTCGCAACGTACTTTAGCCGATCTCGCAATCGATTATGGCGTAAAGGTGAGGAGAGCGGCCACCGCCAACGTGTTGTTGAAGTTCGCGTTGACTGCGATGCTGATTGTATCTTGTTGCTTGTCGAGCAAAACGGTGCCGCTTGCCATGAGGGATATGGAAGCTGCTTCTTTCGAAAGCATTCGGATGATCATTTTATTGTCGATCAAGAACGAATCGTGGACCCAGGTACGGTTTATCAAAAAGCCAAGGGATAGTTGATGCCTGAGCTACCGGAAGTCGAAACGATGCGCCGCGGATTGTTGCCGACGATCGGTGGCATTATCACGGCTGTTGTTGAACCAGATATTCCGTATAGACCTATCAAGATCGATCCGTCCATTCTGGTCTTCCGCAAGCGTGTTCTTGGTTCGACCATTATCAGCGTGGACCGAATCGCAAAACGAGTCTTGGTGAAATTGAGCACAGGGGACTCGATCGTCATGCAACCCAAAATGGCTGGGATCGCAATGGTGTCGATTCCACCGAGTGAACAGCACACTCGAATGGTATTTGACTTAAGTGGTGCAGCCGTTTCGCAATTCCTATACTGGGATCGTCGCGGGCTGGGGACGGTTTCGCTTTGGACCGAAGCTCAAATTGAGGAGTACCTCGGTCCGGACAAACTTGGGCCTGACGCTTCCATCGTAGATCAAAAAACGTTCGCAGAACGGTTTGGCTCGATCGATCGGGAAATCAAAGTGGCAATGCTCGACCAACGGGTAGTATGTGGTATCGGCAACTTGTACGCTGCTGAAATCCTGCACGCTGCCAAAGTCCACCCAACCTCCCGTTGCAAAGATCTGACCCGATCGAAATGGAACACGATTCATCGAGAAACGATTCGAATTTTGTGTGAGGCGATCGAAAAAGAAGGCTCAACGTTGAGCGATGGCACTTATCGAAACGCGATCAACGGCGAAGGGAGCTACCAAAACCAACACTTAGTTTACGACCGAGAGGACCAGCGATGCCAGACCTGCAAAAAAGTAGTGATACAAAGAATCGTCCAAGCGCAGCGAAGTACGTTTTTCTGCCCCAATTGTCAGGGAGATTAGTCTCTAGTCCCTAGTCTCTAGTCTCTAGTCTCTAGTCTCTAGTCTCTAGTCTCTAGTCTCTAGTCTCTAGTCTCTAGTCTCTAGCCTCTAGCCTCTAGCCTCTAGCCTCTAGCCTCTAGCCTCTAGCCTCTAGCCTCTAGCCTCCCATGCTCAAATCCTGTCATTGCTGTGGCCTCATTCATCAGGTCCCCAAATTGCAACACGACGAGCGTGCGCAATGCACTCGATGCGATAGTGTCATTGATCAGCCCAAGAATCGGAATCGCTCGCAAGCCCGCACGGCGGCGGCAGCGGTTGCTGCAATGGCTTTGTTTCCAGCGGCTGTTATGTTGCCGATTCTTGAGGTCGAACAGCTTGGCCACCACCACCAAAGCAGCATCTTGGGTGGCATTGTCGAGCTTTACAAAACCGGAAGCTTCCTAGTTGCAACCGTAATTTTGTTGTTCTCGATAGTCTTTCCGCTTTTCAAGATCCTGGCGTTGGTCGAGTTGAGTTGGCTTTGTTTGATGCGGCAGCGTCATCGCACTTGGACGTATCGGCTCATGGAGCAGATTGGGAAATGGAGCATGATGGATGTGATGCTTTTGGCTCTATTGGTTATGCTGATCAAGTTGAGTGGAATTGTCCAGTTTCATTTTGGGCCGGCTTTGATCGCGTTCGTTTTGTGCGTCTCCATGAGTATGATATCTGCTATTTGTTTCGATCCCCACGCGATTTGGGAAACGCCATGAACACGCCGCCGCCGCCGTCTAATGCAACCAAGAACGCTTCTGAGACACCGGATTCGAAAGAGGTGTTTCCTATCGCTACTGTCAAGAATTTAGCCGAGGTCTCGGCTCATTTCCGAACTCGGCTTTGGTGGATAACCTTGTTCTGTGTGCTCGTAAGCTTGGGGTTGTTTTGGTATTCAAGGCAAGGGAGTGGCGAACTGATCGCGATCGATTTCGACGATAGTTATGGGCTCAAGCCGGAGGATCGGCTCAAGTTTCACGGCGTTGAAATCGGGGCTGTGGAGAAGATCGAGCTGAATCCAACTCGCGATGGTGTTGTTGTGCACGTTCGCATGACTACGCAGTCTCGCTCGCTAGCCTCGGAGGGAGCTCGCTTTTGGATTGTACGTCCGTCGATTTCGCTGGATTCCATTCAAGGTCTCGATACGATTTTGGGTGCGAAGTATTTGGCTATCGATCCATCTCCGACTGGCGCGAAGTTCGCGTCCCAATTCCAAGGGCTCGATTCGGCGCCGATTGTACCTCCGCGAGAGGGAGCGCTTGAGATTACGCTGGACGCGAAAGCGCGAGGTGGCCTTGAAAGCAATGCTCCGATTTTGTTTCGTGGCTTTCGAATAGGCAGGGTTGTTCAAGTCGGGTTTGCAAGCGATGCGAGGTCGGTTCAAGCACGCTGCGCTATCGATCCTGAATATCGCGATTTGATTAGAAAGAACAGTAAGTTCTGGAACCGAAGCGGTTGGCGATTGGACGTCGGATTGACTGGAATTCAATTGGACGCAGATACGCTGGCGCAGATGTTTACAGGAGGGATCGAGGTGGCGACACCAACTGAACCGGACAAGAACGTTGGCACCGGCCATCGGTTCAAGCTTTACGACAAACCGGAGAAAGAGTGGGATCAATGGCAGCCGTCTCTGGCGCACGGTGAAGCGTTGAATCGGATCGCATCAAAAATGCCTCAGCCGATCCGACTGGCATTGCGATGGCAAGAGAGGTCGTTTGGATTTCGAAGGAATCAGCAGCGGGCGGGCTGGTGCTTGCCGTTGGACGACGGTCGCGTCCTTTGCTTGTCGGAGCAGATCAATGCACCATCAACGGCACTTCCGGACTCGGTTCAGTTTGAGCTCGCTGGATTGACACTCGCGGCTAACCAGCTGAGTATGCCGTCGGGGCCCGTATCTCCAGAATCGCTCGCTAGTTCGTCCTCTCGTTTTTCGACCTTGGAATCGCTGCCTACAGAGACGATGCGTTGGCCCGTTACTATGGTTAGCGCTAAACTACCGGATCAAGTGTGTGATGTGATTGTTGCTCATCCAGATGCGTCCAGCGTACTCGCTATCGACGCGGCGCGACTGAGCATTCGCAACTCGGATTGGCTGATTGACGATATGGTGACGATTGGTAGGGACTACCATGGCCTCCCAGTCGTTTCCGCTGCCTCGTCCCAAGTCATCGGTTTACTTTCAATCCAAAACAACACACGGACTATCGTCGCACCTTGAGAGACAGGGTAGGATGAGACCATCTGTCCCGTCCAATTATCTAAGATCGAGACATTGGTCCCAATCTACTTTCCCGCCGAACCTTGCTGCAGTCCAAAACATCGATCTTGCCCCTTACGAAAAACGATCTTGAAAATGAAAGCTGCCTACTTTCTCTCGACTGGCTTACCTGATGTCATTGAGTATGGCGACTTG
>Ga0105045_10003719_pt1 | contig 13157 bp, 7 predicted proteins | sample MAT02_FD_78089 | JGI IMG/M metagenome (GOLD analysis project Ga0105045, IMG submission 78089) | Freshwater microbial communities from Lake Fryxell liftoff mats and glacier meltwater in Antarctica - MAT-02 (megahit assembly) | ecosystem: Environmental > Aquatic > Freshwater > Ice > Liftoff...
GACGGCGGCGGCGGCGGCGGGGGCGAGGCGAACGAAAGCGCCGCAGGCATCGCCGGGCTCACCGCCTCGTCGACCCCGGCGGCCAAGGCGGCATCCTCGGGAGCGACCGCGGAGATCAGCTCCGCAGCGAGTGGCGACGGATCGGGTGCGTGCGAAGGTACGGGCTCCGAGGCTGACATCGGCTCCCAGGTCACGGGACCGGGTGCGGCGGGAGTGCCGCCCAGCGGCTCAAAGGTGAGGGGAGCGATGGTGGTATCGATCGCCGGCGCCGCCTCGACCGCCATCGAAGCGCCGAGGACGGCGCCGTTGGACGCTGCGGAACCGAGGGCCCGACCCGCACCCGAGCTGTCGAGCACGGGCTTCAGGCGTGCCGGAGCCTCGAAGTGCGGATCGGCGTCGGCCATGCCGCCGGGGGTGTCCACAACGAGCGACGGAGGGATCGACACCACGGCCGTCACCCCGCCTGCCGCAGAGGGCATCATCCGCACGGCGATCGAGTGGCGGACCGCAAGACGCCCCACCACGATGAACCCGAGCGAGCGAGACATGGCCAGGCCAACGAGCGGCGGCTTGGCCAAGGAGTCGTTGGCTTCGCCAATCTGGTCCGCAGACATACCAATGCCATGGTCGGTGACGGAGACCACATACCCATCAGCCTTGGTTTTGTGGCCCACGACCTCGACCCGGGTCTCGGGGGGCGAGAAGTTGGTGGCGTTCTCCATGAGCTCAGAGAGCAAGTGGGCTAGGTCGGCAGCGGCGTTGGATGCCACCAAGACCTCATCGAACGACAGCAGCTCGATCCGTCCGAAGTCCTCGACTTCAGCGAGCGCGGCCCGCACCACGTTCGCCAACGGGGCCGGTCGACCCCGGCGCCGAGGCGGTTCGGCACCCGCCAGCACCAGGAGTGACTCGGCGTTTCGGCGCATGCGGGTGGCGAGGTGATCAAGGCGGTAGAGGTTCTCGAGCTGGTCGGGATCCTCCTCGCCTCGTTCGAGCTCATCGATGAACTCGATCTGGCGATCGAGAAGTGCCTGGTTGCGCCGGGCGAGGTTGACGAACATCTCGCCGATGCCCTTGCGCAGCAGAACCGCCTGCTCCGCTGCCACCTCGCCCGCGACTCGCTGCACCTCGTTGAACGAGCGGGCCAACCGGCCGATCTCGTCGTTACTCGAGATCTCGATGGGCCGCATGGCGCCGATCTGGTACCCGAGCTCTTCTTCGCTCGGGTTCTTCAACGTCTCGATGAGGCGGGGCATCTGCTCCTGCGACAAGCGGTCCGCGGCCTCGGTCAGGCGGCTCAACGGCTGCGTGATCCGACGACCGAGCACGAGAGCTGCCACGCCGGCAGCGATGATCGAGACCGCCGCCGCCACCAAGAAGAGGTTCGACGCCCAGGCCGCGCTCGCACTGGCCGACTGGCTCGAGTCGATCAGGTCCCCGAAGAGGTCCGATTCCACCGTATGGAGGTCCTCTACGACGGTGCCTGTCGCTCCGGTGATGGCGCTGCCATCGAAGGGGAGGTCACCGGTCGCCCCCGTCTTGAGCGATTGGTCTCGCACCAGTTCGAAGGCGGTGCTCGCATCGGTCGCCATGGCGTCGCGCACCGCACCCTTGCGTCCCAGGCCAGAGATCGAGTTGAGGACCGTGAGCTGGTTCTGCTCGGCGTCCACCGCGGTTCTGAAGACCCCGAAGGTCTCGTCGCCGCCAAACGAGCCTCGCTCCGAAGCGCCCGACAGCAGTGCTCCTTGGATGGCGATGGCGGACTTGTACGAGGCGAGCGCCGAAGCGCCACGAAGCTCTGCAGCAGCCTCTGGGTCGGTCACGGTGTCACCGACGTTGGTGTTGACGGCCAAGAACGTGTCTTGTAGCTGGGCGTAGTTGACCACCAGTTCGTTGACCTGGTCAGGTCGAAAGCCCTGATCTACCGAGTCTCGGAAGAACGCGAGCTTGTCGATGGCCCCGAGCGCCAGAGCCGCAGTCGAGGTCACCCCTGCGGAGGCGTCCCCGAGGTCTTGGAGGCGAGGGGTAGACGCTTCGATCACGGCGTCGGCGTCCTTCCGAGCCGACGCAAGCTCCTCGGACCAAGCGCTGCGGTCTGCCCCCACGAACGCGCTGCTGTAGAGCGACTCTTGCTGCAGCGCGTCGACCACGTCGGAGTTCGCCTTCGACAGGCTCACGAGCCGCTCCACCTTGCGACTGTCGGCTGCGCTCGATTGGCGATCACGGGCGCCCAGAGCAGACAGCAGGAGGGTGATCAGCAGGGGACCCGCAAGCAGCAGGATCAGCTTGTTGCGGATCTTCAGGTCGTCGAACACGGCGTCCTCGTCGGGGTGTGGATCGCCGGCGAGGTGCACCGGACAAGAGGTCAGATCGGCCGTTCTGCGCCTGTCTTGAGCAGCCGCCGTGGGTCAAACGCCCTATATGGGTCGAACGGCCCATTCCGCACAGGGTCGGCATCGGGTTTGGCATCGCCCGCTGTGGAAGGATCTACGCGGTGACCAACGACGCCCAGGCCGATCGTGCCCACGCTTTCGGTCGGGCCGGCGTCACCCTGGCTGGCCTCGGTGGCGTCCTGCTGGCCGGGCGCGCCGTCGGGATCGGTGGCCCACCGTGCCCCTTGCGGACGCTGACCGGGGTTCCCTGCCCTGCGTGTGGCATGACTCGCCTCGCCGATGCCCTTACCCACGGCGATATCGGACGGGCGCTGGCCGCCGACCCCATCGGGGTAGCGCTGTTGGTCACCATCGCGGTGCTCGCCTGCCTCTTCCTCGTCGCACGGCTCCGGCAGCGAGACCCGCCAGGGTGGACGGGCGCATGGGCGTTCGTGGGCGTGCTCTCGGTCCTCGCCCTCGCGCGATGGGCCGACGCCATCGTCGGAGGGCTGCCCCTGGCGTGATGCATCGGTCGGCGTGTGCTCCGGCTGAGCGATAGCCTTCGCCCACCATTACCGAACGCATCACGCGAGAGACAGAGAAACACATGAGCGACTTCTCACAGGGACCAGGCTGGTGGCAGGCCTCCGATGGCAAGTGGTACCCGCCCGAGCAGGCGCCCGGCGCCACCCCTGGCGCCCCCACCGGACCGCCCGCTCCCGGTGCGCCTCCCGCCTATGGGGCACCGCCCGCCTACGGCGCACCGGCCTACGCCGCCGGTTCCGGAGCAAGCCAGTGGGGCGAGTTGGCCGACTGGCCCACGCGCGCTGCCTCGTTCGCCATCGACGCTCTGGCCATCATCATCCTGGCCAACATCCTCAGCGTGGGCATCTCGGCCCTCGGCAACCTCCTGGGCCTGGTGGGCCTGGTGTTCTGGATCTACAACGCGTACCTCAACGGCTCGACCGGCCAGAGCATCGGCAAGCGGATCATGGGCACCAAGGTGGTGGGCGAGGCCACCGGTCAGCCCATCGGCGGAGGTCTGGGCGTGGTGCGGTGGCTGGCGCACCTGCTCGACTTCCTCACCTGCCTCATCGGCTGGTTCCTCCCGCTCTGGGACTCCAAGAGGCAGACCATTGCCGACAAGGTGATGAAGACCGTCGTCATCACCGGTCAGCCGAAGAAGTCGTTCGGCGAAGCCTTCAAGAACTGACCCTTCGCACGGATCTGAACGGACCCCGGGCCCACGTGCCCGGGGTCCGTTCGCGTCGAGCCGCCTTGCCTAGCGCAAGGGCGCCGCAGAGGGGGCGAGCGGGCGGGGAAGCAGGGTGCTGCCGACGAGGAACTCGTCGACCGCGGCGGCACACGAGCGGCCCTCGGCAATGGCCCAGACGATCAAGCTCTGGCCCCGGCCCATGTCGCCGGCCACGAACACGCCGGCAATGTTGGTGGACCAGTCGTCATCTCGGGCCACGTTGGAGCGGGCGTCGAGTTCCACGCCGAACTGCTCGGTGATCCAGGTGGACTCTGGTCCGGTGAAGCCCATGGACAAGAAGACGAAGTCTGCTTCGAGCTCGAAGTCGGTGCCTTCGACCTTCTGGAAACGACCATCGACCAGCTCGACCTCGTGGGCCCGCAACGCTCGGACACGGCCATCGCCGCCGTCGACGAAGCAGTCGGTGTCCACGGAGAAGATCCGCTCACCGCCCTCCTCATGGGCTGATGCAGTGCGATACACCATTGGCCAGGTGGGCCAGGGGTTGGCCGCAGGTCGCTCCTCGGGCGGGCGAGACATGATCTCGAACTGCGAGATCGACGCGGCCCCTTGGCGGTGCGCGGTGCCCAGACAATCGGCGCCGGTGTCACCACCGCCGATGATCACGACGTGCTTGCCGGCCACGTCGATCGGCGACGCCGCCAGGTCGCCCTCTTGCACCCGATTGGCGTAGGGCAGGTACTCCATGGCCTGGTGGATCCCCGCCAGCTCACGACCGGGGATCGGCAAGTCGCGAGCCGTCGTGGCGCCCCCGGCAAGCACGACGGCATCGAACTCGCTGCGCAGATCGTCCGCGGTGACATCGACGCCTACGTCGATGCCGGTGCGGAACTCGGTGCCCTCTGCTTCCATCTGGGCCAGGCGCCGATCGAGGTGGCGTTTTTCCATCTTGAACTCGGGGATGCCGTAGCGCAGGAGCCCGCCGATGCGATCGGCTCGCTCGAACACCACCACGGTGTGACCCGCACGGGTGAGCTGTTGGGCTGCGGCCAGCCCGGCGGGGCCTGATCCGACCACGGCGACGCGCTTGCCCGTCTTGACGTCGGGCAGCACCGGCTGGACCCACCCTTCGTCCCACGCTCGGTCGATGATCGAAACCTCGACCTGCTTGATGGTGACCGGATCCTGGTTGATGCCCAGCACACAGGCGGTCTCGCAGGGTGCCGGGCAGAGCCGTCCGGTGAACTCCGGGAAGTTGTTGGTGGCGTGCAGACGCTCGATCGCCTCCTGCCACCGGTCGCGGTAGACGAGGTCGTTCCAGTCTGGGATGAGGTTGCCGAGCGGGCACCCGTTGTTGCAGAAGGGGATGCCACAGTCCATGCACCGGCTGGCCTGGGTCTCGAGCTTGCCCTCGGCAAATGGCTCGTACACCTCCTTCCAATCCTTCAGGCGTACCGGCACCGGCCGGCGCGCTGGCAGCTCACGTCCGTGCTTGAGGAATCCTTGAACATCACCCATGCGGGTCAGCCCTTCGCTGCGGCCATGATGGCCTCGTCGATGTCGGCACCGGCTTCTTCTGCCGCCTTGATGGCCAACAGCACCCGCTTGTAGTCGCGGGGCATGACCTTGACGAACTGGTGCACGGAGTACTGCCAGTCCGACAAGATGCGCCCCGCGACCTCGGACCCGGTCTCGCTCTGGTGTCGGAAGATGGCGGTGACCAGCCACGAGGTGTCGAGATCGTCGAGCGGATCGAGGTCGACCATCTCACTGTTGACCCGGCTGGCGAACGTTTCCTCCGGGTCCCACACGTACGCGATGCCACCGGACATCCCGGCACCGAAGTTGCGGCCGGTGGAGCCCAGCACCACGGCTCGTCCGCCCGTCATGTACTCGCAGCCATGGTCACCGACACCCTCGACGACGGCGGTGGCACCGGAGTTGCGCACGCAGAACCGCTCGCCGGCGCGTCCTCGGAAGAACGCCTCGCCCGCCGTGGCGCCGTAGAGGAGGACGTTGCCCGCAATGATGTTGTCCTCAGCCACGAAGTCCGGATGGAGAGCTTCCGGTGGACGCACGATCAGCCGTCCACCAGAGAGGCCCTTGCCGACGTAGTCGTTGGCATCGCCGATCAGGCGGATCGTTACGCCCTTTGGCAAGAAAGCGCCCACGCTTTGGCCCGCCGAGCCGCGCAACGTGATGTCGATCGTGTCGTCGGGTAGGCCGAGTCCACCGTGGCGCTTGGTGACCTCGTGGCCGAGCATGGTGCCAACCGTGCGGTTGACGTTGCGCACCGGGAACTCGAGCGTGATGGGCGTGGACGTGTCGATGGCCGAGCGCGCCGCCGAGATGAGTTGCTGGTCGAGGGCCCGGTCGAGGCCGTGGTCTTGCGTCTTGGTGTTGGACAGGGCACCGCCGAAGGGGCGCTCGGGTACGTGCAGGATGGGCGTCAGGTCGAGCCCGGAGGCCTTCCAGTGGTCGATGGCGTGGGACGTGTCGATGAGTTCGGCGTGGCCGATGGCCTCGACCAGGGTGCGGAAGCCAAGCGCCGCCAAGTGCTCGCGCACCTCCTCGGCGATGAACTCGAAGAAGTGCTCGACGAACTCGGGCTTGCCGGCGAAACGAGCGCGCAGCTCGGGGTTCTGGGTGGCGATACCCACGGGGCAGGTGTCGAGGTGGCAGACGCGCATCATGATGCAGCCCGAAACGACGAGGGGCGCGGTGGCGAAGCCGAACTCCTCGGCGCCGAGGAGCGCCGCGATGATCACGTCGCGGCCGGTCTTCATCTGCCCATCGGCCTGGACCACGATCCGGTCGCGCAACCCGTTGAGCAGGAGCGTCTGCTGGGTCTCGGCCAAGCCCAGCTCCCACGGGCCACCGGCGTGCTTCAGCGAGGTGAGCGGGCTGGCACCGGTGCCACCGTCGTGACCCGAGATGAGCACCACGTCGGCGTGGGCCTTCGACACGCCAGCAGCGACGGTGCCGACGCCGACCTCGGCCACGAGCTTCACGTGGATCCGGGCATCGGGATTGGCGTTCTTCAGGTCGTGGATCAGCTGCGCGAGATCCTCGATCGAGTAGATGTCGTGGTGAGGCGGTGGGCTGATCAGTCCCACGCCTGGCGTGGAGTAACGGGTCTTGGCCACCCAGGGGTACACCTTGTGCCCTGGCAGCTGGCCGCCTTCGCCGGGCTTGGCGCCCTGCGCCATCTTGATCTGGATGTCATCGGCGTTGGTGAGGTACTCGCTGGTGACCCCGAAGCGGCCCGAGGCCACCTGCTTGATGGAGCTTCGACGGGCGGGGTCATACAGCCGATCGGCATCTTCGCCACCCTCGCCCGTGTTGGACTTGCCCCCGATGCGGTTCATGGCGATGGCGAGGTTCTCGTGCGCCTCGGCAGAGATCGAGCCGTAGCTCATGGCGCCGGTCGAGAACCGCTTGATGATCTGCGAGGCCGGCTCGACCTCGTCGATGGGCACGGCTGGCTGGGCTCCTTCGCGCAGGGCGAACAATCCGCGCAGGGTGGCCAGCCGGGTGGACTGCTCGTCGACCTGGGCCGTGTACTCCTTGAACACGTCGTAGCGGCCCGTGCGCGTCGCGTGCTGGAGCTTGAACACGGTCTCCGGGTTGAAGAGGTGATATTCGCCTTCGCTACGCCACTGGTACTCGCCGCCGGCATCGAGTTCGCGATGAGCTCGTTCGCTGGGCCGGTCGGGGTAGGCCTGTGCGTGGCGCTTGGCGACCTCCTGGGCGACGACGTCGAGGCCGATGCCGCCCAGCTTGGACGTGGTTCCGGTGAAGTACTCGTCGATGAGCCCCTGACCGAGCCCGACCGCTTCGAAGACCTGTGCGCCGGTGTAGGAGGCCACCGTGGAGATGCCCATCTTGGACATGACCTTCAAAACGCCCTTGCCAGCAGCCTTGATGTAGTTGCTGACCGCCTTGTCGAGGGCGACGTCGGCCAGCGCGCCCCGGGCGATCATGTCCTCGATCGTCTCGAAGGCCAGGTAGGGATTGATGGCTGCGGCGCCGTACCCGATGAGCAGCGCCATGTGGTGCACCTCGCGAGCGTCACCCGCCTCGACCACCAGGCCGACGGCGGTACGCGTCTGGTTGCGCACCAAGTGATGATGCACCGCAGCAGCGAGCAGCAAAGACGGGATGGGCGCCAGTTCGCGGGTGGAGTCGCGGTCCGAGAGCACGATGACGTTGACCCCGTCGACGATGGCCTCAGACACCTGGCGGCGCACGTCTTCGATGGCGTCGCGAAGCGCCTCTCCACCACCCGCAACGGGGTACAGGCCACGCACCACGGCGGCGCGGAAGTCGTCGACCGACTCGTCCACGTGGACGAGCTTGGCCAGCTCGTCGTTGTCGAGGATCGGGAAGGGCAGTTGGATCTGGCGACAGGACCGAGGACCCGGTGCGAGCAGGTTCTGCTCGGGCCCGATGGTGCCTCCGAGGCTGGTGACCAGCTCCTCACGAATGGCATCGAGCGGGGGGTTGGTGACCTGCGCGAAACGTTGCGCGAAGTAGTCGAAGAGCAGTCGAGGACGATCCGACAGGACGGCGATCGGGGTGTCGGTGCCCATCGAGCCGAGGCTCTCGCCACCGGTGCGGGCCATCGGACCGATCAGGATCTTTTGGTCTTCGAGGGTGTAGCCGAAGGTCAGTTCCCGGCGGACCACGTCGCCATGGGGATAGCGGAGGTGGGGCCGCTCGGGGAGGTCATCGAGCTCGATGATCCCCTCGTCGAGCCAAGCCTGATAGGGCTGCTCGGCCGCCAGGCCAGCCTTGACCTCGTCATCTTCGATGATCCGACCTTGGGCCGTATCGACAAGGAACATCTTGCCGGGCTGGAGTCGCCCTTTGCGCACCACCTGGTCGGAGGCGATGTCGAGCACTCCGGCCTCGGAACCGAGCACCACGAGGCCATCGGCGGTGACCCAGAAGCGCCCCGGGCGCAGACCGTTGCGATCGAGGACGGCGCCGATGACGGTGCCGTCGGTGAAGCACACGTTCGCCGGCCCATCCCATGGCTCCATGAGCGATGCGTGGAACCGATAGAACGCCTTGCGGGCCGAGTCCATCTGCTCGTGGTTCTCCCAGGCCTCCGGGATCATCATGAGTACGGCATGGGGCAGGGGTCGGCCCCCCAGGTGCAGCAGTTCGAGCACTTCGTCGAAGCTGGCCGTGTCGGAGGCGCCCGGTGTGCAGATGGGGAACAGCCGGGAGATATCGCCCGGGAAGAGGTCGCTGGCCAAGAGCGCCTCGCGCGCTCGCATCCAGTTGCGATTGCCCTCCACCGTGTTGATCTCGCCGTTGTGGGCCAGATACCGGTACGGGTGCGCCAACGGCCAGGACGGGAACGTGTTGGTGGAAAAGCGCGAGTGGACCAGGGCGATGGCGCTCTCGACCCGGTCGTCAGACAGATCGGGGTAGAAGTCGCGCAACTGGGGCGTGGTGAGCATGCCCTTGTAGACGATGGTGCGGCCCGACAGGCTGGGGAAGTAGACCCGGTCGTCGCCTGAACCGATCTCGTGCTCAACCCGCTTGCGCACGACGTACACCCGGCGCTCCAGATCGAGCCCCTCAGCAGCACCGCCGGGGCTGGCCAAGAACAGTTGGCGGAAGGTGGGCATGGCCCCGAGCGCACCCGTCCCCAAGCTGTCGGCGACGACGGGCACGTCACGCCATGCCAACACCTCGAGTCCCTCGCTTGCGATGACCTTTTCGACCGCCTCGACTGCGGCCGCCACCTGGGCCTCGTCGCCGGGCAGGAAGGCGATGCCGGTGGCATAGTGACCAGCTTCGGGCAGCTCCACGTCGAGCACGGCGCGGTAGAAGGCATCAGGGATCTGAATGAGGATCCCGGCGCCATCGCCCGTGTTGGTCTCCGCCCCAGATGCGCCGCGGTGATCGAGGTGCACGAGGGCCGTGATCCCCTGTTCCACCAGGTGGTGGCTACGACGGCCATGCAGGTCGACCACGAACGCAACGCCACAAGCGTCATGCTCGAACGAAGGGTCGTAGAGCCCTTGGGCAGTCGGCGGCGAAGTACGCATCGGCGTGGGTTCCTCCAACGAGGGACGAGAGGGGGAGACTGCTCCCTCGGGACGCCGTTGGCCCGTATCGCAGGTCGTTCGACAGTAGCCGAGGACCGAAACGACCTTCGAATGCGATTCGGGCCGTAGCCTCGGCCCCGATGAGTGACGTGCACGATCTCCTGGCCTTCATCGGAGCGGCTCCGTCGCCCTACCACGCGGTGGCAGAGGCCCGCCGGCGCCTGGGCGACGCCGGCTTTCGCCATGCCTCGCTCGAAGAACAGTGGGAGGGAGGTCCCGGCCGCTGGTTCGTGGCTCGGGGCGGTGCGTTGGTGGCCTGGGAAGTGCCGGCGCCGGCCACCGCAGCCACGCGATTCCGGGTGATCGGCGCCCACACCGACAGCCCCAACCTCCGGATCAAGCCGCACCCCGATACGGGTCGAGCAGGCTGGCAACAGCTCGGCATCGAGGTCTACGGCGGGGCGCTCTGGAACAGCTGGCTCGATCGAGATCTCGGCCTTTCGGGGCGGGTGACCGTGCGGGTCGACGGGGAGTTCGAGGATCGGCTCTTCCTGTGCGACGTTGCCTTGCTGAGGATCGCGCAGCTCGCCATCCACCTCGATCGTGATGTCAACGGACAGGGACCCAAGCTCAACCCGCAGCAGCACCTGACCCCGATCTGGGGAGTGGGCGCCACCGAGCCGGGCGCCTTCGCCGCCTATGTCGCCCACGAGGTGGGGGTGGAACCCACTGACGTCGTGGCCTGGGATGCGATGGTGCACGACCTGACACCGGGGACGCTGCTCGGACGCCGCCAGGAGCTCGTCGCGTCCGCACGTCTCGACAACCTCCTGTCCTGCTGGGCCGGTCTCGAGGCCATGGCCCCAGCGATCGACGCCGACGATGCCGGCAATGGACCGATCTCGGTCCTTTGCCTCTTCGATCACGAGGAGGTGGGGTCCACATCGGCCACCGGTGCTGCCGGTCCACTCCTCGAACACGTCCTGGAGAGGAGCGTCCTCGCCCGAGGTGGAGGCCGAGACGACCTCTTGCGGGCCCTGTCGACGTCGGTCTGTGCCTCCGCCGACATGGCGCACGCCACTCATCCCAACTATCCCGAGCGTCACGAGCCCGACCACCCCGTGGCCATCGATGGCGGTCCGGTGGTCAAGGTCAACGCCAACCAGCGCTACGCCACCGACGCCTCCTCTGCTGCGGTGTTGATCGACGCCTGTGAGCGAGCTGGTGTTCCCCACCAGATGTTCGTTGGCCGCAACGACCAGCCGTGCGGTTCCACCATCGGTCCGCTGACCGCGGCGCGCCTCGGCATGGCCACGGCCGACATCGGCGTCGCCCAGCTCTCGATGCATTCCGCACGTGAGCTCTGCGGTGCCGACGATCCCGTTCGGCTCGCTGCTGCCCTCACGCAGTTCGTCCGCTCGTGACCTCCATCTTGTGACGCCCGCCGAGGCGGCGCTCGTCCTGGGCATCAAGCCCGAAGCCCCGTGGGAGCAGGTCCGGGCTGCCTACCGGGACGAGATCCGAGCGCACCACCCGGACCGGACTGGCCCGACGCGCGAGAACCGGGCCGCCCTCATCAACGAGGCCTATCGGGTGCTGGTTGCTGCGCGCCGCGAGCGCGTACCGCGAACGACTCCGCCAGCAACCGACCCGCCCGGATCTACGCAGGTGCCTCCCCGTCCACCCGAACGGGATAGGTCCGGAGCGCCGCCGGTACTGCGCATCGACGGCGACACCCTCTTCGTCACCGCGCCGAGCGACGAGACGTTTCGCTGGCTCCTCGAGGCTGCCCACGATGTGGGAGAGATCACCTACGTCGACCGATCGATGCCCATCATGGAGGTGCTGTGCCAGTTCGAGGGTGAACCGGCCACCTCACTGGTGCTCACGTTGCAGGGCCGAGGCGGCGGTACCGAAGTGTTTTGCACCGTCGAATCCATCGAAGCCCGACCCGCACCACCAACCTCTGCGGTGGTGGACCTGCTGGAACTGGCCCTGCACCGCCGACGGGGCGGTGGAGATCAATCGCCTTCGGCCTGGAGCGCCTCGTAGTCGACCTCGAGCCGGAAATCGATGACACCCTCGGGGTCGATGGGCATGCCCTTGATCCGTGTCTCGAAGTGGAGGTGGGGTCCCGTCGACAGCCCGGTGGATCCCACCAGCGCGATCACGTCGCCGCGCTTCACCTCTTGACCCGGGCTGACCAGCATCTGGCTGTTGTGCCCGTAGAGGGTTCCGAGCGAACTGCCGTGGTCGATGACCACGGTATTGCCGTATCCGCCCCGGACCTCGGCCAGCACCACCACGCCGTCCGCAGGGGCGTAGAGCGGTGTTCCGGTTGGTGCTCCGAGGTCGGCTCCGGCGTGCAGCCGAGTGATCCCCAAGATGGGGTGAGCCCGCTGACCGAACTTCGAACTGACCAACACGCCTGGCAGCGGCGTGGTGATCTCGATCAAGCCCGGCTCCCAATCCGGTTGCCCGGCCTGGCGGCTGGCCAAGATCATCGCCACGCCATCGGAAGCTTGGGTCATCGAGTTGATTCGGCCCTCGACGAGCGCCTTGCGGCCCTGGACGTTGCGCAGCGCCTCGGTCTCGATGAGCACCTGGGCGTTCAGGTCGTCGACGAGGTCCTTCTGCAGGGCGCTGGCGTCGAGCAAGAAGCGAGCCGCTCCATCGAGGTCGTCGCGCGATTGCTGCGCGAGGGTCCGCGCCGATCGCGCCGCGGCGGCGGCGTCGGCCCGGGCGTCCTCGGCGACTTCGAGTTCCTTGACCAATGATTCTGTGCTTCCGGATACGGCTCGTCCGTAGGCCAGCGCCTGGCCGATCTGTTCGCCGTTCTGAGCGCCGAGGAACGCCTCGAGAACCGATCCCGTGTCGCCACCGGTGACGTAAGAGGCAACGATTTGGCTCCGAAGCCGATCGCGAGCCGTCTCGACTCGCCGTTCTGCTCGCTCGCGCGCCGTGACGCGTCGCCCGAGAATGACCTCTGCTTGTTGCAGCGAAAGTTGGGCCTCGAACAACTCGACCTGCTTGGTTCGCGTCTGGACCACGAGATCGCGGAGCTTGTCACCCGCGGCCTGCCGAGCGACCTGCGCCTCGTTGAGCTCGCGGAGCACCGCGGCCTCTCGCCCGAGAACCTCGTCGTACTCCGCCTTGAGCTCCGCGCCCTCCTGGCCGGGCGCGGCCGCACGCTCAGGCCTTGCTGCCAAGGGGCCGCCGACCGCCACGACAGCAAGCGTGACGCTCACCACGAGAGCCGCCGCGCGCAGGCGGTGATGGGAGGTGATGGTGGCTGTCATCGCCGTAGGAAGGTCCCCTGCTGGCATCTGGTCGGACCCTCCACTGATCGGCACCGCAGGCGCCCAAGTGGAGGAAACCGTCCGATCGCCCCGATCGGGGCGAGCGCTACGCCCGAGGATAGTCCTCGGCTTCGGCCAGCAAGCGGTCACGGAAATCCGGGTGGGTGATGGCGGCCAGCGCACGGGCCCGTTCGCGCACCGTGGC
>Ga0105045_10003720_pt1 | contig 13156 bp, 14 predicted proteins | sample MAT02_FD_78089 | JGI IMG/M metagenome (GOLD analysis project Ga0105045, IMG submission 78089) | Freshwater microbial communities from Lake Fryxell liftoff mats and glacier meltwater in Antarctica - MAT-02 (megahit assembly) | ecosystem: Environmental > Aquatic > Freshwater > Ice > Liftoff...
CGGCGAAAATTATATAATGTTTGCTTCCAAAGATTTTAGAGTACTAAGCATCCCATTCAGTAAAAGCAACTATTTTTAAAAGTAAACTGCAATTTTTATCTGTTGTGTTACTGTTATCAGTATTTTTAACTAATATATATTGTTACTACCCAAACGATGAATCATAAAATCCTTTTTATTACAGTGTTTCTTTTTACAGCTATAAATAATAAAGCACAAGATTTAAAATCAAGTAAGAATATAAACAACATGAGTACAGCATCAAAAAATGTATCTACTTTTGTTATTGATGCACCACAGCTCCATTCAACTAAAAAAATATGGGTTTATTTACCTGAAAATTATAACTCTTTGTCTAGAAAATACGATGTTATTTATATGCAAGATGGTCAGAACTTATTTGACAGCGCTACTTCTTATACAGGAGAATGGAATGTAGATGAAAAGCTAGATAGTTTGAGTATTCCTATTATTGTGATAGGAATTGAACATGGAAATGAGAAACGGCTTGAGGAGCTAACTCCATTTCCTACCGAGAAATATGGAGGTGGAAAAGCAGATGATTATCTAGATTTTATTGTAAAAACTTTAAAACCACATATTGACAAAACCTATAATACAAAGTCAGAGAAAAAAAATACGACAATAATGGGTAGCTCTCTCGGCGGTCTCACCTCCTACTACGCGGCTTTAAAATACTCTGAAGTTTTTGGAAAAGCTGCCGTTTTTTCTCCATCGTTTTGGATTAATCAAGAAATTTACAACCTCACTAAAAAATCTTCAAAAATAAAAACAAAAATATATTTTCTTTGTGGAGATGATGAAAGTGAAGATATGGTTAGCGATTTAAATAAAATGGAACTGCTGCTCAATAAAAATAGACGCGTGTCTTTGAATTTAAATAAAAAGAAAATTGTAAAGGGTGGAAAGCATAATGAAAAATTATGGCGAGACGGCTTTGTAAATGCTGTGGTTTGGCTTGGCTATTAAATCAACTCCGTATTACAGACATAGAAAATAAAAAAATAGAAATCAAACAAAAGTATAATGGAACTAATTCTTAGAGAATTCAATCTTAAATTAAAACATACGTTTACGATTTCAAGAGAATCGATAGATTTTCAGCCTTCTTTAATTGTCGAATTAAAAAATGGCGGCTATTCAGGCTTTGGCGAAGCAACTTCTAATCCGTATTATAAAACAACTGTTGCCATTATGATGCAGGATTTAGAAAAGATTCGCAGCTTGATTGAAACTACCAAAGACGAAACACCAGACAGTTTTTATGCCAAAATGTATCCGTACTTAAAACACGACATGTTTGCTCTTTGCGCACTGGACATGGCTTACAATGATTTATATGCCCGCCAAAAAGGCAAAAAATTATACGACTTATGGCAATATGACATTAATAACAATCCTTTAACCGATTACACTATTGGGATTGCGTCGATAGAAAAAATGGTTGCAAAAATGCAAGAATTACCATGGCCTATTTATAAAATTAAATTAGGAACTAGTGAAGATATTGCGATTGTAAAAGAACTTAGAAAACATACAAATGCTGTTTTTAGAATTGATGCCAATTGTGGATGGACAGTGCAAGAAACGATAAATAATGCCATTGAATTAAAAAAATTAGGAGTAGAATTCCTGGAGCAACCGCTAGCAGCAGATAATTGGGATGGACATAAGGAAGTTTATAATAATTCTGTTTTACCAATCATAGCCGATGAAAGTTGTATTATTGAAGAAGATGTGGCCCACTGTTTACATCATTTTCATGGCGTTAATGTCAAATTAGTAAAGTGTGGCGGTTTAACTCCCGCACGAAGAATGATTCAAAAAGCTAAACAATTGGGCTTGAAAACAATGGTAGGCTGCATGACTGAATCTACAGTGGGAATATCAGCAATTGCGCAGTTGCTGCCACAGCTAGATTATGTTGATATGGATGGAGCATTACTATTGGCTCAAGATATTGCAACAGGCGTGACAATAGATTATGGCAGAATATCATATTCGGAACTTGATGGAACTGGCGTTACTTTAATATAACTGTCTAATGAAAGTCGACCAATTTCCAGATCACACAATTCGTATAAACAACGAAGATTATTTATATTTTGGCGGAACTGCTTATCTGGGTTTGCCAACAAACCCAGAATTTCAGCAACTGCTACTTAAAAATATTGTTCGCTGGGGAACCGCTTACGGAAGTTCTAGAAGTGCTAATGTTCATCTTTCTGCTTACGAAAATGGCGAGAACTTTTTAGCCCGTTACATAAATGCCGCGGCGGCGCTCACCGTTTCATCAGGAATGCTGGCAGGCAAGTTAGTTCTTGAAGTTTTAAAACGGGAAACAGATTGTTTTTTTCATTTTCCTAACTCACATACTGCGATAAAGATAGCTGGCAGCATCCCTTTTTTTATTGGTAAAAAGTTAAATCCTCGTTTGCTAGATTCCGCCAGTGAAAAGATTACCATTCTCACTGATGCCGTTCCTTCGTTACAAACCAGGCCAATCGATCTCTCCATTATAAATAAAATTTCTAAATATAAAGAAATAACAGTACTTGTTGATGAATCACATTCTTTGGGAATTTTGGGTTATCAAGGTTGCGGAATATACTCAAGTATTCAGCACCCAAATATCAAAAGAAAAATTATGATCGCCTCTCTTGCCAAAGCAATGGGCTTGTCTGGCGGTGTAATTGCTAGTGATCTGGAATTTATAAATTATATAAAAAGTATTGATACTTTTGTTTCTAGCTCTGGAATGAATCCTGCTTTTGTACAAACACTAGCTGATGCTGAATTAATTTATATCGAACAGAATAAAAAATTAAAAAACAACTTATCGTATCTAACAGCAAATTTAATTACCAACAAAAAAATTCTTTTTGATCCTGATTATCCTCTTATTTATCCAAAAATACCAAAAATCAACTCTATTTTATACGCTAGTAAAATTATAGTTACTAATTTTAAATATCCAACAGGAAACAAAGAGTTAAACCGCATTGTCATTACAGCCAATCATAAAATGGAAGATCTGGATTTATTAATTCAAATTATGAATAAAACTTAAGCAGATTTTTTTTATTAGGCGTTTTCTATAGAGTGTCGTCTGCTAGTAGGAATGTGTTTTTTACTTTTTTACTTTTTTACTTTAATATTTGCGCGGCGTGCTCCTTAGTTTTTACTTTGTCGATTACTTCATCAATAATTCCGTTTTCGTCTATTACAAAAGTGGTTCTGTGGATTCCATCGTACTCTTTTCCCATGAATTTTTTAGGTCCCCAAACTCCGAAAGCTTGAATTACTGATTTATCTTCGTCTGCTAAAAGTGGAAATGGAAATTCAAATTTTTCTTTGAATTTGGCCTGCGCTTTAGCTGAATCAGCACTTACGCCTAGCAATTCATAATTATTAGCTTGGAAACGTTCAAAGTTGTCTCGCAAATCGCAAGCTTCGGCGGTGCATCCTGGCGTACTTGCTTTTGGGTAGAAAAAAACAACTAATTTTTTACCAGCATAATCAGCTAATTGATGTGATTTTCCGTCTTGATCCACACCTGAAAAACTAGGTGCATTATCTCCTTTTTTTAATGTTGTCATGTATTTATTGTTTGATTGATTAGATAACTTTGAATGATAGCTCGGATTTATGCCCCAGATGGAAATGAAAAGCCCGGACTGAAAAAAACTATTTTTTCTTGTTTATAAAGAGCGACCAAAAGAAAGCTCCTTTATAAACTTAGAAAAAAAGTTTTATGCAGGAGGACTTGCAATGAACAACTGGATTAGGCACATAATGAAAATTAAACTATTTTTACGATTATAAAAATACAAAAATGAATAAGCAGGAACGGGTAACTTTTGTTATAAATACGTTAAAAGAATTATATCCTACCATCCCAATTCCACTGGATCACAAAGATCCTTACACGTTGTTAATTGCGGTTTTATTATCAGCTCAGTGCACTGATGTTCGTGTAAACCAAATTACACCTCTACTTTTTGCGCGTGCTGACAACCCGTATGATATGGTAAAAATGACGGTCGAGGAAATAAAAGACATCATTCGGCCTTGTGGCTTATCGCCAATGAAGTCAAAAGGAATTCACGGATTGTCGCATATTTTAATTAATAAACACGGCGGAGAAGTTCCTCAAAGTTTTGAATTTCTTGAAGAATTACCAGCAGTGGGACATAAAACAGCAAGTGTCGTAATGTCACAAGCCTTTGGTGTGCCCGCTTTTCCAGTAGATACGCACATTCATAGATTGATGTATCGATGGAATTTGACCAATGGAAAAAATGTTATCCGAACTGAAAAAGATGCCAAGCGAATTTTTCCTGAGGAAACATGGAATGACTTGCACTTACAAATTATTTGGTACGGAAGGGAATATTGTCCTGCTCGTGGATGGGATTTAGAGAAAGATATTATTACAAAAAATATAGGTAGGAAAACGGTTCTAGCCTCCTATTTTAAAAATAAAAAAGTGTGACTATGTTAAAAACAGTCACACTTTTATTTGCTATCGTATTGAAAAATCATATTTTCAATTTGGTATTTCTTAGTTCGAAATGATTTCGAAATTTACATTAGCTATTTTTATAATAATCAACGCTTTAGAGTAGCTCAGTAAGAAAGAAATTGTCTCATCAGTTGGTTTCATCGTTTTAGTAACCAATGATTTTTTTGAGTAAATTTTTGCCATAAAGTAAAAGAATTTTGTTTTCTATTACAACGCAGCAACTTTCAGTATATTGTTAATTGGTCAAAACAATTTGGTGTTTATCTATTACTTTTCTCAAATTCATCAAAGCATAACGCATTCTTCCTAAAGCAGTGTTGATACTTACACCCGTTGATTCAGAGATTTCTTTAAAACTCATATCTTGGTACATGCGCATTACCAAAACCTCTTTTTGATCAGCAGGAAGTTCTTCAATAAGTCTTTTTAGATCCATTTCAACTTGATCTGCTATTATTTTATTTTCAATAGTCAAAGAATTGTCAGACATGATTGAAAAAATAGAAAACTCTTCTGTTTCTCTATACAATGGCATTTTCTTGGTTTTGCGATAATGATCGACAACTAAATTATGCGAAATACGCATCACCCAAGGCAGAAATTTGCCTTCTTCATTATAGGAATTTGATTTCAGAGTTTTGATTACTTTGATAAAAGTATCTTGAAAAACATCATTGGTGATGTCTTTATCGGGAATTTTAGAATAAATGAATCCGTAAATTTTTGATTGATGTCTTTTTATTAAAGCTGACAATGCTTCTTCGTTACCTGCGACATATTCCTTAACTAATAACGCGTCTGGGAGGTTTGTAATAGCCATAATTTTACTTTTTAGTTATTAATTATAATGTATAGATTGCTCTAAAAAGTAGTTTTCAATTATAGGCTTAATTTATTTAGGGTTTTTAAGTGGTCAAATTTAACATTTTTTTTTTATTCTTTGCAAATAAAATAAACAAAATTTTAACATTTTAAGAGTTAGATCGAATAGTATCTCAAATTCTGATTTGTTTTGTTGTCAAATAGTCTGCAGTCACGGTCGCTCTTAGCATACATTTGAAAGAAAAAAAATCTTTGTAATTTACTTTTTTCATTGACTAAGTTGCTGCTGCTTTTCGTAAAGTAGGTTTTTTATGGTATTGCGATTTGTATTTTTTTGGTAGGTGTGTGTAATTATTTTACAAATGAGCCGCATCACAGAAATGTTTTGCTCATTGCTGTGAATTTCAATTGAGAAATAAGAATAGCAATTTTTTCTTTTTAAAAACTTTTATTTAAAAAAAACACTTCGAGGAGCTGTGACTTTTACAACCTATAAATTGCAAATGCACAAGTAATCTACTTCAAAAGATTATAGGTAGATGTAGTAGTTTTCAAATCCATTACTATCGCCGTTATGCTGAATAGTGATGAAATCGATTGCCTCAATTTTAATTATTTTAAAATCATCATTGTACTGTACACTTTGAATTTCGCTGTTGCGAATAGTGATTTTCTGGCTATAAAAAAGATGTTGTTTTGGAGCTGTATCTTTAAAACATGAAAACATAATTCATGTTTATAACTGCACATTTAATGAATGTAGAGTAATACTATTTTTTAATCACTCCAATAAAAGTATTTCTGTAACGGTTAAAAAGGGATTTTTTTTTGACATAATTGAGAAATTAACGCGGTATACTAATAATTTTCACATTGTTTCGCTACTAGATTGTTGCAAAATGACTTGTGTAAATTGTGCCTATTTTTAATTTAATAGTAATTTTGATTACTGATTAAAATTAAGAATTGTTCGTATTTTATACTTTAAACAAACACGGCAATTTTATAAGTAAAATCTTAAATTAATAATATTGAAAAACAATCAATAAGAAGATTAGATTTGCACCTTAGTGCGCGACAAAAAATAAATTTGCTTTGAAGTCTTTTATAAACTTTAAATAATTATTTTTGCAACTTCTTAAAATTAAAATTATTACTTGATATATTATGGTAAAAGATTTATTCGAAAGGATTCAAAATAATAAAGGTCCATTAGGAAAATGGGCTTCACAAGCTGAAGGTTATTTTGTTTTTCCAAAGTTAGAAGGTGAGTTGGGTCCACGAATGCAGTTTGGCGGAAAAAATATTTTGAATTGGAGTTTAAACGACTATTTAGGTCTTGCAAATCATCCTGAAGTGCGTAAAGCAGACACTGATGCAGCTGCTAAATACGGTGCAGCTTACCCAATGGGAGCACGTATGATGAGTGGTCACACTAAGTATCATGAGCAATTAGAAAATGAATTAGCCGCTTTCGTAATGAAAGAATCGGCTTATTTATTAAATTTTGGTTATCAAGGTATTATGTCAACTATTGATGCTTTAGTTTCAAAAAATGATGTAATTGTGTATGATGTCGATGCACATGCATGCATAATAGATGGTGTTCGCTTGCACATGGGAAAACGTTTTACTTACCGTCACAACGATCTTGCAAGTATGGAAAAAAACTTGGAGCGTGCTACTAAATTAGCTGAAGTAACTGGAGGAGGAATTCTTTTTATCACAGAAGGGGTGTTTGGAATGCGTGGTCAACAAGGGAAATTGAAAGAGATTGTTGCCATGAAAGAAAAGTTTAACTTTCGTTTATTGGTTGATGATGCACACGGTTTTGGTACGCTTGGTAAAACAGGTGCAGGAGCTGGCGAGGAGCAAAACTGTCAAGACGGAATTGATGTTTATTTCTCCACTTTTGCTAAATCGATGGCCAATATTGGTGCTTTCATAGCTGCAGATAAAGACATCATTGATTATTTAAAATACAATTTACGCTCTCAAATGTTTGCTAAGGCTTTGCCAATGATTCAAACTATTGGATCGTTAAAAAGATTACAACTATTGCGTGACCACCCAGAATTGAAAGATAAATTATGGGAAAATGTAAACGCATTACAAAGTGGATTGAGAAGTAGAGGTTTCAATATAGGCGATACAAATACTTGTGTAACTCCTGTTTATCTGGAAGGAAGTGTACCTGAAGCAATGGTCATGGTAAATGATCTAAGAGAAAACTATGGTATTTTCTTATCTATTGTAATTTATCCAGTTATTCCAAAAGGAATGATTTTATTGCGGGTAATTCCAACTGCACCTCACACATTAGATGATATTAATGAGACTTTAGTTGCTTTTGAAGCAATTCGGGAAAAATTAGTAAACGGAACTTACAAAGAAATCGCTTCTAGAACTAAAGTTGATTTGGACGCTTAATGTTTAAAGTGTTTTAGTTACTTTACATACAAGTATTTAAAAAACATCCTTTTACACAATCAATAAAAAATCCATTAGCTCACACTAATGGATTTTTTACTTTATCTAGATTGTAAACTTTGACTTCTTAAAAACGTAACACTGTTTTATAATTCTTTTCTAAAAGTACATCGTCGTTTGTGAATTACAGGATAAAAATGCTTCCATAAATTCAGGCTTGCTGCATTGTCTGTTAGTTCAGGCGTTCTATAACAGTTAAGAATCCCTTTTTCTTTAAAAGTTTCATAATATTCCTTAAAAATCACAGCGGTTACCGCTTTGTTTTGATATTCTGGTAAAACTCCTATTAGATAGAAAATTACGTCTTTGCTATTTTTCCTTGCATTTAACATCCGCAAAAATCCAAAAGGAAATAGCTTGCCTTTTGAATTTTGTAAGGCCTCACTAAAGGAAGGCATTACAATACTAAAAGCAATAATATTATGATCTTTATCTTCCACAAATTTTATAAATTCAGGATTGATAAAACTAATGTATTTTTTCTTGAAATATTCTTTCTGAGTATCTGAAATGGCCACGAATGATGATAGAGAAGCATACGATTTATTGAATAAATCAAACATTTTATCAACATGCGGCATTACTTCAGCTGTTGTTTTAAAATTGAGCGGACTTAATTGATAGCGTCGTTTAACTAAATCGTTGGCTTTTTCAAAAAATTCTAGCTTTACATTTTCAAATGGAAATTTACTTTCGATATATTCCTTTTCCTTTATATATCCAAGTTTTTCGAAGTGAGTAGCGTAGTAAGGATGATTGTACCAAGTAATCATGGTTCCAATTTCATCAAAACCCTCAGTCATAACTCCCACTTTATCAAGATTTGAAAAACCCATTGGTCCTTCCACATATTCTAAATGGTTTTTTAGACCTAATTCATAAACTTTTTCTAAAAGCGCTTTTGTAACTTCGATATCATCAATAACATCAAACCAACCAAAACGAACCTTCTTTTTATGTTGATCTTTCACTTCACTCCAATTGATAATTGCAGTAATCCTACCTACTATTTCGTTATTTCTTTTTGCGATGTAAAAGTAAGCTTCTGCTGTTTCAAAAGCTGGATTTTTTGATTTATCAAAACCTTCCAACTCATCTGCGATAAGCGGTGGAACCCAATATTTATTGTTTTTGTAAAGAGAAAAAGGGAATTTTATAAATCCTTTTAATTCGCTTTTAGATTTAGCTTCTTGTATTGTAATCATCCTGATGTTTAAATTCTGTATTTAACCGTTTTTTGTTTTTCTAGCCCTTTTTGCTGCCTTACTTTTTGATTTTCCAGAATTAACTTTCATTCTCACTTCTTTGTAATTTCCTGTAAATCGCCATGATAATCCCATTCCTCCGTATAAAAGTGTAGGAGTATTTTTTAAACTATTACTTATTGAAGCATCAATTTGCAAATCGTCATTAATTAGGTAAGCGGCACCGCCTCTAACGATGGCATCGCTGTAAAAATCGCTTTTAAACCCTTGATTTTCAATAAAACCAGACCACTTCTTACTAAAACCTCTTGTAAGGGTGAGCACGTATCCGTAACTTGGAAAGTCAGTAGTTAGATAATTAGCTATTGTATTTGTCACAAAAACCCATTTTCCATCACCAAAATGATTTTGAGTAATCAACATTATTTTTGGTGATACACTAGCTTCAGGAGAAAAATAGAACGGATTATCAGAGAAAGTTAGATTTGCTCCTGCAAATACAGAGACAGCTGGAACTAGTTGACGCCAAGTGAATTTTCGATTTGCTTTCCAACTGTATAAGTTTACTTTTTTCTCATAGTTTTTAAACGGATCGTATATCAGATATTTTGCTCCAAAAACAGTTTCTTTTAATCCTGACTGTCGTTCATTTTGAAATCTGCTTGTTTGCTGTTGGTCTTGGTATTGAAAATTGGCTATAATTTCTAATTCCTCTTTAAACAATCCCCAGCGAAGCATCAAGTCTGCTCCTACCCCATTATTCGTATAGTTTAAAATGCTATGTTTTTCGTGAACTCCGTATATGCCTGTTTCGACTTGAAAAACTGATTTGCCAACTGAAAATGCCGACATTGTTTCGCCAGGTCGATTGGAGTTAATTTGATCTGTAAATTGTCCGTAATGCAAAAATGGACATAAAATCGTCGCAAATAAGATAAATTTTTTTATTTTACACATATAAATTTGAATTTAGATAGAAATTAGGCTTTCCAAATGTAATGTAATTTATCATTTAATTAAGAATGATATTTTATTTTTGTCCTCTAGATTAGCTCAGGATTTATTAATTTTGACAAAAAATACAAATTTATGCAAATAGCCTCTTTTACTGGTTTTCTGAAAGTACTTTTTTACATGATTGCTTTCTACTATATATTTAGATTTTTAGCAAAATTGTTTTTGCCTCTAATCGTAAAAAAAGTGGTCGAAAAGGCAGGTCAGAAGATGCAACAGCAACAGCAACAGCAGCATCAAAATAATTGGAATAAAACGCACACAAAGGATGAAGTAATTTATAACTCTGCAAATTCAAAAAATCCTAAAGAAACCAAAAAAGTGGGAGATTATGTTGATTACGAAGAAATAGACTAAGTTTGCGCTTTGAATAATCTTTTCCTTTAATCCAAATTTTTTAAAATTGAAAATAATAAGTAAGTTCTACCCGCATGCACTAGCCATTCTAGGTTTTGTATTGATTTCTTTAATTTATTTCTATCCAGTTTTACAAGGAAAACAGATTTTTCAATCAGATATTGTCCAATATACTGGAATGGCCAAAGAGCAAAACGACTTTAGAGCTATAAGTAATACGGAACCTTATTGGACAAATTCTGCCTTTGGCGGAATGCCAACGTATCAATTAGGTGCAAAATATCCACATGATTATATTGGCGCTATTGATGATGCATTGCGTTTTTTACCTCGTCCCGCCGATTATTTATTTCTATACTTTTTAGGATTTTATGGCTTAATGCTAGTTTTAAAAGTAGATCCTTTAAAAGCTTTTTTTGGTGCACTTGCTTTTGGTTTTTCCACCTATTTAATTATAATTCTTGGCGTAGGCCATAATGCTAAAGCGCACGCAATTGCTTATATGCCGCTAGTTATTGCAGGCTTTATTTTAGTTTTCCAAAAAAAATATATTATCGGAGGTTTGCTCACACTTTTTGCGACAGCATTAGAAATCAGTGCAAACCATTTCCAAATGACTTATTACTTATTGATTTTTTTATTGATACTTTCTGGGTATTTTATTTTTCAGCAAATAAAAGAGAAGGAGTACAAAGCCATGTTATATTCATTTGGAACATTAGCAATAGCTGGAATCTTCGCTATTGGTGCAAATGCTACAAATTTATTAGCGACAGCTGAGTATGCCGATTTTAGCACTCGCGGCAAAAGCGAGCTAACTTACAATCCTGATGGTTCTAAAAACATTAGTAGCAGCGCATTAACTCATGATTATATAACTGAATATAGTTACGGAATTATGGAAAGTTTCAATTTGATTGCGCCAAGATTATTTGGTGGTTCAAATAATGAAGCTGTGGGTAAAGACAGCCACATGTATGAATTCATGATTGGCAAAGGAGTTCCGGAATCTCAAGCTACTGATTTTGTCTCAGGTATGCCAACCTATTGGGGCGATCAACCCATTGTTGCAGCTCCGGCTTATATAGGTGCAGTTGTTTTTTTTCTTGCAATTTTGGCTCTGTTTATTGATCAGCGCAAAATAAAAAATGTGTTTTTGTCGGGTGCAGTTGTGGCTTTGATCTTGTCTTGGGGAAAGAATTTTCCATTACTGACTGACTTTTTTATCGATTATATTCCAATGTATAATAAGTTCAGAGCTGTTTCCTCGATACAAGTAATTTTAGAACTGTGTTTTCCAGTACTGGCAATTATGGGACTACAATCGTTCTTTAAATTAGACAAAAAATTACAATGGAAAGGGCTTTATGAAACTGTAATTTTAGTTTTAGGAATTTTAGTTATTTTATTCTTAAGCAAGAGTTTGTTCAGTTTTTCTGGAGGTAATGACGCTTATTTTCAAGAAAGCTACGGTCCTGAATTTGTAGATGCTTTAAAGCAAGACAGAATGAATTTGTTTAGTAGTGATTTATTGCGTTCTGCGTTTTTTATATTGGTAACGGCCGCAGTTTTATGGCTTGCTGTAAAGGAGCGATTTGCTCAAAATACAGCAATCATAATTGTTGGGCTTTTGATGATTTCCGATTTATTTTTTGTTGCAAAAAATTATGTCTCTGGAAAAGATTTTGTCAGTGGCAGAGAAGTTGAAATACCTTTTCAAGAATCTCCGTCAGATACTGAAATTTTAAAAGATACTTCTAATTATAGAGTGTTTGAGGTTTCTGGAAATTTATCAAGTGCTAGAGCTTCTTATTTTCATAAATCTATAGGTGGTTACAGTGCTGTGAAACCAAGAAGAATGCAACAATTATTTGATTACCAAATTGCGAATAACAATATGGAAATCCTAAATATGCTAGATGTTAAGTATATAATTCAAACGGATAAAGAAGGTAATGAGTTTCCAACTTCAAACCCTAATGCTAATGGAAATGCCTGGTTCGTAAGTCAAGTGAAATCAGTTAATTCTGCGGATGACGAAATGAAAATTTTAAAAGGATTAGATTCTAAGAATGTAGCGATTGTAAATGAGAAAGAATTTAAAATTAGTAAAAAGGCTTTCGCCAAAGACGTGGTGGCAGAAATAACCTTAGATTCTTACAAACCAAATCATTTAATTTATACCTCAAATAATTCTAATAATGGTTTAGCTGTTTTCTCTGAAATATATTATGGAAAAGGCTGGAACGCTTACATTGACGGGAAAAGTGTGGATCATAATAGACTCAACTATGTGTTAAGAGGATTAGAAATTCCAGCTGGGAAACATAAAGTAGAATTTATGTTTGAACCTCAGGTGATAAAAACTGGCAGCATGATCACGCTAGTGAGCGGTGTTGGAATTTTGCTTCTTTTGATTTTTGGAATTTATTTTGAAAGAAAGAGAGGAATTAAGATTTAAGATTTTTGATTAACGAATACTAATTTTTGATTTCCTAAATCTGTATTAAAATAGATTTAAGATTTTGATAAAATAATGCTGATTATTAATTTTCTAAATCTGAAATCAAAAATCGTTAATCATCAATTATCAATCTCCATCTGGGAAACATAAAGTAGAATTTATGTTTGAACCTCAAGTGATAAAAACTGGCAGCATGATTACACTAGTGAGCGGTGTTGGAATTTTGCTTCTTTTGATTGGTGGAATTTATTTTGAAAG
>Ga0105045_10003721_pt1 | contig 13155 bp, 12 predicted proteins | sample MAT02_FD_78089 | JGI IMG/M metagenome (GOLD analysis project Ga0105045, IMG submission 78089) | Freshwater microbial communities from Lake Fryxell liftoff mats and glacier meltwater in Antarctica - MAT-02 (megahit assembly) | ecosystem: Environmental > Aquatic > Freshwater > Ice > Liftoff...
ATGCAGAACCTCAAGGCTTTGCGCAAAGTGAATTGCATTGCTTAAGTTTATTAATACTTGGGCATCGTGCAAAACTTAAAAAACTGGAGGCCGACTTTACAGACCGAATTTTTGTGATGCAATTGATGTGTTTACGCTTAGCAGTTATTTTATGCCACGCGAGAAAAATGCCTAATTTGCGTGGTTTGCAACTTAGTCAGATGAATCAAGAAATTTCACTTACCTTACCCAAATATTGGGCAGAAAAATTTCCGCAATCCTCTTATTTACTGGATGAAGAAATTCTAGCATGGCAGAAAACTAGCTGGGGGTTTCAAATTTTAGTGACCGAGTGATCACGTTGCGATTGCATATTAGTCACAAAATAGTCACAAATATTTAATAAAAAACTGTGTTGTAATTGTAAATAAACGGTATAAACTATTTAAATTGAATATCTTAGGAGTCTGTATGTCAAAAATTAACCCTACGCAAGCTGCCGCCTTGAAGGCTCCAGTTATAACTGAAGTTAAAAAACCAGTAATGGCAGCTAGTAAGGCTACTGCAGCAAAACACACTGCTTCAGTTGTAACTACTAAGCCAACAGCTAAAACCGCGCCTAAAGTAGTCACTAAAGAACCAACAAAGATAGTTGCAAAAAAAGCGCCCGTAATTAAATCAACTAAAGCTGAAAAAACGCAAAAATTAAAAATGGAACGCGATAGCTTTACGATGCCAAAAGCAGAATATGCTCAACTTTATGTGCTTAAAGAGCACTTATTAAAACTTGGTCAACCAACAAAGAAAAGTGAATTGCTTCGAGCTGGCATTATGCAATTAACTGCTATGTCAGATGTGGCTTTAAAAGCTGCAATGAGCAAAGTACCTACGATTAAAACTGGTAGGCCAAAAAAGAAATAAAAGCTTGCGCTAAGCCTTAAGCTTAGCTTTAAGGCTAAATTTTATGGTTGTTGCACGGTGTATAAATAGTATTCATGCGAAATTTTCCGTGCAACGCCATTCAAAAACCTTTGCCTTATCCACCACACCGAGCCTTTTTTCACTACACAAGATTTTTCCTGCATCCCTATTAATTCTGCAATTACAAATCCAATATTAGGTTGATGCCCAACCAGTAAATAAGTCTGCTCGGTGTCGGTATTGCTAATACTCTGCAAAATTCTTTCTGGCAAAGCATCTAAACCTAGAAGCTCTACTACTTGAATTTTGTACTTATTCGCACTAACATTGACATCGTTTAGCGCTGCCAAGGTCTCTAAGCAACGCTTAGCAGGGCTACACAGAATTATAGTACCTTCAGGCAGGCAATCGTTTAGCCAACTTGCCATTCTTTGAGCATCTTTTCTGCCACGTTTAGTCAATGCGCGGTCAATATCTGCACCACTGCTACTTATCACTTCAGCGTCGGCATGCCGCCATAAAATAATATTTGCCATTTACTTATACAAGTATTATTCAAATGCACTATTGTGCATATTTTTTTAGCAGCTTTTGCTGCGCACTTAACGGTTTTTCATAGGCAGCTTTTTCATCGGAAGCCTTATTATCTTTAGTTTTCTTATCTGCGCTTAACTCATAAACGCCATCGTTATTCAACAGCCATGAATCTTGATAATCATTCAAGTATAGCTCGCAACATTCAGATAAAATTCTCGTTAGATTTTTAGCATCAGTAATTGGCCAAGCAATTTCTACGCGGCGCATCATGTTGCGATTCATCCAGTCCGCGCTAGATAACCACATGGTATCGTTACCATCAATTTGAAAGTAAAAAATACGCGAGTGTTCTAGCAAACGGCCAATAATTGAGCGTACACGTATACGCTCATCTAAGCCTGGCGCGCCTACTGGTAAAATACACGCACCACGTAAAATTAAATCAATCTCTACACCAGCGCGTCCTGCTTTTACTAGGGCTTGCGTTAGCGCAACATCAGTTAGAGCATTCATTTTTAAAATAATGCGCGCAGGCTTACCAGTTTTTGCTGCAAGTTCTGCAGTTTTAATTTTAGCGAGCATGCGTCTATGCAAATAAAATGGTGCGACCAGTAGTTTTTGCATGCGCGGCAATTCAACTTGGCTGGCAATATGTCTAAATAAGTGCTCCATATCACGCGTAATTTCAGGGTCGGCGGTGAGCATACTTACATCAGTGTAAAGTTTTGCTGTTCTCGGGTTGTAATTACCAGTTGAAAGATGACCGTAATATTTTAATTCCGAGCCTTCTCGGCGCATCACTAATAACATTTTTGCGTGGGTTTTAAGGCCAACAATACCATATACTACTTGGGCACCAACTGACTCAAGCTGTTCGGCCCAGTTAATATTTGCCTCTTCATCAAAGCGCGCCTTTAACTCTACCACCGCCATCACTTCCTTACCGCGGCGCACTGCTTCTTGCAGTAATTTTAACATGCGTGCATCAGAGCCTGTTCGGTAGATGGTTTGTTGAATCGATAATACATCAGGGTCATTCACAGCTTCACGCAAGAAATCAATCACCGACTCAAAGCTTTCAAACGGCTGATGAATGAGAATATCGCGCTGTTTTAACTGACTAAAAAATGATTGGTTTGGTACAATTTGCTGACTTATTTGCGGCTCGAATGGTTTGAATTTTAAATGGCTACCTTCAGACAAATCTGCCAGTTGCATCAAGCGCACTAAATTTACGGGGCCGTGGACGCGGTATAAAGATTGTTTTGGTAGGTCAAACTGTTGTAGTAATAATTTAGCTAGCTTTTCATCGCAACTATTTGACACTTCTAAGCGCACGGCGTCGCCGTAATTACGTTGCACCAGACCTTGACGCAAAGCTGTGCGCAAGTTTTTTACATCATCTTCATCTACCGCCAAATCTGAATGGCGTGTCACTCTGAATTGTGAAAAATTGAGCACTTCTCGGCCTGTAAATAGGCTCGCCAGGTGCGCACGAATTACGCTTGATAAAGATATAAATTTTTGTTGTTTACCACTTAAATTTTCGGGTAATTTAATTAGGCGCGGTAATACACGCGGCACTTTTACAATGGCAATATTATTATCGCGACCAAACACGTCTGTGCCACCCAAAGACACGATAAAGTTAAGTGACTTATTGGCAACTTGCGGGAATGGATGAGATGGATCTAGCGCCACTGGCACCAATAATGGCCTCACTTCATTTTCAAAGTACTGCGCAACCCAGCGTTTTTGCTGTGCAGTTCTGTCTCCGTGAGAAACTAAATGCACGCCTTCTTTCGCCAACGCCGGCATAATGACCATGTTAAAAATATCATATTGCTTCTCAACTAACTTATGCGCAACTTCTGCAATTAGTTGATAACTTTTTACATTGATATCAGTATGTCTTTCATCATCACGCATCGCATCTACATGCGGATCAGCACGCACTTCAAAAAACTCATCCAAGTTTGATGACACGATGCATACAAAGCGCAGTCGCTCTAAGAGCGGATAATCGGGGTTTTGGGCTAGGCTCAACACGCGTTCGTTAAACGCTAAAATGCTGGTGTCGCGGTTAAGCAAATTTAAAGGCGGATAAGTTAGAAGCATAATATCTGAAGAGTTGTTATGCATTAGATGTTATGTCCAAATTGTGACGGATTGATGACGAAGCGATGAAAACAATAGTCTAATATAGTGCTAAAGTCTAAATATACAAAGCCCTAATCAATACTCTTTGTTAATTTATAACTATAGTTTTTCTAAATTATTTAATAGGTTTCCAGCGGATTTTTCAATTGCCTTTAACTCAGCTTCACTAAATCTATCTAAATTCTTAATCATTAATGCGGTGCGTGGATTGCGCGAAAACACTTGATAATGTTTGATTAAAAAATGCCAATATAATGTGGTTATTGGGCAGGCGTTTTCTCCAGTTTTTATCTCAGGCTTATATTTACAGTTAGTACAATAGTTACTCATGCGTTTAATATACGCACCGCTTGCAATGTAAGGTTTGCTAGTAAAGCGTCCGCCATTTGCGTACAAAGCCATGCCTGCAACGTTGGGCAACTCTACCCACTCTATAGCATCTACATAGACGGCTAAATACCACGTCTCAAGCGATTGTGGGTTTAACTCTGCAAGTACACCAAACATGCCAGTAATCATTAAACGTTGAATGTGATGTGCGTAGCCATACTGTAAGGTTTGCAAAATAGTTTGCCGTTGACAGTTCATTTGCGTATTGCCAGTCCAATACCAGTTAGGCAATTTGTTAGTATGTTGATAGTGATTACTCGCCGCCATTTGCGGCATATCTAGCCAATAAACGCCGTGCATAAACTCGCGCCAACCTAAAATTTGACGAATAAAGCCTTCTACACTGGCAAGCGACAAGTCGCTATCACGCGAAAAATGTGTCTGTGAAAAACCGTTAAGTTTTTCACATTCAAGAGCCAAACCGTTAAGTTTATAAACATTAAGCGCAGCAGCAATCACTTCGCGCGGGTTAAGTAACTTTAGATTAAGTGATGTTGATAATAAAGAATGCCATAAATATGGACTTTTGTTAGCTTCATCAAAGTCTAGGTCTTGCGACTCAAATTGCCACATCGCATCTTGATGATTACCAAAACCAGCTAATTTATACGCAATAAAATCATCTAAAAATACCAAAGCTTCATCACGAGTCACTGGCCAAATAAAGTGCTTTAAACTACCTGGGTGGTCTGCAAATTTTGTATTGGTAACCTCTATCACTTGTTGCGTCATTGCATCTACATTTATCTTGGGCGAAGCAGGAATTTTTTGTGGTCCAGCTTTACCAAAGGCCTTACGATTTTCTGTGTCGTAATTCCATGCACCACCTTTAGGCTCGCCAGCTTGCATCAACACGTTGTATTTTTTACGCATCATTCGGTAAAAGAATTCCATGCGCAGCTGTTTACTCCCACCGCTTTTATCTAAAGCCCAATGCTTAAAGTCTGCACGGCTACACATAAAGTGTGTGTCGTCGCGAATCACTACTAGCGTGTTTGTTAATGCAATTAAACTTAGTAAATCTTGTTCAACACGATAATCGCCAGCCTCACATGCAATGATTTTTTGTGGTCTTAGCAACATAACATAATGTTGCCATGCTGCTTTTAGCGATGCAAAGTCATGCGTTTCTAGTTTTAAATAAGTGACTGAATAGCCCAGCGCCTCAAGCTTTACTGCATGATGACGCATCGCCGATAAAAATAATACGATTCGCGCTTTATGACTCCAAACAAGGCTGGACTCTTGCGGTGCTTCTACCATTAGAATATGGTCTAGCGCCAGATCAAAACCTTCTAATGCTGAGTTATCAAGATTTAGCTGGTCACCTAAAATAATGACTAGATTTCGTATGGTCATTACTTGCTATCTTTTCTACATTTATCTGAACAATATTTAACTTCAAGCCAATTTTTAGCCCAAGCTTTACGCCATGTCATCTTTAGCCCGCAGTGCATGCAAGTTTTGCTAAGTAAGCTAGCTTTATTGCCTTTAAATTGAGTGTTATTTGTCACGGAAATTTTTGTCATAGCAACATGACTGTTAGTACGGTTATTTGTTCAGTATGGCTTTAAACAAAAGTGCAACTGCCGCAAAACCAAACGGTGCAGTAACGCACACGCTAGAACCATAACCCGCACAATTTAGCCCAGTAATTGCATTATCAACCTCGCATGCAGATGCTGGCTTAGCTTCTGGACGAATAACGGGTTCATCAGAATATACGCAAGGTACGTACATTTTTGGTTGCTTTTGCTTTACGCCATCACGTCCTTTGGCAAAGCCATAATCACGGCGTAAACCGTTGCGTACCTTGGCTAGTAATTTATCATGCTGCACTAGGCTTAAGTCTGCAGCTTGAATTCGCGTTGGATCTAAGCGACCACCTGCTCCACCGACCATGACAAATGGTATTTGCCGTGTTTTACAAAAAGCCGCTAATGCCATTTTTGCCTTAGCGTCGTCCATACAATCAATAACGCCGTCTAGCTTAGTACTAAAAAGCTGCGCAATATTTTCTGAGGTGACAAAATTTTCAATTTCAGTTACCTTTACTAGGGGGTTTATTGAACGCATGCGTTCTGCCATTGCAGTCACTTTTGCTTTGCCAAAGCTGCCCTCTACCGCGTGCAGTTGCCGGTTTACATTAGACTCTGCAACATTGTCTAGATCAACCAAAGTAATTGTACCTACCGCATTACGCGCTAATGCTTCTGCAGCCCAAGAACCTACCCCGCCAATGCCAATCACTGCAATGTGGCTGGCTTGTAACTGCACTAAACCAGCCTCGCCATATAGTCTAGCAACACCACCAAAACGACGACTTAAATCTATATCCATGTGCGTTATGTTTCCAGCACCACAAATGCAGCTGCTAAGTTTTTTTCATCACTGATGCTAATGTGGGTGTGCTGAATGTTTTTTAACTGCAAAAAAGACTGTAATTCAGGTGCTAATAATAAAATAGGCTTACCCAACTCATCGTGCGTTACAGCAATATTTTGAAACGTCGCTGGTGTACGTAAACCAGTGCCTAAGGCTTTAGAAAATGCTTCTTTCGCAGCAAAACGTTTAGCTAAAAAACGCGCTTTAATCTGCGATTGTTGATAACTTAAAAATTCACTTTCAGCCAAAATACGTTTGGCAAAATCATCACCAAATTGAGTGATAGAACCGTCAATTCTTGCAACTTCAACAATATCTGTGCCTATCCCAAAAATCATGATTAAACAGGCGCAAACTCTTGAATCAAAGCTTTCATCTCGCGCACAGCGTTATCCCAACCTACAAATAGTGCATGTGCAACAATGGCATGGCCAATATTCAGCTCGTCAATACCATCAATTGCAGCGACCTCATGCACGTTGTGATAGTGCAACCCGTGCCCTGCATTGACTACTAAACCTAAGTTTCGCGCATGTGCAACTGCTTTTTGAATACGCCCCAACTCATGTGCCTTATCGTTTAAATTTTCTGTATCGGCAAAAGTGCCAGTATGCAATTCCACCACAGGTGCGCCCGCTTTTTTGGCGGCATCAATCTGTGAAATGTCTGGCCCAATGAAGAGGGAAACACGTATGCCTGCCTCACCTAACTTGTTGCAAGCGTCTTTTACTTTATCAAAGTATGCAACAACGTCTAGTCCACCCTCAGTAGTGCGTTCTTCACGGCGCTCTGGCACTAAGCAAACATCTTGTGGGGCTACTTTTAATGCGATATCTATCATTTCGTTGGTCACCGCGCATTCCAAGTTCATTTTGGTTTGTAGCAAAGGGCGAAGCGCAAAAATGTCTGCATCTTGCATATGCCGTCTATCTTCGCGTAAGTGCAAAGTAATGCTATCTGCACCAGATTGCTCAGCACGTAATGCTGCTTGCACAACACTTGGATATTTTGTGCCACGCGCTTGACGAATAGTTGCGACGTGGTCGATATTGACACCTAATTTAATCATTTTTAATACTTTCAATCTTCCAAATGTTGATTAATGTTTTTCATAAATTAAAGACCTTGTAAGTCAATTAATAGTTGCCGCGTGTGAAGCGGTTTATCACCCAAATAATGCGCTAGTAAATATCGCATCAACTGCTTACTTTGAGTTTGCGTTTGAACATTAATATAATTGTCTTTTGCCATGTCTAACATAGTATTGCCTGATAATTGTACGCCATTTTTAGTTGCGGATAATGCGCATGCACCGAACTCGGCTTCATAACGGTAATTTTTATCAGCAATGATGGATTCTTCATTTTCATCAAGCAATAGTGGAACAGCATAGCCTAACTCTTGTAGCAATTTAAGCTCAAATCTACGTAAAGTGGTGGCTAAATCTTGAGTAGTAGTCAGCGTTTTTAGAGTTGCGCTATAGTACTCAAACAATGCTTCGTGGGGATCTTCGCGCGGTAATAATCTTAGCAATAGCTCGTTTAGGTAAAAGCCGCACATGAGTGCTTCACCTTGCAGCAATAATAAACCGCCGCCCCACTCTAGGCTATGCAAAGTTTTAAGTTCTAATTTGCCAGACCAAGTAGCAGTGAGTGGCTGAAAGGATTGTAACATTCCGCGCATGGCAGAGCGCGGGCGCCGGGCGCCTTTAGCCGTGGTAGCAACGCGTCCAAAGTTACGTGTAAAAAGCTCTACAACTAAGCTAGTTTCTTTAAAAGGAAAAGTATGTAGCACATACACAGCTTGGTTATCTTGCCGGTGATTGCTGTTGGTAGCCATTTATAAAGGTTTATCTCAAGTAAAACTTTACTTAGCATTAATAGCCAAGTGATTTTAAAGCGCGTGCATCATCAGCCCAGCCACCTTTAACTTTTACCCAAGTTTCTAAAAAAACTTTGCCGTCAAAGAGCTTTTCCATATCTTGGCGTGCTTCACTCGATATTTGTTTAAGCTTTTCGCCACCTTTACCAATAATCATCGGCTTTTGGCTTTCTTTATCCACAATAATAGCAGCGGCAATGCGACGCATTTTGCCGTCCATTTCAAACTTTTCAATTTCCACAGTGACAGCGTATGGAATTTCATCCCCTAATAACCTGAATATTTTTTCGCGCACTAATTCAGCGGCTAAAAATCGTTCGTTTTTATCGGTGAGTTCATCTTCACCATAAATAGCGGCTTTCGTTGGTAAATACTTGCGCACTGTAGTCAGTAAGTCTTGTAAATTTAAACTCTTTTTCGCGCTTACTGGCACAATTTCAGCAAATGGGAATTCCAAGTCAAAATCTTGAATTAGCGGCAATAAATTGCCTTTATCACCCATTAAGTCTGATTTGTTTACCACGAGAATCGTTGGTGTTTTTTCTGAAAGTAACGCTAAAACTTTACGGTCAGCCTCGCCTAGCTTCATAGGCTCAATTACAAAAAGCACAACATCAACTTCTGTTAAAACTTGCGTCACAGTTTTATTCAAACCTTTGTTCAGCGTATTTAAATGTTTTTGCTGAAAACCTGGCGTATCTACAAATAGAAACTGTGTTTCTGGCGTGGTATGTATACCTAGCAACCGATGCCGCGTTGTCTGTGCTTTGCGCGAAGTAATGGCTAACTTCATGCCTAGAATATGGTTTAAAAGTGTAGATTTACCTACGTTGGGACGACCAACAATCGCCACTGTGCCGCATTTAAAATCGTCTATGTTTGCATCAATTGAAGTGTTAATTTCAGTGCTCATTTGTTTAGTTTTTCCATTTGGGCAAATGCTAATGTTGCCGCTTGTTGTTCTGCAACACGGCGGCTTGTGCCTTCGCCTACCGTGCGTATATTAAACTTCTGAATTACACATTCCACTATAAAAATTTGTGCATGCGCTTCGCCCGAGGTATGCGTGACTGTGTATTCAGGTAAGGTCATTTTTTTGCTTTGTAGCAACTCTTGCAACAAAGATTTTGGATCTTTATCTATGACCTTTGGATCTATATTGTCAAATCTTTCAGCGAACATCTGCAATATAAACGCTTCCGCTTCGGTGTGACCCCCATCTAAATAAATTGCGCCTACAATTGCCTCGAAAGCATCTGCTAGTATAGACGGCTTACGCCAGCCAGCATTTTTAAGCTCACCCTCACCCATACTAAGTGCACCGCCAAGTTCCAGTTCGTTTGCCAGCTCATATAAAGTAGATTCTTTGACCAATTGTGCGCGTAAACGGCTTAAATCGCCTTCTGGCAATCTGGGAAAACGCAAATAAAGTTGGTGTGCAATTATAAAATTAAGTGCGCCATCGCCTAAAAACTCTAAACGTTCATTATTAAGAAGCCCAAGACTGCGATGCGTTAAAGCTTGGTTAAGCAAACTGGGTTTTTTAAATTGGTAAGTTAGCTTGATTGATAATGCTGGTTGTGTCATTCAATATTGATAGTATTAGGCTAAAGTAAAAATGTGTCTGTAAATATCGATTAAGTTTTAAATGACCAGTTAACAACTAGTCATCGGTAGAAGCTTTAAAATCAATCACCACACTCAAATTATGCATTACAGGCCTAACTGCTTGATATTCGATTGACAGCACTGTTCTGCCTGCGTCATCTTGTAAAATATCTAAATCCTCTGATTTCACTGCCGTAATATCATCGATAGATATACGTTTACTAAAAGATGCCCTTATTTCTTGTTTACTCATACTACTTAAAGGCTCGGCACTCATCGCTTTCATTACTTTTTTAATGTTCATATGCTCTGCATATGCTGGCATTACTTTCATCGCTACAATTAACATGAGTAATACCATGGCAATTAACAAAAACATACCAATCATGCTAGCGCCAGTTTGCTTTTTCATTAACGACTCATTAAATACTAAACTTTTAGACATTATCTACTCCTAATCATCGAATCTACTGATTTATGGTATCCATAGTGAATTATTAAAACTTAATACGTAGCTTTATTGTATGTGAAATATAGCTTAACCATACATTGAATCAATCAAATTATTTAATTGCGCTGCCAATTCTAGAACCTTGATCAAAGTTCATCCAAATAAAGAACGCTTTACCCACTAAATTTCCATCTGGTACAAAACCCCAAACGCGACTATCAGAACTGTTGTCGCGGTTATCGCCCATCGCTAAATAATGACCTTGTGGCACTGTAATTTCTTCATTACTCGCAAATTTCGCACCTATTGTTTCTGCTTCATAATTAGCCATGACATCGTGAACTAAAATATCATGCTTAACATCACCAAGTTGCTCTTTGTATTGCTTTGCAGTCATCATATTTAAGCCTGAAAGTACATAATCATAATTACCTACAGTTTCCATCTCTAATGGTTTGCCGTTAATGGTCAAACGTTTGTCTTCATAGCGAATTTTATCGCCAGGCAAACCAATTACACGCTTAATATAATCGATAGATGGGTCAGGTGGATAGTGAAACACAACGACATCGCCACGGTTTGGGCTGCCCATTTTAATTAAGGTATTGTTTAAAATAGGTAGGCGAAAACCATAATCAAATTTATTCACTAAAATATAATCGCCAGCTAATAGGGTGGGCATCATAGAGCCAGATGGGATTTTAAAAGGCTCTATGATAAAAGATCTTACACAAAAAACGATTAAAATGACTGGGAAAAAACTTTTTGCATATTCCACAACAATAGGCTCTTGTGCGTCTGCAGGGCGATTTTTGCGCAACACTATAATATCAAGTAACCAAATAAATCCTGTTACTAGCAGTATCACAATCATGAATAATGCAAACATCATGGTTTATTTTTTCCTATTCTTTTTTTATTTTGCTTATTGCACAAAATTAAGCGCTTTACGTTTTTTATTGGTAAAAATACTTAACATTTAGACTTTTTAATGCAAATAAACTTAACGTTTATTTATAGACACATTTTATAAATATACGCTTAATTGTTATTTGTCTTCAACACGTAAAATGGCTAAAAACGCTTCTTGTGGAATCTCTACGTTACCCACTTGTTTCATGCGCTTTTTACCTTCTTTTTGCTTATCTAATAGTTTTCTTTTACGCGAAACATCGCCGCCATAACATTTTGCAATCACGTTTTTACGCATCGCTTTTACAGTTTCACGCGCAATAATATTTGCGCCAATAGAGGCTTGAATCGCCACATCAAACATTTGGCGTGGAATTAATTCACGCATTTTTGCTGCCACTTCACGACCTCGATGCACACTGTTTGCTCTATGCACAATCATGCTCAGCGCATCTACACGCTCGCCATTCACCATAATATCAAGCTTTACTAAATCGGCAGCACGGAATTCTAAAAACTCATAATCCATAGACGCATAACCACGCGAAACAGATTTAAGCTTATCAAAGAAATCCAACACTACTTCATTAAGTGGCATTTCGTAACTCAGCATTACTTGCCTGCCCATATATTGCATATTTTTTTGTAAACCGCGCTTGTTATTACACAAGGTCATCACTGGGCCTACATAATCTTGCGGCATTAATAAGTTAACGTTAATCACAGGTTCTCGTGTTTCTTCAACTCGAGAAGGCTCTGGCAGACGCGATGGATTTTCAATTTGTACTACCGAGCCATCTTTTAACAACAACTCGTACACGACCGTAGGTGCGGTGGTAATTAAATCCATGTCATATTCGCGCTCTAAACGTTCTTGCACAATTTCCATGTGCAACAAGCCTAAAAAGCCGCACCTAAAACCAAAACCTAGCGCAGTAGAGTTTTCAGGCTCAAATAATAGCGACGCATCGTTTAAACTTAACTTTTCAAGCGCAGTTCGAAGCGCTTCAAATTGGTTAGATTCCACAGGATACAAACCTGCAAACACTTGCGGCTTTACTTCTTTAAAGCCAGCCAATGCTTCGCTCGCAGGTTTGCCTACAAGCGTAACCGTATCACCAACTTTAGCGCTCGCTAATTCTTTAATCCCTGCAATGATAAAACCTACTTCACCCGCTGACAGCGAAGTTTTTTGTAATGATTTTGGCGTAAATACGCCCACTTGCTCACATAAAAATTCTGCACGTGTTGTCATTAAGCGAATTTTATCTTTAGGTTTTAATACGCCGTCAATCACGCGCACCAACATCACAACGCCTACATAGTTATCAAACCATGCATCAATGACCAAAGCTTTTAGCGGCTTGGTAACATCGCCAATGGGATGCGGTACTTTTGCAATCACTGCTTCTAAAACATCACGCACGCCTACACCTGTTTTAGCCGAACAACGCACAGCATCGGACGCATCTATACCAATCACATCTTCAATTTCTTGAATCACACGGTCAGGGTCGGCTGATGGCAAATCGATTTTATTCAATACTGCAGTCACTTCTACGCCCAAATCTAGCGCGGTATAGCAGTTCGCTACACTTTGCGCCTCCACACCTTGGCTTGCATCCACTACCAATAATGCGCCTTCACAAGCTGACAACGAACGCGAAACTTCGTAGCTAAAGTCTACGTGGCCCGGTGTATCAATTAAGTTTAAATTATAAATTTGACCATCGTCAGCTTTATATTGCAAAGCTGCAGTTTGCGCTTTGATGGTAATACCACGTTCACGCTCAATATCCATAGAATCAAGTACTTGAGCTTCCATTTCACGATCTTCCAAGCCACCACATAAATGAATAATGCGGTCAGCAAGGGTGGATTTACCGTGGTCAATGTGGGCAATAATAGAGAAATTACGAATATTTTTCATG
>Ga0105045_10003722_pt1 | contig 13153 bp, 11 predicted proteins | sample MAT02_FD_78089 | JGI IMG/M metagenome (GOLD analysis project Ga0105045, IMG submission 78089) | Freshwater microbial communities from Lake Fryxell liftoff mats and glacier meltwater in Antarctica - MAT-02 (megahit assembly) | ecosystem: Environmental > Aquatic > Freshwater > Ice > Liftoff...
CGCTCATGGTGGACTCCTTGGTTGCTCGGAAGTTGACTTGCCGAGACGGTCACACTCTACCAAGCGTCTCGCCGGGGTCTACCGGCTCATGCAAGTATTTAGCGCCTGAGTGACTACGGTGCTGCTGGATCGACCGGCTCTACTGGAGCAGTGCCCCCATCTGGTGCCCCGAAGGTGGCCGGCTCGTCGAGCAGCACGTAGAGAAGTCCAGACATGTCGATCGCGATCGCACCTTCATCTCCCGAGTTCACCATCGTGAACTGGTCGACAGCGGCAAGCCGAAGCCCGTTTTGGATTCCAGCCAAAAACGCAATGATCCCATCGCGCGGACCCACTGCACTCAGCTGGAATGGAATGGTCACGAACGTGCTTCCGTCGACGCCGGGAGGGAGCAGTGCCTCCACTTGGGGCGCTGGGATGAATGGAGCGCCAGCAGATGCCGTGACGGTCACTAGGGTCACGCCGCTGGCGGCTGCAAGAGCGGAAAGCTGTGTCGTGAACGTTTCGATCGATGCGGTCGCCGGGATCGATTCTCTCAACGCATCCAGCTCGGCAGTGATCTCGGGGAGCATTTCGAACTGATCCTTCAAGGCTTGAAGTTCGATGCGTTGCAGTTGGTTCTGAGCCTCAACTTCTGCCAAGTCTCGTTCGGCGATGTTTGCAGCCTGCAGTTGTGGCTGAACGCCGAGGAAGAACCCGAGAACGAGCACGACGAAGGTGACGAGCAACCCTCCGATAGTCCAATAGCGCGTGTTGGAAGCGGCCTTCATCCTTCGACCCCTTCTTCCGGTGCTGTGGTTTCAGTTGGGGCTGTTGGAAGCGGAGTGGGCCCTACAGTGCCATCGGTGCCGTCCGTTTCATCGTTCGCAGCATCGGTCTCGTCGGCCGGCAAGAAGCGCCCTCGATAGACGTCGCTGTTGAGGTTGAGGGTCATCGTCACCTCGTAACCGCCAGTGACTTCATCGCGTGACGCCGTCGTGACGAAGATGTCCGCAAAACCGTCCAAGCCCTTGAGCCCGACAGTCCACTGCTCGATTGTGTCGAGGTTTGGCACCGCGGCGGTCAGGGTCAGTGTCGCGATGCGTGGTCGCTCGAGCGGGCTTGTCGGGAGGGGAAACTCCTCGATCGGGGAACCAGAATCGATCGCGAACGACAAGACGAGCACGCCGCCCGGCACCGTGGCATCCACCGCCCGAATCAGCTTCTGCATTTCAATCTCAGTGAGCGTTCCGGTCAGCTGTGCCGCTTTCACGGTGTCGACCCGCTGGGCTAGCGTTCGCGCTTCGACGAACTCACCCTGCTCTTGAAGAATCTGGATGGTCTCGTCCTGCGCGGCGAGCAATCGAGCTTGGGCCGCCGCCGCAACAAATGCTGTGAGGCCGGTCGCCGCGACTGCCACTACAACGGCGGTGGCCGCGAGAAGCACCATTTGGCCCCGCAACCTCAAGGCGCGCTTGCCTTCCGCAATTTCTGGGGGCAGAAGGTTGACGCGAGCGACGCCGACCTTCACACTCGGGCGTCCGAATCTGCGCTCGCTCACTTCTTACTCCCGAGGGCAAGTCCGAGTGCGACTGTGAGCGACTCGCGTTCGGCCGCCCGCAGGGTTCGGAGTGAGCGCGAGACGTTGAGGGTTGAGAGCGTGTCGACCGGCAAGATATCGGTGCGTGTGAGCTCGCGGAGCGCCGCGGAAAAGCCCTCGAGTCGAGCGCCGCCACCGCTCAGCACGATCCGATCCACTCGCACGCCCGGGTGCGTGTTGTCGTAGTAGCTAATGGTGTTGCGGATGCTCTCGAGCAGCTCACCAGTCACCGAAGTGATCGACTCCATCGCCATCTGCTGATCGCTTGCGCCGGCCGTGAACGCAACCAGTCCCAGTCGCACCTTGGTGCCATCTGCGGCTTCTTCTCCGAGGCTCAGGCGCGACATGATGGCACGAGTCACGTCACTGCCGCCCGCTGGAATCATGCGGACGAATTGTGGCACGCCGTCTTCGGTCACCACGACCGTTGTCGTCTCGGCACCGACATCAATGAGGGCGATAACGCCGCTCCCCTGAACGCCGCGCAGGAGCGCTCGGGTAACAGCAAATGGCAGGAGATCAACTTCGACCGGTTTCAAGCCGGCATTCACCACGGCGTTGACATTTGCGAGCACCGCATCCTTGGATGCCGCGACCAACAGCCCGTTCATCACCGGCCCACCCTCGCTCATTCCTTCGGAGATGGGGAAGAAGTCGAGCACCGCCTCGTTGATGGGCATCGGGAGCTTGTCTTGCACGTGATACTGCAGCGATTCTTTGAGTTGCGCTGGCGTCATGCGAGGAAGTTCAATGTCGCGAGCGAGAACACGCTGGTTTCCAACTCCAAGGACCACGTTCTTTGTACTGAACTTTCCGCCGCTCCAAAGTCGCCGAATCGCAGCGGATGCAGCAGCCGGATCGATTACTTCTCCGCTGCGCACGACACCGGCCTGGATCGGCACTTCGAAGAAACGTCGAATGGTCGGACGATCCTTGAGCGCGCCCTCGACCTCAACGGCCCGCAAGGAGCGGCTGCCAAAGTCGAGGCCGACTATGCGTGTTGCCAAGAGTCACCTCTTTCGGAGTTTTCGTCGCCTGTGCACACTAGCGGATACCCATTGCCGATAGATACCACTCGATCAGGGGGTGTTTCGATCTGCGTCCGGGGGAAACCGGCCGCTCGCCGCCGGAGATGGGGGTTGTCACTGCGATCACGTACCGCTCCGCGTTGAGCGCTGCGGGCTAGCCGCCGTACTCACGGTAACCACCGAACGCTGAATCCGTGGTGCCGGGAGGCGCGTTCCACTTCTGTGCGAGCGAGCCGCTGCACGCCGTTACCGTCATTTTTGACCAGCGGTTGCTGTGCAGAGGAGGGGTCGAGTCGGCTGCCAAGCACCGACCGTGGGTATCGATGAAGAGGTAGCTGGTGTCATAGGTGCCAGAGTCCTGCACGCGATCCCAGTCCTGACGCACGCTGTTATCGCAGACCACGAATGTCACGTACTTGCTCGACGATGTGCTGACCGGTGTTTGAAGGCAATATTTGTTGCTCGCAGCAAGGCTGTCGTTGAGGCGGATGAAGACATCCTGCTTGAGCACTTCGGTTGCTGGCGCGACGGGCTCGTCGTAGAAGAATTTGTGATTCCACTTGAAGTTGTTGGTGTTGCCCGCGTCTTGCTTGCACGGGAAGACGATCATGTACGAACTGCCAATTTGCTCGCTCGTCACGTCGGCACAGCGGCCGAACTCAAGGTAGTTCACGATCTGGTTCGTGCTCTTGCCGGAGGCACCAGCACCGACCTTCGCTTCGGGTTGCTGACTCCCAACGCAGCCTGGGCGCGCGAGCACAAACTGGTTCACGAGGTTTGTGCCGTTACTGAAGCCCGAGCCGATGCAGATTCCGCTCTGCCCGGTAGCGATGTTTTGGTTCTGGCCCTGCCAGTTCTCGCTCCCAACCCAGTTCCAGAGCTGGTTCCATCGCGCCGCCTCGTTTGATGCCCGGCAGACTTGCAACTGCATTCTGTTGTTGCCGGCTGCAGCGATCGGACCGGTCATGCAGAGCGGAGTCTGGCCGACCAACGTGCTGCTGGCCAGCTTGATGCGGTAGTCGGTGTCGTAAATCCACAGTGCGAGCTGGTTGTCCTCTGCACAGTTGGCTGCGGAGTTGTATGTAATTTGCGATCCGACGGTTGCCGTGACCGCGCGCATACAAAACTGGCGATTGGCGTCGTAGATTCTCCCGCCCGGGATGTTCACGTTCGTCACTTTGAACTGATAGATCGCCGAGATCGTGCGCTGGCTTTGCCCGATGGTCAGGTTTGCGCTCTCTGACGATACGGCCTCTGAGACAATGAGAGCGTAGCGCGGAACCTCACTCACGCCCCCAGGGGTGGAACACGTCAAGTCGTTTGCCTCACGCCAGACATCGCTCCTGTCGGTGGGGTCCTCGTCGTAGTAGCGAAGTGTGACGTCGTAGGAGATGGACTGCGCCGTACTGTCGACGTTTCCAGTGAACGCGCATGGCAGCTGGTCTGGGTCGCCGTAAATAATGCCTTCGGCGTCGGGAGCCGCTCCAGACGAGCGCAACGCAGCGACACCGGCTTGCAGTCCCGCCTGTGCCGCGTAACCAGTTTGGGTGTTCGTTTGCGCGCTAAACCCAGGCGCGACTTGACCCAGCAGCGTTGCAAGGAGCACCAACGACAGTCCGCCGAGCAGGATCACGAACAGCATCACACTGATCAGTGCTGCGCCCGCGTCATCGGCGAGACCACGCGAATTGCGCTTGGCCAACAGTGGCATCGTCGGGCGCCGCGTCGCGGTTTGACGCAAGGAGGTTAGAAAATGGCTACGCACTATTGTCTACTTCCAGTCGGACGACCGACAGTCGAGTCGCTGTCGCCATCAATCTTGATGCCAACGCTAGTTGGCAAAACTGAGAAAACTGTTCCCGTGCGCATCAGCCAATACCCAACGCAGACAGGTACCAATTAAGCAGGGGCTGTCCCGCCGCAACGCCGACAACCGCGCCGAGCAGCATCCACGGCCCGAATGGGATGCCGCCCTTTCGGCTCACCTTTTTCGTGACGATGAGTAGCAGCGAAAACACCCCCCCGAGCAAGAACGCAGCGAATCCGCCGATGGCCAATGAGCCCCACCCTAGCCAGCCTAGGAGCATACCGATCACTCCGGCAAGCTTCACATCGCCGAATCCCATGCCCCGGGGCGAGATCATCGCGAGCAAGAAGTAGAAGCCAAACAGAATAATCGTTCCAAGCGCCGCCATTAGCAGCCGTGGCCACGAATTCTCGATGGCAGATGCCGCGACGAGCAGCACAGCCACCACGAAATATGACGGCAGCACGATCTTGTTCGGCAGGGTGTGAGTGTCGATGTCGATGAGGGTCAGTGCGATCGCAATTGCTACAAAGTAGGCAAGTGGAAGGGCGTACGCCGCCGGATACACCCCGAAAAATGCCCCCAGCACCACGAGCACAAACGCGAGGCCAGTTACGCCTTCAACGATCGGATAGCGCGCTGAGATCGGCGCTTGGCAATGACGGCACCGGCCTCGCAGCAGCAGCCAGGACACAACAGGCACGTTGTCGCGTGGGGCGATGGGCGCTCCGCAGGTGGTGCACGCGCTCGGCGGGGAGACGATGCTGTTTCCGGCCGGTATCCGCCAGATCACGACGTTGAGGAACGACCCGATGGCAAAACCGAACACCAGCGCGATTGCGCCGCCGAAGACCAGAATCGGCGGCTCAATCACGCACCTCTGCGCGCTTTGCGGAGGGAACTGCCAACGCTACTCACTAAAGCCCCCGAAGTTCGCGTTGCTTTGGGTGGGAGGCGCGTTCCACTTTTGCGCGAGCGTTCCGTCGCATGGGCCCACCGTCATCTTCGAGAACACGCCTGCGTGAAGGTCGGACGGAGTCGAGTTCGCGGTAAGACAACGCCCGTACTTGTCGATGAACAGGTAGCTAGTGTCGTAGACACCCGTGTCATACACGCGATCCCAGTCTTGACCCACCTTGCTGTTGCAAACGACAAACGTGACGTACAACTTGCCCGCTTTATTGCTTGGAGTCTGCAAGCAGTATTTATCCTTCGCCGCACTGCTGTCCTTGTACTGGATGAAAATCTCTTGGTCGAGCAACTGTGTCGCTGGTGCCACCGGTTCGTCATAGAACCATTTGTGATTCCAGAGGAACTTGTTCTCCCCGCTCGCGTCTTGCTTGCACGGGTAGAGGATCATGTACGTTGATCCGAGTTGCTCGTTCGTGACGTCAACGCAGCGCCCGAACTCGAGAAAGTTCACAATTTGGTTCGTGTCTTTGCTGGCTCCGCCGGAGCCGACCTTCGATTCGGGTTGCTGGCTTCCAATACAACCGTTTCGCGCGAGCACGAACTGATTATCAAGCTTCGTTCCGTTGCTGAAGCCGGAACTAATGCAGGTGGTGCTTTGTCCGTCTTTGATCTTCTTGTTTTGGCCCATGAAGTTTTCACCGGCGGTCCAGTTCCAGAGCTGATCCCATCGAGCTTCGCTCTTGGCCGGAAGACATTTCTTGAGTTCCATCCGATCGGTTTTGGACGGCCCGCTCTTCGGCCCGGTCATGCAGAGCCCGTCGTCATTCTTCGCGACGGTGCTAGCAAGCTTGATCCGGTAGTCCTTGGTGTATGCCCACTGCGCGAGTGGGTCATCGATCGGGCAGTCGGCTGCCGCGCGATAGGTGATTTCGGAACCGACCTTCGCGGATACGGCACGCATGCAGTACTGGCCGCTGCCGTCGAAGATTCGTCCACCGGCGATGTTGACGTTCGTGACTTTGAACTGGTAGATCGCCGACATCGCGCGTTGACTTTGGTCCGTCATGGTGTTCGCAATATCCGGCGATACGGCCTCGGATTCGATAACCGCGTAAAGCGGAACTTTGCTCACTCCGCCAGGAGTCGAACACGTCAGGTCGTTCGCGTCGCGCCAGGCTTGGCTTTCGTTCGTCGGATTCTTATCGAAGTAGCTGAAGGTGACGTCGTACCAAATTGTTTCGGCTGTGCTGTCAACGTTCCCGGTGAATCCACAGGGCAACTTGGCCCTGTCACCGAAGACATTGCCGTCTGCATCCGGTGCGGAACCAGACGCTCGCAACGAAGCGACACCAGCCTGCAGCCCGGCCTGAGCGGCGTAGCCGGTGCGCGTGTTCGTTTGAGCGCTGAACCCGGGAGCGATCTGGCCGAGCATCGTTGCCAATAGCACCAGAGACAGGCCGCCCAGCAGAATGACAAACAGCATGACGCTGACGAGCGCAGCGCCCGCATCATCCCTGGAACCCCGAGCAGTGGACATGTTGGAGAGCGACATCGCTGCACGACGCAATGAGATCAGAACACGGCTACGCACTATGGTCTGCTTCCAGTCGGGTTACACACGGGCGTGTCGCTGTTGCCGTCGTTGTTGTTGTCTACGTTGCTCGGCGACTGCAATGAGCTGTTTCTAGCAACGAAAACGCTGTCGATAGAGGTCTCCCCGCCGATCGTCGCGTCACCGGCTTCTAGCGTCAACCGCAACTGTTGCTGCGTGGAACCCACAGCAGAAGCCGGGATCATAGAGAACGGGTAGCCGACGCCGCCGAGGTCGGTAATCCCACCGACCTTCGTTGACCAACTGGGGAGAGTGGGACCGGTGATGTCCTGCCACCGCCGAGACTCGACGCGCTGCTCACCCGGCACGAAGCGCCACTGTGTGCAGGTGGCGACGCCACTCGCAGAGTTGGCGGCAGGGGTGCGAAATTCGATGTACCGGGCTCCGCTCGGGCCCGCGCCCGGAAAGTTGATGGAGTCCGCGTAACGCACTTGACGATCGAGGTTTTGGAAAACGATCAGTGCGCCGCTAGATGATTGTGCAGTGTTTCGGGCGGTCGTCGTTCCACGAGAAACCCCGACCACTGCAGCGATAAAGACGAGGATAAATATAGAAAAGATCCCCATTGCGGCCGTGAGCTCAAGAAGGCTGAAGCCGGCCTGCCGCCGTGCAGCATCTTGCGTTACACCGGGGGGTGTGTCATCAGCCATTGGTGTTCCACTGCAGATCGACAGACGTGTCGACGAGTGTCGAGGTGTGATACGAGCAGCCAGAATCACAATTCGCTCCGGCGAACCACCAAACAACCGTGATGATGCGGGTAAGTTCAACGAAGCCGGCAGGGGCTGCAGCGGGGGCGGTCGCGTATGCCGGAAGGGTCGTGCACTGGCCACCAGTGAGCGGCTGGAAGCACCGACCGATCATCGTCTCGATCGAGTATTCAGTGCCGTTCACAGTCGCGCTCTCGGTCAGCGGAATCTGTTGAACAGAACTCGCCACCGCTTGCGGGTCCCAGCCAGGATACATGCGGTCAAAACCGGCGATTGTGTGGTTCACAGCCCAGCGTTCGAAGGTCTTTGCCGCGGTGCGACCGTTGTAGATCGCGCTGACGCCCGTTGCTGCGTTGATGGCTGGCGAATGCGCGACAACTGACTCCATGGCGCCACCTGCGAGCGTCACGGCTACATTGGTGCGCCGCTGGCTCTCCGACGAGTTCAGCCCTCCGATAGTCAGGTATAGCGACGCGGTGGCGAGCGTCCCCAGGATGGCGATGGCAACGAGGACCTCAGCGAGAGAAAAACCTTCCTCGCCTCGAAAACGGGAAGTGGTGGTTTGGGTCTTCGTGAACATTGTGTCGCCTCCTTCGGGTACGAAAGCTATTCGGAGTGGGGCTCGGGTGAGTTTGGTTCAACTGAAACCGGATGAACCCTCAATGTACAACGAAAAGGCGGGATGCCGCTAGTGCAGCATCCCGCCTTCCGATGAAACGAAGCGAGGAACCGATCTAGTTGAAGCTTGAGTTGCTCAGGCCGCCATCGGCGCTGACATAGATGAGCGTGTCGCCTGCAACTGGCAGGTTCTCGTTGGTCCCGGTGATCGTGTAGTTCTGGGTCGTGCCGACCTGGGCGAACGTGATGTCGTTTCCATCGCTCTCCACCAAGGTCCCAGCGAAGAGGTTGATTGACCCATTGTTCTGGGTCGCATACGTCTCCACGACGAGAGCGGCGTTCCGAAGGTCCGACTCGACCGAGGATCGCCAAGCGGCCTCACGCTGGTTGAGGAACACCGGGATGGCGATTGCGGCGAGGATGCCGATGATGATGACGACGACGAGGAGCTCGATGAGCGTGAAGCCCTTCTGGTCCTCCTTCAGTTCGCCTTTGCGAATAGCAATTGCTGTATGGAAGAACTTGTTCATGTTTTTTCCTGTCTGTAGAAAGTTGGACTGAAGCAAAGCTGCCCGAAACCGTGCCTGCTCACTACCACTATCTTGGCCTTAACTCAGGTTAGGCGCATACCCCAGAACTAGGGTGGCCGGGGTTGGGGGGAGGTGCTACTGAATTTGTTCGAAGATGCTGAAGACGGGTAGGTAGAGCGCCACGATCATTCCGCCGATGACCACCCCAATCACGCCAATCATGAGTGGCTCAATCAGTGCGGTCAACGACTCCGCGGTGGCCTGCACTTCTTCTTCGTAAAAGTCGGCGACTTTGTCGAGCATGGTTTGTAGCGACCCAGAGTCCTCACCAACGGCGATCATCTGCACAACCATCGCAGGAAACACCGGCTCGTCCGCGAGAGGAGCGGCTATCGACTTGCCGGTGCGTACGGACTCCTGCACCTTCCGCAAGGCGTTCTCGACCACCCAGTTGCCGGAGGTCTCCCCGACGATGGAGAGCGATTGAAGGATAGGAACACCGGAGCCGATCATGATGGCAAAGTTTCGCGAAAAGCGAGCGATGGCAATCTTGCTCGCGAGCCCACCGAACACGGGAGCCTTGAGTTTGAGCGGGTCCACAAACTTGCGCACCTGCTCGGTGTGCTTGTTGCGATTCCACCAAATGGTGAACGCCACGACGAGCACGACGACCGTCGGAACAATCCAGATCATGTTCTTGGAGAGTGTGACCAGAATCTGCGTCGGCGCTGGAAGTTCACCGCCGAAGCTTGCGAACAGGCCCTCGAAGACAGGCACGATGAAGATGAGCATCGCGAACACACCAAGGATGGCCATGATCAGCACAGCGATCGGGTACGTCAGCGCAGATTTGATGGTCCCCCGAAGCTTGACGTCTGACTCGAGGTTCTTGGCAACCGAGTCGAGAGCACGGTCGAGGAAGCCGCCAGCTTCACCCGCCTTGACCAGGTAGATCATCAGTCGAGGGAAGATGATCGGATGCTTCGCGAACGCATCCGAGAGCGCTCCACCCGACTCGACGTCCCCGCGAACCTCAACCAGGGTCGCTGCAAGCTTCTTGTTCTCGGTCTGATCCGCGAGGATCGTCAGCGTCTTGATAAGCGACAGGCCGGAGACGATCATGGTCGACATCTGGCGGCTCATGATCGCGAGATCCTTGCCGCCAACGCGAGGTGTGAAGATGCTTGGAAGGTTGATCTCGCGGTTGAGGCCGGTCCCGGCATCCGCCTCTGAGACGGTCACGGGCGCGATACCCATCACTCGGAGCTTGGACAGAACCGCGCCTTCGGACGCCGCGTCAATGCGGCCGGTCACTTTCTTGCCGTTGCCGTCTCTCGCCGTGTACGCGAACGTCTTGGTCACTGCCATGCCTATGCCCGCTTCGAGTATGCGTCGCCGAAGTCAGGGCCGCTGTCGAGTGTACCGAACGTTGCAGAACTGCTCTGACTTGCAAAGGTCGGCGTCGACGAGCGATCGGGATCCGGTCGCTGAATGAGTTGTTTCATGTCTTCGATGCTGTGCGCCTTGTCGTACGCCGCTTGGTGTGTGATGGTTCCGGCATTGACAAGTTCGGCGAGATGCTGATCCATGGTGTGCATGCCCTGATCTCGACCGGCCTGCATGGATGATCGAATCTGGTACGTCTTGCCCTCACGGATCAGGTTTGCGACACCCGGAGTCGCAATCAGCACCTCGGTGGCCACTACCCGACCTTCGCCGGTGGCGTTCTTGACGAGGGTCTGACACACAACGCCCTGCAGGGTCGCCGCGAGCTGTGCTCGAACTTGGCCCTGTTGGTGCGGCGGAAACACGTCAATGATGCGGTCGATAGTCTGGGGAGCATCCTGCGTGTGCAGCGTTGCAAAGACAAGGTGACCAGTCTCTGCCGCGGTGAGCGCGACCGAGATCGTTTCGAGGTCGCGAAGCTCACCGATCAGAATGACGTCTGGGTCTTGGCGCAACACGTGCTTCAGCGCATTGAGGAAGCTCTTGGTGTCTGGACCAACCTCACGTTGATTCACGAGCGATCGCTTATTGGAGTGCATGAACTCGATCGGGTCTTCGACCGTAACAATGTGGTCGGCCCTCGTGCTGTTGACGAGGTCAATGAGCGCTGCCAGCGTCGTCGACTTTCCCGAACCGGTTGGCCCGGTCACCAAAACGAGGCCGCGCGCGAGCTGGGCGAACGCGGCGATCTTCTCTGGGATGCCCAGTCCAGAGAGCTGCTTGATCTCGGTTGGGATGAGACGGAACGCGGCCCCGAGCATGCTGCGCTGTTGGTAGACGTTGACTCGGAAGCGGGCCGTGTCAGACAGCGTGTATGCGAAGTCGAGCTCGAGCTCTCGCTCGAGCACCTCGCGACGATCGGCGGCCATGATGCTCATGATCGCGCCGCGCACCATCTGCTCTGACCAGACAGCCGAGCCCGGAACGGGCCGGAGCGATCCGTCGACTCGGATCATCGGCTGCGCATTCGCCGAGACGTGAAGGTCGGATGCCTTCGCGACGACGACGGCGTTGAGGGCCTCGACGAGAAGGGGATCGCTGCCCGGTTGACCGAGGCCAGGCTTGGGCGCTGCCGGATCGTTGGCGCTCACCGACCCAGGCGCCGCGCGTACTTTTGCGAGGACGGGCAGAGCTGGAGGCGACCACGACGGTGCCCCGTGTGCTTGGGCCGCGTGAGCGACCGGCACTGATTGAGCCGCGTACGCCGTTGGCGCTGCTTGAGCCGCTGGCGTCACGTCTGCTGGCGACGCGGGAAACACTCCAGCCTGCGGGAGGTACTCCGAAGGGATGACGGAAGGCACCGGCGGAAGCACACCCGACTGAGGCTGATAGGTTCCCGGGTCAGCAAGGCGCGAACGCCGTGTTGCCTCGGCTGATGAGGTGGCTGAAGGCAGACTCCTTGGCGCCGGCGGCAGGCGCTCGCCGTCGGAAATGGGAATTTCGTGCAGTGGACCGCTCATGCAACCACCCTCAGAATCTCATCGACCGAAGTGAGGCCCATTTGAGCCTTCGCCCACCCATCTTGACGCAACGTGAGCATGCCCTGCTGGATCGCCGTGCCCGCGATCTCGGTCGCGGATGCTCGTGCGACCGCGAGGCGCTCGATCTGCTCGGTGACCATCATTACTTCGTGCAGAGCGATGCGTCCTCGGTAGCCGGTGTTCGAGCAACTGGCGCATCCGACGGGTCGGAAGAGGGCAGGCACCGGCTGACCCTCTTGAAAGCCAATTTTGCGAGCCGCGAGATCGCGTGGGTCGTGCTCGTACTGCGTCTTGCACCGATCGCACAAGCGTCGAGCGAGACGTTGTGCAACAACGCAGTCAAGCGCTGAACCCACCAAAAACGGCTCGATGTCCATCTCGGTGAGCCGGGTGATGGCGCTCGGCGCATCGTTGGTGTGCAAGGTCGAGAGCACGAGGTGGCCGGTGAGCGATGCTTCGATCGCGATCTGCGCGGTCTCGTGGTCGCGGATCTCACCGATGAGCACGACGTCTGGATCGGATCGCAGAATCGAGCGAAGCGCGCTGGCAAAGGTGAGGCCAGCGCGAACGTTGACCTGCACCTGGTTGATCCCCTGCATACGATACTCGACCGGGTCTTCAACCGTGATCACGTTGACCTCTGGTCTGGCGACCGCGCCAAGGGTCGTGTAGAGCGTCGTCGACTTGCCAGAACCGGTCGGGCCGGTGACAAGAATCATGCCGTATGGCTTGGTGTACGAAGACTTGTAGGCCTCGAAGTTGCGTGGCAAGAGGGCGAGGTTCTCCATCGACAACGAACTCGAACTGTTGTCGAGAATTCGCATGACGACTTTTTCGCCCCACACGGTTGGCAGGGTCGCGACTCGGAGGTCGATCTTGCGACCACCGTGGCTCACCGACATGCGACCGTCTTGAGGCTTGCGACGCTCGGAGATGTCAATCTCGCTCATGATTTTGAGTCGAGAGATGACACCGTTCTGGATGCTTCTGGGTGCAGACTGCATCTCGTGCAGTACGCCGTCGATGCGGTAGCGCACCTTGAGATCGAACTCGGCGGGCTCGATGTGGATATCTGAGGCCTTGTCTTGAATGCCCTGGCTGATCAGAAGGTTAACGAACCGAACGATTGGGGCGTCGTCTTCGCCTGATCCCGCCTGGGCGGCCGGTACAAGCTCGGTCGTGGCCTGCTCTTCTTGCAACACAGAGGTGAGAGAGGTCAACTCACCGTCGGCACGGTGGTAGCGGTCGATGGCGGCGCGCAGGTCTGACCGTTCGGCCACGACGGCGCGCGCCTGCATGCGTGAAACAGCGCGCACGTCGTCCAGCGCGAACACGTCGCCCGGGTCAGCAACAGCAACGATCAGGGTTTC
>Ga0105045_10003723_pt1 | contig 13153 bp, 7 predicted proteins | sample MAT02_FD_78089 | JGI IMG/M metagenome (GOLD analysis project Ga0105045, IMG submission 78089) | Freshwater microbial communities from Lake Fryxell liftoff mats and glacier meltwater in Antarctica - MAT-02 (megahit assembly) | ecosystem: Environmental > Aquatic > Freshwater > Ice > Liftoff...
ACGACATCATCCCTGCTGTTATGAAAGGTGTGTCTGCGTTGGTGGGGTTTTGGTTTGGTTGTCAATGCGAAGTACGCTGGGTTCAATTTAAACGGCCAGCCACCCTAAAATCGGCCTTATTGATGCTGCTCATTGGCAGTATAGGGATCATAGTCTTTTGGAAAGGCTTGGCAGCTCTTAGCCAGTCCCCATTCGTGAGTGTGCTTCAATATATGCTTCTAGGCGGGTGGATCACCCTTGGGACCCCCGGACTTCATAAAAAGGTTATCAACACTTTTAGTGGATAATAGTTGTGTACGCCCTGTGAATAAGGGCTAATACACTGAAAAATTCAAGTCATTTGCATTTGGTCAAAATTACACCAGTCAAGATCTTAGTTAACTTTCTTTTTATGCTTAATTTGTATTTTTACATAACTCACTTTATTAGACTGCGTAAACTAAATTAAGGGGCCAATGTTATGCCAATGCAAGATTATGAACAGTTTATCAAGCGTATCAATGCGCTAAAAAATCAACCTATGCCAAATGAACTGTTAGCTTGTATCGATCAAAAATCACTCGATGCCATCATCCATCTTATTTCAAATAATATGAGCAAACAAAAACGTTTTAAAGGACTAAGCGCCAATCAAGCTTTAAGAATTTCAAAAACCTATTCTGGTTTTGCACGCACCTTTTGTGTGCTTCGTGACAGTAACGGCAGATATCAATGTATTCTTGAAACTAAGTCTAAAAATGCTAAAAATAAAAAGCAAATGACTCAAAAAGCAGAGGGTGGTTTTAAAATCGGCAAGCCAGCATGGCGGCTTGATGCCCAAGATGGCCCAAAACCTTATTTAAGCCTTGTGCTATTTTTAAAAGAAAATGGCAGCTTATCCGATTTAAATGATAAAATAATTATCAAAAAAATAGCAGCCTTAAAAGCCGAAGTTTCCTTACCTTGGGAATTTGATAAAGAAGTTAATCTGCAGCGCAATACGCTAGGAGAGATCTACGTTAATAAAAAGAACGCGCTGGTAGCTAGCATTTATTCTAAAATGGGAATGCCACTCGATGAAGCCATAAAAGACGGCTCGCTAAATAATCAAGAGCGTGAGCAGATAGCTGAATCTTTGCTAAAAACAGTAATTGCGCTGCATCGTCAAAAAGTTGTTTATCAAGATCTAAAACCTGCCAATATCTTATTGTTCAGAAATAAAAGCGGAAAACTCAAAGTCAAACTGACCGATCCTGGGCATGTTTCTAAACCAGGCCATGAAGAAACGTCGGTGGCAACAGCAGGCTATGAGTCACCTGAAATTGCCATGGCCCATTCCGTGGAAGAAACCTATTATTATAGTTACTATAAAGGTGGATATAAAAAGAAAGGTAACTCGCTTGGCAAAAAAGGTGCTGTTCACTTAGAGAAGCAGCTGAGGAATAAGGGTGAACTGGAAAAAATCAAGCAGCTTAAGAAAAAAGGATTAAAGGCTGACAGTGCCAACGATATGTGGGCAATGGGCATTACCCTCTATGAGCTTTTTCGTAACAAAAAACCAACAACCCTACCAACCGGTAAACGCTTTGCCGGTTTCTTCACGCTGCGTGAATCACGCTTAACGGCCGAAGAGGCGTTAAAGGATTGGAAAAAGAGCAGACCGCACTGTTAATGCATTTTATAAACAGATGCTGGGGACAAATAGTGTGAGATAGCTGTGAATAACAAAGAAAAGCCTGACAATCACAGCAAAAAAAACTTTGTTCAAACTTTGATCAATCAAGCTGCAATTTATGTAAGTTAAGAAGCTTCTATCAAGAGTGGTAGATAAACTGACTATTCACATTTATAAACAGTTATTGGGGACAAATAGTGTGGGATAGCTGTGAATAACAAACAAAGTCCTGATAATCACAGCAGAAATAACATTGTTCAGATTTTAATCAAATGCCATGCCCATTTGCATACCATAAGAACTACGTTGCGGATTAAAGTCGGGCGAGATCCACACATTTGGGAATTTAACGGTAAAGAGATAGCCAGAAACATAGCCTAAAGCAGCACCCGCAACCACATCCGTCCAATAATGATCTTTACCATTCACACGTTGAAGACCAATTGCAGTGCCAATCGCATAAAAGGGTAATCCCCAATTTAAGCCATAACGATGATGAAGGTAACTAGCACCTGTAAACGCAGCTGCAGCATGTCCTGAAGGAAAGGATAAATCATCATCGCCGTTAGGACGTGTGCGATGAACTGTATTTTTCAAAAGTGCCGTCAATTGCGCTGTAACTGCGCAGCTCAGCGTGAGCTCTTTTAAACCTTCTATATCGCCACTGGTATAGGAGTAAACACCTGCAACCAATGGAATAGAAATAGAAATCAAAAAGGATTCCGAACCTACACCATCAATCGTACCGGCATTAAGCATCCCAGACATGGATAGTATGACAATAGATGGGATGATATTTTGCTTGCGAAAGGTAATTTTCACCGCTCCCTGGATCCTTTAGCTAAAGTAATCTTACCTCATTCCACTATAGAAAAATTAAAGATAACTTACAACCATTTATTCGAGTTCTAGTTTCCGACTAACTACCCCACCCTTTCTGCAGGACATCCACATCTTAAATTAAGACCCTTTCTGCAGGACATCCACATTTCTAATTAGAGACCCTTTCTGCAGGACATCCACATTTCTAATTAGGGACCCTTTCTGCAGGACATCCACATTTCTAATTAGCACACAGAACAATCACCAATCATAGGTCAGCTTTTTCCAAAAAAAGATGGATCAATTGAAATGTTGTTGGTTTTATGACATATATTAATAATAAGGACTCATCCGAGTTGTACTTACACTAAAGTAGGTTAAACATGCCAAGATTCAAACCGCCACGTAAAGCTAAAGAGGCAAAAAAAGCCGACCAATCAAAACAATTATTGGATAATCTTCAAGCCATCAAAAAGAAATTAAAAGAGTATGAAGGCAAACCGTTGCCAACCATACAAATGCTAACACCTGAAAAAGATAGCGTTCAACAAACACAAGTGACACAACTTGAATTAACAGAAGTAGAACAGGAAATCGATAAACTCATCAAAAACGCCGCCAAAGCGCTGGCCATACCGCTGCCAAGACAATTAGAAGCCATGGCAGAAACCATGGCAATAGAGGATCATTCAATGTTGGCTTTTAGGGCTAACGAATTTAAAAAAATATTACAAACCTATCATCATCAAGTAGATGACTATTACTTAAATAACAAAGTTTGGCAAACATCCGATGCAGCGTATCAAAACCTGTTAAATCATCCCCAAAAATATTCCTCCAAAGTAGGCGGTGCTAAAAATACAGGTAAACGTACTGGCGTTTACGCCTTTAAAGATGAAACACAGGCTGAAACCATGTTAATAAAACAAGGTGCCGATGTCGGAGAAACTGTCGCTGAATATATCGGTGCAAACTTATATGGGCTCACTATTTCAGAACACTCGGCACGCTGCATCATGGTCAGCGATAATAGCAATCCTCCCCCTTCTATTAATGAAGTTTACGTGGCGTCGATTTACCAAAAAGCTGATAAAATCCAAGATGCCTATGCCGCCGCAGGATATGGCAACAGAGGATTATTTGCGGGGGCAAAAGCTCGGCTCAAAGATCTATTTAATATGGATGAGAGCTTGGTTAGGAAAATATTAGATCTCAATGATGAATCAGGTCACACACTAGAGCGATCGGCCGCAAATGTGTTATGGCATGGCGATCATGATTTCCATTCTGGAAACGTAGTCTTTACAGAAGAAGAGGGGGAAAAGAAATTTATCAAAATCGACGATGGATTTAGTTTCTTTAATTTTAACGAAAAAGTGGTTGATATTTTCAACCCAATAGCAGGTAAGATTTTGAGTTTTAGCCCTAAAAAATTTGCAAAGGGCGGAAAATTAGTCGAATTTTACCCTACTAACCATTTTTGGGACTATGCGATTGAAAATAAACGGTTTTATTATAATGCACATTTTGTAAAAGCTTGCGAAGAAATTGCCAATTGCAAACCAGAAGATATCCGCTCAAATATTGAACAATCGCTCAACAATATACAAACTATTTACGGACAAAATGCCAATGATGCCTTAAAACAATTTGCGTTGCGTATTGGTATGAAAGCCAATCAAATTGAGCCTCTTGCAAAAGGGAACCCAGACTTATTACGCTATAAAATTGAAGACCATATGGTTTATCAATTATTGCAGCGCCAAGCCAGCATGAGCAAATTGGCAGAGCACTGCAAAAAGCACACTGCTATGTTAGACAAAAAAAGAAACTTATTTTCAAAGAAATTAAATAAAATGATCATCAAAGGGTTTGAAAAAGTTAGAAAATTAGAGGAAAAGCCAAACAAACCGGATGAAGGCAACTTTGAAAATATTAGCCACCAAAAAATGTTATTAAAAGAAATTGACCTGCTGAAGCTGGTTCAACAAGCAAATGACCTGGGTATTCTAGAAATATCAAACAATGGTGAATTCACTATCAATGATGCTTTTTATTTTAATAATAGCGGTCAACGCGAATTAGTGACACCCAATGCATTTAAGGAAGAAATGAGTAAAATTGTTAGCAACACGCAACCTTTCAATGTTAATGAAAAATATCCACTAAGTGAGAAAAGCTTAACCATACTGCGCGAAATTCGCTTAAATGCTAATAACAAAGAACCATCTCCAAGTCGAAATTCTCGCAATTAGCAACATTAAACTTCTGCACTCACCAGCAGTGTTAATGGCCACTAAGAAACTTTTAGCGTATCTAACCATTACACTTCAAGATGCGAAGCATAGAAAAAGCGCATCCTTATTTAGATGTATTTACGCCCTTTAATTGTGAACCATTACAAACAACAGGTTGTCTATCAAGCAGAACCGTAAATATTGGTTGAGGTTTTTATGAATGAAGGCCCAGAAGATAACTATACATTCGAAAGGGTGCGGGTACGATTGATAGAGTTGTTAAATAAATTTAACTCATTAGATGATGAATTTATGGATATATTTAAGGCAACCGTGGCAGTTGACGATCCCGATCTGCTGCTGGCGCTTAATACATTAAAAGAAAACAAAAACCCGAAAATTAATACGCTGGCAAAAGAAATGCTGGCTAAGTGGAAACCTGTGGCTGAAGGACCGCCAACGCTTGTGAATCCTAAAGTCACAAAAAGCTCAGCTAAAAAAAACCAACGGGTTATAGACAATATGCCTGATGATCCTAAAAGAAATATCATCGTTGATTCTGCTCAAAAAACCATGAACGGTAATGGTGGAGGAGAAGTCAAACACACTCACACTGACGGGGTAGATGTCATTCACACTTCAGTACCCGATTTGCGTGTAAAAGGCAATCGCAAAGTCGGAAGCAAAACGGAACCCACTGACGAGGCAAAAGATAAATTATATCAAGTATATTATAACGCATTTAGGATGGCGCATAATTTAAATAGTAATGATAATGGTAAGTCTTCCAAACCATTAAGCTGCCCTGTTTTAGGATCAGGTAAATTTAAGTGGCCGGCTGAAGTATCAGCAGAAATTGCCGGCAAAGCAATGGGTGCATTTCGCGCTAAATATGGCAATGATCTGCAAATTGATCTTTTTATGCGTCGTGAAGATCTTAATAATCGGATAACGCAAGCAAAATTGCAAACAGTAGTAGATAAAGGTATCCAGTCTCACAGTACTGAAAAATCAGACCCTAAAAATGCTAATGCTCTAAAAACCATCGCTGAAATTAATCAATTCATTAAAAAAATTCGTTCCTACAAAGATAACCAACAAAGGCTCAAACCACTTGCTAGTGACCTTGAGAAAATAATTAATAGCGGATTACCCCTAAACTCAAAACTTTGGGAAGTGGATCTTTTAATTCAAAGAACATTAGATCTCGCTGAGAGTCAGAACTATAGGGCCATAAGCGCTAACATCAATCTGGCACTAGAGACTAGTTCTAATGCCAATAAAAGTAAGAAGGAAACAGTTGTACGTTTTTCTTCAGGTGCTGCCATAACTGATATGCATGGAAGACCACCACACGAATACAAACGTCAAAAGAATAAAAAGAATCAAGAGTTACCATCGATAGAAGAACTAAACACCAGTCCTTTGCGAACGGTATACGTCACTGTAACTTATCCTCAAAATAGTAAACTAAACCCTGTTGAGCGTGCCTTTAAAAAGCTAACAAATGGAACTTTCTTACATAACTTAGAATCTGCGAGTAAGGATTTACGTGACACAATAGCAACGACCACGGATCCCTCAGCAGCGACTGAATGGGCCGAACAATTAAAAGACGATTTAATAAGTGCAAAAGCAACTGATAATGTCATCGTAGCCAGTTTTCAGCTACCCGACATCTTATTTCATGGAATGGACCCTGAAAATAGCGAACAAAATAGTCGAAACTATCTTGATACCACGTTACTGAAAAAACTTGTAGCCACTGAAGAAGGCAAAAGTTTATTAAAAATAAATCAAACTGCTTTATATAGTGAATTTGATATTGCTAAAGAGCAGGTGCAAACACCCAGTCCTCTTCAGCCTCGCGCTACATCAACGAGTTCGAGCACAGTTGCACCCACACTCCCTCCCCTTCCTGTGCGGGCATTTACCTCTGTGCCAGAGAATAAACAACCTCCTATTGATCCACGCAAAAATAGCGTTATGGCGTTCTTGAGCACGGTTCAAAAGAATATGGCTAGCCCTTATGCTTCCAAAGAAGCTAAACAGCACTTAATAGATGATGCCAACAAATATCGTATTCATCCGGATAAAGAAATAAGCGATAAAGCCAATGCTATTTGGAGTAAACTGGTAGGGTTTTCTATCGGATTAGTGGTGCCACCCTTACCGGTCAGAAAAACTGAAAAGGCAAGTGATTTGCAAGATGTTGATATTGGAAAAATGTATAAAAATGAAAGGAGTGTCTCTCTTGACCGTAATAAAACATTGAATGCTTTTGCTCTAAATGCCGTTAGACGTATTACGTTCGTGAAAAATCCAGATCGTGACAATCAAATTGCCGGGCTTCAAGCATTAGTCTATAAAGTTAATGATGCCAAAGATCCCGATACTGAAAATGCGGCGACTCGTGAGCTTGTATTGGCTCTGCTACATGTCAAGTACCAAATTAGTCATGCTAAAAAAGCCATTTCTCCTGCTTCAGCTTTAAATGCCGTATGCGACAAAATCATGTCAAGCATTCCAAATAAGGACTCATACCTCAATTATGAAAATGCAGGTAGACCTTACAATCAAGGGGAGATTAATTTAATTGGTAAAGTAGCTTTAGATAAAGCAATTCCTGATAAAGATAAACTAGAAAGTAAATCAAAAGGTAAACCACGTTAGTAATACTTCGCAAGACATCCAATACTTCGCAGGACATCCAATTCTTCTTTTGGATGTCCTAAACTCTTTCTACACAGGACATCCAAATCTACTTTGACTACCTTGCCCTCACTTGGATGTCCTACAGTTATATAATTTTAAAATAGATATAAAACACCAGTACCAACTCTGTGCTCTTTCCAGAACAAAGTGAATAGCATCTCTCTGCTGCTTAGCTAAGTATTTACGTTAATTCGATGGCTAGTAAAGGAGGGAAGTGTTGATGTTCAAGCAACAGCAATATAACATTGTCTTGCAGTGCTCAGTCCTTTAGGGCTGTGACGACGATGTTGGCTACAAAAATTCATTAGCACATCAGTATGTCCTATTGCATAGGAAAAGCTATTTTGTAGATTTTTAACCATACTCATACATGTTCTCGCATTCAAGTCTAACCTTGTCAAAATAGGAGCAATATTTTCTGGAATAGCACCTCGTTTATCTTCTCTTATAATGCGACAGGTTGAATCAATAAGCTGCAAATAGTCATATAAACTAAAATCAATAGCCGCAATTTTGCTACTGTTAACACGATTATTAGCAAATGGCATTAGATGTTGTGGCTGCATAGCAGTATTACAAATCTTCTCAATTGAATTTTCACCTTTCAATTGCTTTGCTAAAAGCTTGATTCGATCTTGAATAGAAGTAAAATCTGAAGCTTCTGGTGTTTCTGCAATTTTTGCTCGAATAGGATTTAAATCAACATATGCCATCGCGCTTAAAATAGCCCCTTCATCTAATAAAGCTTGAGATTTAAATCTTCCCTCCCAAAACCTACCTTTAGTGCTATCTTCCCTATTGAATGAACGAGCAATAGTTTCGTTTAAACATCGCATAAACCAGCTAATATCCATTAAGCGTCTGCGCCAAAGTGCAATTTTATATTCCGCCTCTTGTTTTGAGTATGTGCTTATCGCTTTTGCATCTTTTGAAAATAATTGCTGCCAGCGTGAGATCACTGCTTCATCATCCCAACTATGTGCATCTTGGTCGATAACGCATAACACAAGGTGATAATGATTGCTCATCACCGCATAAGCGCAGATCTGAATAGCGAATATGGATGCGAGTTGTTTAATTCTCGCGACAATCAGGTGCTTGCGATGTGAATAATCTTGACCTGTTTGATAGTCTTGGCCACATAAATGGGCGCGACGCACGCACCTGGCCATACAATGGTAGTAAAGCGTTGCGCTTAAATCTATTTGAATAGAACGGGGTATAGTCATACTGCGACATCCTGTGCTGCGATATGTGTAATATATCGATATCGCGCACACTTTTCAAATGTTATTTTTGGATGCCCCACAATGATTTGGGTGTCCTGCGAAACATGGGTGTCCCGCAGAGATTTGGATGTCCTCTAGATTTCTCTAGATTTTTCGACGATGCTGATATTCTGCTACTTGCGCATCGACATCGTAGTCTTTTAATTTTACCCGTGTAATATCCGCTTCATAAAAATAGACATCACCTTCTGCCAAAATAACCTTCTTAGCGTTAAACTTGACTAAATGTGCAATTTCTTCTTCATAGCTGTTAGTCGTTTGATCGCTGGGCTTTTTAAAAAACTCGCTTAAAGCGGACTTCAATTCGGTCTCAACTTCGGGTAGCGTTCTTTTATACCCTGCTTTAATGCCTAAAATGGATATCACGCCGCCACTAACATAAAATTGTTTGCGAACAGCTTCACCCAGTTTATTTAACTGAAACGTCAATTTGCTTTCGCCAAAAAAACCTCGCGTAAATAACGGGTATGCAATAACCGTTAGAGCCGCTAGTGCCGCCATCGAAGCCGCCAAGGGGATCGCAGCAAAGGTCGTACCTAGCGCTGCATAAACACTCCAAGATGCACCAAACGCTAACAAGGCTTGATTCATTATCGCTAATCTAGGAAACCGATCGTTTAGAAAACGACGGAGTTTTTCTCGAATCGTTGCCTGAATCAGTAAAGGGCCCTGTGCATACGCTTTACGAAAATCTTCAGGGAAATCATTCGGCATCACTTTACTGTTAAGGAATTGCTCTAAACGCTTAAATTCTTCTTCAATGGAATGCTTAATAATAGAGGGTAAATTCACTGCCACTCCACCACCAAAAGCAGGTACGCCATTTTCATAAGGCACGACAATTTCATCAAATTCATCTGTATTCAATAAACGATAAATATTGGCGAAACCTTCGGCTATATGTTTGACACTTAAACCTTCAGCTGCCTCAAATGAAACCGTGGGTATACCAACCACATTCACATCATAAACAGGGTGACTGTTGGTACCACTGATTTTATTAGGGCGCATAGCCGCAGCAAGCCCACCACGTTTTTTCGTGTCATGTAGCATATTTCGCGCTAAACGAAAATCGGGCAAATTATCCGGCAATACAAATAATTTTCTAGGCTGGTTTAAAAAATCTTGGCGGGTAAGCTGCTTATCGGTGATCTCGAGGCGTGTAAACTTCATAAAGCATTCCAACTAACTGCTTGAGGACTGCTGTTATTTTACAACAAAGCTCTACTTTAGCAATGTAAATTAAGCAGTTTTGGTAGTCTGAGGTGCGTTTGTAGCTAACCGTATTACGCCATAGGCCAATAAAGCCGAGAAGAGTGTACCTAACATGACCCCTATTCTGCCATCCGTATTATATTCAATAGGTGCATGTTCAAATGCTAACGAACAAATAAACAAGCTCATGGTAAAGCCAATCCCACACAAAATGGAAACACCATACAGCTGTAGCCAATTAGCACCCGTCGGCATCTTCGCTAATTTTAATTTAATAGTGATAAAGGAAAATATAAATACGCCGAATTGCTTACCAAAAAATAATCCTAAAGCAACCCCCATTGATACCGGATTCAGTAATTGCGAAAAAGGAATATCACCTAAATGAATACCAGCGTTGGCAAAAGCAAATACCGGCAAAATAAAATATGTAACCCATGCATGTAGTTTTTTTTCTAATAATTTCAAAGGTGAATGATGGCTTTTTCTTTTGGCTTGCAAGGGGATCACCATCGCTAATAAAACCCCGGCGATCGTCGCGTGAACACCTGATTTCAATACAAAAAACCATAACAAAAGCCCTAGGCTTAAATAGATTGCTAATCTGGTCACTTTATACTTATTGATTATGACTAATAGGGCATACGTAACTAGCGCAGCTAGAATCGCCCATGCAGAAAGCGTTTTGGTATAAAAAAGTGCTATGACTAAAATGGCAGCAAGATCATCAAAAATTGCTAGCGCTAAGACAAATAATTTTAACGAACTAGGCACCCGCTTTCCTAATAAAGTCAAAACGCCTAAAGCAAATGCTATGTCGGTTGCCATAGGGATGGCCCATCCTGATAAACTCACCGGGTCTTGATAATTCAATACAACATAAATTGCCGCAGGAAAAATAATGCCGCCCAGCGCTGCTAATCCTGGTAACGCCACTTGTGAAACACTCGATAATTGGCCTTCTAATATTTCTCGTTTGAGCTCAAGGCCTATCAACAGAAAAAATATGGCCATGAGTCCATCATCAACCCATAAAATTAATGGTTTTGATAACTGATATTTTTCAATACCGATGTTAAACCTGTAGCTCAACAAATTTTGGTAGTTATCATACAAAGGTGAATTGGCAATCACTAAGGCTAAAATGCTCGCTAAGATCAACAAAAAACCCGCAAAGGATTCCATGCGAATGAAATACTGCACTTTTGCAAAAGCCAGTGAAAATCCGGAATTGTGCTGATGATTCATTAAGAGCCCATGTAGCTAACTTTCGTGAAGGGAATAGTTTATCAAAGTCTAGAAAGGCTTGCCAAAAAAGCTTTCTACATTTTTAGCTGCAACCGGCGCACTATACAGGTAACCTTGCATAGTGTCACAACCCAGCCGGGTTAATATTTCAACTTGCGTATCGGTTTCAACCCCTTCGGCAATGGTTTTAATCATCATCCCCTCTGCAAAGGCCAGTATGCCACTTATCAGTGCTTGTGAATTTTTATCTTTGCCAATATTTCGCACCAACATTTGATCAATTTTCACTATATCAACTGGCAATTGATGAAGATAACTTAAGGAGGAATAGCCTGTACCAAAGTCGTCGATAACGATCTTTAAACCCATCTCACGCAAGCCCAACAAAACTTCTAAGGTATACTTTAACTCTTCTACCAGTGCATTTTCTGGAATTTCAAATGCCAATTTGCAAGATTGGGGATCAAATGACAATTGTGTGAAAATATTCTTAACACTTTCAATAAATGCAGGATGTGTCAATTGCTTTACCGATATATTGATGGTCATCATTAAGTCATCATGTCCCATACTCCGCCATTGCATTAGCTGCTGGCATGCGGTATTTAAAACCCATTCTCCCAATGGGATGATAAAACCCGATTCTTCTGATTCTGCGATAAACTGCACAGGTGAAACATCTCCTAAACTAGCATTGCGCCATCTTGCTAAGGCTTCTACGCCAATCATTTGCCGATTTTTCACATTAACTATTGGCTGGTAATATAAGTTAAATTCATTGCGCGCAAGTGCGCTAAGCAATGATTGTTTAATTTGTTGGCTATATTTGAGACCAGAAGACATCTGTTTGGAAAAAAAAGCACATTCCGCCTGTATTTCTTGATTTATGTCTTGCAGCGTCACTGTTGCATTGTGGATTAAAGTGGCAGCCAATTCGCCATCTTGCGGGTAAATAGCAACGCCCGCGCGTAAGTGAACTTGCACTTCATTTTGCTTAGATAAATGAACGCCAAAAGATTTGACAAGTTTTTGCGCAACCAAGGCGACATCGAGCGCTTGCGCCACATCGGCTAGCATGATACCGATTTGATTATGCGCCATACGAGCAACCGTGTCTCCATCACGCACTAAACGCAGTAAGTGATTACCGGTTTCTTGTAGGAGTTTATCGCCTATTGCTTGGCCAAGTGATTCAACGGTTTTTTTGAAATCAACTATCTCAACAATAATCACACCCACAAAGCGTTTATCATGCAACGCTCGTGACATCGCTTGATTAAGTCTGTCTTCATATAATTGGCGATTAGGCAGGTGTGTTACCAAATCATAATTGGCAGCAAAATAAAGTTGTGTTTTATGCTCAATATCACTCAGCCCATAGCTTATGTCTGCTGCTAATGCTCTAAGTAACGTCGTTTCTTCGGTACTAAAATAATGGGTTTGAGTTGCATAAAGCGCCACAACTCCATTCAACCCTGCTGCCGTTTTAAAAGGGAAGCCTGCTATCGCATTAAAATGAAATTGTAAAGCGCGTGTTTGCCATGAAAAGCCACTTTTTGAAAATCCAGCCACATCATTGATAATCACTGCATATTTTTTTCTTAACGCTGATAATGCTGGCTCACCTCTCTCTGCTGCACTAGAGGATTGAAGGCCTGCAAACAAGAGTCGCAAATATTCATCGGATTTACCGGAGGTCACCATCATTGAAGGTTGTGCATCTGGTGATTCGCTGATGCCTATCCATACATAGGAAAATTGACCAACTTCTTTTAAGATATTGCAAATATCTTTGAGAAGCTGCTCTTTATCTCGAATGCGCAGAATGGCGTGATTGGTTTGACTAATCAGCTGATGGAGCTGATTTAATCGCTGTGCCTTTTTTATGAATACTTCTAGTTCGCGTTGTTGCATCAATATTAAATGGGTTCTGGTGCTTATTAAATAATATAAAAGACCCGCGCCCACGAATA
>Ga0105045_10003724_pt1 | contig 13152 bp, 10 predicted proteins | sample MAT02_FD_78089 | JGI IMG/M metagenome (GOLD analysis project Ga0105045, IMG submission 78089) | Freshwater microbial communities from Lake Fryxell liftoff mats and glacier meltwater in Antarctica - MAT-02 (megahit assembly) | ecosystem: Environmental > Aquatic > Freshwater > Ice > Liftoff...
GTCCAGCAGTTACGAACGTTCCATGTTTTGAATGGTAAGCACGTCCGAAGCTATGCTGCGCACTTTATACGTAAGGGCTGAGAGTCGCTAGTTCCCTTTGCTAAGCTCCCCACTCCCAAGTCACGGCTCGGAGTGTAGCACGGCTCTCCGAGCCGTGATTTCATAACCCGAAGCGTGAGCGAGTGGCTGTAGCCGAGCCCCCCGTTCACGCTTCGGGTGTGATGTTTCCACCTTTCTGCACCTAAACGATTGAACTCAATCGTTTTACTCTTTGCCAATCGTTACGCCTGGCCAGTCGTCGGTGCGGAATGGAGTTAACGGCAATCCGTTATCGGCGAACATATTGCAGATCGGGTTTTGTGCCCAGGCATAACGAACCGATACCGGATCAGCCACGCTGGTCGATGAAACTTGGACGCGACCATCTTCTAAGATCTTGGCCTCGGCGTTGTAAAATTTCTTGTCGGCACCCGCGATGGTAAAGCCGATCGGCTCCTTCACATCAAATGGACGCCAAGTCTTTCCCCGATTTGCAATCGTCAAGACAATGCCGCTCCCCACTTTTTCCATAGACTGGTAGCGAGGGCTCTGGTAGTCGATCGGGATGTTGTACTGCCTAGCCAAGGCCCAACGAGACAGTCGCATGCCGACGTCCACTTTGTTCTTCGGGTGAATGTCCTTGCCTTCGCCGATGTCGATGATGACGGCCTGACCACTGTTGGCGAGCTTATCCATCGACATGGTTTGGGCTTCGCGAAGCTCGGCCCAATCGCTTTCGCCCGGCTCCGTTTTTTCCGCTTGGAAGTCGGCGAGCTGAACCCAATAGAATGGGAAATCACCTTGTCCCCATTCGTTGCGCCAATTGGTAATCATTTCAGGGAACAGATCGCGATATTGGTAAGCTCGGCCCGCATTGGATTCACCTTGATACCAGATCGCGCCCTTAATTCCGTACCCGATGTGCGACTTGAGAACGCCGTTGTAAATATTGCCTGGCCGTGCATTGCCTCGCATTTGTCCTTGTAGGCCGCTCAGTTCTTTATTCTCTGCTTCGTTTCGATCAGGCTTGGCGGTGAGCGCTACAAATTTATCTTCCATTGCGACCCAGCGAGCTAGTAGCCCCTCGTACCTGGGCTTGGACTTAAGCAATTCGCGATTGACCCACGCTTCGCATGCCGAACCGCCCCACGCATTGTTGATCATGCCGATCGGCACATTCGTCGACTGATGAATTTGTCTCGCAAAGAAATAACCAACCGCGGAGAAACTGCTAACGGTATTCGGGGAGCAAACCATCCACTTTCTTTCGTCATGGCTCCAAACCGGCTCTTGCGTCCCAACTTGTGGGAAGTTGATCATGCGAATATTGGGGAAGTTCGCTGAGAGCTTTTCCAAGTCGGCGTTGTTAGAAGAGGAAATATTCCATTGCATGTTCGACTGGCCCGAGCATATCCAAACTTCGCCGACCAGCACGTCCGTTAACTCGACGACGCTCGAACCAGCAACTTTCAAGGTGTGAGGACCGCCCACTGGCAACGAAGGCAGCTTGGCAGACCAGTTGCCTTTGTCGTCGGCTGTCGTCTCCATGGACTTGTCCGCAATCGAGATCGCAACTTTTTCGCCGGCGGTCGCTGTTCCCCAAATCTTGTTCTCTTGTCCTTGTTGAAGAACCATGTGGTCTGAGAAAACATTCGGAAGCTTTACGTCGGCATAGCATCTGGACGCGACGCTTGTGCATAACGCCACGGCGCCAAGCACAGTCGCTCGAAGCGACCATTGAATCAAAGACACGTTCATAATAGGTAGGACCTTTAAGGAGAGAGAATTAATGCGAGAGAAACGGTGTGAGTCTTAATTACGTGAGACGAATTAAGTGGGCTATTTGAAACCAAAACGTATGGTGAACAAGTGCTGTGATTATGAAGCACGCATTCAGTCCGAGCGATTGACTTGCAATCGTCCAGTTCGAACGCGTGGGCGAAATCATTCGGCGGGCGAAGCGAAGTACTCCGTAAACGAACAAACTAAGCACTACAATAGTCACTAAGCTTTGCCAGCCAAGTACCGTGCCAACCAAAAAACATTGCAAAACCCAATGTCGCCCGATGACCGAGCCAAATCGTCGCGCAAAGATATAGGAGGAAACCCACCCGAGTAGGCCGCCTGCCAACCCGCCAACCAGCACCGACATCGCAGGGTTTACATAGACGCCAAAACCGGAAAAGCCTGTCTCGGAAAACGGCAAATACCACGCCACCGCATCGAGCGACGGGTAGACGACCTTGGCCGAAGCCAAACCGAATGCGATGAGAATCATCGGGAAAATAGGAAACGGCTTTCTGCCTGTATTGGCCGTCGCCAGCATGATCAGGAGACCAAACATCCCCGCGTGAACTAAGTAAATGCAAATCAAAGGCCGCTGCGGATCAAGCACAATATTGACCAAACCTTCTCGGATAAGCGTGTTCCAATGCGGCAAATTGGCACCGCCGCGCAAGAGTTGCCAAATTGCAAGCCACATGAAAGCAGCCCCGACCGCAATTTCGATTAAAAAGTAACGTGGAGCAATCGACAGTCGGCATGTGCGGCATTTGCCCTGCAAGTACAGCCATCCCAAAATGGGCGTGTTATCAATGAAGCTTAAATGGGTATCGCAAAACGGACATTTGGAACCACCGAACACTATGGTACGCCCCTCTGGAACTCGCCAAGCAACCACATTGAGAAAGCTCCCAATGCTGGCGCCAAAGTAAAAGAACCATCCAATAAATAGAAACTCACACGATCTCAACATCGTTCGACTCGCCCACTTCATCTGTAGTTCCGGCGGTAAGAATCGCTTCGTGGGGTTGTTCAATCGAAAAAGAAGGATTTCGAACTCGGGCAGAACAAGCACGTAAAAAAGAAAGACGACCAAGAGACTGACCACCAGAGCCATCAACATCCAGTTGGTCCGGAGTCTTCTCTTAACACGCGGTTTCTTCGCAACGACCTCCAGTCCAGTTTGGCTGCTGCCGGTAGCATCGCCGACCACGTCAGTATCAGCTTGGATGCTCAAGTTACTCGCGTTGGATTGGACGATACCCCCATCTGCAACACGGTTTGGCTGGATTTGTTCTGGACTCAGGGCTCCATTCGACAATTCCGGTGAATGCTCGCTCAAAAGGCCGCTCGTTGCTTCTGAAATTTATTAAGTAATTCTCGGAGCGGGTCGGGACTCGGAGACGCGTTGTTTTTTTGCAAGTCGCGTGGATGGAGTCGACGCACCGCTCCCGGATTTTGCGCATCCTCCGCAATTCGATACGCATCTATCTCGGCAACTTCGGGCAGTTCATTGCCTGGAGGCACAAGAAAAAAACCGATGCTGCGAGGCTGATAATTGACATCTTCGATCGGATTGGGACTCTTGCCGGTGCGATCGATGGCAATCGATTGCAAGAACTCCTCGTGGACGCTGATGTCATACAAAACGGTTGGAGGGACAGGCGTATTGAATTGCTGTTGATTCCAATTCCCAAACGCATCCATCGTTTCCACCGTCTCAACGATCGTACCGCCCGGATCGCGATCGAGATGAACCAATTCACTTCCGCGCGATGGGATGCGAAGCTTTTGGACCGATTGTGCATGCCTGCGATCAGCTACCAGGACAATGAGCGTCTCGCTATGAGAGTTTACGATTCTAGCGGAGACAGGACGCAACGCAGGGTTGGCGATCACTTGATGCTGGACGGTGCGAAACTGTGGTTGTGGCAACGCAAAAGTCGGAGCCTGAGGCCACCATACTTGCCAGGGGTCATAGGTAATATTCTGCAAGGTTAAGCCTTGGTTGGGTATGCAAGTCAAACCCATGCCGGGGTAGAGAACACTTTCAAAACAATAACCACCGTTTCCTTGTATGGTTTGAATTCGCCACAATTGGTCGGCTCCATTGTGAATGGGGGAGAATGAAATCGGAAAGCGTGCATTGATATGTCGGCCACCGCCACCTCCGAAAGAACTTCCAGCAGGGAAACCTCCTCCGCCGAAAGAACCGCCGGCAGGAAATGCCCCGCCGCCAAAGGCACCAGTTCGATGATCGAGTCGGCTGCTGCGAGCCATTCCCTCGGGCGCATTGCCAAGTCCAATTGCAAGCCAGTCGTTTTGACGTCGCTGCTGCAATCGAACAATGTTGTCCGAGACCGGAGCAACGTACCAAGCCGAGTCAGCACCGGAGACTCGGTTGGAAAAGCCGAATTGATTTCCATCTTCAAGACCTAAAAATTGCCGCTCATTTGGATTTCCAACCGAGAGGTGCATGGCCGTCATGCTTGGTAGATTCAGCAAGTTACCTGCTTGGCCGTTAGGTACAGCACTGTTTCTCACTCGGCCAATAAATGGCGGATCAAAACCAGGCGGCAAAACCTCTGTGCTTGGATGCAACACAGTCGTTTGCTGCGAATTGGCCACTGTCATCTTGCTCCATGTGAACTCGATTTGGCCATTGCTGTTGAGGGTTCCGATTTGCATTCGGCCTGAACTGGTCGCGGGCCAGCGTATGACTCGCTGCAATTGTCGCGAGCTGTAACCCAGCAATTGCTGGTCGGCGGTGTCATAGCGAGGCAAGCGTGTGTAACGAGAAATAGCACCTGTAGAGTCTCGCACACTTAGCTCATTCGAAGTCACAGTCGCGATCGACGATTCCGTTATCCCAGGGGCCGATAGCTCGAAAGTGCCGGATTGAACTAGCTCTTGCGCACCGCAATGGGGGCTCGATGTGAACGCGAGTAAGACGAACATCAGCGTAGGAATACACCAAAGGCAAAGTCGTTGAAAACGATGCAGCGAAAGGATAAAACCAATCAACATGATCCGTACTCCTGTGAGGATAGGGTTACCCCAGTTTCATAATCATGGATTCGAGAGCAAGCCTAGCGCGTTGATCGTTGCTGTGGCTTCCCTTTAGTTGAAGCTCCAGATCGACAAGCCAAGTTAGCATTTCCCGAGCCCGTGGCCGACCGATTCGCTTGAGCCGTGTCTCTGCTTTGGCTATATCGAATCGATTGAAACCAGCTCGCTCCAAAGCGACCGCCAGCGTTATTCTACTATCAACCCGTTCGGATTGCTCAATTAGTTTAGCGGCCAGTCCGTACCGTCGCAGTGACCAAGAGAGCTGGGCCATGAGACCGACAGCATTTTGGCCGGCGGTTAGCAGCTTATCGAGCTGTTGGATCGCCACGGCAACTTGCCCGTCTGCGATCGCGTCCGATAATTCCCAAGCGGTTTGCGTTCGCCAACCTCCAACCAATTCGGAAACGCGTTTGTCCGGAATTTTTCCATTACTATCGGCGAACAAGGCGAGTTTGGCGATTTCGCAATCGATCAGTCCACAAACGCCTCCGATACGATCGACGATCAGGACGCTTTGCTTTTCGGTCAGCGTTACCGAATGCTTGGCGCTGGCCCAGCTGATCACCCATTTCGCAATCGCCTTTTCGTCAGGCGGGTTTCCCCAAGATGATTTTTGCGGAGGCGTGCATTTGACGAGCTTCCCCTTTTTGGCGATAAGTTTGTAGAGCGATGTGTTGGCCGCCAGCGTTTGAATCTCAAGAATGAGGCAGGTATCTACCACCGATTGCTCGGTCCAGCGCTCAAGTTGATCACGGCTCTTGGTCACAAGTTTGTCGGCACCGCGGACAATTGCGACTTTGGTTCCACCGTCATCAAAAAGCGAACGGGTAGCAAGCTCATCGTGAATGTCACGCCAAGCATCCGTTTCGCCATCAAAAGCTCGAATCGTTTCCGGATCGATCCCGGAAGCGTCGGTGAAATGGTGAATCACCTTTCGGCGCAGGAAGTCATCGGTCCCGAAGCAAGCGACGACGGTCGGAAGTGGCAGCTCGATTTTTGATTCAAGGAATTCGAATGCTGCCACGACTGGAGTTGGTTTTTCCGCTGCCGCCTTAACTGCCATATTTGGGTGGTTGAATTTGGGGTTTTGGGAGGATTGATGTCGGCGATTGCCCTAATGATTGCTTTATTGCTGAACTTTGTTTTACCAACGCAATGGTCGATGGTCTATCACTTTTGCCCTCAATTTAGAACGAACAGCAGGGAATTCCATTTGGCAGGAAAAAATCTGTCGACTTAGTTTCCCCATTCGGCTTCGCTTCGATACAATTTCACTTCCAAATATCGCGACCGAATCAATTTTTAAAAAGCTTCACACCATGTCCAATACAAAAATCCGTGGAACCGTTCACGTCATCGAAGATACCAAGTCCTTCGGGCAAAAAGGATTTCGCAAAAGGCTGGTTGTGTTAGAGCAACAGAACGGCCGTTTCTCGAACTTCATTCCTTTGGAATTCACCAACGACGCTTGCGAGGCTGCCGATGAACTGCATCTCGGCGACGAAGTCGACGTGACTTATCGTCTAACAGGTCGCAAGTGGCAAAAGGATCCGACCAGCGAGGTCAAGTATTTCCTAAGTGCCGAAGCGATGGGCTTCAACAAGGTCGGAGCAGGCAAAGGCTCACCAAACGACGATGACCTAAACGATGTTTTCTCACAAGCCGCAGCAGACGACGAAGGCGACGCACCGTTCTAAGCAGTTGGGTTCTAGGCCAACGGCCATACCCTCTTCTTTGTGCTTGCTCCCCCTCGCCCCTTTAGGGGAGAGGGGTCGGGGGTGAGGGGTTTTGCACTATGTTTTGAGTGGATCCTGCATAAGGTACCCCGCCTCGTTTCCGAAGAATAAACAACTCATTGAACCGGAGACATGCAAGTCCAGAGCTTCTTCGGTTCCGCTCGCTAACGCACAGTCGACCCTACTTTATGAAAAAGAGGCAATTAAGTGTATAGCAAATGGGATCGTATTGGTGGGTATGAACTGATACGTCTGATTCGGCTTGGAAGTTCGTGCCAAGTATGGGAGGCCCGTCGGGGTGCAGACGAGGAAAGTTACGCATTAAAAATCATGAAGCCTGAGTTGCGGGGCAAGACAGAGGAGATCGTACACCTCAAACGCGAATTCGAGATAGCCAGTAGACTTAATCACCAAAACATCATCAAGGTTATTGAATGCAACACCGACTTGCAAACGCCTTTCTTCGTGATGGAGCTCTTTAGCGAGATAAACTTGAAGCAGACCGTTCGCCGTAGGCCCGAAACTATCGCTTCTAAATTGCCCAGCATCATCGAACAAACGTGCCAAAGTCTGCACTACCTTCACACGCAAGGGTATGTCCATTGCGATATCAAACCTGAGAATCTGCTTTCGAGTCGTGAGTTCAACATCAAGTTGATCGACTTCTCTACCGCCAAGAAAGTGATGTCGGGCCTCGGCAAGTTGTTCGGTGGGAAAAGCAAAATCGAGGGAACTCGATGGTATATGTCCCCCGAACAAATTCGCGGACTACAATTGGACGCACGTAGCGATATCTACTCGGCGGGATGCATGATGTTTGAACTCACAACAGGGCGAGTTCCTTTCACTGGAACGACGCCAAATGAGGTCCTGCATAAGCACCTAAACGCGAGTCGACCGGATGCAGTTGAGCTGAAGCATAATTTGACTGGCGAGTTTAGCGACTTGTTAAAAATACTGATGGACGTGAATCCAAAATCTCGCCCAAGAAATATGATGGAAGTACGTGAGCTCTTTCGATCGACACCCATTTTCAATATGGATCCGTTCAGTATTGGCGAGTTGTAATTGGATGAACCAACAAGTTTACATCGGGCGACACGATTGAAAACCGGCAGAGATTCGATTTGCTAAGTGCACTCTGCTGCAGCGACCAAAAGGAGAGGAATTCCGTATCTATGTCCTCCCATTCCAGCAGCGTCGCCGGGGAAATGCGAAAGCCTGCGACACTGATTGTCTTTAGCTTGCCAAAACCACTTACTGCTTTACCTAATCGCAACGGGATTGGAAGGGATTGGAATGACTCAGTACGGGACACAAGATGATAAACTCCATGCAGGTTGCGTATCGACTCAACTTGAAAGTCATTCGAGCAAACGATGTCTAAATAGAGGAGATTCGGGAAATTAGAAACGGAATCGACAAATAGCTCACGTCCCGAATTCGTAACCCGTCCACCAATGGTGATCTGGCGAATGTTTGGCAGTTTCTCCGCATAAGCGAGTAACGCATTAAGTTGTTGATCGGTACTGATCGTCACTTCGCTAATTTCGAGGTCTCGATGAAGGCTACCCAACGAAGGTTGTAGCCAAGCGATCGTCTTCAAAGCAGTCTCCGAAAAGATCCCTTTGGCAGGCGCTTTGATCGGAAACATATAGTTCAGCTTCGTACGCTCACCGTACGGTATTGACGGCACATCCAGCTTTGACAAAGCGAAACTCGCTTCGCGTTCCATCCAATAACGTTGATAGGGAACTGCAAATGCAGCAAGGAAGATGGCTACGAGCGCGACAGCAATGAGCATTCGCCGAAGAGACAAGCGCCAACTCCAAAGCAGCATCAGCGCAGCGATCAACAAAGGTACGGACGATATAAGCAGCAGACTACCCACTCCACCTAAGCGAAGGCTTTCATTCCAGCCATTCCATCGCATCGAATACTAAACAACCATCTCAGCCACAAGCGTTGAGAGCAGAAAAAAAATCCGGCCCGCTGGCCCAAACAACTTCCAGTGTTTCTGTTTCTCCACAACGGCTTGCATGGTCTAACGCACTTTTTTGATGCGTCTCGGGGTAAAAATCTTTCTGAATCTGCGGTACTTTCGATCGCCTTTCGATAGCAGATATTGAGACCATACAGAAATCGAAATCGCCTGGAATTTGAAACAAACCAAATGTGTTCTCCCCTTCAGCATGGGTGGCACGCACTGAGGTACGAAGGGCGTGTAAGTCGCAGGGGCCGTGATCTTATTAACCCGAAGCGTGAGCGAGGGATGCGAGGGATGCAGCTGGCACCTCGCTCACGCTTCGAGTTGTGATGTTGCCACTATCAATTGGTAATCTCAAAAAATCACAGCCTCTCCGTGTGCCGCGTGTCACAAACGTGTTCCGCGTGTCACAGCCTCAAAAACCAAAGGTTTTTGAATTGCGGACGGCACATGGAATGTGCCTGCTATAATAAAATCACGGCTCGGAAAGCCGTGCTACACTGGTTCAATTAGGCAACGCTATCTCGAAAAAAGTCGACTCGGTTGACATGCCCAGAAATCGTTTGATCGCTCTTAAACCTGCTCTCGCAATTTTAACCTTGCTTTTATTCCTAGTATGGTTGATTGCCCCTGAAATGAGCGACCTCGACTTGCCTCGTTTTAATTTAAGAGGCTGCCCATTCAGCAAAACCGATTCCACAATTGTTTTGCGCAAGGCCCATCACTATTCAGCCCGATCAATGGTGGCTGCTACAAATATCCAAAATGGATCGACCCGCTATACCCGAATCCTCCGTTGCATCCCCAATGAAATCGGAGAGTATGTCACCGCAACCGGAACGCAAATCCGTTTGCATTCCTTCGATGGAAAAGTCATCGCAAATCGCTCGGTACCAAGCCATTTTGAACCGCGAGAGCTATATGGTCATATGCTTGTCTGCAATTCAGCCAAAGGGCTCTCATTTGTCGACTTCGATTCGGTGGATGGCGAACCCTACACCGAATCGAAATCAATATCAGTAGCCCCCAGCTGGAGTCGCTCGGTCCTCTCGCTTGGATCAGGTCGATTCCTTCAGACTTCCTATCAAAATGATATCGGAATCAATTTCGTAATGGATGTGACGGAACGCAAAACCATCGAATTCGCGGAGCGCTCTTTCATTCAGATAACTCAAGACGGAATATTAGTTCTTCAAAATGGAGTACTCACGTTGCATTCGCTCTCAAATGGCGAGGAACTTCGAAAACTTTTGCTTCCAAACAGCGCAACTTTGATGCGTACGGTTGATTACCTTTACTTTGACAGGAGTTTAAGTACCAGCAACGTTTCAGGGGTAAATCATTTCGGAGGAGAACCAGTCGATTACATTCGCGTTGCCGAAGACACGGGACAGAAGATTCTGCGACGTTTGTTCAACGTGAACACCAACACTTATTTGCAAACGGAGGCAGATATCAAACGGCTCCACGATGTAGATCAAGCATCAGGTCGAGTCTTGTTGGAGTCCATGGACGATCGAATGGAAGTTGTCGATCCACGGTCGTCCATTGTCGTGACGCTTCCTTGGAATCGAAAGATAGCCTATGCATCCTTCGTCGGTGAGGATCGTATCGCAATTGTTTCGAATGACTTGCTCTGGCAATACAAAATCGCGATATACGATAACGAGGGTCATTTGATACGTACGATCAGGCCGTTGTTGTTTTGGCGTCTTAGTTCTCTCCTACTCGTCGCAATGGCTACCCTATTTCTTTCATCAGCGCTGCGCACCACGAGCCGATGGCATGGTTTCGCTTGGGTTGACGTGTTGGGATTGGTGGCTCTGTTTTTCATTGCGACCAGTTGCCGAAATTTTTACTTGCAAGGAACCATGTTGGATTTGCCTCGACTGCTGGGGGCACAATGCAGCATCGCAATACTGTTTGCTTTTTTAGTCGTCTTTGGCAAAAACCGTTTTTCTATTAAGTTTTTGGTCGTGCAAGTCATCTCGATGGTCATCGTTGTTTTCTTGGTAGACACCCAACTTGGAATCTTTCGAAGTGCTTCATCCCAATTCGCCCTGCCTTTCGTTTTGTTTTGGCTTTCGCTTATGCTCTTTATCCTGATGCGCGTAATCGGATTCACGAGCCGGTTTCGCATAGGAGAAGTAATCCATGTCGCGGCGGGCCGTTTCCAAATTTCTGATTTGCTCTTGATCATGACCGGTACTGCCTTGGTCTTCTTCAGTATAAGGCATGGCTCCTTTTCTTGGCGTCAGCCACTCACTGAAATCCTATCCGATCGAACAGCATTGGGAGCATTGCTCGCGGGTGTTATGGCTCTCTTTACCGGACTAACGCGTTGGCCTGCATGGGTCCGCATCGCGCTGGGAATTCTCGGCCTGGGTGGCTCGGTTTGCTGCAGGCCTCTTCTCGGACACGTCGCTTGGGATGTCCAGGAGCTCCCGAATACGATCCTGCTGTATGGCACCATCTCGATCCTCACGCACTTGGTCTTCTATGCCTATCGCTGCCGAGGCTGCGATCTGGGTTTCCGATTTGGCTACTTAACTCAGCAGACAATGTAAAGATTGGAATTCGATCGGAGCAGAGGCCGCCATGGCTTCCGGTTTTTGCCGATCAAGCCGAAGCTTTTAGCAAGTTCCGCTACCCGAAAACCGGCTCATTTGACGCTTCGAATGCTAGCAAACACCTGAGTTTTTGTTGTTTTTCGGCTTGACGGGTACCCCTGGTTTGGGACACGTTGTACATAGTTTGAACTCGAAACTTGTTCCTCCAGTGACTTGCTTCGCAGTTCGAATCCTGGATCAGGATGATCCTTGAATACGAAACCAAAAAGATTGGCAAGGAGGCCATAATTATGTCGCGAGATTCTATTGCTCCCGTTTCACTTCGCAAGCTTTTCCCGTCCGCACAAATCGTCGGTGCCGACGACATTCGTTGTGAAGCCTGCCTCTCCAGCATTGATGAGGCGGTCCAAGATTGCGTCTTCGCGATTGGCTTGGACAGCGAGTCCGATGCAGCCCGCGACACGATCGATGCGATCAATTGCGGAGCCAAGGCGATTCTGACCGAGCAGTTTCTGCCCTCAAGCGTTCCTCAATGCATCGTACCGGATGTTCGCGAAGCTTATGCGCGGCTGTGCCAGGAACTTGCTGGCAAGCCAAGCGAAAAAATGTTGACTATCGGAGTCGTTGGTACGCATGGGAAGACCACAGCGGCGTTACTGGTCTCCTCGATGCTCAAGAAAATCGGAAATCAAGTTGCATACTACACTTCACTCGGTGCGAGCAATGGTAAAGACGCTGGCCTGGTTGCTCACTCGGATGCAAACGCCAATCATCTTGCTCAATGGCTCAAAGCCAGCGATGACAATAGGACTCCTGCGGCAGTCATCGAATTGTCGGACGACATGTTGCGATCGCATGCTGCCAGCGGCGTGGAGTTTGATGTCGTATTGTTCACGGGACTTCGAAAATCGCAGTGCATCGATTCCTTACAGGCTCGTGGCGTTGAGAACGCGATGCACCGAATTGTCGGCCAGTTGAAGCCGCATGGTATCGTGGTTTACAACGCGGACGATGCCCGACTCAACCGTTGGATCGAGCGACATCAACCGCATTCCATCGGCTACGGTCTCGATGCTGTCGCAGATGTTCGCGGGAAACGCATGAGCAGCTTGCCCGGTGAGCAGTCACTCATGTTATCGGCCGGCAATTGCGTCACGCCACTAACAAGTCCTTTGCTCGGAGACCACAACGCTCGGCACATGCTCGGTGCAGCGGCGGTAGGTTATGCATTTGGTCTTGAGCTGTTTGAAATCGTGCAAGGGATTGAGCGATTGCGCAAGATCCCAGGTCGCATGCAACGCGTCCCCAATTCCGTCGACTGCCCGGTCATCATCGACAGCGCTGATCAAGCGGATCGGTTGGCTGTTGCGATGCACGCGTTGTCCAAGCATGGCAACCCGATCATTTGCGTCGCGGAAGTTCCCGAGGCTGCGACACCTGAGCAGATGGCGGCGTATGGACGCGTGCTGGAGCGTTCTGCCTCGCGAGTGATCCTAACGCAGAGTCGCCAATCCAATCGCAGTGGCCAGAAGGCGATGTGGCAAGTGCTCGATGGCTGCGAATACCCAGCTGCGATTCACATCGTCCCCAACCGGGCAACTGCTATCGAGCTCGCGATCCGAAGCGTCGAACCGGGCGAGCAAGTTCTGTTGGCAGGCTGGGGGGCAAATTGCTGGACCAACGATCAGACTAAGGAACTAAAAAACGATATGGAGTTCGCAACAACAACGATTGCAAATCTGCCGCCAAGAACACGTTCGGCGATTTCTCAAACGACACGCTTACGCCTATTCGGCGGAGCAGCAAACTAAACTCGGAAATCGTGGCGGTCCATACTATGGCCCGAACAAATCGACGCTGCTTCCTGCTGGGTGAGGATCAATTCACCGGAAAGAACTTCGACCACCGCAAGCGATGGATCGAAGACAAACTAAAGCAACTCGCCGCCAATTTCGGTATCGATGTGCTA
>Ga0105045_10003727_pt1 | contig 13151 bp, 15 predicted proteins | sample MAT02_FD_78089 | JGI IMG/M metagenome (GOLD analysis project Ga0105045, IMG submission 78089) | Freshwater microbial communities from Lake Fryxell liftoff mats and glacier meltwater in Antarctica - MAT-02 (megahit assembly) | ecosystem: Environmental > Aquatic > Freshwater > Ice > Liftoff...
CCTTTTATCAAGTATCATTGCGGAATTAGGAGCAGACATAGATGCTGTAATCGGAAAAATTATAAATAGCGATTCTTTTATGCGTGATTTTAATAATGTATTTTGCTTTCAGATGTTTAAACCACTATCAGAAAAAAAGCTATAATTTGCACCGAAACTTGAGTTAATTATTCCCATTAAAGTATTCCATCGAACGCTCTGCGGATTGATTAATACCCTCGGCTTTTACAATTCTTAATATAGATAACCAAAAAATTCTACAGTCTAGGATAAAACTAATATTATTTACATAATCTATATCTAACTCAAACTTGCGTGTCCAAGTTATACTATTTCGGCCATTGACCTGCGCCCAACCTGTAATTCCAGGTCTAACCTCATGCCTCCGCAATTGATCTTTCGTATATAATGGAATGTATATTGACAATAATGGTCTTGGCCCTATGAGGCTCATATCACCTTTCAAAACATTAATCAATTGAGGTAATTCATCCAATGAAAGTATTCGAACATATTTACCAAATAGAGTCAAACGTTGATTATCAGGCAAAAGTTTATCATTTTGATCCCTTTTGTCAGTCATAGTTTTAAACTTGATGATATTAAAAATAGCTTGATTTTTCCCGGGTCTTGGCTGATAGAAAAAAGGGCGCCCCCGATTTTGAAAAAACAATATTAACCAAGTGACCAAGAAAAAAGGTATGGTAAGTATTAGCACTACTACAGCCAAAAGGATATCCATTGGCCTTTTAAAATAACGGACATAAATCATGAAAATGGATAATCAGTAATTATCGAAATTTAAGAATTCTTAACTTTGAGTATTAAAAACTTAAACATACATAATGCATATTTTTAAAATATATATTACAAGTAAAAATTATTTAGTTAAGCCAGAATGACAATTGTATACTTCTAAATAGTTATAAACTATCTGCAATATTTTAAAATGAATTTGACAGTCTGTCCTTTAAGCCATCTTTACTTTGATTGCAATCAGCAAATCGCCAATAGTTTGCAGCGCTCTAAATTCATTACCTTCCAAAACAACATCATATTCCTCATCAATCATCGCAATAACAGACAGGCCAGCTAAGGAATCCCACTCTTCTAAATCACGAAATTTAGTATCGAGGGTAATTTCTTTCCCTTCCAACTCAACTGCTTCTATAAACTTTTCAATAAATAAATTTTCCATAAAAAATAATAATTTAAATTATAAACAAAACTCCTTTTTTACTAAACATCATACATATTAATAGCACTGATTTTCAATGTAAAAATTATTTTAACAAACAAATAACCATAACAATTAAAATTAAATACTTTTATAATATACTAAAAATTACAACAACATGAAAATTTATTACATAAGGAAAGTATTTTATAATACTTAGATCTCACCAATCTTTCCTACTTTGCAATCATTAATATTTAAAACTGCACTTGCCCAACTCATTCCCACACCAAAGCCTGAGAGTAAAATATTTTCTGAATTTATAATAGAATTCTCAAAATGATGAGCCAATGTAAGCGGTATAGATACGGATGAAGTATTTCCATACTTATGAATGCAAGAAGGTAATTTTATAGTGGGTAATTTTAACTTTTTTTGAAGATATCCATTCATGAATGCATTGGCCTGATGGAAGACAAAGTAATCAATATCCTGAATTTCCATTTTGGCAAATAACAATATATTTTTTATATCCTTAGGAATTTCATTCAATAAAAAATTGAATACATCCGTACCATTCATGTATCCATGTTCATCCGAACGAATATTTCCATACTCATCCACTACCTTTTCTTGCAAGGTAGCAATTGAAGAAGGATTTCTATACCCACCTGCATCCATCTTAATATAATCCTCTCGAGACCCATCTGAATTTAAAGAAAATAATGAGGCATTTGAACTTTTATCATATCTCACAAGAGCCGCTATGCCACCATCGCCAAAGAGAAAGGCGGTTTTCTTATCTTTTGGAGAATAAACCCTCGAACGAGTTTCACCATCCAAAATTAAAGCATATTTGAAATTCCCACCTTGCATCATACCATAAGCGATAGACAAACCATACACAAAACCAGAACAGCCAAGATTAATATCAAAAGCTGCAGTGCTTGTGCTCAACCCTAATTTATTTTGAAGAATTACAGAGGTTGCAGGCATTCTATAATCTGGTGTTTGTGAGATAAAAATCAATAAACCAATATCTGACTTTGGAATATTTAATTCATCTAATAAACGCTTCGCCGCATCATAGCATAAATCTGATGCACACATGCTTTCAGGAGCAAATCTTCTTTGAATAATTCCTGTTTTTTCAATAATTTCAGCAACTATTTGACTATCAAAATATTTAGTATATGTAATATTATCTATTACATTCTTTGGAACGGTGGCATATAAAGCATCTATACTACAATTTTTGTAGGTTAGGAGAGCCATATTAATTTAATTGTATTATTTCTGGAATTATTAAATTTTCAGTTTCAAAATATACAGAACCCCACGAAAGGCCTACGCCAAAACCACAGGCTATATGCCTTTTTCTTGAATGGTGAAGCTCAGAAATTTGTGAAACCATAGTTAATGGTATGCTTGCTGAAGATGTATTACCATACTGATGCAATGAGTAAGGAACTTTTTTACCTTCAAAACCAACCTTTTTTGCAATTTTATCATTCATCATCTTATTAGCCTGATGCAAAATAAGATAATCAATCTCCTCTTCGGTTAAATTGAAATGGTTCATTAATGATTTAATCGAAAAGGGAGCTTTTGTAATACCAAAAATAAATACATCCTGACCATTTAAATGGCTCTGTAAGTTATTTCTAAAAATTCCTGGTTCACGTTCTCTCATTTGAAAAGACTCTTGACTAACCGGATTTCTATAACCCCCATCTTCAATGATAATTGACTTATGACCGAAACCATCGTTACCTAAATGAAACTGAAAACCAATTTCACCCTCTTTCCACTCTACAAGGGTTGCTGTACCCGCATCTCCAAATAATGGAAAGGTACTCTTATCTAAAGGGGACTTAGTCATAGTAACAGTATCGCCAACCAGTAAAATACCGAGCTTAGCATTCATACATGATAAGTAGGTTAAGAGTGTAGAAAGACCATAAACCCAACCTGAACATCCTAAAGAAATCTGAATAGCTATACAATCTTTTGAAAGACCCAAACGATCCTGAAGAATAATAGCAGTAGACGGTAATAGATAATCCGGCGTTTGGGTAACAAAAATCAGAACCTCTACACTTTCAGTTGAAGTATTGCTCTCAATTAGCAATTCTTTCGCAGCAGCTTCGCATAAATCAGCAGAAGTAATACCACTTTTATCTACCACATATCTCTGTTTTATGCTTGTTACTTCAATAAACTTATTTATTTCTTCTTTACTACCTAGCAAATTAAGCTCAGAGTTGTCAAGTAATTTGGGAGGAATTGCTGCACTAATTCCCGAAATTTTAAAATTTGGAATATTAATAAACGCCATATATAGACTTAAGTTTAGGTAAAAAGATAAAAACACTATTCTAAATAAATAGAATTCATACTTTGCCAAAGGTTCTCGCTTTCAAAGTTTTTAGACCAAATTACACCATTCTCGCCCATTTTCTTCCTTAGTTCACCATCATTCATAAGAAGCATCATAGCATTTTTCAAAGCTACAACATCTTTTACAGGAACTAAAAGACCATTAAAATCATTTGAAACTGCATCCTTAGTTCCCGTTGCATCGGTGGAAATTACAGGAACTCCCATTGCAGCAGCCTGAATCAAAACGTTACCAAATCCTTCCCACCATGCAGGTAATACAAAAACATTCATAACTGCAAGATAATTAGGGATTTCATCTTGTGCTACACTGCCAACATAAGATATTCCTTGGTGCATTTTTATTCGTTCTACAATTTTCGTATCCTTTAATTGACTATGCTCAAACGGCCCAATTAACAATAAACTCAAATTTTGATGACTGTTAAAAAGAATATCAAAAGCATCCAAAAGTTCACTAATCCCTTTCCTGTCGACTATCCTTCCTATAAAACCAAAGACAAATCTACCTGATAAATTGTATTTCTTTAAAATATCATGAGTACTTTCTTTAGTAATAGACAACCTGTCAAAAAGGTTTAGATTAATACCATTACTGCTCCCTTTATTAATTACCACAGACTTATTGGATGAAAAAATACTATTTCTAAAACCTAATTCTTGAACAGAAGCACTTATACAAATTACCTTGTGAGAAAAATATACAGTAATTTTCTCCATTAAGACTAATATAAACTTTTTAAAGCCAGATTCATGTTCAAATCTAAATCCTCTACAAGTATAGATTCGCTTTTTTACACCCAAAATAAAAGATACTGAGATTCCTAATAAGGAAACTTTTGGCGTTCCGAAGTTTACAATATCTGGCTTAACTACCTTTAATATCCTATAAATTTGGATAAATGTTTTAAAATCCTTTAAAGGTGATATATCTCGCTCTATATTAATCTCCAGATGCTCGCAACCTTCGAGCTTACAAAATTTTTCTACTCTTTCACTATATGGTGAAAGCAAATACATTTTGTACCCAATACTTTTAAAATAACTCATCTGTCCGGAAATTAAGCTTACAGAAGATTCAGAGGTTATCCCTATAACTATTTTCTTTTCCATTGCCATGCTTCAATTATCCCTAAAAATACTAACTAAGAGTAACACCTCCATCAATTAATATGGAGGTTCCGGTTATCCACTTTGAAGCATCTGATATTAAAAAAACAGCAGCGTAAGCAACTTCTTCAGGATAACCAAATCTACCTAAAGGAAATTTGGTTAGATAGGTCGCTAGTTCACTTTCGCTTAATGCTGATTCGCTCAAATTAGTTTTTATTAAAGCAGGTTCAATTATGTTTACTCTTATTTTTTTCTTTGCCATTTCTAAAGCCATTCCTTTAGCAAAAGAATTTAATGCCCCCTTGGATGCCATATAACTAATATTTCCAATTGATGCTACAAATGATGCAATAGAAGAAATAAACACTACTGAGGATTCAGCTTTTAATTTATTAGTTTTAATTAGTTTCTGAGATAATAAACCAGGAGCTATCAGATTAATTTTTAGTGTTTCATTCCACGCATGCTCATCAATAAATTTTAAGGGTAGTTTCTTAAGAAACCCAGCACAATGCACAACTCCATCAATTGGTGGAATTGTTAATACTAACAAATCCAAACCTTCAGATGTAGTTAAATCAGCAACGATATATTGATGACTATCCTTAGGGCTAAGCTTTCTAAAAGTTTCTACTAATCTTTTTTCATTTCTGCCACTAATAACTACCGCAGCACCCATTTTTGAAAATTCTATGGCTACTGCACTTCCTATTCCCGAAGAAGCACCCGTAATTAAAACAGTTTTATTTTCTAAACTAAAAGGATTATAATTCATAAAAAAATAAATGACTCTATAAATACCTGATAATTTTTGCCGGATTACCCATGTAAAGTGAATTATCTTTAGTTTTAGTCATCATCACACTACCGGCACCAACTTTAACATAGCTGCCAATTTTTAACCCTTGCAAAACAATAGATTGAACACCGAAAAAATTACCATTCCCTACATTTACATTGCCAGATAAGCGTACCATCGGTCCTAATATATTAAAACTTCCCATTTCTACTTCATGACCTAAAGATGCAAAGCCATTGCACAAATTAAAATCACCAACTGTTACTTCACAACTTATTCTTACTCCAAAAAAAAACAAATTTCCTTTTCCTATTTTCAATGAATCAAAATCTAAAAAATTTAAATCAGGAGCAAATAAATTAGGAAATAAAATATTATTATTTTCAATTTTACTAACTAATTCTTGTAAAATTACAGGATTTGCTATTGAAAAAACAATATTGATTTTCTCCTTCCAATTATTAAGTTCATTTATTCCACCAAGAATCTTACCAAACCTATTTGACTCACCAATTGAGTACCCATCATCAAAAAAACCAATTAAATTCCACTCAGGATTGTTTTTATTTATAGCATTTACTAAACACGCAACCTCTTTACCAAAGCCCCCAGCACCATAGATAGCTAAATCCTTCATAATTAAAAATAATTATTAAATATTAATTAACAAATTCAATAAATTTGTAAATGTATTTTTCTTTAAGAATTAATTGGATTCACAAATTAATATGAATACATCCAAATAATAAATACTATTTATTAAATTTAATTTTGGATAATTTACTACTAATAAATTGTTTTTGATAAGTATCCATAGAAAATTTGTATATAATAATAGGAGATATAATAAGAGATATCAAAAAACTAAGCAAAACATGCAAAATACTCCCTGCCTCATAATAATAATTAAACAAAAAAAGAAGTATAACTACTGCAATGCTTGGTATTAATATTTGTCCTATTTCCTTTACGTAAGTAATAATTCTATAGCCTAAATATTTTTTCAGCAGTACTAGTCTAATGATTAAGCTAATTACTTCTAGAATTATCCCAACAATTATTATTGAATAATCTGGAAATCCTGATTTAAAAATTAAATATGCAATTGGAAGATTCAATATTAACAATGCGCTGACATATAAATTATAGCTTTTCACTTTCCCTATTGCCATAAATGCATTTTGCATACCTGAAGATAATATAATCGTTAAAATTAATATTACAGTAAGCCTGCTAAATACAATACTACCGTCTGGAATATTTTTTAGCCAAAGTTCAAGAACTACCGGCATTTCAAATAATAGTGGAATAGAGAATATTGAAATGGAAAAGAAAGAAAGTTTTGCCATTGTACGCATCATATACATCATTCTCTCATAATTGCCCTCCCCCGCTGATTTCATCAGTATGGGGCCCATTGATCCCGTAAATCCTTGCGATAGTATATTTAATGCATTATTTATCTGAACAGAAATACCATAAGCAGCATTTGTAACAACCCCAAAAAATATATTAAGCACAACCTGCACACCCTGATTACGGCTCATAATTGCCAAAGCTCCTAACAATGTCCAACTTATAAATGCTAGCATTTCTTTGATGAGACTAAAATCTGGCCTTACAAATTTGTTAAAAAGATTGTCTTTAGATAAAAAAACTTTTAAAAAATATGATGAGAAAATAACAATAGACACTCCAAACATTAAACCTGAAAATATTATGAGCTTATCACCTCCAACAAACAATAAGGTAAAGGCCATTGACAACTTTAAAATAGACTCTGTTATTCCAATAATGGCTATCGATATAAAATCCTCTGAAGCACGTAATGCACCAAGGAAAGGGATGCTAATAATATTAAAAAAAGATATTCCAGCTACGAAACTTAATATATACTTAATATTAGTGGCTCTTCTTGTAGGAATGTTTACAACCTCGTTAGCAAATAAGAAACTTACAGATAAAATGATTCCAAGAATAAGTAGACCATATAAAAGATGTATATAAAATGAAGTGGACATAATTCGTGACAGCTTTTCATAGTCCTTTGCACCTAATGTAACCGATATATAACGCTGGGTAGTTGAAGATAAAGACCAGGTAAAAAATGAAAGCATTCCAACAAACCCAATGGTTAAGTTGTAAACACCATAATCTTCCACTCCTAAAGTTCTTAGCAACAAAGGGGTAGTGACAAGTGCTAACAAAGCAGCTGAAAACCTTTGTACATAAATAATAATAGTATTAAAAATAATACGATTTGCTGTATTACCCTTAATTGATTCCAGCTTTTTGTTCACCTAAAATATTTAATTTAAGAAACAATTGTCCTGTAGACTTCAACTGCCATTTCTAATTGCTCTTTTATATTTATGAACCTTTCATGTTCATTACTTAAAAAACACTTAACCTGCTTATAAAGCCCAGGCTTGTATTTTATATCAATTTAATTATCAAACTCATGATGAACAAGATTAATGGTTCCTTTGGGCTGAAGAAAGATTCCTTCCAATGGCTTAAACACGATCTTTCGATTGTGAGTGGATAGTTCAACACTCCATCTGCCTGCGCTTTCCCAATTTGTATGATACGAAAAAATTAAATCTTTAGTGGTTATGCACGCCCCTGAAGAAATAGCTTTATTATGCCAATCAATTTTGCCCGATTTACTGAATGCCTTCCATTGCTCAGGTTTACCTGCGAGAAAGAATGCAAGGTCAACAACATGCATTGAATTGGCGAAAACCAGTTTTTAAGTGCTACCGGTTTTTTTGAGGAGAAATCGATTTTATGAGTCCATTCAGTAAATTCAAAATGAATGGATTGAAGACCACCTTCCTCTTTAATTAGATTCTGAGCTTCTATAACCGACGATAAAATCGTCTGTTATATGCAACTAAAATATTTTTAAAATAAGGCATAAAAACATCTTTAAATGCATTGAGTTCGTCAATACTTAGAGCGGCTGGCTTCTTAATAAGTATATTTAGTATACTATGGTTAACCAACGTTTTCAAACATGATATAAGTGAGTCTATACCTGTGGCGATTATGGTATGTGTAAATAAGGCTGAATTATTTTCGATCAAAATTTTTTCTATCCCACCCACAAAAGGCCGGAAACCTGTAATATTGAAAAAAATCTCTGCCGATGCATTTCCTCTGCCTACAACTGTAAAATTAGTATTTAAATCCTTTAGCACTTTGGCATTGGAGATTGCCATAGGGCCGGTTCCTATAATTATTATTCGTTCTATGTTATTGGACACTTTTATTCGTTTAGTTTGGTTATACCATTATATTTTTCAAGTAAACTTTATATGAATATTTCATGGGCACGTGATACTGTGGCAAAATCAGGCAAGTCGCAGGAACCATCGTTCAAAAGACTTTCTAAATATTGGGTTGTAAGGTTGCTTTGGTAATCCTGAAAAAAGGGTGCTTGTTGCATGCCAAAAGAATTTTCTTTTGATAAATGTAAAACCGCCTTGCTATCACCTTCCTGAATAAACAACCTATGGCCATTTGTAACAGTAATAACTGTAAGCACACCACGCTCTCCTGGAAATGAATTTATTGCAAAAGTATCATTATTCTCAAGTAAACCAATAAGGCTGCCTGTAAACTCTACATAACCACTTCTTTTGCTTTCCAGAATATTACTGTCAATTCCGTCGGTATTAATGCTCTTAAGCGGCGAATTGCCAAAAAAAACATACAGATCTAGCATGTGAAAAGCATTACAACCTAAATCACAGCTTTCACCAACCACAGAAAAATAGATTCTTCCACCATTATCTTTAATCGTTTTAGATATTTCATTATAAACCGGTGTCATTGTAAGAGGATGACTTACATAACATATAACATTTTTTTTCTTTTACAACATAGCTACCCTTGAATAAGCATCCATTTCCTGAAAAAGTACTTTCTCTAGCAGAAGATATTTCACCTTTCTGTTTCTAAGCAGTTCGCCTATTACCATTTCGCGAACATTAGAATTTGTTGAAACTATGGCCACGTCAGCCTCCGAGGCAGCTCACTGTTTTTTAAAACGTAAAATAAAAAATGATTGTGTTCTACTTCTGATGCTCTTTTTCCTGCTGTTTTCAATGCCTCCAATGAAGAGTCAGAAACAAACACATTTAAGTTTTCATTTCTATATTTTAGCACTCCTTGTAAGTGCCTGCTTCCTAGTTGACCTACTCCTATAATAAATATATTACTCATAGGTATATCTTTATAAAGCCTAAATATGATAAGGTAATTTTTTTCTGCTCCAAGTAATTCCTGCTCTAATTATTTTTGCAGGTAGACCCGCCAAAATTAAATTTGGATCCATAATTTTTACCAGTAAGTTAGGCCCTTGCAGCTACAACTGAATTACTACCAATAACAGAACCTTTAGTAATATAAACTCCATTTCCAATCCATACGTTGTTGTTGATCTTGATACTTTTAGGAGGATTAATTCTTAAGTTATCTTCCAAACTAATTATAGAATGAAAATCACTTGTATTCATACCAATATCACTACTAAGCATGCAATCATAATCAATAAAAATTGATGTATCACTTTCACCCTTATAAAATTTAGCACCACCTATAGTTGTCTTTTCGCCGATAGTTATATCAGCATTACTTTCTTCAATATAAAATTTTGCATTTTCAGAAACAACAACCCCACTTTTAAATAATATGGTATTATTGTTACCAGTAATTATAATATGCGTATTAACAAGAAAACAATTAGCCTCTAAACCAATACTATTATTTATCCCGCTACTGTTTATTTGGAGTGCTTTTTTTAATACAGAAAAATGCACATCCACTTTGTTTCTAATACCTTGTATTCTTTCATAATTCTTGAAAATATTTAATAAATTCATAATAAATATAATTTGCCTATAAAGCCGAGTATTATCAATAAACATATTTATGATAGCTGATATCATTACTTTTTTATTTTAATTTTATAAAAATTAAGCAAACTTTGCAATTGTTCATCATTACCTCCGAAAAATGAATTTGAGGTTACTAGCTTTTCATGTTGAGTATTGCTAATTGTAACCAAATCTTTATTAAATCTGATTGAGGTTACAGCCTTAGTATTTAATAGATCTTCGTGTATTTTAAGCCAAATATCATCAGCAAAAAAACATTTTTCTTTAAAAATATCCGACATAAATAAATTAGGATGCATTACATTAGGAGGATAAAGAACACCTCCCACACCTGTAGGGAGCAATAAGAAACTTGGCTCAATTATATTTTTATGGTTATGCTCCCATTGCCTGTAGGGCTTCATGATGCCATTCCTGTCGAAAGCAATTTTGTGAACCCTATTAGCACATACAACTCCCGGATATTTTCTATGAAGCATAACTAGTGTCTCGAGTGTGTCTTCTGGATAATAACAGTCATCATCTACGGTAATTACGTTACAATCATGGTATTCCTGAAACGAATAAAAATATTTTGTGTGAGACCTCAGATCTGAAACAAACTTTATTGTAAGCCCTCTAACTTTCAAATCAAGGAGTGATTGAGGTAATTTCCTATTCTCAAATTGTTCAAGAGCAAGATATAGAATAACTGCGTCTGGTTTAAATTTCTGTCTGAGTAAAGTTTCTATGGTAATCCATATTTGATTGATTCTTGCAGGGAAAGACGTAAGCGATACTATATATTTCTCATCTCGTTTATCTGAGTTAATTCCGCTTCCTGCCGAAAATGCAGTTTTTTTAAGATAGGAAGGTACCTTAATGTCAAAGGCCTTCTTCGTTAATTTCAACATTATATAATTAATTCCTTTGCCAGGTAAACCTAAAATAGAGAAATTAGGTAATCCAAAGTAAATATTATACAGTTTCTTCATCATTCTTAAATACTTTTAAACATGAAATCTAAATAAGCATTACCTATCTTTTTGAGGGAAAAGTTTTCATTTATATCCATAGCTTTTTCAGAAATTTTATTCCTTAGTTGCTCATCATTTATAAGTATTGTAATTAGTTCGGCCATTGCTGATGTATCTCCATCGGGTACAATAAAGCCATCTACATTATTCGTAATTATATCGCCACTTGGTATACAGTCAAAACAAATACTAACCAAACCGGCACCCATAGCTTCGCAAAGAGCGTTGGGAAATCCTTCTAGCCTTGATGGCATGACAAATATGGATGACTCTGCCAAAAGCCTATCTACATCTTTTATTTGGCCTAAAAAAGAAATACTGTCATCTGATCCAAACTCTTCTGCTTGACTTATGAGTTGTTTCATCATCGGCCCATTACCTGCCAAAACGAGGTTCCAACCTTTTTTGTCTTTTATCTTAAAAAAAACTTCTAATAGCCTGTCTGGCCCCTTTTCATAAGAGAGCCTGCCAATATAAACTATCTGCTTTTTTCGAGGTATATCATAACGAATTATTGTTTTGACCGCATTTGGTATTATCTTAATATTTAATTTATTACCAAAATGTTGGCGCTTATAATCCGCTGCCCTTTTGGTTTGTGCGATAAAACCTGCCGAGCCTGGATAAAACAATTTTTTCATAATGTTGATCATCGCGCTGAAAGGATAGTCAGGACTAGTCCTGTCACTAATAAAAACAGGATACTTTGTCCCTTTTAATGCAAGTAAAACTAAAGGGTTAAACCAATCTCCAAAACTAAGTACAACATCAGGGTTAATTGCAACTACTTCTTTTCTTAGCCAAAAGGTCATACGAGGATAGTAAATTATTTTATTTATTTTGTTATTTGTCCTTTTAAAGACTGGTTCAATAAACTTTACATTTGAGTTAAGCTCATAAAATTTTTCTGCAGAAAGACAAGAAATAAATGAAACATTATGACCTTTATTAATAAAGTAATCAGCCAGAATTGATAATGCTCTTTCAATGCCCCCCATTTTCAAGGAAGGTGAAACTATACATATTTTGTATTCCTTTTCACTTTTTTTCATGCCTTTAAAAGATCTTCTATCATCCATCCATAAGGATTAAATTTCCCTTCATGCCATACTAAATCTTTCGTCCAATATCCAGGACAATCGTAATAACCAAATCTATTAAAGCCATAACTAACCTCAACAACCAAAGCCTTACCTTCAAGAAAAACATAGTCAAAGGCAGCACAATTAGCTTTAATAGCCAATGCATTTTGAAATGATTGTTCAATTAAACTTTCACCAAATAATTCTCTTTTATATTCAATAAAACCACTTCCCGAAGCACGAAAATCATTTTCTCTAACGTGTCTTTTTATTGCAAATGCTTTGTTACCTATTACAATAACCCTGATATCAAACTTATTGTCTGGAATAAAATCCTGAAAATAAACATAACCTCTCTCTCGCCCTTGAGACCTTTCAAGCTGTATTGGGTATATGATATGGGCAACGGCTTTAACTAAATTTTTGAATCCAACTTTACCCAACTTCATTTTGCGAATGGTTTCCTTAATCCCTCCCCAAGCATCATATTGCCTGAAACCTCTTCCAAAAGCTTTTTTAATAAGTTTAACAGCTTCATCGTTTGAAGATGCAAGCCATACATTGCGCGATCCGGCACCACGCCGCAATTTAAAAACTTTTGGAAACGTCGCGATTTCCGCCCATCTGATTGCCTCAGCCATGATAAAAAAAGCATATGTA
>Ga0105045_10003728_pt1 | contig 13151 bp, 15 predicted proteins | sample MAT02_FD_78089 | JGI IMG/M metagenome (GOLD analysis project Ga0105045, IMG submission 78089) | Freshwater microbial communities from Lake Fryxell liftoff mats and glacier meltwater in Antarctica - MAT-02 (megahit assembly) | ecosystem: Environmental > Aquatic > Freshwater > Ice > Liftoff...
AGGAAGTTTACCCCGATGATCACCGCAAAGGCGCTGGCGGTGACCGCAAAGACATGGCGACCCGTGATTTCGGCCATCTCAGTTTTCCTTGCCATTGAAGATCGTATCATGATGCACCCGGTTGGTGGTGCCAAGCTCTTCGACCCAGATCCGCACGGCCATCCGGTCGCTGACCGCTGCGTCGGTTCCAGGGGTCGCGGTCAGATAAACCCGCTGCGACATCGTCTCGTTTGCGGGAACAGTTACCGTCGGGCCTTCGGCGCCTTCCAGTGACATGACAACCAAGGTATCCGAAGTGACAGTTATGGTGAACTGCGCCGCATCGCCATGCATGTTGCGCAGCCGCAGGTCATAGGCGTTGCGGATGCTGCCATCCGACAGCGTGACATAGGTCGGGTTTCTGACCGGAGTCACGTTCACGTCGATGGGCGACCGCAGGAACAGCGCCACGATCAGCCCGATCCCCACCCCGGCCCACAGGACGGTGTAAAGCACTGTGCGAACCCGGAAAACATGGGCCCAGACGCTTTTCGCAGGCTCGCCTTCGCGCTCGCGCACCTCGTCGGTCAGCGCCAGATAGCCGATCAGGTCGCGCGGCTTGCCGATCCTGTCCATCACATCGTTGCAGGCGTCGATGCAAAGCCCGCAGGTGATGCAGGCCATCTGCTGACCGTCGCGGATATCGATCCCCATTGGACAGACGTTCACGCAAGCCATGCAGTCGATGCAGTCGCCGTTGCCTTCGACGGTCTGCTTGCCGCGCGGCTCGCCCCGCCAGTCGCGGTAGCCGATGGTCAGGGTATCCTCGTCCATCATTGCGGCCTGGATGCGGGGCCAGGGGCAGGCGTAGATGCATATCTGTTCTCGCGCGAAGCCGCCAAAGAAAAAGGTGGTCAGCGTCAGGATCAGCATCGTCGTATAGGCCACCGGATGGGCCTGCCCGGTCACCAGATCCTGCAAAAGAGTTGGCGCATCGGTGAAGTAGAAGACCCATGCACCGCCAGTAGCCAGGCCGATCAGCAACCACACCGACCATTTGATCGCCCGCTTGCGGACCTTCTCACCGTTCCAGTTCTGATTGTGCAGGCGCACGCGGGCATTGCGGTCGCCTTCGATCCAGCGCTCGACCAAGATGAAAAGGTCGGTCCAGACCGTTTGCGGACAGGCATAACCGCACCAGACCCGCCCCGCCGCCGAGGTAAAAAGAAACAGCCCCAGCCCGGCCATTATCAGAAGACCCGCGATGAAGTAGAATTCATGCGGCCAGATTTCGATCATGAAGAAAAAGAACCGCCGGTTTGCCAGATCCAGAAGCACCGCCTGATCCGGCAGGTTGGGGCCTCGGTCCCACCGCAGCCAGGGCGTGATGTAGTAGATGCCCAACATCAGCCCCAGCAGCCACCATTTCATGGTGCGGAATGTGCCCTTCACCCGCCGCGGGAAGATGGGTTCACGGGCAACATACAGACTGGGTGGGGAATCGAGGTTGCTCACGGATGCTCCTGAAGGCGCGGGGCCTTCATTTCATATCTGCAGTCCACCATTTTCGCGCGGCTAGCCTTGACCTGCATCAACCCAGACACGTTAGGTTCGACCCTACTGCTCGCGGTCACCAAGACCCCGACCAGATTAGCCGCCTACCTTGCAGCGCTTCACCCCGTCCGAGCCCTTCTTGCACGAAATCTCTTTTTTCTCTTCGGGCGTTGCCTGCGCGTCTTCGCCTGCCTTGACCGCTTCGGTCAATGCCAAGCGTTCTTCGGCGCGACGCGCGGTGCGTTCGGCCGATCTGGCGGCGCGGTCGGCCTCATACGCGGCGCGGTCAGTGTCATTCAGCGCCGAAACCACGACGATCACCGGGACGTCGCCCAGTCCCGGTTCCTGATCGACGACAGCGGCATTCATCGCGTTGACTTGCAGCGTCTCGAAGAACGGCAGCAGCTCCTTGTCCGACATCCGTTTCGGGGCCAGTACCCAGATCTGGATCTGCGCGCCGACATCGGCAAAGAACAACCGGGCGCGCATCTTGCCGGGAAGGTTCTCCTCGGCAATATCAAGCCCGCGTACCCGCAGGAAATCGCGACGCAGGAAGGGAGGCTGTGCAGTCTGCAGCTCGGTTCGGCGCGGGAGGCCCTTGGCTTCGGTAAAGATGCTGTCGGGGTGCCGGACCGCCTTTATCACAATCCGCTGGCTGCCCTTTTCAAATGTCAGAACCACAGACTCGCCCTCTTTGGGGGCAGCGGATTTGCCGATGGCCTCGATCAGCTTGCGTGCCTCGGGATCATTGTCCTTGCGATTCTTTGCCAGAAATCCGTCGACATCTTCCGCCACGGTCTGGCGGACGGCCCAGCCGTCAGGTGGAACCGAAAACATTTCAGCAAGTTCCGTCGGATAGTTGGTGGCTGCCTGACCGGCGCGGGGAAGGCTAATCAGACTGACCGCTCGAACCTTCAGCTCGCCAAGGTACTGTTGAAAGCTGGGAGCGGGCCGTTCTTCTGCCGTCGCCAGCTTGCGGGCGAGATTATAGTCCAAGCCCAGGAAGCCGCCGAGACCCAGGGTCAGCGTCACCAGAATTCCGAACCAGCGCAGCACCGTCATCTCCCTTGGTTTTGGCATACTCCGCATAGAGGAAAATTGGGGCAAGCTTCGGGCAAAACGCCAAGTCTTTTCGACAATGATTTCCCAAGGCCCGGTTTGCCCAAGCGTGCGAAGTCAGACCCGCGACCGGCCTGCGCTGGCCGCGAACAGCAGGGCCGCGACAACGACGATGGACGGGCCGGTCGGGGTATCCTGCCAAAACGACAGCGCCAGACCGCCAAGTCCGGAGACTGCGCCCAACAGGATCGCAAGCCCAGCCATCGCCTCGGGCGAGCGCGCAAGCCCGCGTGCCGTGGCGGCCGGAATGATCAGCATCGCCGCGATCAACAGCGCGCCGACAACCTTCAGTGCCACCGCCACGACCAGCGCCAGGGCGATGACCAGCACCAACCTTTCCCGGTCCGGGCGAATACCGGCGGCATGGGCAAGGTCTTCGCTCAGCGTCGAGGTCAGAAGCGCCTGCCAGCGCCAGGCCAGCAGCGCCAGCACGGCAAGCGACCCAAGCCAGACCAGCGCCAGGTCGGTCCGGCTCACCGCAAGAATGTCGCCGAAAAGATAGCTGGACAGGTCGGTCCGCACCGCCGGAAAAAAGCTGATCGCCACCAGCCCGAAGGCCAGCGCCGAATGCGCCAGCACCCCAAGCGTCGTGTCCATTGCCCAGCCCCGCGCCGATAGCCCGGCCACGGTGACCGCCATGGCCAGCGCGACCGTCAGCGTGCCCAGCTCGATCGGCAGATCGGTCGCCAGTGCCAGAGCCACGCCCAGCACCGCCGCGTGTGCCGTGGCGTCGCCGAAATAGGCCATCCGGCGCCAGACGACAAAGGCCCCAAGCGGCCCGGTGGCAAGGCTTAGGCCGACAGCGGCAAGGCCGGCGCGAACCAGGAAATCGTCAAGCATGGTCATGCTCATGGTCGTGATGATGATGCGGATGTCCGTCCGCGTGGTCGTGGTCATGTTCGTGGCGATACAGCGCCAGCGCGCCCTCGCTCCCCAACCCGAACAACGCCCGGTATTCCGGCGCGGTCGACACCACGCGCGGCGTGCCCTCGCAGCAGATATGGCCATTCAGGCAGATCACCCGGTCGGACGCGGCCATCACCACATGCAGATCGTGGCTGATCATCAGCACCGCCGCCCCGGTCGCGGTCCGAACCTCCTCGATCAAATGGTAGAAACCCGCCTCGCCTTGCTGATCAAGTCCCTGCGTCGGCTCGTCCAGCATCAGAAGCTGCGGTTGCCCCAGAAGTGCCCGGGCCAGCAGCACCCGCTGCAACTGCCCGCCGGACAGGGCGGCCATCTGCTGGGGACCCAGGCCTGTCATCCCGACCCGCGCCAGCACTTCGGTCGCCGCGGCATCACTGACGCGGGTGGGCAGCGACAGGAACCGCCGGACGTTGATCGGCATGGTCTTGTCGACCATAAGCCGCTGCGGCACATAGCCGATTCGCAACCCCGCCTGCCGCAGGATTCGGCCTTCGGCGACTGGCAGGATACCCAGCAGCGCGCGCAGCAGCGTCGACTTGCCCGACCCGTTCGGGCCAAGGATGGTCACGATCTCGCCCGCCGCGATCTGCAGGCTGATGTCATGCAGCACCTCGTTCGCGCCATAGCGAACGCAGACATGTTCGGCGGCGATCAGGCTCATGTGCCGGCCTTTCGGCAAGTTGGGCATAGTCCCAGCGCCTCGATTGTTGACCGTTCGACGGTGAAACCGGATCGTGCCGCGTCCTCCTCAAGCGCCAGCCGGGTCGTGTCCGCAGCGGTTTCGGCGACGCTGTGGCAAAGACGGCAGATCAGAAAGGCAGGAGAATGCGCCTCGCCGGGATGGACGCAGGCGGTAAAGGCGTTCAGCCGCTGGATGCGGTGCGCAAGGCCCTGATCGACCAGAAATTCCAGCGCGCGATAGGCGACGGGGGGCTGGTTGCCAAAGCCATCGGCGGCCAGCCGCGCCAGCACGTCATAGGCACCAAGCGCGCGGTGTTCCTCCAGCAAAATCTCCAGTACCCGGCGGCGGACCGGCGTCAGCCGCGCCCCCGACGCCTTAGTGACGGTTTCGGCGCGTGACAGGGCGTCGCTGGTGCAATGAGCATGATCGTGCACGGCAAAGGCCAGGTCCGGGACCAAGCAGCCGGGGCAGTCAGAGGGGGCGGTATGTGCCATTGATGGTGCCTTGACATGTTATAGTATTACACACATAGAGCAATTCATCCAAAATCGAAAGGCCCAATCAATGCGCTCGATCCTTGCCCTTCTTCTGACCAGCACCGTGGCGATGGCCGAAGTGCCGCGCGTGGTGGCCGACATCCCACCGGTCCATTCCATCGTGGCCATGGTGATGGGCGACCTTGGCACGCCGGAACTCTTGTTAGGCAAAAGCGCGGACGAGCACGACTTTCAGTTGAAGCCCAGCCAGATGACCGCCGTAACCGAGGCCGATCTGGTGGTCTGGATCGGGCCAAACCTGACGCCCTGGCTGGACAGCGCCTTGGACGCCCGCAGTGGCGAAGGCGCTGTCCTGACGCTGTTCGACGATGTCGGCACCCACAAGATCAACTACTTCGTCAGTGCCCTTGATGAAGATGAGGATCACGCCGAAGGGGCAGAGAAAGACGGTCACGACGACCACGCCAAAGAGGAAGGTCACGACGACCACGACCACGGCGCAGGCTCCATCGACCCGCATGTCTGGCTTGACCCCTCAACCGCGCAATACTGGACCGGGGTGATCGCGGCGGAACTGTCGCGGCTGGACCCCGGGAACACCGCGACCTACGCCGCCAATGCCGAAGTCGCCAGCGCCGTGATTGCCGCCGCCGAAGCCGAGGCGAAAGCCATGCTGGAGCCGGTAAAGGACCGCCCCTTTGTCACCTTCCATGATGCCTATGGCTATTACATAACCTATTTCGGCCTGACCCCTGCCGGAACCATCGCAGTTGGTGATGCCGCATCTCCGGGCGCTGCACGGCTGTCGGACCTGCGGGCAAAGCTGGAGGCAGGCGGGGTGGTGTGCATTTTCCCCGAGGTCCAGCATGACCCGGCATTGGTGGAACAAATGGCAGAAGGCACCGGCGCACGGATCGGCGGGGCACTTGACCCGGTCGGGTCATCGCTGGACTCCGGGCCCGATGCTTATGCGGCCCTGATCACCGGCACCGCAAAGGTGATCGCGGATTGTCTGGCCGACTGACGTCTAGGCGCGGAACCGGGCCAGTCCGTCGGCAAGGTATCCTTCTGCCAGCGTCAGTGTGCCAAGAATAAAGGCCGGGCCGCCCAATGCCCGGCCGGTATCGCTGTCGGCGCGGGTGGCAAGCCAGGCGGTCAGCAGCACCCGGCGCAGGAAGATCATCGCCGGGATCATCGCTCGATCTTCGGGGCGCAAGGGGGCAATGGCTGTATACCCCTTGCACCAGCGGGCGATCAGGTCGGGCAGACGGGGGTCGGTCTCGATGAACGACAGCGCCGAGGCAAGGTCATAGACCCACCAGCCAAAGCCGCAATCGTCAAAGTCGATGGCGGTCAAGCCTTGGTCATCGACCATCAGATTGGCCAGCCTCAGGTCGGCATGGATCAGGCCAAAAACCCTGGGCCCGGTTCCATAGACCTGCAGGTCGCGGGTCAAGGCCCCGGTTGCACGTTCCAATAGCCGCAGGCCGTCCGCGTCCAACCCGGGCGCTTGCCGCCAGTCGCCCCAATGCGGTTGAGGGCCAAGGATGGTCTCCGCGTCCCAACGCTTGCGGGTGAACCCGGTAGGAGGCGTCCAACCCCGGGACTGCAGATGCAGGCGGGCGGTGATTTCCCCCAAGTGCGCGAACCAGCGGGAAAGGTCATCGCCGGGCTGAAGCTCTTGCCCTGCGATGGGGCAAAAGCCTACGACAAAGCGGCCATCAATCTGGGTGACCATCCCGTCCCGTCCCGCGACCGGACGCACCGCGCGCAAGCCCGGCAGGTCCTGCAATGCGGTCAGCCAGTCAAGTTCTGACGCAATTTCGGCTTGGGAATGATAGCCCTGCCGGTGCAGCCGCAGGATCAGGTTACCCGCGCGCCAGGTCTCGTTCTCGGACCGGTTCAGCAGGGTCAGCGGCGTGTCGGCTGGCAAGCCATACCGCAGCAGGGCGCGGGCGATAAGGTCAGTCGTCATGACCGCGACGCAAAAGGTAGATGTCCATGATCCAGCCATGCTTGGCGCGAAGTGCTGCGCGGGTGGCCAGGATGTTTTCCGACACCTCGGCAAGCGGCCCGTGAACAAGCACCTGTTCCGTCATTCCGACATAAGCGCCCCACCAGATCGTCACGTCCTTGGGGTCAAGGCAGGTGAAGGCTCCGCCCTTGTCAAGCATTACCGCCAGCGTCACAGCACCCGCAGGCCAGCCATGGTCACGCAACTGGCGGCCGGTGGTGATGGTGACGGGGGCGGCAAGCGTATTCAGCGGGATGGCATGGGCGGCGGTCAGTGCCTGCAGGCTGGTGATGCCGGGGATCACCTTGACGGTCAGGTCCGGCAGTCGGGCTGCAATCCGCAGAGTGCTGTCATACAGCGACGGATCGCCCCAGACCATCAGCGCAACCTCTCCACCTTGCGGCAGATGCGTGGCGATGCTGTCGGCCCAGGTGCGGGCGATGGCGTCGTGCCAGTCATTCACCGCGCCAAGGTAGTCGGCCTGTTCCGTCCGTCTGGGCACGTCATATTCGGCGACCGGAACCGCAGCAGTCAGCACCTGCGACAGGATCTGACGGCGGATGTCGGCAAGGTCCGACTTGTCCTCGCCCTTCCGGGGCAAAAGGATCAGATCGGCAGCGTTCAGCGCCCGGGCCGCCTGAGCGGTCAGGTGATCCGGATTGCCGGTGCCGATACCAACAAGAGAAAGCGTGATCATCCGACCGCCCTGAATTGCCGCGACCCCCGGCATCCCGGGGATCGTGGCGAGCCTATCATGAACGCGCGTCCGCGCGGGACCACAGATACCCCGCGACCCAACCCATCAGCGCCCAGACCGCCAGCGCCACGCCAAGGACACGCGCCGAGAATGCGGCGGCGACCTCAGGCGGGGCGACGCCGGAAAAGCCGTCAAGTTCGGGTGCGCCAATGACATGCGGGGCGGCCAGCAGGGCCATGCCAAGTGCAACCGTCGCGGTGCCCCGGCCATAGCCCAGAAGACCCAACCCGGTGGCGGTGGCTGCAACGGTTCCCCACCACCAGATTTGCCGCGCGCCAAGATCGGCGGCCATCGTGCCCGGCAAGTCGGGCGCAAGACCCATCGCGGGAGCAAGCTGAAAGGCCGCGAACCCGGCGATGCCCCACAAAAGGCCCTCACGTTCGGTGATCACCTTGCCATAGGCCCGGGCCAGCCCGAAGCCTGCGACCAGCATCATCGCATAGGCCACATAGACCAAGCCGAAGAACGCTACCGTCCAGAGGTTGCGGGACGAGACAGAGGTTTCGTCGTGCCCGGCCTCGGCCGTCTCGTCCGCGTCATGGCTGTGCGCAGCCTCGCCTTCGTCGTGGCTGTGGCCGTCATCAGCGGTCTGGGGGGCAACGCCTGCAAAATGCACGGCAACCCCGGTTTCATAGGTTTCGCCCAGAAGGATATACTCCTGCACGATTGCGAAATGCAGCAAGGCCGCAAGCAGCCATGCCGCACAGCCAGCGCCAAGCGCGCTGGTCAGCATTTTCTGAAACATGAGGTCAGGGCGTCAGTGGCAGGGAAAGCCGGTCGCGTGACGCACGTCATGGGCGGCGTCATGCAGGGTTGCCGACTGCGCGTGGCCAGCGGCGAACAGGATCACCCCACCCAGCATCAGCATGCCTAGAACCGACAAGAGGGCGGTGGTCTTTTCCGAAACGCGGGTCGAAGTTGTGGTCGTCATCATCTTTTGCTCCTAGCCGTCACACCCGACGGCGGTTCAGTTTCCTTGCATGGCCGGTCTCCTGACTCGCGGGTCATAGCTGCTTTCCGCCTTCCCAGCCCCTTGCGGGGCCAGTGGCCGATGGAAAGCCGCTCGCCGCATACAGTCGCGGGGGCGGTTGGGTTAGGGGCGCCATCGAAGGTCCGCCCTTGCCCATTCCCGTTTCAGTCCGAACGCTTTGCGTCTTGTAGGACACCATGCCCTTCCAGATGCCATCAGGCGGCGGAAAGGGTCAAGGCGCATTTGCGTCCTGTGAGAGAGGATTCCGACCGATCAGCCCGGAATGCGGGCAATCGCCTTCATCCGCAGCGCCCCCAGCACCCGCGCATCCGCAAGGTTGCCATCGGCCGAGGCGGCGTAGTGGCAGGCGAAGGTCACGAGGTCAGCAAGGTCATCGGCGGTCAGGTCACCGAAAAGGTAGGCCGTCTTGCCCGGGCTGCGGAACGCGCAGGTGGACCGGCGGGTGCAGCCCGACATGCAGTCAGTCGTCCGGACGTCGGCAGCGATACCGGCGTTGGACAGGGCCGTGCGGGCGATGTCGGCAAAGCCCGCCTCACCCAGTTCGCAGCTTGCACAGAAGATGACGATCACGGCGCACCCTCGGCCAGCGATCCGAAGATGATCAGTCCGGGCAGGGATGAGCGGTCCCCGGCAAGGCTTGCGGCAAGCGCGGCGATGGTCGTGCGGTGCAGCCTCTGGTCCGGGGTCGATACCGCCTCGGCCAGAAGTGCCGGAGTGTTGGGCGACAGGCCCATGTCGATCAGCGCAGCAGCCAAAGCCGGAAAAGTGCGCTTGCCCATGTAGATGACGGTCGTGGCCAGAGGGTCGGCAAGAGCGGCAAGGTTCAGGCCGGGGGGAAGCTCGCCCAAGGTATCGGCGGCGGTGATGAACTGGACACGCTGGGCATGCTGGCGGCGGGTCAGCGGGATACCGGCAGCGGCGGCGGCTGCCGAGGCTGAGGTGACACCGGGAATGATTTCGCAAGGAATGCCCGCGTCGCGCAGTGCAACCAGCTCTTCCTCCAGTCGCCCGAAGATGCCGCTGTCGCCGGCTTTCAGCCGCACCACCCGTGCGCCAGTCAGGGCGTAGTCGACCAGTAGCCGGCTTACATGGTCCTGCTTGGGCGAGGCGCGACCGGCGCGTTTGCCCACCCCCACCATGTCCGCCCCCGGCTTGGCCAAGGCAAGGATCGGACCCGAGGAAAGGTCATCGAACAGCACCGCGTCGGCCGCAGCCAGCGCCTTTACCGCCTTGACGGTCAAAAGCTCCGGATCGCCCGGTCCTGCTGAGACGAAGGTCACGAAGCCGGTCATCCTGCCTCCCGATTTCTTTGAAGAAATCGGAACAGAGCCTTTGAAGGCTCTGAACCGGAGTTTTCCAAAATTCCGCGGTATCGATGGATGAAACCGGTCATGACGCCTCGGCGATCAGGTGAAAGAAGGTGCCGGTCGATACCCCGCCTCCCGCCTGGCGTCGAGTGCTGCCGGTTTCCGGTACCAGGGCTCCGGTCGCATCGGTGACCTCGGCCAGGGGCGCATCGGGCTGGTCCAGGATGGTGGAATAATGAAACTCGTGCCCCGCAAGACGGCTGCCTGCCGCATGGCCCGGGACTCCGTGCCCAAGCCGCGCCAGACGGTAGCCAAGGTGCATCTTGCGCTGGGCAAAGCTGGTCACAAGCCCCAGAAGCCCCGCCATCCGGTGCCGGTGGCCGTCCTTGTCGACCAGCGCCTCGCCCATCGCCATATAGCCCCCGCATTCGCCATGCACGGGCTTCGACATGGCAAAGGCCCCAAGTCCCGCCCGGAAACGGTCTGCATTGGAAAGCCTGCCGCCGTGCAGTTCCGGATAGCCGCCCGGAAGCCAGCAGCAATCGGCGTTCGGGGCGGGGGCTTCATCCGCAAGGGGCGAGAACGGCAGGATCTCGGCACCGGCCCGGTGCCAGCCCTGCAGAAGATGCGGATAGACAAAGGAGAACGCCGCATCCCGGGCAAGGGCAATGCGTTGGCCAGGCGGAGTGATCCTTGGGGCCGGGGCAGGCGCGGCCCTCGTGGCAGCGCAAGCAATCAAGGCGTCCAGATCGACGCCTTCCGCCATCAGCGCCCCGGCTGCGGCGATCATCTCGGCCAAGGCGGGCAATTCCTCGGCCTGCACCAGCCCCAGATGCCGCTCGGGCATGGCAATCGACGCGCGTTTGGGCAGCGCGCCCAGCACCTGCAGCCCAGCCTCATCCATCCCCGCGCGGATCAGCGCCTCATGCCGGGGGCTGGCCACCCGGTTCAGGATGACGCCCGCGACGGTGATCCCGGGGCGAAAACGGGCCAGACCCTGCGCCACAGCGGCCGCCGTCTGCGCCTGCCCGGAGGCGTCGATCACCAGCACCACCGGCCAGCCCATCAGCACCGCCAGATCCGCTGCCGCCCCATTGCCCGTGGCCCCCTTGACCGCCACCCCGTCGAACAGCCCCATCGAGCCCTCGGCCAGCACAAGGTCGCAGCCTTCCGCCACCCCGGCCAGCCCCGCAAGCATCGCGGGCCCCATCGCCCAGGTGTCCAGGTTCAGCGAGGCCCGGCCCGAAGCCGCGCCGTGAAACGCCGGATCAATGTAGTCCGGCCCGTTCTTGAACGGCTGAACCACCAGCCCCCGCGTCCGCAATGCCGCCAAGAGCCCCAGCATGACCGTGGTCTTGCCAGTGCCCGAAGCGGGGGCCGCGATCAGCAGGCCGGGCGTCATGATCCGGTCCCGGGAAAGCGCGGATGGGTGCCGACCGGGCGATAGCGGCGGTCATAGTCGCCTGCGTAAAGACGGCTCTCTTCAAAGCCTTCCTGTGCCAGAGCGGGACCGACGAGGATCAGCGCCGTCCGCTCGACCTCGGCCGGTAAAGCGTCCTTCAACGTGGCCAGCGTCGCCCGGATCACCCGCTGATCCGGCCAGCTGGCCCGCCAGACCACGGCTACCGGACAGTCCACCCCGTAATGCGGGATAAGTTCGGCGGTCAGCTTGTCGATCAGATGGACCGACAGATGCAAGGCCAGCGTAGCCCCCGTCGCGCCAAAGGCCGCCAGAGTTTCGCGCTCCGGCATCCGGGTCGCACGTCCTTCGACCCTTGTCAGGACAACCGATTGCGCCAAACCCGGCAGGGTCAGTTCCACCCCAAGGGTTGCAGCGGCGGCGGCAAAGGACGGCACACCGGGCGTCACGTCATAAGGAATGCCAAGTGCGCGTAACCGGCGCAACTGCTCGCCCATCGCCGACCAGACCGACAAATCCCCGGAATGCAGCCGTGCCACGTCCAGCCCCGCTGCATGAGCCACGGATATCTCGGCCATGATCTCGTCCAGCGACAAGGGCGCGGTATTCACGCGTCGAGCATCTGGCGGGCAATGCGACAGGATGCCATCGGGAATCAGCGAACCCGCATAAAGACAGACCGGCGAAGCCGCGATCAGATCGCGCCCGCGCAGCGTCAGCAGATCAGCCGCCCCAGGCCCTGCACCGATGAAATGAACCGTCATTCCAGCCCTTCCCTGCAAAGCAGAATTCCCGGCGCTGCCCATTCACCTGTTCCCAAATATCCCCGCCGGAGGCTCGTAGCCCGAGCCGGTTGCGCGCCCTTCGCGCGCAGAGGCGAGACAAAAGGCTTGCGGCGAAGCCGCTCAATTTCAAAGCCGCCTGCCGACGGGCACAGCGTCAGCACTCTCATCGCCCACCCCGTTCGGCTATCGCCGCCGTTGCCGTTCCGTCCGCCGACACTGTGCGCGGACCCCGCAACGTTGCGCCCGGCCCTGCAGCGGCCAGTGCCGCCGCCTCGGCGACCGATCCGGTGCCGTGCAAGGCCTCCACCCGGCCCGACCTTGTAAGCGTCGCTTGATCCCGCAACGCCTCGGCGGCAAGGGCAATCACCGGCACGCCAAGTGTCTGCGACAATGGCTCCAGCCCCTGCGCCTTGGCGGCAAGCGTGGCCAGATGGGTCACGCCATCGGCTCCCCCGGCCTTGGCCAAAGCATCCTGCAAGGCGGCAAGGGTGGTTTGTGACCGAAATCCAAAGCCTGCGACGATCATCGCGTGACACTCCACTGCAGGATCGGCAACGCCGAGCACCAACCGCGCTTGGTTCCGATGGCCACGGGTTCGGAAAGGGCGATCTTTAAAAGCTCACCGCCATAACGCGACGACCAGTCCAAAACCAGCGCCTCGGTTTCGATGGTGACCGCGTTCATCACCAGCCGTGAACCGGGCGGAATCAGGTTCCACAGCCGGATCAGCAGGTCCGCCGAGGCCCCGCCGCCGATGAAGACAGCATCCGGCACGGGCAAACCCGCCAACCCTTCGGGCGCACGGGCCTCATGCAGGCGGTGGCGGTGGGTCAGGCCAAAGGCCTCGACATTGCCGCGCGCCCGGGTGGCGCGGGCGGGATCGGCTTCCAGCGCCTCGACCCGCGCCCCTCCGGACAGCAGCCATTCGATCCCGATCGACCCCGAACCCGCACCGATGTCCCATAGCACCTCGCCTGCACGCGGGGCCAACGTCGAAAGCGTCAGCGCCCGCACCGCGCGCTTGGTGATCTGGCCGTCATGGGCGAAAAGCTCGTCCGGCAGGCCGGAGGCGCGCGGCAGGCCGGGGTCACGGCCGGCAATCGCGACAGCGACCGGGGC
>Ga0105045_10003730_pt1 | contig 13146 bp, 9 predicted proteins | sample MAT02_FD_78089 | JGI IMG/M metagenome (GOLD analysis project Ga0105045, IMG submission 78089) | Freshwater microbial communities from Lake Fryxell liftoff mats and glacier meltwater in Antarctica - MAT-02 (megahit assembly) | ecosystem: Environmental > Aquatic > Freshwater > Ice > Liftoff...
CCGGAGGGCGCGCTGGCGGCGGACTTCCTGATCCTGCAGACCGAACCCGGTCGCGCCGGCGGGGCCGTGCCATGAACCCGCTGGATCGCATCAGCAGTCTCTACGCACGCATCCCCGGGCTGTCCTGGGTGTCACGCCTCGACAAGCCGCTGGTACGTCGGGCGCTGGGCGTGTTCATCGCCGTTGTGCTCGTGCTGCTGCTGGGCTGGATCCTGGTGGGGCTGGTGCCATTGGTGCCGCCGCGCTTCTGGCAGCTGGCGGGCCTGTGCCTGGTCGCGTTCGGCGTGCTGTGGTGGTTCATGGTCGGGGCCAAGCGCTACTCGCGGCGCGGCTTCAGCTCCAAGCGCATCGGGGACCTGGGCCCGGGCAACCCGGAGGACGAGCGCGAGCCGCTGGCGCGCATGAAGACCGCGATCGCCGAGGCCAAGGGCACCATCCTGCGCTCGCCTGACATCGACCGCGGCCGCGACCCGCTGTATCGCATCCCATGGCTGATGTTCCTGGGCGATGCCGATGCCGACGTGCAGGGCGTGCTGGCCGCCGCTTCCACGGTATCGCCGTTCCCGCCGCCGTCATCGGAGCCGGAGTCGGTGTGGCGCTGGTGGTTCTTCAAGTCGATGATAGCCATCGAGGTCAATCCGCGCGTGGTGTGCGAACCGGGCGCGCGCCTGGACCGTGGCCTGTGGTACCAGGCCCTGACCCTGCTGGCGTCCGAACGCGACAAGCTGGCCCTGAATGGCCTGGTGGTGTGCGTGTCGGCGTCGTCGCTGCTGGGCGCGTCCGACCAGGTCAAGGCCACCGGCATACGCCTGCGTCGACTGGTCGACGAGGCCATGGAACACTTGCAGATCCGCCCGCCGGTGTACCTGCTGGTGACCGGCCTGGAACGCACCCATGGCTATGCCAATTTCCGTGCCGCGTTGCCGGCCGAGACCTTCGCCCAGGGCTTGGGTTTCCGCGTACCCGAGTCCGAAGTGGTCAGTGCCAGCACCTCGACCAAGCTTGATGAAATCCTCGATCCGATCACCACCCGCCTGCATGCGTTGCGCCAGACTGCGCTGCGCTCGCAACCCACAGCCGACAAGCGGCGGGGGGTGTTCGAGTTCGTGCAGGCATTTCCGGGCATGGCCGGCGGGCTGCGCGTGCTGGTCCAGCAGCTGCTCGAGGACAACCCGTTCCAGCGCACGCCACGCTGGCGTGGCGTGTACTTCGTCGGGGGCGCGGATGGCGCCCATCCGGGCGGGGCCTTCGTCGCCGACCTGTTCACCCGCTTCCTGCCCAGCGACCAGCCGCTGGCCTCGCGCAGCACCAAGGGCAGTGCCGGACGCGTCGCCGGCGCCGGGCTCGGGGTTGCGGCGATGCTGGGTCTTTCCGCGTACCTCAGCTATGGGCTTGCCACCGCCTACCAGGACGATGCTGGCCTGCTGGCGCAGACCCAGGTCGCCTGTCAGGAAACCCGGGGGGCGGGCGCTGGCGGACGCATCGCCTGGGTAGCGGACTGCGGTCGCACCATCCAGCAACTCGAGGCAGCCCAGGCCGACACGTCGTTCGGGTTCGGCATCCGTCGCGCCGACAAGGACATCGAGCAGCTCAAGCAACGCGTGGTCGAGGACTTCTCGCGCCTGATCCTCGCGCCCTACGACCAGATGCTGGGCGCCGACCTGGCGCGCGGCGACGCAGGCCTGGAACATGCCCTGTCGGTGGCCCAGCGTTTGCGCCTGCTCGAGCGTTGCCGGCGGCAGCGCGAGGAGTGCGAGGCCGAAGCGGACCACAACGTGGTGTTCGACCACCGTTCGCGGCTGTTCGCGCCGTTCCAGACCGGTGATGCAGACATGGCGGTTGACGCCGAGCGCGCCAGCGCCTTGTTCGACACCTACCTGGGCTACCTGCGCTGGCAGGAGCGTGGCGTTCTTGATGATGAATCGCGGCGCCTGGCCGGCGAGTTCGAGCGGATCATGGTGCGCTATCGCCCCGCCACATCGGACTTCGAGCAATGGGGCAGCCTGCGTCGCGATCCGCTGCAATTGCAGGATTTCTGGCTGCCCGAAGACCGCGTGGTCGGCGTGGAAGCCGGCACCCTGCCGGAGGTGCCGGGTGTCTACACGCGCGACGCCTGGGAAGGCGTGGTCAGCCCGTGGCTGGATACGGTGGCCACGCAATTGCCCGACCAGGCCGATGCCGCCGCGACATTCCGCGACTCCTATTTCGCCGAGTACTTCTCGGCGTGGGCGGCGTTCCAGGCCCGCTTCATCGAGGGCGCGCAACTGTGGCGTGGCCACTATGGCGAACTGGCGACGCGCGCGGCAGGTGCCGACGGCCCGTACCGCTTTTTTTTTGACAGTGCCCAGGACAACCTGTTCGGCCTGCCGCTGAGACTCGGGGTGGGCAACCGCTGGGCCAATGCCTGGCGCGCCACCCGCCAGGACTGGCTGCATGGGTGGCGGCCGATCGGCCGCTTCGTCGGCCAAAGCGTAGGCGGTTGGTTCGGCTCCGACCAGCGGATCGAACCGCCACCCTGGATACCGGCGTTGCAGCAGAGCCTCCATGGCGTGCTGCGCAAGCAGCAACCGCTATTTGCCAAAGCCTACCTCAACCTCGAATCAGACCCCGCCGGCCAGCAGATGTACGCCCTGGCCGCCGCCTTTTACGAAGCCAAGGGCAGGCCCGCCGAAGGCCCGGCCGCCGACTACGCGCAGCTGCTGCAGGAGATGGAGAAACCCGAAGAGAAGTTCGCCACGATCTTCAGCGGCCAGGATCTGGCGGCGTGGTCGGTGGCCCAGGGTCCGGCGCGCCTGCTGCTGCTGCTCACGGTGCACCGCGCTGCCCAGTTCGTGCAGCTGCGCTGGAACGAAAGCGTGGTCGAGCCGATGGCGACATTGCCGCCGGAGCAGCAGGTGACCGAGCTGTATGGCGAGCGCGGCAAGCTCGACGCGTTCGTCAACGACTGGCTCAAGCCGTTCATCACCGAACAGGAGCGCACGCCGGTAGAGATCCTGGGCGTGGCCATGCCACTGGCGCCTGCGTTCCAGGGCGTAGTGGCGGGCAAGCGCCAGTTCATGCCGTTGCTGGGCGAAGAGAAGCCGTTCATGGCCGGCAGCTTCGTGTTTTCCGGGCCCAGCCAGGCGGGTAGCCTGAGCGAAGGCAGCGCCGGCACCACCCTGGAAGTCGAATGCAAGGAGCGGCTGTACCGGGCAGTGTCCAATGCCACTTCGCTTGCCGAATCACGCGCCTCGGTGTTCTGGGCGCCGAGTTCCTGCGTGGAGGCGCGCATCCGCATCAGCTTGGCAGGTCCCGACGCGCTTGACTCGGTGATGGAGGCGGGGGCGCCGGCGGTGGCGGACGCCCCGGTCGCCCCGGCTCAGCCCGAGCTGAGCCTGACCCGCGTGTATCCGGGACCTGAGGGTTTCCTGGAGCTGATCGCCGATTTCCAGGACGGCAGCCAAGCCTATGCCCTGCAGGAATTCCGCGATGCCTACACCCCGGCCCAGTGGAGCGACCTGGTGCCGCAACTGCGCCAGGCCGGATTCAACGGCGCGCGCGTGCTGCTGCAGGCAGAGCCCTCGGACGAAATGAACCGCTACCTGGCCGCGCGCGAGCGGCCAGCCAGCATCCCGGCCTCGATCGTCGAGTAGCAGTCAGTCGAATGACCGCACGTCGAGCAACCGCCCGAAAACCTCAGGAGACACCACGATGACCGTAGGCACCACCGAATGGCTCAGGCCGATCCGCGCCGATGCGCCGGGCGGGGACGATGTCAGTTTCAGCGACACCTTCGACAAGATTCGCGAGGCACGCCGGGCCGACGATCCCAGCCTGTCCCAGGGCGACTGGGAACACGAGCTCAAGGTCGCCAACTGGCGCAGCGTGATCGAGCTTGCCGGGCGGGTACTGGCCGAACAGAGCAAGGACCTGCAGGCAGCCGTGTGGCTGGGCGAGGCGCTGATCGCGCAATCCCATCTTGGCGGCGCGCACGCCGCCTTCGACTTGCTGACCCAATTGCAGGAAAACTTCTGGGATGCGCTCTATCCGCGGGTCGAGGACGGCGACCTGGACGAACGCAGCGCCAAGCTGGCGTGGTTCAACGAGTACGGCGCGCAGGCCCTGTTGGCGCTGCGGGTCAGCCCGGGCGCGGATGGTTACACCCTCGCCGACTGGCAGGTGTCGCGCGATGTCGACAACCTGGCCCGCCAGGATGCCAGTGCGCACGAGCAAGCACTGGGCGAGGGCAAGCCAGGCGCCGAGCTGTTCGACCGGGCGGTTGAATCCGCGCCCGACGCGCAGCTGCTGGAACAACTGCAACAGGCAACCCAGGCCGCCGCGGCGCTGCAGCAGCTGAAGCAGGTGACCGACGCGCGCATGGGCCGCGATGCGCCCAGCCTGGCCAGGCTGGAGGACGCGCTCAAGCGCTTGCAGCAGATCCTGACCCGAGCGGCGAACATCAAGGGCCTGCTGGTGGTTGGCGATGGCGCCACCGAGGCGGCGCCATCGGCCGATGGCGAAACCGAAGGCGGTTACGCCGGGCCTGCCCCAGGTGCTGCCGCCCTGCGCCTTGGCGGGGGAGACCCAGCGAGCAAGGCCGCTGCAGTCAAGGCGCTGGGCGAGATCGCAGCGTGGTTCAGGCGCGCCGAACCACACAGCCCGGTCTCCTACCTGCTCGACCGCGCCGTGGCCTGGGCCGACACGCCACTGGAGCAATGGCTTGCCGAAGTGGTCAACGATGAAAGCACCTTGTCGAGAGTGCGCGAACGCATTGGCCTGCCCGGCTGAGCCGCAGCGTTATCACCCCATACGGCATAGGCCTTCGACTGGCCGTCCGTCGGATTTTACAGCCCACCGCTGCCGCCTAGACTTATTCGGGTTCCACAGCGCGGCTCCCGCCACCACGGAGATAATCATGGCCAAGAAAGAAAGCACCCAGCACAAACTCGACCGGGTGCGCGCGCCGCGCGTGCAACTTACCTACGACGTGGAAGTCGGCGACGCGATCGAGAAGAAGGAACTTCCGTTCGTCGCCGGCGTTGTCGGCGACTTCAGCGGACAGCCCGCCGACCCGCTGGCCAAGCTCAAGGAACGCAAATTCGTCAACGTTGACAAGGACAACTTTGACGACGTGCTCAAGGGCATGAAGCCGCGAGTCCAGGTGCAGGCAGAGAACCGGCTCAAGGATGATGGCTCCAAGCTGGGAGTGGAACTCAACTTCCGCAGCCTGGAAGACTTCAGCCCCGAGCGGGTGGTCAACCAGATCGACCCGTTGCGCAAGCTGCTGGAGGCGCGCCAGCGCCTGGCCGACCTGCGCAACAAGATGGCCGGAAACGACAAGTTCGAGGAGCTGCTCAACGAGGTGCTGCAGAGCACTGACCAGATCACCCAGTTGAGCAAGGAATTGCCGGCCTCCAAGGACGAGCAATGATCGCCAAGCGCGCCACCCATACATCCAATTTCCAATCCAGGGGAGCTGCCGGCCATGGCTGAGAGCAACGTGAAATCCGCAACCCAGGCCACCGAGACCCTCGAGGACGGCCTGCTGGACAAGATCATCTCCAAGAGCCGCATCGCCAAGACCGACAGCGAGCGCGACCGCACCCGCGACCTGATCGGCGAACTGGTCAACCAGGTGATGGACGGCCAGATAGTCATTTCACACGATGCGATCGCTTCGTTGGACGCGCGCATCGCCGACATCGACCGGCTGATCTCCGACCAGCTATCGGCGGTGATGCACACGCCCGAGTTCCAGAAGCTGGAGGGTTCCTGGCGCGGGCTCAAGTACCTGGTGGACAACAGCGAAACCAGCGCCAACCTCAAGATCAAGGTGCTCAACTGCACCAAGAAGGAACTGGTCAAGGACTTCCGCAACGCATCCGACTTCGACCAGTCCAACCTGTTCAAGAAGATCTACGAGGAAGAGTACGGCACCTTCGGTGGCGCGCCGTTCGCCACCCTGATCGGTGACTTCGAGTTCACCCGCAATCCGGAGGACATGTACCTGGTCGAGGAGATCTCGCACGTTGCCGCCGCGGCGCACGCACCGTTCCTGTCGGCAGCCTCGGCCGAACTACTGGGCTTCGACAACTTCACCGAACTGTCCGGACCGCGTGACCTGGCCAAGATCTTCGACACGGTGGAGTACGCCAAGTGGAAATCCTTCCGCGCGTCCGAAGACTCACGCTACGTGGGCCTGGCGATGCCGCGGGTGCTGGGGCGGTTGCCCTATGGTCCCGATACTTCGCCAGTGGAAGCGTTCAACTACACCGAGGACACCAGCGGCAAGGAGCACGACCGCTACCTGTGGATGAACGCGGCTTATGCGCTGGGCACCAAGGTCACCGACGCCTTCGCCAAGTACGGCTGGTGCGCGGCCATCCGTGGCGTGGAAGGCGGTGGCCTGGTCGAAGGCCTGCCCACCCATACCTTCGCCACCGACGATGGCGAAGTGGCGCTCAAGTGCCCTACCGAGATCGCGATCACCGACCGTCGCGAGAAGGAACTGGCCGATCTGGGCCTGGTGCCGCTGGTGCACTGCAAGGGGACCGACTATGCGGCCTTCTTCTCCACCCAGTCGGCGCAGAAGCAGAAGGAATACAACACCGACGCCGCCAACGCCAATGCGCGGCTTTCAGCGCAGTTGCAGTACATCTTCGCGGTCTCGCGCATCGCCCATTACCTCAAGTCGATGATGCGCGACAAGATCGGCAGCTTCGCGTCCAAGGCCAGCGTGGAAAATTTCCTCAACACCTGGATCGCGCAGTATGTACTGCTCGACGACACCGCCTCGCAGGAACGCAAGGCCCAGTTGCCGCTGCGCGAGGCCAGGATCGAAGTGGTCGAGGTACCGGGCAAGCCCGGAGCGTTCAAGGCGGTGGCCTTCCTCCGGCCCCACTACCAGCTCGACGAACTGAGCGTGTCGTTGCGACTGGTGTCCGAACTACCCAAATCGGCCCGTTGAGCGGCTGACAACCAACAATAGACAGGAGAAGCACCATGGCATCCGACATGTTCCTCAAGATCGAGGGGATTCCCGGGGAGTCGACCGATTCCAAGCACAAGGACGAGATCGACGTACTGACTTGGAGTTGGGGCGAGAGCAACACCGGCTCCATGGCGGTGGGCGGTGGCGGCGGGTCAGGCAAGGTCAGCATGCAGGACTTCCAGTTCGTGATGAACATGAACAAGGCAAGCCCGCATGTGATGCTGGCCTGTGCTTCGGGCCAGCACATCAAGAAGGCGGTGCTGACTTGCCGCAAGGCGGGCGGGACCCAAATGGAGTTCCTCAAGATAACCTTCGAGGACTTGCTCATCTCGAGCTACCAGACCGGTAGCGGCGGCGGCGACTCGGGGCTGCCTACCGACCAGTGCTCGTTCAACTTCGCCAAGATCACCCAGGATTACATCCCGCAGAAGTCCGATGGTTCGGCCGAGGGCACGGTGTCCAAGGCCTGGAGCCTCAAGGCGAACAAGGCGGTCTGATCGGCGCGCTCAGGTAAGCGGACAATGCGTCGCAGCCTGCTCGAACGGCTCAGCAACGAGCGCGACGCCGAGCCACGGCTCGCGCTCGATTACGGCTCCATGGCCGACCTGCGTGATGCAGTGTCGCGGGACCTGGAGGAAATGCTCAACACGCGCTCGGAATCCATACGCGTGTTGTCCGATGCATTTCCTCAGTGTGTGGCTTCGTCGTTGACCTACGGGATCCCCGACTTCTCCTCCCAGACCCTGGCCGGGCAGCAGGACCGCGACCGCATCCGCCGTTCGCTGGAGCGCGCCATCGCACTGCACGAACCCAGGTTGTCGCGGGTGCGCATCACCCTGGATCCGCAACGCGAATTCGAACGCGCGCTGCGCTTTCGCGTCGACGCAGTACTGGACGTGGGGCCCGAGCACGAGAAGGTGCGCTTCGACGCCGTGCTGCAAATGGCCACCCAGGTCTGCGCGGTGGCCTGAAAAGGCCCGACTCGAATGTCCACCCCGGCCGCCCCGGGCGCGCTCCATGCCAACTTCAGCATGCTGCTGGACGGCCGATCGATCGCCTTCTCGGTGCCGGTCCCGACCCATCCGGTGACGCTGCCGGAATTGCTGCCCGCCTTGTTCGAGTTCAACCGGCAACTGCTCGCCCATGCAGTCGCTCAGGAAGAGCAGTCAGGTCGGAGCGTCTCCTGCCGGGCAGGTTGTGGCGCGTGCTGCCGGCAGCTGGTTCCCATTGGATCCGTGGAAGCGGCCCTGCTCCGCGAGTGGCTGGACCAGCGCCCGGCCGAGCAGGCACAACGCATCCGTGGCCGTTTCATCGAAGGTGTCGAGCGACTGGAGGCCGTCGGTCTTCGCGAGAGGCTGGAAGCGCGTGCTTGTGTGCGCGATACCGGGCAGCTGCGCAGCCTTGGACTTGACTACTTCCGGGCAGGTGTCGCCTGCCCCTTCCTGGTCGAGGACTCGTGCAGCGTGTACGAGGCCAGGCCAATGAAGTGCCGCGAGTACCTGGTCACTTCGCCAGCCATCAATTGCGCCAAGCCCAGTCCCGAGGGGGTAAGCATGGTGGGCTTGCCAGGCAGCTTCCTGCGCGCATTGCTCGCGCTGGAGCGGTGGTCGACAGGCGAGAGCCCGTCCTGGCTGCCGCTCATCCTGCTGCTGGACACCGTACCGGTTGACCTGCCCACGCGCCTGCCGGGCACCGAGTGGTTCGAGCGGTTCGTGACCGAATTCGCGCGCAGCCAACTACCCCAGGCCACTGCCTGAGCAGCGGCCGCCGCACAAGCCAGCAGGCCCGAGCGGCCACGCCGCACGCAGGATGGTTCCGCAGGTCTGCCCGGCAATGGGCATGGTCAGGCCTTCAGCAGTCCCAGCCGCCGGAAGCCCAGCAATGCTTCTTCGAGCCGCAGTTCCAGGCATGCCGCACGTTGGGTCGGGTCCGACCCTGCGCTCAGGTTATCCACGCCCACTGCCAGCCGTGCGCCCACGTCTAGGAGCAACGCCGAACGATCGCGGCTGCCGTCGAGCAATCCCAACAGTTCACGCGCGGCTGGCTCCGGGATGTCCACGACAGCGCCACGGACGCTGGTGAGAAGCGCCTGCACCTGCGCTACCTGCGCCCGCACCAGCGCGCTGGTGCACGGCCTGGAGCCCACTTCGGCCGCCACCTGCGGGGGGTCGCACAGCAGGCTCAATACGCCCAGCCGGAAACCCAGCAGCAGGGTGCGGGCAAGTGCCTCGACATCTGCCACTGCATCGCTACGCTCGATGCCCATGCAGCGTACCTGCGCCTGCTCAAGCAGTTCGTCCACTGCAATTGGTGCGGGCCAGCGCTCGCCCAGCAGCTGCATCGCTGCCTTGGGCACCGGGTGGTCCACGCTGAAGGCGGCTTCTTGCGGAGCGCGGAACGAGACCGGTGCGCCCAGGGCCAGGTCCACTTCGGCGCGCGACTCCACCTGGCCCACCACGTGCAAACCCAGTACCAGTCGCGGATCCACTTCGCGCTGCAGTGGCTGGCTGCGCCGGCACAGAAGGGTCTGCCGGAACCGCCGGCCCTTGAGGAAGTCCAGGTACTGCTCCTTGCGCAGTACGTCGGCCGCAGCCATCGCCTTCAGCATCCCAACCACGGCGGGTGGCGCTGCTTCCTCACTCATTTCGAAGTAATCGGCCTCGCCCAGGAACGCCAGTTCGAAAGCGCCCGCATGGGCCGCAAACTCGGTGATCGACACGGCGTGGTTGACGTCGGACAGGTCATCGTGGAACACCACCGCCGGATCTGTGCGCTCGACCAAGCTTGCCACTTCATGCCGCACCAGTTGCGCATAGGGCGTATCGCCTATCACGCCTGCGTCCAGGAACTTCAGCATGGCGATGGCCTGGGTCAGCTTGAGTTCCGGCGCCTCGATGCCCTGGACCTGGGCGCGCAGCATCTGCGCGATCATCCGGCGTATGTGGCACCCGGGCATGGCGTTGTAGCTGACGTAGGCCACCCCGGCCGCGGCCAGGTGCTCGCGGCACAGTCGCATCAGGGCGTCGCGAACGGCTTCCGGCACCCACGAATAAAATCCATGTGCGGCAACGAAATCGAACGGGACCGGTCCCGGTTCCCAGCTGCCCAGGTCGGCGACCTGCAGGAGCAGGTTGTCCAGGCCCAACTGCATGCGCAGCTGCTCGCCGCGCGCTATCGCCTTGTGCGAAAGGTCCACGCCGATGAAACTCGAATCGGGGTAGGCCAGCGCCAGCGGAAGCAGGTTGGCGCCATCGCCGCAGCCCACTTCAAGGTATCGGCAGCAGCGCGGGGAGGCCGCCGGCAGGCCATGCAGCCGGGCGATCGCCGCCAGCACGTCCGGATGGGTCTGGGGGCGCGGATGGCCCGGGTAGTCGACCACGTCGTACGCGCAATCGGCCTCGGGCGTGGCGTCGGCAGGTACAACGGTGGCGTCACCCTCAGGCGGCACGCTGGATCGCCAGCACCGCCACCATCGCCTCGCGCAGCTGCTCGGGCGTGACCGGCTTGTACAACACCGGCACGCGCGCAGCCTGGATCTCGCGCAGGCGCTCGTTGCTGGTTTCGCCGGTGATCAACAGGCACGGGAACTGGCCCAGGCCGCGACCGCGAAAGTGCGCCTGCAGCGCATTCATGGCATCCAGCCCACTGCGGCCACTGCCCAGTTGCAGGTCCGAGACCACGATGTCGGGCGCGCGCTGCCATGCCTGGGCGATGCGCATCGCCGCATCGCCGTCCGCTGCGGTGGCTACCTCGCAGCCCCAGGCTTCCATGACGATTCGCAGGCCTTCCAGGATCGAGGGCTCGTCGTCGATCACCAGCACCCGCATGCCGGTCACGTCCAGCGGGCTCTCCACCAGTGCGGGCCTGAGCCTCTGGCGCAGCCCGGCGGTGGCCGCAAGCTCCACGCTGAACAGGCTGCCACGGCCCTCGCGCGACTTCAGCGCCAGCGGCAGCTCCAGCAGGTTGCACAGCAGCCTCACGGTCGAAAGACCCAGGCCCAGCCCATGACGCTCGGGCATCGGTGCCTGGGTGTCGGCCTGGAAGAATTCCTCGAACACGCGCTCCTGCAGCGCCTCGGGGATCCCGTTTCCGGTGTCCCACACATCGATGCGGATGCGGTTGCCGCGCGCGCGCGCCGCGATCAACACGCCGCCGTCGGTGGTGTAACGCACCGCGTTGCTGACCAGGTTGTTGAGGATCCGCGACAGCATCACCCGGTCGCACCGCACCCAAGCATCGGTCTTGCGCACGATCAGGCGCAGGCCGCGTTGCTCGGCGCCCATGCGGAACGTACGGCTGACCTCGTCGAACAGCCCATCGAGCGCGAACTCGCCCAGGCACGGTTGCATCGCGCCGGCTTCCAGGCGCGAAAGGTCCAGCAGGGCGTTGAAAAGGTGGTCGAGCGATCCGACGCACTCCTGGATGTGGTGGATGCGCGCCAGGCGCACCGGGTCCTTCTCGCCCATCACCAGGGCCGATGCGAACAGGGTCAAGGCTGACAGCGGCTGGCGCAGGTCATGGCTGGCTGCGGCCAGGAAGCGGGTTCGCCCCTTGTTGGCCAGCTCGAGGGCGGCGTTGCGACGCTCGAGTTCCAGCGTGGCCTGTTCGATCTGGCGTTGCATGTCGCGGTTGGCGTGCAGCAGCGCAACGGCGTTGGCGTTGAAACCCTCCTGCAACTGGCGGATCTCGCCCTCGCCATTGACCGGTACGGGTCGCATCGGCCCCCTGGCATCGAACCGGGTCATCGCGCCGGCCAGTTCCACCATGGGCCGGGCAATGCCCTGGGTGATGCGCCGTCCCACGTGGAAGGCGATGCCCAGGCCCAGCAGGCCCAGTAGCAGCGTGGCCAGCAGACTGGCACCTCGCATCGTATCCAGGCCAGGGGCCATGGCCTCCAGCTGGACCCAGCCGAGCGTGACCCCGCCCGCATCGACGATCGGTGCACTGATCCGGCGCACCACCTCCTTGCTGGTTGCGGGCCTATCCAGGCCGGGCAAGGCGCTGCCGTCCCGGTCAAGGATCCGGACCCGGTGGCGGCTCGGGTCAGCCAGGGTGGTGGTGATGCGGCGCACTGCCTCCAGGTCGCGGACCTGCATTGCAGAGGGCAACGACTGGGCCAGGGCCAGCGCGGTCCTTTCCTCCACCGCAGTGCCCAGCCTCTGCAGCTGCCAGTCGTGCAGTAGTCCCAGGGCCAGCGGCATGGCTACGGCCACCAGTGCAGCGGGCAGCACCGCAAGCCGCCACAGGCGCTGGACCAGCCCGCAGCCTTGCACAGGCGGGCTGTGCCGCACCCGCGACGGGGACAGACCATCCAGCAAGGTGCCCGCCTTGCCGGAACCGTGGCTCCATTGCATCTCGATCACCTCCAACTCGCGCGGCAGTCGCGCTTGCCCCATGCACAAGGAACGCCGAGGGCGACCTCGATCGGACACGGGCTGGCGCGCGGCCCTGGTTCCGCGACCGCGGTCACACCTTCTGTAGCTGCGCGCCGCGTCGTCCGGTCGGCAGGGTGCCGATCCGCGGCATTGGCGATGGGCGTTCAAGCCAAGGCCTTGCAGGCGTAACCCGGCCCGGGCACGCCGGCGCCGATCACACGCAAGGACTACCGTGCCAGCCTGGCGTCGGCGCAGTGACGGGATCTCTTCGGATCGGAGCAGCTGGATGGCAGGATCTGCCGACAGGGGCCCGGGAAAACGACTGGCGACGGCCCAGACCCATGCCACCTGGGGCGCGGTGGTCGCGCCCCTGACCATCGTCGCGCATGAGCTGGGCCGTTCTGGCGCAGGACTGGTGCTCGGCACGCCCGACCTGGCTTTGCACTACGGATCGTTTTCGGACAGCGCGCGCCAACAGGGGTTTCCGGCTGCAAGGATCGGTGCCCACGTGCTGGCCGGACCCGCGGTCACTCTGCTGATCATGGCTGCCTGCGCCCCGGGGCCCAGGAGAGTCATGCGACGTGGCGACCTTGCCTGGACCGCACCAGCGCACGCGACCTGGATCGCGTCCGATGCTCCAGTACTCATGCTCGTTGTCCCTGCGCCTGTTGCTGGCTGGAAAGCATGCCGTAGTACAGCAAGGGGATCACCACCAGGGTCAGCACGGTGGAGACCAGGATGCCGAAGATCAGCGAGATCGCCAGTCCGTTGAAGATCGGGTCGTCGAGGATGAAGAACGCC
>Ga0105045_10003731_pt1 | contig 13145 bp, 12 predicted proteins | sample MAT02_FD_78089 | JGI IMG/M metagenome (GOLD analysis project Ga0105045, IMG submission 78089) | Freshwater microbial communities from Lake Fryxell liftoff mats and glacier meltwater in Antarctica - MAT-02 (megahit assembly) | ecosystem: Environmental > Aquatic > Freshwater > Ice > Liftoff...
TCCAAGTCCACTATCTGCGGATTTAACTTGAGCACCGCTCGTCTGAAAGCAGACTTCACTTAAAATGGTTGAATTGTCGATGGATGAATAAACGTTTGAAAGGCTGGACTGATCGCCCAGATCATATCTACCGTACAACTGGCCGCGATAGATACCTACGCCGACATAAGACCCCGATTTCTTATGCGAAAGGGTGGCAGCCAACGATGTGTAGTTTTGAATATCAGCAATGGATCCGTTGAATAAAGCTGGATTATCTATAAAACTGCTATTTCCGTAAAACAGGCTCGTGTAGACATCTGGCTTAAAATGAATGGAAGAGAGTTGATTTACACGAACTCGAATTCCAAAGCCTATTCGCGAAGAATCGCGGAAAAAACGGAGATCCAGTTCGCCAAAAGATTGATTGAAGAAGGAATTCTGAGCTGATAAATTTTCGGATACTTCGTTTTTGATTTCATCGGTAATCATACCCCCGAACAGGAATTTATTGGTAAAATCTCTCGTTAAGCTATTGCTGAGCTGATCGTGTCGGACTTGAAAATTGAAAACAACCGTCGTTGAGTCGTTGTAAGGCAAGCTTCCGTCGCGCAAGAATTGCGCACACATGTCCGCAGGTGCAAATAATGAGCATAATATGAGAAACTTACACAGCCGCATTTATTCGATTTCCAGATGGGTAAGTATCTTGGCAGATAATAAAAGATCAATTTTATCGTCAATTTGGAAAGAAACGATTTCCGGAAAGTTTTGGGAATCCAGTCGAATTCGAAAGGCTATAAAGCCAGCGTTTCGAAGCATCGCGATTTCTTGTTCTCCTAAATTATAAGTTATCAGGGTTTCGCCCAAAACGTTGCCATCTGAGCCGATTACCACTGCATCATCTGAACCTTCCAAAAGGTCGTCTAAATTTAAAAGCACTTGTCTATTTATGTCTAAGATTTTGCCTGAGATGGTAGCGTTTGCCGGAAAGCTATTCTCTGCGGCAATAAAAAGTTTCAGCGCTCGAATATTCTCATCGGTATCTGTCCATTCGAATGAGACTGTATCGACTAAAACGAGATTGCTGATACCAAGCTCTAGAGGGATTTTTGCAGAAATATGTCCCGAAATCGAACTGGAAGCAGCTGCCCAATCGTTAGAATTCGAAATATTACCAAGCGGGTTAATGATAGCCGATCCACTTAAAATAATGAAGTCCGGCACGATGTTCAGAAAGTCTAATAGGTTGGAATTTTGGTTGGTGATTGCAAAGTTTTTTGGAAAGGAAGAAATATCGCCCAATAAGTAATTGGCACGAATGAGATTGATAGATCCATTTGTAAGCGGATGGTTCAGGCTGATCTGCGTTTGGGTGTCAAAATTGATAGCCGAAAGTTCACTTATATTCGCTTGTATATCTACTCCAAATCGATTTTCGAAGCTTAGGTCTAAGAGTGCCGCACTTAAGTTAATGAGCGCATTGTCGAACGTTTCTAATCCGGAGAATGCTATGGATTCATCGAAAGTAATTTCTCTCGATCCGAGATATCCTTCGGCGTAGCTGAGCGTGAGCTCATCATAGAGCACAGTAAACACTACTTGATCTGTGTTGAATATGGTGGTGGCAGTTTCGTAGTCGGCAATTTTGATAGTGAAATTTACGTTAAAAGTATTATTTTGAAAACCATTGGCTCCAGTTAGATCTAAACTATACCCATCTAAACTAACTAGGTCTTCAAATAACGAAATGTTGGAGCCTTCCCCCGCCGGAATAACCACTTCATAATCGAATGAAATATTATTCAGCCTAGCCTTCGGGATTTGTATTCGAATTACGATATCAGCATCTACCATATTGGACGCTTTCAGCAATAGACTCCCTTCATTTACCACCACCTTGCTTAGTTGAGCGTCATCCCCGTCAATCTCAAAGGCATCGGTATTGGTGAAGAATACTTGACCGGGATTGAAGGTAAATTGGGTAAGAGGAGCTATTGTAAAAGATTTCGTAATGCTATCATTTGGCAACTGTAGCAGCGAATCTACTCGTAAATCGACTAAATCGGTTTCATAAACCAAGAATGCTGTATCACCTGAATTTCCCATGAGTAAAGTATCGGCAATGAATTGTTCCAATCCCAAAGATGTGCGCAGCAGTGGAATCGAAAGCTGGGTGTTCCACGATGTGGGCTCCTTCTTGCAGCCCAAAATTATCATCAACAGGGCGAGCGTAGTTGTAATGCGCATGCTACGAAGATAGGAGTAAAATGAAGTGTGATCAATGAACCTTTTTCTCCAATTTAACGCTCGCTTGGAGTTCAAACAAGAAAATTTGGATTATTCTCCAATTTTAAGCCAATAGGAACCACCGTGTTGTTCGACACCTTTTAGAGATTTTAATTCCCAAAAGGGGTTTAGAATGGATGACAATTCTTCGTCTTGGCTTACAAAAAAGTTGGGTAACAAGGTTTGATACCTCGATGGGTTGGAGATGATGAAGGCAGCCAACATATATTGCTCATTGTAAAACCTATCACACATAAATTGCGGATATTCAAAAGGCAGATATATGTCATGGAAATGAACAATCACGTTCTTACTTATAAATGGAAGGAGTTCCAAAAAACAGGTTGTTGCGTCTGAATTTGGAAAGCATCGATGGGAGTTGTCGATAAACAGGACATCGTTCTCACCTAATTGATTCAAAATGAAACTATAGTCATCAATATCTTCAAAAGGTTTGCGAATTATCTCATCGGCAAGGAGATCTATTTCGGCTCTCGGTTGTGGATCGATAGAAACAATCTTTGTTTGAAGGCCATAATCTTTTATGGCCTTTCTGACAACCTTCGTAGAGTTTCCTGAGCCGATTTCGATATACACTTTGGGATTGTTCATTGCTATAAGGCTGTACAATGCTACGATATCGAGACCAGGAAGGAAGCCGTTGTTCCAAACAGGTAGACCGGAGTTCTTTTCAATTTTTACATCCTTTATTAAGCTGATTTCTTCGCGAAACTTCACAAATGATACCAATGTATTTTGATAATCACTTCGCCGACTATCAATAATTTTAGACATACGGGCAAAAAATTTGGTTCCAGCCGTCAGCCTGGGTTTTAGGTCAACCTTATACTCCAAGTGAAGAGTTTGGTGCGCTGGCGAAAATGTCTTAGCTATGTTTTTGAGTTTTCCTAACATGCTGCGAATGTAATATTTCAATCAGGCCGTTCTACTAATTAATACCCATATTTCTCCTTCCACCAGGCCCTTAATCTCACGCGAATCTCGTTTTCGCGTGGGTTTTGCCCAGGTTCAAACAGTTTTTGACCGCTGATTTCTGTAGGAAGAAATTCTTGATCCGAAAAGTTACCGGGCGAAGAATGGCTGTACTGGTAATCCTTGCCGTAGTCGAGATCCTTCATTAATGCGGTGGGAGCGTTTCGGAGATGCAGCGGAACAGGCAAAGCACCGCCGTTTTTCACCATCTTTAAGGCTTCGTCAATTGCCTTGTACGCGGAGTTGCTCTTGGGTGATGTTGCCAAATATGTAGCGCATTGACTGAGAATGATACGCGCTTCGGGCATACCAATTTTATGAACGGCATCGAAACAGGTGTTAGCCAATACCAGCGCAGTGGGGTTAGCATGGCCGATGTCTTCACTCGCCAAGATTATCAATCTTCTACCTATAAATTTTGGGTCTTCGCCTCCTGCGAGCATGCGCGCAAGCCAATAAACGGTAGCGTTCGGATCGCTTCCGCGAACGGACTTGATAAAGGCTGATATCACGTCGTAGTGCTGCTCACCGCCTTTGTCGTAAATCGCAGGATTCTCCTGTACTACTTGGGTTACAAATTTGTTATCGATCGCAAACTTGCTATTCGGCCTGGCTGCGACCACCATCTCCAGAATATTCAACAATCGGCGCGCATCGCCTCCACTCAATTTATAAAAGGCTTCTCTTTCATTAATTTCTAAGCCAATCTTGCTCAAATATTCATCCCGATCAATGGCTCGATCTATAATTCGGTCTAAATCTGATTGCGCCAATCCTTTTAAGACGTAAACTTGGCATCGCGATAGCAGGGCACTGTTCACTTCAAAAGAAGGATTTTCGGTAGTAGCGCCTATCAGCGTAATGCTCCCTTTTTCAACGGCTGCGAGTAGGCTATCCTGCTGCGATTTGCTAAAACGGTGTATTTCATCAATGAACAAAAGGGCATTTCCGGCTCCAAAAAAACCGCTCCGCTCCGCCTTATCTATCACGTCTCTCACATCTTTGACGCCTGAGCTTACCGCACTGAGCGCATAGAAAGGTCGGTTGAGTTTAGACGCGATTATTCGCGCCAAAGTTGTTTTTCCCACTCCCGGTGGTCCCCAAAGGATGAGCGAAGGTATGATGCCTTGGTCGATTGACCTGCGCAGCGCACTTTCCTTTCCGACTACATCTTCCTGACCTACAAAGTCTTCGAGCATTTGTGGGCGCATTCGTTCGGCCAATGGTGTAGCGAGCATGGCACAAATTTACGCACACTTTGCTTACAGCGTAAATAGGTTACGTTTTGGTGGGTATTCTTTGTACTATTAAAACAAGGAAGCACTTAAATTTGTAGTGTATAAAACAAGTAAAAACCCTCAACTATGTCAGCATTAGCAATTGGCCAACAGGCTCCAGATTTCAAAGCGAAGGATCAGAATGGAAAGGAATTTTCGCTTAGTGAACTTCGCGGTAAAAAAGTAATTCTTTACTTTTATCCAAAAGATAATACCCCAGGCTGCACCGCCGAGTCTTGCGATTTTCGCGATCATTATTACGGATTGAAACAAGATGGATTTGAAGTAATTGGCGTGAGCGCCGACGATGAAAAGTCGCACAAGAAGTTCATTGATAAATATACCTTGCCCTTCGCCCTTATTGCTGATACAGAGAAGGAAGTGATAAAAAATTACGATGCCTGGGGCAAGAAGCAGTTTATGGGTCGTACCTTCGACGGTATATTGCGCAAGACTTATGTGATCGATGAAGAAGGCCGAATTGCTCATATTATCGACAAAGTGAAGACCAAAGACGCAGTAAAACAAGTTCGCGAATTATATAACTAACCCTTACTTAAACCAACCATCATGGCCATAGAAGCAAACAAAGAAAAACTGAAAGCACTCCAGCTCACCTTAGACCGAATCGAAAAATCTTACGGGAAGGGTGCTGTTATGAAACTTGGCGACAACGCCATAGAGCGGATTGAGTCCATCTCCACCGGTTCGCTCGGGCTCGACCTCGCCTTAGGAATAGGCGGATACCCGCGCGGTAGGGTCGTAGAAATATATGGTCCGGAGTCGTCGGGTAAAACCACTCTGGCTATACATGCCATTGCGGAAGTTCAGAAGCTGGGTGGTATCGCTGCCATTATTGATGCCGAGCATGCCTTCGACCGTTTCTATGCCGAAAATCTTGGCGTGGACACCGAGAATTTATTCATCTCACAACCCGACAACGGAGAGCAAGCGCTCGAAATAGCTGAAAATTTGATTCGCTCGGGTGCGATTGATATTATTGTAATCGACTCGGTTGCAGCGCTTACTCCTCGCGCCGAGATTGAAGGCGAAATGGGCGATTCGCAGGTCGGTCTGCAGGCTCGACTCATGTCGAAGGCGCTTCGTAAACTCACAGGAGCCATTTCCAAAACTGGCTGTTGCTGCATTTTCATCAATCAGCTCCGCGAAAAGATTGGGGTAATGTTCGGTAATCCAGAAACCACCACAGGCGGCAACGCGTTGAAGTTCTACGCATCCGTAAGAATTGATATCCGCAGATCGACGCAGATTAAAGACGGCGAAACCGTTACCGGAAATCGGACGAAAGTGAAAGTTGTGAAAAACAAAGTCGCACCCCCTTTCGCGAAGGCGGAATTCGACATTATGTACGGTAAAGGTATTTCCAAAAGTGGCGAAATTATCGACATGGCTACCGATATGAATATTGTAAAAAAGAGTGGCTCCTGGTTTAGCTACGGCGATACTAAACTCGGTCAAGGCCGCGACGCTGTAAAACAACTCGTGGAAGATAACCCTGAGTTAATGGATGAGCTCGAAGTAAAAATAAAGGCTCAAATTTCTGCGAAGTAACCTTTCGTTTCATCGTAATGGCCGACCATCAACTGATAGTCGGCCTTTGTATTTTTTAGATATCACAAGGCTGATTTAATTTTAATTTTCCCGAATGAATATTTCTACTGCTACTCACTTGCTCTTTTTGGGTTTTCTAGCAACGATAACCACCGCCTGTGGCAATGAAGAAGCGAAGAACCCGAAGAATCAAGTAGAGGATGCTGTTGTATTGGTTACCGATGAGATCAGAAAAGAACCAAATAATCCGAATCTGTATATAAAGCGAGCACTCCTTTACCGCGATCGCAAACTGTTTGATTTGGCTTTAAGCGACGCCGAGAAAGCACTAAGTGTGGATAGCACGGTGGCATATTTTCATCAAGTAAAGGGAGAAGTTTATTTCGCGAGCGGAGCGCTCCGACCCGCGCGATTGAGTTTAGAAAAAGCATTGGTATTTGATGAATCCAATCCAGATTTGTTGCTCAAATTAGGGGAAGTTGAGTTCCTTCTCCGACGTTATGAAAATGCCTTGACGCACATCAATGAAGCGCTTCGGGTCAATGATAAAGCCGCTCAGGGCTATTTTCTAAAGGGGTTTATTTACAAGGAGTTAGGAGACACGGTTCTTTCCAAATCTTCGTTTCAGACGGCCACCGAAATAAATCCAGATCATTACGAAGCCTATGTAGAATTGGCAACGCTCTACGCATACCAAAAAGACTCGCTTGCTTTGCAGTACTACGATAATGCCATTGATTTGAAGCCAAAGAGTGCCGAAGCCCTTTACGGCAAAGGATTATTTCAGCAGAATCGGGGAAAGTTCGACGATGCGCTTGCAATCTACCGGTCGCTCTTAAAAGCGGATCCAGATAATTTTCTGGGCTTCTTTAATACTGGTTATATCTATCTCATTGAGTTTGCAGAATTCGACAGCGCCCGAATGTATTTTGACAGCGTTCTGATGGTTCAACCCAATATGTTGGACGCGATGTACAACAAAGGTTTAACTTACGAGATGGAGGGTGAATTCTCCACGGCCAAAGAATATTACCAAGACGTGTTACAGATAGATGCCCAAAATGACAATGCCGCAAGGGGATTGATGCGATTGGAATGAGGACGTGATCAATCGATCGATACTGCGTGGATCGGTAGTGATTCCGTTTTCATTATGGCATCAGCAATTACAGGTATTACGATGGTTCGCGCTACTCGATATTGCCGACTTGGATGGCTATCGGCTTGAATGTAATAAGTTTGATCGAGCGTGACGCTGCCTTCGGTGAAAGTCGAGTGTGTTTCAATCCTTAACTTCACTTTTCCGGAATCCATATCCCCATCATTTACAGAGGTTGCAAAATCCGTACTCGATACTTCGGTTATCGTGATTCCTGATGGATCTAAATGCCAATCATTGGGGAGAGAAATTTCGATGTCAATATGTTGAACACCAATTCCTACGTGAATCGTATCTGCGTCCTCAATGGGATAAATATTCGGAAAGTTGCCATAGCAAAGTGTTTCATAACTGCTCAATCCGATAGATCGCCAAGTTTTGGTTGAAAATTCACACCGATAAATGGCTCCGTTTACAGCGTCCACAGCTACCAAGCCATTTTGCAAGTATGCAAGTGCTGAAATTTGAGTCAGAGAATTCTGAACTCCCGAGTTGGCAGGAGCTGTCGGCGGCTGTAGGCGTGTATTGACTTTACCCGTTTCCAGTTCCCACATTTTAATTTCTGAAGCTATTTTATCGGATAAGTAAATGCCAGGATCACCTAACGCAAGGGCATTGAGCCTCCCGAAGCGGACTTTCGAAGACTTACCGTTTACGTTGCCAAATAAATCGCTCGGTATGCCCAAGGGTGCAGTGATTTTTCCATTTTTATAAAGTGCAGGTTGGTTATCCTGGTAGTAAATTATTGCCAATTCATCTTTGCGTATGGCAACCATCGCAATTATAGACTGCGCACGGCAATTTTCTGAATCACATAAAAGTTTGGCGACCTGCGTATTTGTGTCAAATGCATAGATTCCTTCCACGCAGGTAAAATAGATCGTCGATTCAAATGCTGTTAGAGCAGTTGGGAATGTAATGCTATTGCCAGTTTTAGTCAAATCGGAACGATGCTTCTCAGAAACTTGGCGGGCTCCAAATACATCGCTTACGCTCATATCGTCCAAACTTACTTTTCGAATTTTATTATTTCGCGAATCGGCAAAGAAGAGTTCTCGAGAAGTGGCTACGTAAGCCAATCCTTGTGGACCATTTATTTCGGCTTGGGATGCTGAACCATTCAACTTGCCTGGTTTGCCCGTGCCAACTACGTCAATGAGCATTCCACTCTTATCTGATATAATTATCCTGTTATTCAGATAGTCCGAAACAAAGAGTATTCCTTGCTCTTCATCGGTCGCCAGTGCCAGAGGGAAGGCTAGAAGCGGACTAATGTTTCTGATAAGCGAAACTCCACCGAAATAAGGAGTGCGACTTATGGGGTAAATATCTGAAAGTAAATACTGTACATCGGACATGGCGTTGCTGAAGTACTCCATGTCGAGCAGTCCATCTAAGGCTTCGAGCAAGTGACCTTCCGGACTTATCACGTCAGTTCGACAACTTCCGGCAGGCGGCGAACAGGTTGATATCCTTATGGTATCTATTGTCCACGGCAACGCCACTCTCAAAGCTTCAATTAAATCGGGTAATTCCGAATTGTCTTCATCAGAAAAATTGAAACTTTCTCGATGGATATACATCACACGCGTTAAGGGAAACCGTTCTTGGAATTTTTGTAGTTGTATTAAGTTTTCGCGGTCAATAGCGCGGTGTATATTTCCATAAAATCGGACGGTCAACTTTCCCTTTTCAGTAGCTGTCGCTGGTCTTGAACCTTCGTTTTGTTGAACATCATGCTCAAAGCCACAAGCCATTGGGAGCTGTTTTAATTTTTCCTTCAATCGATTGCCTTGAAGGGTTTGTAGCTCATGGAGCTGAGCCAAAGCCGATGGAGGGTATAAGACAATAAGGAGGAGACCGGTGCAGATGAGCAATCTATTCATAAGCAGCTAAAATAAAAAAGGAGCCGATTATGGCTCCTTTCAAAAGTAGGATAAGGATTGAAATTATTTTATCGAATTCACGATTGCTTCGAAAGCCGTTGGGTGATTCATTGCTAAATCGGCCAATACTTTGCGGTTCAATTGTACGTCTTTGGTTTTCAATTTGCCCATAAAGACAGAATATGAAAGTCCGTGCATACGGGAACCTGCATTGATACGTTGAATCCAAAGAGCGCGGAAATTGCGTTTCTTTTGGCGACGGTCGCGGTATGCATATTGGAGACCTTTTTCGTAGGTGTTTTTGGCTACGGTCCAAACGTTTTTGCGACGTCCGAAATAACCTTTTGTTTTTTTGAGCAACTTTTTACGACGTGCTCGGGCTGCAACAACATTTACTGATCTTGGCATAAGTCTGGTTTTTTGGGACTAAGTGTCAGCGCCTTCGCGATGATCTTAAACTCAGCTCCTGGGTTAATAACCTAGTTAATTTTGCTTAACCTAAGTTAAGCATGTTGAGCACATTGGCCTCATCTGCGGGGTGCACAAGGGCGCTATGTGTCAAGTTGCGTTTGCGTTTGGTAGCTTTCTTAGTCAGAATGTGACTTTTGAAGGCGTGCTTTCGCTTAATTTTACCTGTTCCAGTGATTTTGAAACGCTTCTTAGCGCTGGAAACAGTTTTCATTTTTGGCATGGCCTGTTTTTATTTGTTTAATCCTACTTTACTTTTTCTTTGGATTGAGCATCATGATCATCCGTTTTCCTTCTAGTTTGGGCAATTGTTCCAAGGCTCCTAAATCTGCTAATTCATTGGCAAACTTTAAAAGCAACACTTCCCCTCGTTCTTTAAAAACGATGGTTCGACCCTTGAAGAACACATACGCCTTCACTTTTGATCCTTCTTCCAAAAACTTCCGGGCGTGATTGAGTTTAAACTCAAAATCGTGCTCGTCCGTATTGGGTCCGAATCTGATTTCCTTAACAACAACTTTTTGTTGTTTGCTCTTTAACTCCTTTTGTTTCTTCTTTTGATCGTAAAGAAACTTTCGGTAGTCAATAATTTTCACCACGGGTGGATCTGCGTTCGGTGCTATTTCCACCAGGTCGAGACTACGTTCCTCGGCAAGTTGGAGAGCTTCTTCGATGCTCCGTACTTCGGCTGGAAGATCATCGGCGATAAGTCTCACTTTACGCGCGGTAATCTTTCCATTTATGCGATGCTGATCCTCTTGCAACGCTCTTCTTGGCGATGACCGCCTATCAAATGCTTTAGCTATGGCTTGTTTCTTTAAATTTATATTCGCCCATTAGGGCCTTAACCTCACTGTTTATCATTTCGGCAAATGCATCAACGGTCATTACACCTTTGTCGCCTTCGCCTTGCTTGCGCACTGAAACGGTTTGATTGCTCGCTTCGTCTTCGCCTACAATCAGCATATACGCCATCTTGTCGACTTCTGCGTCTCGAATTTTTCGACCCACTTTCTCATTGCGCTCATCAATGAAGGCGCGAATATCGGAATTATTTAACTGATTTGAAACGCTATGGGCGTAATTGTTGAATTTGTCGCTTACGGGGAGGACCCGCACTTGCTCAGGCATGAGCCAAAGCGGGAACTTACCCGCGCAATGTTCAATGAGCACCGCAACAAACCGCTCCATGCTTCCGAAAGGCGCACGGTGTATCATAACAGGTCGATGTTTCTGATTATCGCTTCCTTGGTATTCCAGTTCAAATCGCTCCGGAAGGTTGTAGTCCACCTGTATGGTACCAAGCTGCCATTTTCGTCCGATGGCATCGCGAACCATGAAATCGAGTTTCGGTCCATAAAAGGCTGCTTCGCCTTCCACCACAACGTATTCTAAACCGGATGCTTTAACAGTTTCGAGAATAGCATTTTCAGCTTTCTCCCAGTTCTCGTCGCTCCCTATATACTTTTCCGGTTTTGCCGGGTCGCGCAGGGATACTTGTGCCGTAAAATCTTCGAACCCCAAGGTGTTAAGCACGTAAAGCACCAGTTGTATAACCTTTTGAAACTCACTTTTGACCTGATCGGGCATACAGAATATGTGGGCGTCGTCTTGTGTAAATCCGCGCACCCGGGTCAGTCCGTGAAGTTCGCCGCTCTGCTCATATCGGTAAACGGTACCAAATTCTGCCAATCTTAAAGGTAAGTCCTTATAAGATCGAGGCTCCGATTTGAATATCTCGCAGTGATGCGGACAGTTCATCGGTTTCAACAGGTATTCTTCTCCTTCATTGGGGGTGAGAATGGGCTGGAATGAATCCTTGCCATATTTGGCATAATGACCCGAAGTAATATAGAGCTCCTTGCTCCCAATATGCGGGGTAATAACTTGAAGATAGCCCGCTTTTCGCTGCGCATCTTTTAAAAAGTTTTCCAATCTTTCGCGCAAGGTTGCTCCTTTAGGAAGCCATAACGGCAAACCCATTCCAACCTTTGCCGAAAACGTGAAAAGCCCCATTTCTTTGCCTAGCTTGCGGTGATCGCGTTTTTGGGCTTCTTCCAATAAGGTAAGATAGTCGGTTAAATCTTTTTGCTTGGGAAAAGTGATGCCGTAAATCCGCGTCAGCTGCTTATTTTTTTCATCGCCCCGCCAGTAGGCACCGGCAATCGACATTAATTTTACAGCCTTTATAAATCCGGTGTCTGGAATGTGTGGACCACGGCACAGATCGGTAAAATCGCCCTGCTGATAGAAGCTGATCGTTCCATCTTCCAAATCGTTGATGAGTTCAATTTTATACAGATCTGCTTTCGCTTCAAAATATGCAAGGGCATCATTTTTAGACACTTCACTGCGTTTGAAAGTGTTTTTAGCACGCGCCAATTCGATCATCTTTGCTTCAATCTTCGGGAAATCGGTATCGCTTATTTTCTGCTCACTTAAGTCAACATCATAGTAAAAACCATTTTCGATCGGCGGACCAATCGCAAACTTTATTCCCGGAAAGAGTGATTGAAGCGCTTCAGCCATTAAGTGAGCCGATGAATGCCAAAAGGTTGATTTCCCGTCCAAATCATTCCATGTAAGCAGTTGTACCCCTGCGGAAGCCGTTATCCGGCGGTTGGCATCAACCACTTTTCCATCCACTTTGGCTGAAAGTACATTACGGGCGAGACCTTCGCTAATGCTCAAGGCTATATCCATGGGAGTAACCCCTGATGGATATTCTCTCACTGAACCATCTGGAAGGGTGATTTGGATGTTCATAATTGCAAAGCATATTAATTTGAAGCCGCAAAATTAGGAAAAGGCCGCTCCTAAAGGCAAATGAATTGGAATTTAGCGTTTAAACACTTCGATTTCTTTCATTTCCTTTACCAGATCGGTGAATTTACCGTTGAATTGCGTCGCTCGCACCATGTGGTTATCTATCCAATGGTAGTTTCCACCACGTGGTTTGCCTACCAGAAGTCCATGGTACTTGAAACCATGCTTAATAAGCCAAGTTTCGGTTATTGCCCGGTGTGCCTCTGTTCGCGAAGTGAAAAAGGTTATGATATGGCCTTGGTCGTACCATTTATTCAGAATTTCTAAGGCATCGGGATATGGTTGACACGTCACCATTCGTTCCGGCTCTTCATTTGGCACATCATCTGTAACGGTGCCATCAATGTCAATTAAGTAGTTTTTTACCGCATCATCGAGCTGTGGCGATATTTCATTGCCGTGTATATCGTACGTTTTCTTGAGGTTGTGGCCTGCTGATTCTGCCATGATAAATTCATTTTGAGCGCGAAAGTAGGGACTTAATTGCGGAAGCACCAAGGTCTTATTGTTATTTGTACACCAAGTTTCTCACAATGAAAAATCATTTTTTTCATGGAGACTATTTCAATTGCGAACTCTTTTTAACTTTGCGCTCCCGCTCCGGAGGGGTGGGTGAGTGGCTGAAACCACATGTTTGCTAAACATGCATACTGGGAAACTGGTATCGGGGGTTCGAATCCCCCCTCCTCCGCACCA
>Ga0105045_10003733_pt1 | contig 13143 bp, 11 predicted proteins | sample MAT02_FD_78089 | JGI IMG/M metagenome (GOLD analysis project Ga0105045, IMG submission 78089) | Freshwater microbial communities from Lake Fryxell liftoff mats and glacier meltwater in Antarctica - MAT-02 (megahit assembly) | ecosystem: Environmental > Aquatic > Freshwater > Ice > Liftoff...
AAGATCCCGCAAACGGCGTATTCTGCGCTTCAGGTGGTTTCGCCGTCGAGGATGCGTTTTTTGACGAAGAGATCTGCCGGGCCGCGTTGCGTCAGGCGCTGCGATCGGGCGATGCTATGGACTGCCCGCAGCAGACAGGCAACCGTGCGCAGCAGCGTGCAAATCATCCCGTGCCAACGCCCGTGCTGATCCTGCAACGCCACCATGCCTTTGCTGAAGACGCGCCCGCCTTTGTCACGCCGCAAGCGGACCGGCGCGAGGCGTAGCGGGCCGATACCGCGTCGCATCTCAGGGACGGCGCAGCGCCGTCACCTCGCGCACGAAGGCATAGTCGTGATAGCCCAGCCGCGCGGCGGGCTGATAGCGCGTCACGTCAAACCTGCCGTCGACTACGCAGTCGTCGCGCAGGTGGATGCCGATCACCTCGCCCAGTATCATGTGTTCGTCGCCGAGAAGGTCGACCCGCTTGATCACCCGGCATTCCAGCGTCGCTGGCGCGTCGGCCACGCGCGGACAGTCGATGGCGGTGCATTCGGCTTTTGGCACGCTGGCCTGCACAAACTCATCCGTGCCGCGTGGAAAGCGGGCCGAGGTTGCGTTCATCGCCTGCAACGCCGAGGCCTGCACGATGTTGACCGCAAAGACCCCGCTCTCCAGCGCGTTGGCCATGCTGTCACGCAGGTCCCCCGCAAACATCACCTGCGGCGGGTGGTAGCCCACGGCGTTGAAGAAGGAATACGGGGCGAGGTTGTCACCTGTGGCCGACCGGGTAGATATCCAGCCGATTGGGCGGGGCGACACGATGGCCGAAAATGGGCTGTGCGGCAGGCCGTGGCCTTCGGCAGGGCGGTAGAACATCCGGCAGGCCTTTCATGATTTGATCCTGACATGGCCGCATGTTACGGCCCGCTTCAAGCAGAATCGGGGGCGGGCAGCGGTGTACCGGCTTGAGGAAGAGACCGAGGCTGACTGGTGGGAGGTAGAGGCACTTTATGACCTTTGCTTTTCGCCCGGCCGCATGGCGCTGTCGTCCTATCGGCTGCGCGACGGGGTGCCGACGGTGGCGCCCCTCTGCCTGACGCTGCGCGATGATGACAGCACGTTGGCCGCGGTCATCCGGTACTGGCCCGCGCTGATCGGCGAGGAGGACGTGCTGCTGCTGGGCCCCATTGCTGTCCACCCGACGCGTCAGGGCGAGGGGCTGGGGGGCCTTTTGATCAACGAAAGCCTCGCCGAGGCGCGGCGGCTGGGGTGGGAGCGGGCGCTGCTGGTCGGCGACGCACCCTATTACGGGCGCTTCGGGTTTTCCAGGCTGGAGGGGGTGGAGATGCCGCCCCCCACGAACCCTGACCGTGTTCTGGGGCTGGGGCTGAAGGCCGGGGCATGGGCCGGGGTGACCGGCCTGGTCACGAAAGCGACCTGACGGCCATTGCGTGGTCGCAAAGCGTGGCCATATTCAATTGATGGACCATATTTTTGAAACGATTGCGCTACAGGAAAACTTTAAGGACGCGATTGCCGCGCTGGCCGCGCGCCACCGCCGGGCCAATGGCCCGGTGATGCGGGTGGTGAACCGGCTGGGCGGATCGCTGGAAAGCCAGTTGGCGCTGGTGCCGGCCCCTGTACGCGAGCAGGTAGAGCGGACGGTGGCCCGCGCGCTTGAGACATCCTACGGCCTTGCGGGCCGCGCCCCGAACATGGGCGCCCGGGGGCCGATGATGGCCGTTATGGCCTCCGGGGCGGCAGGCGGCGCGGGGGGGATTGCAACTTCGTTGGCCGAACTGCCAGTGACGGTGACGCTGATCCTGAACGCCATTCGCGGCACGGCGGTTGAGGCGGGATTGGACCCGGCCGAGCCTTGGGTGCAGGCGGAGTGCCTGCGGGTCTTTGGCGCGGGAAGCCCTGTGGCAAGTGACGATGGGGTAAACACCTCGTTCCTGACCGCGCGGATGACGGTAACGGGGGCGGCTGTCCAGAACCTGATTTCGACGGTGGCGCCAAAGCTGGCGGCGGTGCTGGGCCAGAAGCTGGCGGCCCAAGCCGTGCCGGTTCTGGGCGCGGTGACGGGGGCGGCACTGAACGCGACGTTCCTGAGCTACTACCGCGAGGTGGCGCGCATCCGCTTTGCACTGCTGAAGCTTGCAGAGGTGCATGGGGCCGAGCCGGTGCTGAAGGCCTTTGCCGCCGCAGTAGAGCCGCCGAAGGTACTGAAAGCCTGAGGATCGGAGCCCCAGGTTGCGCCCCGACACCTGCTCCAGGTAAATGCCCGTTACAGCACGGGAGGCCCGCATGAGCGTTGATGTCATTGCAAAACTGAAAGCGCAGGCCGCAGCGCCCGGCCGGGTCTGGCAGCAGGGCGACAGACCGGTCACCTATGGCGACCTGCTGGACGAGACGGGGCGGATGGCCAATGCGCTGGCGGGGCTGGGGCTGACCCGGGGTGACCGGTTGCTGGTGCAGGTGGAAAAGTGCGAGGCAGTTCTGGCACTTTACCTTGGCTGCCTGCGGCTGGGTGTGGTGTTTCTGCCGGTGAACCCCGGTTACACCGTAGCCGAGACGCGGCACTTCCTTACTGATGCAGAACCGGCGCTGGCGTTGGTGGAGGCTTCACATTTGACGCCGGTTGCGGCCATGGGCGCGCGAACCATGATTTTGGGTGATTTCGTTGCAGCGGCAGATCATGCCCCTGCAGAGTTCGCCGATCCTGCCCATGCGCCGGATGATCTGGCGGCGATTCTTTACACTTCCGGCACGACTGGGCGGTCGAAGGGGGTGATGCTGAGCCGCGAAAACCTTGCCTCCAACGCCGGGGCACTGGTCGGTCTGTGGCAGATCACGGAAGGCGATGTGCTGCTGCATGTGCTGCCGGTGTTTCACACGCACGGGCTGTTCGTGGCAACGAACTGCGTGCTTTATGCGGGCGCCTCGATGGTCTTTCACAGCGCGTTCACCCTGCATGCGGTGCTGGCCGCACTGCCCGAAGCCACGGTGATGATGGGGGTGCCTACTTTCTATTCCCGCCTGCTGGCAGACCCGCGCCTGACCCCTGCGACTTGCGCCCGTATGAGGCTTTTCATCAGCGGCTCGGCCCCTTTGTCGCCCGCAACTCACGCCGAATGGCATGCCCGGACCGGCCATGTGATCCTTGAACGCTATGGGATGACCGAGACGAACATGATCACCTCGAATCCCTATGCCGCGGACCGCCGCGCGGGGACGGTGGGGATGCCCTTGCCGGGGGTGGAGGTTCGGATTACCGGGCCTGATGGCGCAGTCTTGCCCAGGGGCGAGCCTGGTTCAATCGAGGTGCGGGGGCCAAATGTATTTGGTGGCTACTGGAGGATGCCGGAGCAGACCGCAAAAGAATTCCGCGATGGCTGGTTCGTGACGGGCGACCTCGGGGCTTTTGACGCCGGGGGGTATCTGTCGATCCTTGGCCGGGCGAAGGATCTGGTGATCACCGGCGGGCTGAATGTCTATCCGGCAGAAGTCGAAGCGATTCTGGACGATCTGCCAGGCGTCGCAGCCTCAGCCGTGATCGGGGTGCCGCATCCCGATTTTGGCGAAGCGGTGGTGGCCTGCGTGGTGCCCCCGCCGGGGGCGGCACCGGACGAAGGCAGCTTGCGCTCAGCGCTGCGCGACCGGCTGTCGGGGTTCAAGATCCCGAAGCGGATTATCGTGATGGCCGAGTTGCCCCGGAACGCTATGGGCAAGGTGCAGAAGGCCGACTTGCGGCAAATGCTGAGGAATCTGTTTGACGGCGCTCGAAGGTAAGCGAAGGCTGCACGCGGCTGGAAACCGGTGCCGGGGGTGAACGTCAAGTTATTGGGCGCGAGTGCACTGCTCTTTTCGTCTCACGGATGAAAAGTTGCGCATATTTAAGTTTTCCATATTGCGCGTGAGTGGTAATTCAGATCGAAGGTCTGGTCTTCCTTGATGCAAGCGCGTTAGCGCCTTAGCCCTGTCCCTGCCCGGAGAGCCAGTCCATCAGGTGCGGTCGGGCGTTTTCGGCCCCGTCGGCTCGGGCACGGTCGATCACGGTGCGGGCCTCGTCAAGGTTCACACGGCGCAGCAGCGCCTTGACCGGGCCGACCGAGGCCGGGCGCATCGAGAGGCTGCGAAAGCCGATGGCGGCCAGCGCCAGCGCCTCGATCGGGCGGCCGGCATCTTCGCCGCAGAAGGACAAGGGCGTGTCCGTTTCGGCGCAGCGGGCAACGATCAGTTCAAGGAACCCCAGAAACGACAGGTTCAGCGTGTCATATCGCTTGCGGACCAGTTCGTTTTCACGGTCCGCAGCGAAGAAGAACTGCTTCAGGTCATTGCCACCGACCGAGATGAAATCGACCAGCTGAAAGAACGCTTTCGGCGCGTATGCGAGGCTAGGCGTCTCCATCATCGCGCCGATCTCGATCTGGTCCGGGACTGGGTGGCCAAGCGATTTCTCGCGGTGAAGCTCACGCAAGACGTGAGCGCGGGCTTGCTGAAATTCGCTCATTTCGGTGATGAGGGGGAACATTATGGTCAGGGGGCGGCCGTTGGCGGCGCGGATCAGGGCTTGCAACTGCATCCGCAAGACGCCGGGCTTGTCGAGGCCCACCCGCACCGCGCGCCAACCCATCGCCGGGTTGGGTTCATCTTGCGGCTTCATGTAGGGCAACACCTTGTCGGACCCGATATCAAGGGTGCGGAAGGCGACGCGCTTGCCTTTGGCGGCGTCCATCACGCGGGCATAAAGTCTGGCCAGTTCCGCGCGCTGGGGCATCTTGGAACGGACGAGGAATTGCAACTCGGTGCGGAACAGGCCCACCCCTTCGGCGCCGGATCCGTCGAGACTGGGCAGGTCTGCCATCAGGCCTGCGTTCATGTGAAGCGCGATGGTCGTCCCGCAGGTGGCAGTGGCGGGCAGGCTGCGCAAGCTGGCATAGCGCTTCTGCGCCTCGGCCTGCATGGCGATCTTGTCGCGGAAGGCGCGGGCGACGGTTTCTTCCGGGCGCAAGTGGACGATGCCCTGATCACCATCGACAAGAATGGCATCGCCGTTCAGCGCCTCGGCCGTGATGCGTTCGGTGTTTATGACCAGGGGAATCGCTAGCGCGCGGGCCACGATGGCGGCGTGACTGCCAACGCTGCCTTCGTCCATCACGACGCCCTTAAGCTTGCGGCCATATTCCAGCAGTTCGGCGGGGCCGATGTTTCGGGCCACCAGAACCGGATTCTCCGGCATCTCGGCCCCGGTATCGCGGCCCTGACCGGTAAGGATACGCAAAAGGCGGTTGGACAGATCGTCAAGGTCCTGCAGGCGTTCGCGCAGATAGGCGTCGGGCACCTTTTCCAGACGGTTGCGCGCGGCGGATTGCTCCTTTTCCACGGCAGCTTCGGCCGCCAGACCGCGCATGATGTCTTCCTCCATCCGGCGCAGCCAGCCGCGGGAATGGGCGAACATCCGGTACGCCTCCAGCACCGCCTTCTGGTCCTTGTCGAGGCTTTCTGCCGACAAAAGGTCATCGACCGACACGCGCAGCTTGCCCACTGCGTCGCGGATGCGGTCAATCTCGGTCAAAGGGTCATCGGCGACGGGGTTTGTGATGACGACGCGGGGTTCGTGAAGCCAGACCCGGCCTTCGGCAGCGCCCTCCTGCGCCGAGGTGCCGCGCAGCATGACAGGCTGTTTGTGCAGCGCCTTCATGCCGCCTTCGTCCCCGGTAAAGGCGCCAAGTTCGGTCATCTCGGCAAGCACCATCGCGACAACGTCGAGGGCATAGATTTCATCCTCGGAAAACTGCCGGGCGATCTTTGACTGAACAACAAGCACGCCCAGCTTTTCGCCGACCCGCTGGATCGGAACCCCAAGGAACGAGGAAAACAGTTCCTCGCCCGTTTCCGGCATGTAGCGGAAACCCTTTTCGTTTGGCGCATCAGCGGTGTTGATCGGTAGGCCGTTGCGCGCAACCCGGCCAACCAGACCTTCGCCCAGCTTCATCCGGGTCTTGTGGACTGCGGCAGAGTTCAGGCCCTCGGTTGCGCAAAGCTCCAGCGTTTCAGGATCGCGGAACAGGTAGATCGAGCAGACCTCTGTCCGCATGCTGTCGGCAATGAGGTGGGTGATCTGGTCAAGCCTGTCCTGGCCGTTGCCCGGCACGGCAAGACTGTCGCGCAGGCGGCGCAAAAGCTTGCGGCTGTCGCTTTCAGTGCGATCGGGCATTGGGTTTCCCAGAATTGTTTCCGCCCTTAGAGCATAGCTCACGCGCCAGGGGAACTGTGGTGATGCTGCGCAGGGTTGATGGAAGCCCGCTGCCTGAAAGATCGGCAAGACTGATGGGTGCGGGCGGAACCAAGCTGCGTCCCGCCAGTTGATGCTGGTTCCGTCGTCGTGGTGGACCAACCGTCAGAGGGTGCGATGGATGTAGATGTTGCGATCGTGGGGGCCAGTTTTGCGGGTCTGTCTGCGGCCATGATGCTGGCGCGCGGACGCAGGCGCGTCGTGCTTATCGACGACGGGCAGATGCGCAACCGGTCGGCCGCCGCATCGCACGGTTTTCTTGGGCTGGACGGCGCGGCCCCGATGACGATCCGCGACCACGGCCTGACCGAGGTGCTTGCCTATCCCACGGCAGCGCTGGTGCATGGCCGGGTCACAAGGATCGACGGCGTGCGGGGGGCTTTCGTGCTGGAGGGCGCGGCACCGGTCCGGGCCGCGCGGGTGATCCTGGCCTATGGTCAGCGTGACATTCTGCCGGAGATTCCCGGGCTGGCCGAGTGCTGGGGCAAGACGGCCATCCAGTGCCCCTACTGCCACGGATACGAGCTGGCCGACCGGACGACCGGGCTCCTGGCTTCGGGGACATTGCCCCTGCACCACGCGCGGCACTTGCAAGACTGGGTCGACGATCTGGTCTTGCTGGAAAACGGGGTGCGGGTTGGTGCGGCTGATTCCGCAAGCCTGGACCGTCCGGGGGTGCGGCGGGTGGCGGGCCGGGTGGCGAGGATCATCCACCGTGACGGCAGAATCGAGGCCGTGGAACTGGCGGACGGTGACCGGGTGGCGATGCAGTCCCTGTACCTTCTGTCGCGGCACGTGCCTGCGGCAAGCCTGGCCGCCGACCTTGGCTGCGCCACGACCGAAACGGAGAGCGGATCTTATGTGACGGTGGATGCGTTTCAGCGCACCTCTGTTCCCGGGGTCTTCGGTGCCGGCGATATGGCGCATGCCTTCGCCAGCGGCATCCAGGCTGCGGCAAGCGGCAGTCTGGCCGGGGCATCCTGTCATGAGGATCTTCTGGACTTGCTGCCGGAGCCGGAGGAAGGTTAACCCTTTTCCAGCTCGAACGTGTCGTGCAGCGCCTGAACGGCAAGTTCCATGTACTTGCGGTCGATCAGGACAGAAATCTTGATCTCAGAGGTGGCAATGACCTTGATATTCACATTCTCGGCCGCCAGCGCCGCGAACATCCGAGCGGCGACGCCGACTTGGCTGCGCATGCCGATGCCCACGACTGAAACCTTGGCCACATCGGTATCGCTGACCAGTTCGTCATAAGAGATGTGGCCTGCAATGCGGGCATCCTCCATCGCTTTGCGGGCGCGGGCGACCTGGTTCACCGGGACCGAAAAGGTCATGTCGGTGGTGGCCCCGCTATGTCCCGCCGCGGTTTCCGAGATGTTCTGGACGATCATGTCCACATTGACCCCCGCCTCGGCCAGCGGCCCGAAGATCGCGCTGGCAACACCGGGGCGGTCTGCCACGCGGATCAGCGTCATCTTGGCTTCATCCCGGCTGTAGGCGACGCCGGAAACAACTTTCGATTCCATGATTTCATCCTCGTCGCAGACCAGGGTTCCAGAGTTTTCGTCGGTATCTTCAAAAGACGACAGTACCCGCAGCCGCACCTTGTAGCGCATCGCCAGTTCGACCGAGCGGGTCTGCAGGACCTTGGCGCCCAGGGAAGCCAGTTCGAGCATCTCCTCAAAGGCGATCTTGTCCAGTTTGCGCGCCTTGGGGCTGATGCGCGGGTCGGTGGTGTAGACGCCGTCGACATCGGTGTAGATGTCGCAGCGTTCCGCGGCGAAGGCGGCGGCGAAGGCCACGGCGGTGGTGTCGCTGCCGCCGCGGCCAAGGGTGGTGATGCGGCCTTCCGGGCTGACACCCTGAAAACCGGCTACCACGGCCACCCTGAAGCCTTCGGCGAACTTTGCGTCGATATTGGCGCGGGGGATGTCCACGAAACGGGCGGCGGCATGGGCGGAGGTGGTATGAATCGGCACCTGCCAACCTTGCCAACTGCGCGCGGGGACTTCCATTTCCTGCAAGGTCAGTGCCATCAGGCCGGCGGTGACGTTTTCGCCCGACGACACGACGGCATCATATTCGCGGGCATCGTAAAGGGGCGTAGTGCTTTCGACCCAGCCAACCAGCTCGTTGGTCTTGCCCGACATGGCACTGACGATGACGATCACATCATAGCCGCGCAGCACCTCGGTCTTTACCTTGGTTGCGGCGTTCTTGATCCGCGACAGGTCGGCCACTGATGTGCCGCCGAATTTCATCACCAGAAGCGGCACGGACACCCTCCCCGCGGGTCTTCAAATCCGCGCGTCTCTTAAGCGGACGGACAGGAAGGCGCAAGCCCCAGATGGAATCAGGGCGACGCGCGCGGATGCGCGCAAGCCCCTCGTCAACCGAGGAGGAGCGGCACGCGACGACGAGACGGAAGGCTTGCGGCGGAACGCCGCTCCACCCGGTCAGAGGGCACGCCAACCGATGTCTCGGCGGCAATAGCCGCCCGGCCAGTCGATCAGGTCGACCATCGCATAGGCGGCATTGCGCGCCTCGGCCAGTGACGCGCCCCGGGCGGTGACGGCAAGAACGCGGCCGCCTGACGCGATGATCCCGGCATCGCGTGTCGCGGTGCCTGCGTGGAACACCATGTGGCGGCTGTCCTCGGGCAGGTATTCCAGCCCGCGGATCTGGCTGCCCTTCGCGTAGGGTCCCGGATAGCCGTTCGCCGCCATCACTACGGTCAGGGCATGGTCCTCGGCCCAGTTTGCCTGGCAACCGGAAAGCCGGCCTTCGGCGCAGGCAAGCATCAGGTCCAACGCCTGTCCGCCAAGACGCAGCATCAAAACCTGCGCCTCGGGATCGCCGAAGCGGGCGTTGTATTCCACCAGCCGGGCGTGGCCGTCGAGGATCATCAGGCCGGCATAGAGGACCCCCTGATAGGGCGTGCCGCGCCGGGCCATCTCGGCAATCGTGGGCAGGACGATTTCGTTCATCACCTGTATCTGGATGGCTTGCGTCAGGACAGGGGCTGGCGAATAGGCGCCCATGCCGCCGGTGTTAGGGCCGGTGTCGCCGTCGCCCGCGCGCTTGTGGTCCTGGGCCGTGCCGATGGGCAATGCCGTGACCCCGTCAGTCAGGATGAAGAAGCTGGCTTCTTCGCCTGCCATGAACTCTTCGATCACCACCTCGGCGCCTGCGGCGCCGAATTCGCCGCCGAACATGTCGTCGATGGCTGCAAGGGCTTCGGCCTCGGTCATCGCAACGATCACGCCTTTGCCCGCTGCAAGGCCATCTGCCTTGACCACGATGGGGGCACCCTTCGCTGTGATCCAGGCGCGGGCGGGGGCGGCTTCGGTGAAACGGGCATAACCTGCCGTGGGTGCGCTGCAGGCATCGCAAATCTCTTTGGTGAAGGCTTTCGATGCCTCAAGCCTGGCTGCGGCGGCCGAAGGACCAAAGGTCAGCAGGCCCGCCCGGCGGCAGGCATCGGCGACCCCGGCGGCGAGGGGGGCCTCGGGTCCGACGATGACGAAGTCGACGGCGTTCTCCGCGCAAAAGCTGACCACAGTCGCGCCGTCAAGGATGTCGATGTCGGCGCATTCCGCCAGCATCGCGATCCCGGCGTTGCCCGGGGCGACGATCAGCCGGTCAGTCTTGGGGTTCTGCTTCACCGCCCACGCAAGGGCATGTTCGCGGCCGCCGGAGCCGAGGATCAGGATGTTCATGGGACCCCGCTTGGACTTTTCCTTCCGGCGTCATAGGGTCGGGTGGAGTGAAGGACAAGGGAGCGAAGCTGTTTGGAAACCGGAGATCCGATCCTGATTTCTACCTTTCTACTCTCGGCCGGCCTGATCTGGTCCGGATGGGGCGGCAAAAGCACTTGGCAACGCCGTGCGGGTGACGACGACAGGGGGAGAGACCACACGCGACCAGAACGAAACGATTACGGGCAGGGCGGCTACGGGCAGGGCGGCTACGGGCAGGGCGGCTACGGGCAGGATGGCGGGGGCTACGACTGATGGACCTGATCGACGACGACAGCCCACCGCAAGGCAACCAGCCGGAATACACGGTGTCGGAACTGTCCGGCGCTGTGAAGCGGGTGATCGAGGGCGAGTTCGGCCTTGTCCGGGTGCGGGGCGAGGTGGGGCGGGTGTCGCGCCCGGCCTCTGGCCATTTGTACTTTGACCTCAAGGATGACCGCAGCGTGATTGCCGCGATCAGCTGGAAGGGGCAGGTGGCAAAGATGCAGGTGCGCCCCGAGGAAGGGATGGAGGTTGTCGCCACTGGGCGGATGACCACTTTCCCGGGTCAATCCAAGTATCAGCTGATCGTGGATGATGTGGCCCCGGCAGGGGCAGGTGCCCTGATGGCGATGCTTGAAAAGCGCAAGGCGGAGCTGGGGGCGGAGGGGCTTTTCGATGCGGCGCGCAAACGGCCGATCCCTTATCTGCCGACGGTGATTGGCGTCGTGACTTCGCCCTCAGGGGCGGTGATCCGGGATATTCTGCATCGCCTCCGCGACCGGTTCCCGCGCCATGTGCTAATCTGGCCGGTGGCGGTGCAGGGCCACGATTGCGCAGCGCAGGTGGCCGCCGCGATCATGGGGTTCAACGCGATCGCGCCGGGTGGGCCGATCCCAAGACCCGATGTCCTGATCGTAGCGCGGGGCGGCGGCAGTCTGGAGGACCTGTGGGGTTTCAACGAGGAGAATGTCGTCCGGGCGGCCTCGGCCTCGGACATCCCCCTCATCAGCGCCGTCGGGCACGAGACGGATACGACGCTGATCGACCATGCAGCCGACCTGCGCGCGCCCACGCCCACAGCGGCAGCGGAACTGGCTGTGCCGGTGCGGCTGGAACTGCTGGCGATGCTGGACGCGCTGGACGCAAGACTGACGCGCGGAGTGGTTCAGGGCGTGACCGGTCGCGGGCAGCGGCTGCGCGATCTGGGCCGGGCTCTTCCCCGGCTGGAGGCATTGCTGGCAACGCCCCGGCAGCGGCTGGATGGAGCCGGGACGCGCCTTGCCGCGGCTTTGGGGCTGGCGGTGGCAAGAAAGCGGGGCGGGTTCGATCGGGTTGCGGGGCGGGTTCAGCCTGCGCTGTTGCGCGAGGGGCTGGCGCGGCATCGTGATCTGTTGCAAGGCCGGCAGGACCGCATGGCTCGTATGGTCGCGCTGCGGCAGGAGCGGCGGCATGACAAGCTCAACGACCTTGCCGCGCGTCTGGCCCCGGCGCTGGCACGGATACTGGGAGATGCTTCGCGGCGGACCGGCGAGGGCCAGGTGCGGCTTCTCGCGCTGTCGGACCGGCTGGAGGCAGCCCCGGGGGCACGGCTGCTGCGATTGGCCGGTCAACTCGATGCGCTGAACCGGACCCGGAAGACGCTGGGCTATGCCCAGACGCTGATGCGCGGCTATGCCGTGGTACGCGGCGATGGGGCGGTGATTACCGGCAAGGCGGCGGCAGAGCGGGCAGGCAGTCTGGAGATCGAGTTTCAGGACGGCCGTGTCAGCTTGGGCGGGCGGGGGAAAAAGCCGAAAGGCGCGGAAAGCGGTGGGCAGGGAAATCTTTTCTGACCAAGACCCTGGCGCAAGGATTTTGGCACGTTTCCTGCTCTGTGATCGTGCGGCCTAAGGCGCCGGGAAACCTTCGCAGGTCCCGACCGCGTCGGCCGAAAAGGCTGACCGGCTCTGCGTCACGGTTGCCCTCGAAATAGTCGATCAGCCAACCGCTATCCCTGGTCTTGCCATCGACCAGCGCGAAGAAAGCGGCGCATCGGGCCTTCGGCCCGGGCCAACGAGGCGAAAAAGCAGGAAGCGGCAACGCAAGGCGCGGCAAGAAAGACGGCACGCATCGTCAGGCCCCCACGTCGGGGCCAGGGCAGGAAAGCGGTGTGTCGGTACTGTCAACCTCGCTCAGCTCTGCGCCGGGCTGAGCCTCGAGCGAAAGTGCCCTCAGGGTGCCGCCCTCCAGCCAGAATGCCCAGCAATGCGGGGTGGGATCATATTCATAGACAAAGCAGATGTCGCCGCCTTGCGGATACCAGCTGCCGTACTGGCACAGATTTTCTGCCATGCTCCACCGCACATGGCGATCTGGCAGGTATTGCTCGATCCCGAAGATACCACCAGACTGGCTATAAGTGATGGTGCGGCCGGTGACATGGGCCTCGAATTCTTCTGCTGTCAGAGGGGCCTGCGCCAAAGCCGGCACAGCGATGCCCAGAATGGTTGCGGCGACAAAGGCTGGGGCGACAAGGGCAGGCTTCATCGCCTCATACACCTACATCCGGGCCGGCACAGGGCAGGGGGCCGCTATCGCGCGAGCTTTCCAGAATCTCCCAGCCGCCGCCGTCGCCCATATAGCGGCCACGAATCTGGCCGCCCTCCAGAAAGTAATTCCAGCAGGCGGGGGTGGGGTCGTTCTCATACTCAAAGCAGATCTGGTCCCCCTGTTCGTACCAGATGCCATAGATGCACAGATCACCGTCAAAGGCCCAACGGACACGACGCCCGTCCAGGTATTCCTCGGTCCCGAACAGGCCGCCGCCGTAATCGTAGGTGATGGTTTCGCCGGTGGTGGTCGTCTCGAACTCGGCCCCTGTCATCGGGGTTTCGGCAAGGGCAGGGTGCGCGGCAAGGATCAGGGCGGCAATCAGGGGTCGCATCAAAGGCTCCGGTCACTGGATCGGGCCGAGAATGCCAGAGGTGGCCAGGGAACGCCAGTCAATGAGCCGTGTCCTGTGGCGCTTCCGTCGGCTGCCACCGGGCGAGGTGGGGACGAACCGACCGACGCCAGAGGCGGGGCATCAGCGCCAGCGCGCAGGCAACCGGCAGGGGCCAGGGCAGGCGCGGGGCCTCATCG
>Ga0105045_10003734_pt1 | contig 13143 bp, 16 predicted proteins | sample MAT02_FD_78089 | JGI IMG/M metagenome (GOLD analysis project Ga0105045, IMG submission 78089) | Freshwater microbial communities from Lake Fryxell liftoff mats and glacier meltwater in Antarctica - MAT-02 (megahit assembly) | ecosystem: Environmental > Aquatic > Freshwater > Ice > Liftoff...
GTTGGTGAGCCGCTGGGGGAAGCCCCAAAAAAAGCTTCAACGTTATGTGTTTCGGGTTCGTGGAAATCTCAGCCGCTTTGCGCAACGAGCATAGGTGTGTTGCAATTGGATAAATAAAATTTCTAATTATTCCACTAAAGCCAATTCATTTTTTCTTTTTGTATTTACCTTTTGTTTGATAATAATAACGAGAACGGCTTTGATTTTTAATAGCATTTTTATTCGTGCTTACCGACTTACGGAAATGCCCTTTTCGGAAATTGCCTTTGTAATCTATTGATGGTTTAATATATGTCGACTTTTTTGCAGATTTTTTATCTTTAATATCGCTACATGCAAATTGCATTGAAACGAATAAGGCAAGAATTAGGAATCGAAATCTCATGTTTAAACTTATTTCTTTTTATAATGAATTGCCATAGAGTTGCGCCGCAAAGTTAACAGTCTAAAACAAGTATATTGAAAGTTGAGTGCTTATTATAGTCTTTGGCAAATGTAAGTTATGATTTAACAAATAAGGCAGAATCAACTCCTATTTTCTTTTGGAACTGCCTCTGTTTTGCAACTTCCATTATAACATGCACCTGCTGCACAACCGAAACGGAAGAGTCCCATTGAGGCAAAATATCCTCCAAACAAAATGCTCAACCATTGCTGGCTTTCTACTGAGTTGATGATGATTGCTGATCCTACTAAAACATAAAATAGCCTTATAAATGTCCAGCCGGTAAATAATCTTTGCTTTAAGTTTTCCATTTTACTTGATTTTATTTTGCAAACTCATCCAACCACCACCGTTGTAAACTTCATTAAATCCGTTTGATTTGAGAATGTTTTTACCCTGAGCACTTCGCATTCCCGATGCACAACAGGTAATAATTGGTTTGTCTTTTTTCAATTTTGAAGTTTGATTTGAAAGGATATTTAAAGGAATGTTTACAGAACCTTTTAAATGTCCTTGCTGATATTCTGCTTTTGTTCGAACATCAACTAGTTGTGCTCCGTTTCGCAGCAATTCTTTAAAGTCCACCTTAGGACTCAAACCAAATAAGTTTTTGAGAAGTTGTAACATAATTTTTTTGACTTTTTAAATAAGTTATGGAGGCAATAAAATGCAGTAACCAATTAAGAATCTATGGTTCTACAATAATTTTTTGTGTTGCTTTTTCTGAAGCTGTTTCGAGCGTTAAAAAAAACACTCCACCGTTTTCAAGTTTACGTATTGTTCTATTAAATACATTTTCTCCAACAGAAAGATTAAGAAGCGTTTCTTCAATAATTTTCTTCCCTTTTCCATTTATAAGTGTCACCGTTAATTTTTCATTTTTTATCATATTAAATTTTACAGTAAAAGACCCATCATTCGGGTTTGGGTAAACTTGTATTTGCAGTGAACCTTTACTTTGCTCATTCAAATAATCAACACCTACTGTATTGTTTTTAATGATATAAACTTTAAATATCTGACTGCTTGCTGAACTTTGCGTTCCGTTATTAGTAAAGAAAATATTTGCCGCAGTGCTGCTTATTCCACCATAAATATAGCCAACCAAAGTTGTGTCGTTCATCAAGCTATCTAACTTAAAAACTCCATTACGATATTGAGGTAAATTTTCTACAGGAATTAATTCAGAACCAGCACCAAGTAAAGCGGGCATTTCAATTGGTAATTTATATTCTGCCATTGTTCCATCAGCATTTCTTGTAACCCTTGCAATAGTCTTCACAAATGGCACATTATTATTCTGCACTAATATTCCCAAGCTGTCATAATATTGAGCAATACCGCCAAAAAACAAATTATGCATCTCATTATTAGCTGCTGAATATATGGGTAATGAAGCACAATGATAATGGTTATAATATTGTTGAAATTCATTGTTCACATTATAGCTAACACTATCTATAGTCACAGAATTTAAAAAAGGCAAATCAACTGTAGGCTGAAACACACCTGAAAAAACTGTTATTCCTTCTGCTCCGTTTGGTAATATCTGCTGCACGGCATTGTAATCTCTCCGGTGCAAATTTGCAGCATCGGTAAGTGTTGGCAAATGATTTATGGTAATGCTCGTTCCGTTATCTATGACATTAAATTTCCGAATAGCGTCCGTATAAACCTGGGTATAAGTTGGATTACCCATTGGATTATAATTTCCATCAAACTTGTTTCCACCAATCAAATAAAAAGTATTATTTATTTTTTTGAGATGCCCTCCTGTAACTGCAAATTGCGCATCACTTATTTGCCTAAAAAGGCTTGTAAATGAGGTTCCGTTGATAACAGCATTTATTACAGCAGGAACATCAATTGCAGTTAAATTATCAAAAGTTTTTCTTGCTGCTGATGCTGCATTATAGCCATAACCACCAATGATATAAAGCATATTTCCTTCCTGATGAAATTCCATATTGGTTGAACTTAATTGTTCTTGCAACGCCGTTGATAGCGTTGTTATTGGAGAAGTCCATTTTTGCTGAGCAATTGGATCTATTACAATTAACTGGTTGTTATTTCCTGCCACATCAAATGCTGCAAATGGCTGTCTGCGGTGTAATCCATCTAATCTTCCTCCTATGATTAACCATATTCCGTTGTGTTGCCCATTTGCATAAGCCTGAACGCCTGCGAGTCCTTCGATATTTAATGGTTCAATGTAAATTTCAAACGGTGCAGTTTGGGTAAATCCAATTAATGAAAACAAAATAAAAAGGGAGAAAAGAAAAGATTTAATTTTCATTTTTATGCAGTTTGGTATTTATAATTTACATCCATCCAACTTCCACCATTTTCGCAAGTTAGCCCACAACTTTTAAGAAATGCCGTGGCTTGTCCGCTGCGATTTCCACTAGCGCAGCAAAGAATGATGGGTTGTGGTAATGATTTTAATTCTTTTAATCGTTGCTGAATTTCTTGTAAGGGAATATTGATACTTCCTGCAACATTGCCTCCCATAAACTCTGAAGGTGTTCTTACATCTACAATTGTGATTTTATCTTTGCTCATAACGAGTTATTTTAATAGTTTTGAAAATTATTTTTACTGTATTAAAAATGTGGACCGTTAAACCATTCTTTATTTCTTTATAAAAACCGCTGTTTAATGGTTTTGAAGTTGTGCCGCAAAAGTGGCTAACACTTCCCACAAAATTGTGGTAATTATTTATGATTTTAGGTTTAGTGCTAGGTGTACCACTTGGCACCAAACCTAAATCTTAAAATAATTATGCTTTCATAGTTTTACTTTGGCAAACGAAATCTGTTTTCGGAACAGTTGTTTCTGCAATAGCTTTAAATCCACCGGCTATTTCGGTAAAGTTTCTGTAGCCTCGCGCTTGCAAAATACTTGCAGCAATCATACTTCGGTAACCTCCTGCACAATGCATATAGAAATGTTCTTGTGGATTGATATCTTTTATCCATTCGTTGATGTACGCAAGAGGTCTGCTGTAAGCGTCTTCTATGTGTTCTGCTTCATATTCAGTTTCTTTGCGAATATCCACAACTTTGTTTTCACCAATTTTCACTTCTTTGGCGAATTGTTCGGCAGAAATTCTGTTTACACTGTCGGTTTCTTTGCCTGCATCAATCCAAGTTTGAAAACCACCTTTTAAATGTCCTATTTGATTATCAAAACCAACACGCGCTAAACGAGTAACCGTTTCTTCTTCTTGTCCTAATTCGCAGACCAATAAAATAGGTTGTTTTACATTGGCAATTAAAGTTCCAACCCAGGGTGCAAAATCTCCCATTATTCCAATATTTGTGCTTTGGGGAACATAAGCTTTGTAAAAATCTGCGGCATTGCGGGTATCCAAAATTAATGCTCCAATTTCGTCGGCAGCAACTTCAAATTCGGCTGCTGTTAAGGCTCTCATTCCATTATTAAATACATTTTCAAAAGTGTCGTATCCGTTTTTGTTCATAGCTACGTTCATTCCAAAATATAGTGGCGGAGGTGTTAACCCATCTAAAACTGCATGAATAAATGCTTCTTTACTAGGCTGATTTAAGGCGTAATTCATTTTCTTTTGATTGCCTAAAGTATCTACCGTTTCTTTCATCATATTTTTACCGCAAGCACTACCCGCACCATGGGCAGGATATACAATAACGTCATCTGCCAAAGGCATTATTTTAGTCATTAAACTTTCGTATAACAAGCCTGCTAGACCTTCTTGTGTCATGTTAGCAGCTTTTTGCGCTAAATCGGGCCTACCCACATCACCAAGAAATAAAGTATCTCCGCTAAAAATTGCATGATCTTTTCCGTTTTCGTCTTTCAACAAAAATGTAGTGCTTTCCATTGTATGTCCTGGGGTATGCAATACAGTTATAGTAATTGCACCAATCTTGAAAACTTGTCCGTCGGTAGCACTAATACACTCAAACTCGCAAGAAGCAGTAGGTCCAAATACGATAGGAGCTTGTGTTTGTTTGCTCAAGTCAACATGTCCACTCACAAAATCAGCGTGAAAGTGTGTTTCAAAAATATATTTGAGTTTTACTCCGTCTTTAGCAAGCCTGTCTGTATAAGGCTTTGTTTCGCGGAGTGGATCAATTATAGCAGCTTCGCCATTTGAAGTAATGTAATAAGCTCCTTGGGCTAAACATCCGGTATATATTTGCTCTATTTTCATTTTGTTATTTGTTTGAATTGCTTTTAGTTAATTTGATAGTGCAAAGGTCTGATTTGGTTTTTTCCTATCCAGTAACATTTGTCACTTATCGCTATTTTTTCTGAAGATTTATAAAAAGCTCTGTTTGAGCCCTTGCCTTAAATGAATTATGGCATGAATCAAAATTCTTGAACGTGAAAGTATTTTCAAAATAGCCAGTGTATTTGCATTTAGATCCTCCAAAAGGAGGACCTGAAAATTCAAATTCTTTGTCAAAAAGCACACCTACTAACCTACCACCTTGCACTAATAATTCGCTCATTTTATTGGCATATTGCTGACGTAACGAAGGATTGATGGCACAAAAAAAAGTTTGTTCAACTACTAATTCATATTGTCCTAGATGATTAAAAAAATCTCCTCCTATTATTTTTATGTTTGAATTTGATTGAAATTTTTCTTGCAACGCTTTTACTAATGTAGGCGCAATATCTATTACAGTGATATTTGTAAATCCTTGTTGTAAAAGATATTCAGCTTCGTAAGTATTGCCGCAGCCTGGAATGAGAATCTTTAAATCTTTGTTCACTAGTTGGTCAATGTAGTTCTTTATCGGTGGTGACACTTCGCCCAAATCCCACCCAATGCTTTCACTTTGGTAGTGTACATCCCAATAATTTGCATCTAATGTTTTGTCGCAACTTTCCATGCAGCATTGTTCTATTTCATTTTTATTGTCCATCTAAATTAGATTTTAATATCAATTATAAAGTTAAAATTTATCATATTTACTTTGTTATAATAATACTTGGGTGCAATTACATTGTTATCAGCATTTAATTTGCCAGCACAGAGCACTCTAATTTCTAATCCTTTCCAAAAATTAACAAAGTTGTACGAAGCAGAAATATTGAGTTGATGGTAGCTCGGCATTCCGTATTTATTCATTTTATAATCTGTTACATCTGCTAATTTGTAATATCCATAACCTACACTTGGCTTTAATTTTTGTTTCAATAAGTTGATGGCAAAATTGGTGCTGAATGCATTTACATTTCCCATTCCTTCGTTGCGCTCTCGTGCAATAAACGTATAAAAAGGGTCTCTACCCCATTCACGTGGCATTAAATAACGCCCGTCTTTTGTTATGTGTGTGAAGTTTACGTTCCAATCTAATTTCTTATTCTTAATACCTATTCTCCCGCTTATAACATTTGCCTGCGCTCCTTTATTGATGTATGTTTTTGATTGATTCCCATTCCCTCCATTTCCAACCGCATTCTGATGAATGTACATGATATGCTCGTATAATTTTAATTGGTTTTTAAAAATAACATGTTCATTTTTAATTTCAATTAATGCAGTATTCATGACATTGTCGAAGTAACCATCCCAAATATTTATTTCTAAGTTTTTAGTAGGCTTTACAGACAGGTTAAGCATTGCAAAACCTTTGCTTTCAATATTATTTTTGTAATTAGATTTTGTTCCATCGGTGTTTACTCCTTGTCCGTAAATCCCAACCGACTCACTTATCTTAAACCATTCAATCGTTGAGCGTGGCGACACAGACCAAATGTATCCTCCGTTTATAGTTATTTTTTTATGAGGACTTAATTTTAGCCAAACACCTTCTTCAATTGTGGGCCTCATTCTTCCATCTTGCATGTTCATAAATGGGGTTTGTAATTCCATTCTACCCACAGTTATAGATTGTTTTCTATAAGTATACCTTAAGAACAAAGCTTCTAAACGGTCTAAATCTTTTTTATTCAAGTGATTGTTTAAGTCATATTGGCCTAATTCATACCTGTTATTTAATCCCGTTATTGGGTCTGGTTTTTCTAAATTAGAGGAGGCAAGGTTAAAAATAAAGTAACCACTAACACCTAATTGAAAACCTTTAATGGGAGCAGTTAGTAAGCCTATTCCAGCGCCTTGAGCAAGGGTGTAATCGTCTTTTGATTTTCCTTCATTTAAAGTAGCCATAAAAAATGTACGACTGTGGAAATGCCATTCAGATTGCTTCATAAAATCTTTGATAGAAGTAATATTATGTTCACCCGCTTTTAAGGAATCTATTTCAACTTCTTGGGCATTTACAGATAACGTAAAGCACATAATCGCAAATAAAATCGTTCTATTAAATAAATTATACATCATGGTAATATGCACCATAATTAAAATCCTGCTTTAATGTAGCTCCAACCTTGCTCTTGTTTGTTTACAATTTCTATTATTCCAGCAGGTACATAAGTTGCTTCGGGCAGTATTTGTGATTTATCCATATTGCGTTCTTTCATTGAGAATTCGCATACATTAAATACTACGTCTTTTGCAATAAAGTATTTTACTTTTTCTGAAATCGTCGATTTATCGGTAGCCAATACATTCAAACCTGGACCATGACAAACCACTTCTATTTTTGTGTCAGGAGCTACACTTAAAATATTGCCCAGTTGTTTTGTTAACGCCTTATGCGAAAGTGTATCGCCAGTGCTCAATTGAAATATAATTTTGTGCGGCTGCTTCTTTTCTATTTCATTTTTACTTGTTTTAGTGTACGTCTGAGCAAACACAGCAGTTGAAAGCATCAACATGAATGATATAAAAACTAATTTTTTCATTGGTTTAAGAGTTGATTAGTGGAATTGATAATTTACTCCTGTAACCAGTGTTAGCAAGGTTTGTGGAGCATCTAAAATTTTAGCCGCCATTGGTAATGTGGGCGTAACTGGACTATTTTTTATTAAGTAATCTCTCATAACACCATGTAAAGTGTACAAAGTATTTTTGGCATTAGCCACGCCCTTTATTCTACAAAGCATATCGGCCGGGTCGCCATCACGCTCACATGCACAGATTTTATAGTTTTTCTCAGGGTCAAGAGGAGCATTTCCTACCATTGCTTTTTGCACTCTTTTCCCTTTTTCACCAAAAGCATTGAACTCAACCTGCATTCCCTTAAACTTAATTACCCAGCCGCCAAAACGTTCTGATACTTCTTTGGCAAATACATTATTCAGTTCTTTCTCCAACCAATCTTTTAGTTGTTTTCCGGTAACTTTTCCTGTTCTAAAGATGCTGTCAACGGGCAGCATATCAAAAATATATCCGTTAGTTATAGGAATATTTCCCGTGGCATCGGGCGTTGTTCGAGGCGGACAAAATCTAAAACCATTAGACAATTTAATATCAATATCTTTCATTTGCCATTGCAAAGCATCTAATACCATGGTATTAATTGGATTTTCTACCACAAAATAGCGATACAAAGGAATGGTGCTGTAGCCCACAATTTCATTAATATTCTTCTCAAATGGCTCTTCATTTGATTTAATCACCGACAGCATTTGTGCATCTTCTTTGTATTTACTTACAGTAATTTCGACTAACTCATATTCGTCTTTAACTACCTTTCCATTTTCAATACTTAAGTTTAGTTTACCAACAAACGAACCGAATGCTCCGGGCTCAACTACTTTTGAGTATTTACATTCAATAGGAACCCTCACTCTTTCGTGCGTATCTCCTCCAAGGATGTAATTTACACCTTCGCATTCCGGGAGATTTGCTAAATAGATTTGCTGCGATAAACCCAAGTGAGCAACCATTAAAATATAAGCACATTGCTCATCGTTTTTAAGAACATCAACATAATTCGCTAAATTTTCTTCTGGTTTTGTGTAAATAATTCCTTTACTGTAATTAGGCGATTGACGAATTGGAACCAAGGGAGCAGTGTATCCTAAAAATCCAATTTTCACCCCATTAACATTCCAAATATGGTAAGGCGGAAAAATAAGCTCTCCTTTTTTCCCTTCGCCTAAATCATGGTACATGTTGGCACAAACTTTTGGCGCATTCAAAGCTCCTAACAAAGTTTGCATAGTTTTTTTATAATAAATAACTTCCCAATTTCCAGGAAGGTATAAATCATATTCTAAATGATTCAATATCATAATCATTGCCTTTCCTATAGTTTTCACAGACAGTTCACTGCCTTGAAACATATCACCTGTATCGATAAGAAAGGTATTTGGATTTTTCTTACGATATGATTTCAAGAAAGTGGCAAGATGCGCATATCCTCCCGTTTTTCTGAATACCGCTTTGTCATTCTCCCAAAATAATTCATCGTGTGCGTGCACCTGACAATGCACATCGGTGGTTTGTAAAATGGAAAGAGTATAGGGTTTGTCGCTCGTTTTATTCGTACTTACTTCTTGAGTTTCTTTGCCAGCAAACGCCGTAAACGGAGCTGCAGTGGCAAGCAAAGAGGTAGAGCCTATCAATCCAGCCTTTTTTAAAAAATTACGTCTGTTGTTTTCCATTTTAATAAGTTGTTAAGTATTTCGCTTAACTTTTTGTTTTCCCTTTGTCTTCTTCATTTCTCTAATTTTTCTTTGATTGGCTTAAATGGACCGTACTTATGCTCCTTCTCTGTAAAACCATCTGCAAAAGGTCCGAATGGATGGTCAAAAGGTTTTTCCACCATTTTCGGCCAATCTTTAGATATATTTTTCTTTGGGCGCTTTTGCGAGTTTACATAAGCTGCAATAACCTAAGCTTCTTCATCTGTAAGTTGAACTGAATTGTGACGTGCGCCCAAAGAAAATTTCGTAATGAAATAAAAGCAATAAACTCAAAAGCGAAACTAATTTAGTAATTACTTTCAATAATGCTTGCTCACTTTTGATGGTAGTATTATTTTCCATTTTAATATATTTTTTGAATTTATGGGAACTTCTAAAAAGTTGGAAATCAAGGCGAACGAGAAATTAAAAACCTAATATAATTAAGGTATGAGAATCTTTAAATTTTGAAGTTTAACAATAATCAGTGGCTTTTTAAAGGTTACTTAATGAGGCAATTTATTTTTAATCATTCCATAAAGATAAGTTCCTACAAGTGCGAAAAAGAAGACGATGCTCATTGTCAAAAACCCATACCCAATGTTCACTACCATTGGACCAGGACAAGATCCACTTAAAGCCCAACCTAAACCAAAAATGGTTCCTCCTGCTAAATATCTAATAACAGATTTTTCTTTGGGGTAAAACTTTATTGGGTTGCCCTTATAATCTCTTAAATTATATTTTTTAATAAAGGCAACACCTATAATTCCAAGTGTTACTGCTGTGCCAATAATGCCATACATGTGAAATGCTTGAAACCTAAACATCTCTTGAATTCGATACCATGATAGGGCTTCAGATTTTGCCATTACAATACCGAATAGGGTTCCTAAGATTAAAAATTTTATAAATTTCATACGTTATGTTTGTTAAAAAATTGAAGGCATTATGATAAAAGTCATTACCAATCCACCAATAAAAAATCCAATTACTGCAATTAATGAAGGCCACTGTAGATCTGCTAAACCACTTATTGCATGACCCGATGTGCAACCGCCCGCATAGCGCGAACCAAAACCAACAAGCAAACCACCAAGAGCTAGAATTGAAAATCCCTTGAGTGTAAGTGCTGAACTCCATGAAAATAATTCATCGGGTTGTATTGAAGTGGGTGTTGAAAAACCAAGTTTGGCTAAATCGTTAATTGTATCTTGTGAAAGTTGAATTCCATCTTGATTTGATAAAAACTGATTGGCAATAAAGCCTCCCAGAATTGCTCCAACTAAAAAAACTAAATTCCAAATTTGACTTTTCCAATTAAAGTCAAAAAAAATTACTGATTTACCGCATCCAGCAGCAGAACAAATTGTTCTAAGATTAGATGAAAAACCAAATGATTGTCCAAAGAAAAGTAATGCAAACATTATTGCCGCTATTAGTGTTCCGGAGAACCACCAAGACCATGTTTCTTTTATAAGTTCCAACATATTTTATTTTTTATTTATTTAATTAATGTGAAATGAAATGATGGGTTTAAATAAATGATTTATCAGTTTTTCTGCTGCACTTTTATGCAACAAACCTCCTTTACCATGTGTACCGATGAAAACAATATCCATTTCATGCATTTGATTAAAATGAATTACGCCATTTTCTATGTCATTGTCATTGATAAGATGATTCTCATAATTTTTAATGGAGTTTTCTTGAGCATGCTCATCCATAAGTTTCAATAATTCCACCCTCATATTTTCATCTGCTCTAGAAATAATTTGTAACTGATGCACCTTGGAATTAAAAGCCTTTGTCAATTTATTTAGTAAAGATAAATCTTCTTTTGCGGCATCTCTGTAATCATGCACCAATAAAACATTATCAATCACTAAATCAGACCTATCACACATCAATGACAACAAAGGAATTTTTGAATTGCGCGCAATCATTTGAGTTTCCGAGCCCGATAGTTTTTCTTTTAAACCCCAAGCTCCTTTAGTACCCATTACTATTAAATCAAACTTATGAGTTTCTGCAAACTCAACAATACTCGTTGTAGTTTTACCAAACAATAAATGCGTATTTATCTTTTCTCCATATTGTTCCTTAAGTGTAGTTAACTTTCTGTCTATAATTTCTTTTTGGTGTTTTATATAATTAACATCAATTTCTCCGCAGGTATGTATTGTTCCTTGTGCATCTAAAGTTACGGTGTCGGGCACATCCATGATGTGTATAAAATGAACTTCAACATCCATCTTATTTTCAATATTTTTCACAAGCAAATAGGCGTATTCAGCCTGAACAGAAAAGTCTGTTGGAATTAAAATTTTAAGTGTATCCATAATTAATCAATAAATTTTTTAACGTTTTGCCAACCATCACCATTAATTACATTATTAAAGCCATTTTTATTTAATATGGCTGTGGCTTGTTTACTTCTGCTGCCGCTTCTGCAAAAGACAATAATATCTTTCTTACTTTTAAATTTTTCCAATTGGCTTTCAATTTTGTCTGGTGGAATGTTTACCGCTCCTTTTACTGAGCCTTCAGCAAATTCTTGAGGCGTTCTCACATCTGCTAAAAATGAACCGTTTCAAATTAGTTGAGCAAGGTCTTCACCATTTAAAACCTACCCGAATTAATTATTAAATAGCTCAACACGAGTGAGAGTGTTAAAATTGATAAAATGATTTTTTTTATTTCTTTCATTGTTGTATTATTTTATTAAAGTTTCTTTAATGATAATGTAAACACCCATCACCAGCACAAACCAACCAAAAGCAGGTTTTAATTTTGCTCCATCTATTTTTTTAGATAGCAGAGCTCCAATAAAAATACCTCCAACAGCAAAGGCAGTAACAGTGCTAATCAATGTCCAGTCGATAATTGCTTCGCCACCTTCTCCAAAAAAACCAATCAATGATTTTGCGGCAATAATTACTAAAGAAGTTCCTACTGCTTCTTTCATTGGTAATTTAGAAAGTATAACCAAAGCAGGTATAATTAAAAATCCACCACCTGCACCAACCAAACCTGTAAGCACTCCAACAACAGCTCCTTCAATTAAAATAAGTGGATAATTAAATTTCTGTTCCCCTAATGATACTTCGGTTTTACTTTTGCTTTTTTTAATCATACTGTAAGAAGCAGCTATCATCAATAATGCAAAAAGCAACATCATTAGAATACTTTTGGTTACAATAAATTCCCCAACAGTAAATACTTCTTTAGGAATTGCTGGAACTATATAAGCCCTAGTCATAAACACAGCAATAATAGAAGGGATTCCAAAAATGATTGCCGTTTTAATATTCACCAATTTATTCTTGAAATAAGTAACAGAGCCTACAGCACTCGTAAATCCTACAATAAACAAAGAATAAGAAGTAGCCGCAACTGCATCCACACCCATTAAGTAAACTAAAACTGGCACAGTAAGAATACTACCTCCTCCACCTATTAAACCAAGCGCTACACCTATTAAAATTGAAGCTGCATAACCCAAAATTTCCATATATTATTCTATTTTTAAAGTGTTAAATGTATTCCGTTTTAATGAGTCATTTCCGCTTTTTAGCATAAATACTATGTGGTAATTAAAGCTTGTCAAAACACATAGCATCATTTCATTAATTTCTTAGAAAACCCCTCATTTAAGAGAATCTCTAAAAACTCAGATATCGAAGCGGAAAAGAAATTAAAAACCTAGCATACATAGGGCATGTGTGGCTTTTAATTTTAAAGTTCAACTACGAAAGGTGCATTTCTAGAGATTCCCTTAATCATTACTGCAAAAGTCTACCAATCAAATGTCTCAATCAGTAACTAATGTTACAATTCTCTGAAAATCTTCATTTAGTTTCTGCAATTCAGCATTTCGCATGTTGTGGTTGGAGTTGCTTGGCTATTTCCGATCGCTGTCGCAAGAGTTCCTTGGCTATTTTCAGCCAAAAGATCTCTTGTGACTCGTAAGTAAATCAAGTTTGTGAATTGATAAATGAAGCTCGTTCGCTGTCGCAAGAGTTCCTTGGCTTTTTTCAGCCAAAAGATCTCTTGTTAGGAATGAGTAAATCAAGTTTGTGAATTGATAAATGAAACTCGATCGCTGTTGCTAGAGTTCCTTGGCTATTTTCAGCCAAAGGATCTCTTGTGACTCGTAAGTAAATCAA
>Ga0105045_10003735_pt1 | contig 13143 bp, 12 predicted proteins | sample MAT02_FD_78089 | JGI IMG/M metagenome (GOLD analysis project Ga0105045, IMG submission 78089) | Freshwater microbial communities from Lake Fryxell liftoff mats and glacier meltwater in Antarctica - MAT-02 (megahit assembly) | ecosystem: Environmental > Aquatic > Freshwater > Ice > Liftoff...
CGTGCCCGCTGATATACAAGTCAAAATGCTTCATGAATTAAACCGTTTAGTTCGTCGTGGCACACGATGGTTTTTACGCCATCGTATTGGTGACATGGATATCGGAGAAGTGATTAATCATTTTGCACCGAAGATGCATGAAGTGCGAGAAGGGCTGCATCATGCTATTCAGGGTACTGCTGAAGAATATCTATTAGAGTTTGCCAGAGAATTAATGGATGAAAATGTACCACAAGAAACAGCGCTTGTTACTGCGCAAATGAGTGCGATGTTTTCAGCTTTAGACATTGTCGATGCAGCAACCACACATAACTTGCCAGTTGATTTGGTCACGATCACTTATTATGCCATTGGTGCACGTTTAGAGTTAGGATGGTTCCGCGAGCAGATCAAAAACCACCCTGTCGCCAACCACTGGGATTCGTTAGCACGCGCCGCGATCCGAGATGATTTAGATCGTCAGCAACGAAATTTAGCGGTTGCCGTGTTGATGATGCAACAAGATGTTGATAATGTCGAAGCGCAAATCGATGCATGGATGGCACAACATAAAGAGATGCTCGATCGTTGGAAGCATATGATTACCGATCTTAAATCGATTACTAAGCGTGAATTTACGATGTATTCCGTAGCACTTCGTGAATTAATGGAAATTGCCAATGTAAGTTTACGAGATTATAATTCAAAACGAGTCGCATAAATGTTGTATAAAAAAATCAGACCGCTGTTGTTTGCGGTCGATGCAGAGTGCTCACACGATGCGACATTCTGGTCACTTCAATTGCTTCACAAAGTGGGGCTTTTTCGTCACGCTAAACCTATTATACAAAACCCAGTTGAATGCTTTGGTTTACGCTTTGCTAATCCCCTTGGTTTAGCTGCAGGTTTAGACAAAAATGCTGAGTGTATTCCTGCATGGGCGGCGATGGGTTTTGGTTTTATTGAAGTAGGAACCATTACCCCCAAACCTCAATTGGGCAACCCGAAACCCCGTTTATTCCGATTACCCAAAAATTCAGCCATTATTAATCGCATGGGGTTTAATAATAAGGGTGTCGATTATTTAGTTTCTCGCTTGCAGCAAGTGAATGCACCTTGTCCGCTTGGTGTGAATATCGGAAAAAATAAAGATACCGATATTAATGACGCATGGCAGGATTATGTTCAGTGCTACCAAAAAGTCTTTCAGTATGCCGATTATGTGACCGTTAATATTTCATCCCCCAACACGCAAGACTTGCGTAAGTTGCAAAAAGGTGATTTATTAAAGAGTATTTTGTTGCCCTTAAAAGAACTGCAAAAGACTTTAAGCGAGAAATATCACAAAACGGTGCCTATTTTAGTGAAAATTTCCCCTGATCTTGAAAACGATGAATTAAAGACTCTGCTCGATGATTTGCTGGCATTGAAGGTAGAAGGCATCATTGCAACGAATACGACGATTGAACGCCCTGCGAACTTGCAAAGCACGCATGCCCTTGAGAGTGGTGGATTAAGTGGCGAACCGCTCTTTGAAAGATCGACCAATATGATACGAGTGATCCATCAAGAAGTCGGTGATACTTTGCCGATTGTGGCGGTGGGTGGAATTATGTCACCAGAGCAAGCGAAAATGAAATTAGCTGCTGGGGCCAAATTAATTCAGATCTATTCCGGGTTGATCTACCAAGGTCCAAGTTTAGTTAAAGAGATTGTCAACTCACTTTAGTTTAATAACCCTAATATAATTCTTGATTTCCTTTAGGCGTTATTTTACTGTGGCCGCGTAATAAATAGCTTAAGAAATCAATAAAAATGAACGATGTTTGTTCGTTTCCACTCTTATTAAAGAACCAGAACGATGGCTTTGGTTTGATCGAAGCTTTAATTGCATTAGTCATCTTATCAACAACCATTTTGCTGATGATGTCGGTTGCTTTACGCCAAACCAATGAAGCTCGCGAGACGTTGCTATTAAACCAATTCCATATGCAAGCAGATGCATTGGCGGAGCTCGTCACTGAGCATCCAGCGAATGCTCATCCTATTATGTTAAGTTGGCAAACCCATTGGCAACAGATTTATCCCAAAGCTAATATACAAACCCATAAAAACGCCGAAGGTGTGTCTATTCTTATTGATGTTAATCATTTTAGCCTCAAGGTAGTCAGTGATGCGAAAGGAAGTTGTTCACATAAAATATCAAGGAATGACGCTAGTTGAGTTGTTAATATCGTTGCTCCTTAGTGCAATGATATCAAGCATGATGTTCAATGCATTTTTCTTTATTAAAAAATGTGTATTGACTCAGCAAGCTCTGATACGAGTGCAGGTGAATGCGCGAAGTATTGATTATTTGCTCGGAAAAGCTTTGCGCAATAGTGGGGCATTAGGTTGCCAACGACTCCACCAAAATTTGATAATTTCAGCTGATCAGGGCGTTACCTTAATGGATTATGGACTAACGCATACACAAGGGATCAAGGGGGTATTGCCAACCGATTTGCCTAAAGCCCTCGGTGCTTCCAAGCGGATTTTACAACGGGCAGTCGTTCAAAGCGATATGTTGTGGCTACAAACAGGCGCCCCATTTTTGCAGGGCACTCGTGTTATCAAGCAGGGCACACTGTTGGTCGATGGTGATTGCCAACGTGTCACGTTTTATCACTGGCAAGAACAGGGCACTTATAAACCTTCTGCAACCGTTAAACGGGTAGCGTCCACCGTTTATTATGTCGGCAAAACGAAACGTAACAACGAAATGGGAAATCCTATTTATGCACTGTATAGCACCGATGTGAATGGACGCACTTTGGAGCTAGTCGAAGGCGTTGAAAAATTGGTATTTACCTATGGCATTTTAAAGGATGGTTCGATTATTTACCAATCCTTACAGGATGTAGAAGATTGGTATGACGTCGTCAGTGTCAGACTGAATGCTCTGTTAAATTCAGTAGAAGAAAGTGATCCTATATTGCAAAAATGGTGGAATTTTGAATGGCATTTAAGCAAATAGGCAGTGTGCTGCTGTTAACGCTCATTCTTTGTGGGGCTTGTTCATTGTTGATGTTACTGATGTTGGAAACGAGCATTTTAGAAACCATGATGCTGAATCATTCGTTGGCTAAAAAGCACATTCACTTAGAGTCTATGGTGGCGCTGAAAACATTAGAGCATCAATTAGATGAAAGCCCATTAGTTGTGTTACCGAAAAAGGTTTCATTTTTGCAGTGGGTGCCAGATACGCTTTTACCTTTGGAAACCGAAGGTATCCTCTATTATCGAATAAAAAATGAAACACATTTGCCTGATGATACTAGCCATGAATTTATCACGACGTATGCGATTAGAGGTTCTTTACCCAAAGGTGAGAAGCATCCTAATCACCTTTTGGAAGTTGCGATGATAAATAATATACCATTATCAATGGGCTTGCCCATTTCAGAGTTCAAAGGGCAAGTGATTGTGGGAGAGCACCCGCAAGGTGATGGCGTGTTGCTTTATGCCTTAGCCAAAAAAAAATATCACTCTGAGCATGTGGTGCTTATCCTCTCTGAAAGAAAAGGACACCAGGCAAGGTTGTATAAAGTAATAGATGTGGGTAAACCCCTTTATCCGCCATTATTACGAAATAGGATTTTGCTGGTGAATGATGATGAGTTTGTCATGTTGTTTGATGCATTTACGGGGGAATTTTTGCGCAAAGAAAAGCTGAATTCCATTTCATTGCCTGATCCTATTGCAGAACATAGTATGCCAAAAATGGTTGTGCGTAAACCAAGGGAACCTAAGCGATTGATTCTATGCCCAACTTCAAGCGGTTGGGCACAGGCAGAGATTGAGGTTGATTATCCTGTTTTAGGCAGGAGGAGTTGGTATGAGGGGTAGGATGTGTGGATCCTAAACCTCAATCTCTTCCGTCAATTTCTCCACATCCACCGTTTGAAAGGCATCGGGATGTGTAATTTCATTGGTTTGTAGCGTTTGGAAAATACGCAAGAACTCATTCGTTACTTTATGATCTTTTGCAAAATGTATCATTGGTAAAAAGGCGTCGTGTGATTCTTTTATTTTAATTGACGAAGATAGAAAAGTTGAAATAATCGGTAAACCTTCGTTAGACAATTCATCGACTAACTTTTTAGGTAAGGCTGCGCCCGCTTGAAATTGGTTAACAATGACGCCCTCAACACGCAGGCGGCTGTTATATTTTTCACGAATTTGCGTCACGCCACGAAAGAGGTGGTAAATAGCGTTACGTGAAAAGAGATCGCAATCAAAGGGGATAAGGCAAGTATCGGATGCTATCAATGCTGACTGCGTAAAATAATTCATCGCAGGGGGAGTATCGATAAAAATATTATCGAAGCCTTCCAGCTTATCAAACAAGCTTCTTAACTTGTACAGCTTTTGACGGTTTTCAAGTCGATTCAGTAGCAGCTCTAATTTGGGGGAAGCGGGCAGAATAAAAAGGTTTTTAAAAGCGGTTGCATGGATAAACTGGCTGGCATTACTGGCACTGAAGCGGAACTGCAAAACATGGTTAAAATAATCAGCCACGGTTGGTACAAAATTGGGAGATTTACTCCCCAGCAGGTACTGTGTCGAGTTCGATTGTGGATCTAAGTCGACCACCAGTGTCCGAAATCCCTTGGATGCACTGATTGCAGCGAGATTACAGGTAATAGTCGACTTGCCTACGCCACCTTTTTGATTAAAAATCACCCTGCGCATAGACTGCCCCCAGCAGATAAGTTATCTGAAACACAAAAATATGTTGATATGCAATGATATAGTTTAACGCAGACGATTAAAAATGAATATGAGGAATACGCTTACATATGAGTCAGTGTTATACTCTTCTCAATTTTGTTTTAAGGGATCTGCCTACGTTTTGCGGGGCGGCTTAAGTGCATGACAGACATAAAAAATTTCACCACGACTATCCCGTTAACCGTTAAACGAATACCGCTCGATCGCGTTGTTATCCATTTTGCGGGAGATTCGGGTGATGGTATGCAAGTGGCAGGTATGCAGTTTACCGAAGCTTGTGCCAGTTTTGGCAATGATGTGCGCACTTATCCTGATTTTCCGGCTGAAATTCGTGCCCCAGCAGGTACCCTACCTGGCGTATCGGGTTTTCAATTAAGCTTTTCAGCTCGCCCTATTCATACCCCAGGTGACACTTATGATGTGCTCGTTGCCATGAACCCTGCGGCCCTCAAGGTATCGCTGAAGAATTTAAAAAAGGGCGGGATCTTAATTCTCGATGATGACAAGTTTACGAGCAAAGATTTAAAAAAAGCCCAATTTGCTGATAACCCGCTAGATGGTGCGTTATCGGAATTTAGAGTCGTGCGTTTGCCCATGACGTCGTTAACCTTAACGGCGCTAGGAAAAAGCCCCTTATCTCGTGCAGCTGCGCGAAAGTGTAAAAATATGTTTGCCTTAGGCGTGGTGTTTTGGCTTTATCATCGCGAACTGGAAGATACCAAAGATTGGATCAAAGAACGCTTTAAAGACAAGACTGACGTAATCGAAGCGAACATCGAAGCATTGCGAGCAGGTTATCATTTTGCCGTCACCGCAGAATTATTTGCAGAACACTATTCCGTCAAAGCCTCTCACCAAGCACCTGGTGAATATCGACAAATCACTGGTAACCAAGCATTAGCATTGGGCTGTGTTGCTGCTGCCAATAAAGCGAATCATTCTCTACTGGTTTGCGGTTATCCTATTACACCTGCGTCTGACATTTTACATTTGTTAGCCAAGCATGCGCATTTTGGCGTTAAAACCTTTCAAGCGGAAGATGAAATTGCTGCTATTGGCGCTGCCATTGGTGCCGCCTTCGGTGGAGAGCTTGCCTTAACGACCACCAGCGGACCAGGTATGGATTTAAAAAGTGAGGCTTTAGGTCTTGCGGTCATGACTGAATTACCGTTGGTAGTAGTGGATGTACAGCGTGCTGGCCCCTCAACAGGCATGCCAACCAAAGTTGAACAATCTGATTTGTTAGCGGCCATGTACGGTCGTCATGGTGAATGCCCTGTGCCAATTTTGGCACCGAATACACCAGGCGATTGCTTTCACATTATGATTGAAGCATTCCGCATTGCCATTCGCTATATGACGCCCGTGATTGTGTTAAGTGACGCTTTCTTAGCAAACGGTGCAGAGCCTTGGCAGATCCCTGATGTGAAAAACTTGCCTTCCTTAAAACCTCATTATCAACAAGCCACAGAAGGCTTTATGCCTTATCAACGCTGTGAAGAAACCTTAGCGCGTCCTTGGGCTATTCCGGGTACAAAAGGTTTAGAGCACCGTATTGGTGGTTTAGAAAAAGAAAATGGCAGCGGCAATATTAGTTACGATGGTGATAACCATCAGCAGATGGTCGATCTGCGTGCTGCTAAAGTTCAAGGTATTGATAAAGATCTGCCGCCACTGGAAGTGGTAGGGCCAACCATCGGTGATGTGCTAATCATTAGTTGGGGAAGTACTTATGGCTGTGTGCGCTCCGTTGTAGAAGAATTTGAAGCAGAAGGGGTTGCGGTCAGTTTTGCGCATTTGCGTTATTTAAACCCCCTGCAAAAAGAGCTGGGTGCACTGTTAAAGCAATTTAATAAGGTCTTGGTGGTTGAACTCAATAAAGGTCAACTCTGCCAGATCATTCGTGCGCGCTATTTGGTTGATGCGGTGAGCATTAGCAAGGTTCAAGGTAAGCCGTTTGGCGTTCTTGAACTGAAAGAGAAAATAGCGTCTTATTTGGAGAAATGTTAAATGTCGTTACATAAAGACAAAATGATACCCCTGAAAAAAGAGGATTTTGTCAGTGATCAGGAAGTGCGTTGGTGCCCTGGTTGTGGCGACTATGCCATTTTAGCCTCTGTGCAAAAAATATTACCCGAACTGGGAATTGCCCGTGAAGACACCGTTTTCATTTCCGGCATTGGCTGTTCGAGCCGTTTTCCCTATTACTTAAATACCTTTGGTTTTCATACCATTCATGGTCGGGCACCCACCATTGCGACAGGGCTTAAAATTGCTCGTCCTGAATTATCGGTATGGATAGTTACCGGCGATGGTGATGGTTTAAGTATCGGTGCCAATCATTTAATGCACATTATGCGTCGTAATCTAGATGTTACTATTTTACTATTTAACAACCAGATTTATGGTTTAACCAAAGGCCAATATTCGCCAACGTCAGAGAAAGGCAAAAAAACCAAAACCTCACCACAAGGCACTATCGATGAACCTTTTAACCCCGTGCAACTCGCGCTGGCAGCAGGGTGTAGTTTTGTGGCAAGAGCCATCGATGTGGATTCTGCGGGGTTACAATGGGTATTAAAAGAGGCTGCTGCACACCGCGGAACTTCCTTTATTGAAATCTATCAGAACTGCAACGTGTTTAACGATGGGGCTTTTGCGCATATTAGTGATCGTGGGTTTAGAGCAGAACGAACCATTAGCTTGATCCCAGGTGAACCACTGGTATTTGGGGCTGCCAAAGACAAGGGCTTAACCTACAATGGTGAAGATTTTGCAATTGTTAATTTAAATACCACCGATAAAGGTCAACTGTATGTGCATCGTAAAGAAAATGACATTTCAATGGCGATTAAATTGAATGCCATTTCTTATCCTGATTTCCCCGTACCGATGGGTATTTTCAGAAGTGTCGAGCGACCTGTGTACGAACAAGAAATTCAAGCACAAATATGCCAGGCACGCACCGAAAATAGCGATGCGTCCCTAGAACATTTGTTGCGTCAAGGCAAAACGTGGACGGTTAAGTGAACCTTAACCGCTTCTTCCACCTCTTACAATATGTGCAATTAAAGACAGCACAAAAAGTAAGATAAACACAAAGAATAAAATCTTTGCGATTTCGCCAAAAGCGCCAGCAATTCCACCAAAGCCCAAGTAGCCGATAATCACTGCAACTATGGCTAGTACAACAGCATAATACAGTAAAGATCTCTCACCAAAATACATCATTGTTGTTTTCCTCCCTTAAAGAAGTAGTTGTGTTCAATATGTTAGATCGGCAGAGTTTACAATTAGTTCAATTTAATCGGTAACTACACGGTTACTCGCTATTCACGATTGATAAAACAAGTGACTTCATTACCCTTCTCTGAGAAATTCATGTCATCAAAGCACAGTTTTCTTGCCACCAGTAAGCCACGGCCATGATACGCCCGCGACCCTGAAAAAGGGTTTTTGACAAATTCCCGCCAGTCAAAACCATTCCCTTGATCGCTAACCTTAATAGTGATGAGAGTCGGCATTAGGGCTAAAACGACTTCCACTTTTTTAAATTCATGAATGGGATCTTCTAAACGGTTGCTGATTTCTGTGTGCCAAGTATTATTGGCTTTCAGCTTGCCTTTTTCTTCATGATTGATGCACAAATTGCCATGTTCAATGGCATTTAAAAAAACTTCATTTAAGCCCAATTCCATATTGTTTTGATGGTCACAAATATTGGCAATGGTGTAAGCCAATTGTGCGGCTTCATCTGGTTTTTTAAAGCTAAAATAAAAGGATTGAAAAAAATGAGGAAAATGAATATCACAGCCTGCTAGCAAAAGATTATGAGTCTGCAAAGACTCACTGTTATTTGAAGGTCCACGGTTGTGCATTTTATCAGCATTTACAGGTTAAAAGCTCTTATTGTAACAATAGTTTATACTACGAATAAGAGCCTTTAAAAAAGAGGTTTACGTACTCGCTTTAACAGGTATTGGCTTCATCATTAATGCCAGCCCTGCTGGGTATCCTAACCGTTGCCGATAAATACTGGTGAAAGCTAGTACATTTTTAACATATTCACGGGTTTCCCGATAAGGGATGTTTTCAATCCAAATATCAGCTTCCATCGTTTCTTTCTGTGGTAACCAACGCTGGATACTACCAGGACCTGCATTATAGGAAGCGGTTGCCAAAATCGTATTGTTATACATCCGCTGTTTTAAGTTTTTCAAATAAACAGTTCCTAATTGCACATTAACTAAAGGCATATGCAATAACATGTCGCAATCAAGCTGAACATCATATTTTTTGGCTAGAATTTTGGCCGTTGAAGGCATCAGTTGCATTAAGCCTCTTGCCCCGGCAGGTGAAACAGCATCTGTAAAAAAGGCACTTTCTTGACGAGCAATCGCAAATACCCAAGCAGGATCAATGTTGTGCTTGTTGGCATTGCTGACGATTTCTTTTTGGTGAGCAAGCGGGAAGCGTAACCACACATCATCTCTAAATTCACACTTAGCCATGGTTAAAATAGCAATATCATACAACTGCATTTCTTCAACCAATTTAGCAGCCGCAATCCGTTCTTGCTCATTCATCTTATCAACAGCGGTAAACCATTCGATTCGAGCAGGTGATATTTTGCCGATGAGCATCAATTCTTTAAAACGTCGCACACCAGGATTGTTGTGTACATCATTGGCTGTTTTGGGATCTATCACTGGGACTTGATGTTGTAAAGAAAGCGGTTGCTGTAAATGCAAGCTTGATACAAACCCATAATAGTTTCGTGTTGGTGCTAAGGCTTGGTAAATCGGCTGTGCTTGATCTTTCTCGTTCAAGCCTTCTAGTGCTCGTGCACGCCAATATTGCCAAACATTCTCATCTTGCTGCTCTTTACTTAACTTATTAATCCACTTTAGTGCACAAGGCCAGTCATGATTAGCTAAGGCATTGCGAACCCGCCATTCTCTTGAAACCGCATCATGCGCTTCTTCAGGCATTTGTGTTAACCAATCTAGCGCAACAGCACTTTTTTGATGTGAAAGATAAATACCAATTTCGCGCTGGATTTGATGTTGTTGCTGTTCGCTAAAAGCGTATTCGTTGTGGTGAGCGTTCCACCAGCTTAAGGTTTTTTCCGCATTGGATTTTACTAATAACTTAAGGCCTTGAGTGAGTATGATCAATTTGGTTTTAGACGGGGTATTTCTTAAACTTTCTATAAACGTTTTTTGTGTGACAAGATTAGGTGTTTTAACCATTTTTAGCCACAAGAGTGCCGTTTCTTTTTCCGATTTACTAAGATGTTTGATTAAATGATTGGCTAAATCAAAGTTTTTTGCTTCTAAGGCGAGATGATATCTTTCAAAAGCCAAAGCAGGCGTTAATTTACCGGCTTTTTGCCAAGCGTTGAATAAACCATCACAAGCGGCTGATTGTGAAAAGCCGACTAACCACAGTGGCTTAGTTTTATCAAGATAGCTCACATCCTTAGTTATTTGATATTGTCCATAATAATATTGGCATGCTAAATCCGGGTTCTCGCTTGGTAAATACCCTTTGGTATAGGCCGTCCAATTTTTGGCGTTAGCCATTTGGGTAAGCCACAGTGTTCTTAAAGCGTTGTGAAAGGGGAAATCGGGGTAGTCATTTTTGAATTGCTCAATTTCAGTCAGTTTCAGCGTAACAGGTTTTGAGCCTTTGATTTTTGCTTTGAGTTCTTCATAAACAAGGTAAGGATACAATGGATAGCTTTCAATTTTAGCGGCTAGGCGTTGGTAGGTTTGAATATCGTGCTTTTTTAAAGCATGCTCGGCGCGGTTGAAGATATTGCGCTGAGTGACGAGATCCTCTTCCTCCGCGTGCGCAGGGACAATCTTTGCACAAAGGAGACTAAAATAAATGATGAGTGTTCTGTATGTAAAGTATCGGCTTTGCATAGGTTGATCTAATTATTTATAGGTTGTTGATACGATTTGAATTTATCATACCTTACACCTATTCAATATTTATACTTTTTGTTAGGATAGGCAAAATCCTGTTAAGTAAATAAACTAACCATCATAATGATATTACTGATTGATAATTACGACTCATTTGTCTTTAACTTAGCCCGTTATGTGGCTGAGTTAGGGCATGATTACCAAGTTTTTCGTAACGATCAAATCACGTTAGATGAAATTACCACATTAAACCCTAGCCACATTATCCTGTCTCCTGGCCCCTGCTCACCCAACGAAGCAGGGATCTCGTTAGCATTGGTAAGCGCCTTTTTAGATAAAATACCCCTATTAGGGGTTTGCTTAGGACATCAAGCTATTGGTCAGGCTTGTGGAGGGGAGGTCGTTCGATCCAAAACGCCTAAACATGGTAAAGCGTCACAGATCTATCATGATGGTAAAGGGTTATTCCAAGATCTACCCAATCCCTTTAAGGTTGCGCGTTATCATTCTCTTATCGTTGAAGAAACGTCATTACCCACTTGTTTGAAAATTACTGCTCGCACTGCACAAAATGAGATCATGGCATTCCAACACCAGCACTTTCCAGTGTTTGGTGTGCAATTTCATCCGGAATCAGTATTAACCGAACATGGCCATGCCATGCTGACGAACTTTCTTAAAGCAAACTAACGACTCGATTTAGGACCGCTTCCTGACCCATCGTTAGCGGGTTTATAGGTTGGTTTGGGCTCTGCGGTTTCCAATTCAAAAAAGGGTTGCTTACTCAATCCGCGCCCAGGACCTATTAATAAAGGTTGTTCGCGTTCGCTGGATCCTTTTCGATGATGTTGCGATTGCTCTTTTTCGACCTGAGGTCTTTGCTCAGGTAAATGTACCAATCCCACTTGGGTGAGGTTTTGATAATTTCGGTGGTGGTAGTCGTGAAAGAACATTTCAAAATGCATCGTTGCATCATTTGAACCCAAAACTTTATTCGGAAAATAAACGCAATATTGTTTAGGATCGTGCAACCAGATCCCACGCTCATCTTTGGCAATTGCAATCGAATGCGAGGCGCCCTTATTATCGGAGAATTGTACAATAGTCGATTGTGGGTACGATGTATCAAGCAAAGATAATAAATCAGAGATAAACTTCTCATCATACGATTTGAGTTTTTTAAATTCCTCTGGCGTTACGCTTTTGTCTTGTAGCGATTGTGTTGAAACTTTTGGCCTTATTCTCTCAAAGCGATGTTGCTCACTGGTCGTAAATTTATCCATTTCACTGATTAACTGATAAGTTTGCAACGGCTGTTTCATCAATTTATTAATTTGCATTAACCATTCGCGTGATACTTCAAAGCTGTTTTCACCAACCGAAAGATTACCAATCACAATGCCATGATAACGGCCTACGAGCTCTTTCAAAAAAAACTGATACGAACGAGAGGTTTGCGGGAGCATGCCAATATTAAAAGTGGGTTCACTCGTTAATGTTTGATGTATCACCCTTTGCATAATCTCAAGTTGCATGACTTCAGATAAATGCGCATGGTTAAATGATGTATCGGCGACTTGCGTCTGTCGATAATACTTAATGGTTTGGGCATGCAGCGCATTCAAAAACTCTGCTTTTCTTAAGGGTTTCAAAAAATCGAGAAACTGAAAAACCTGCGAAAAATACCTGACCACTTTGGGACTCTTTTTATCTTGATGATAATTTTGCACTAAATGTGCCTTTCTTTCTAAAAAGTCAGAGTGGTATTGCGCTTTTAATTTTTGTGGTCCCTCGGAAATTGAATCGATCTTTTGTTGATTTTTGCTGAACATGGCAATCAACAGAGAAATGCACTCTTGTCGTATTGCAGTAATAAGAGTTTGCGAGGATTCCTCTGGCATGATTCCCTTCAGGCTCGTCAGTGCCCCAAGCACATTCTGTACGGGCAAGGGGACATCTTCATCAAAAGAGGCAATGTCATTAAGGGCGGCATTCAATAAGCGTATGGCCGGTTCTGCATGATGAGTAGTGGCATGATTTTTTAGGGCAAAAAGCTGGATGCCAATCGCTTCCAATTGAGCTCGTGTAGCTTCAACAGATGACGCCATGCCCATTTCTTATCATTGAAGGGACCATATTAAATTATATGATTTAACTAGCCAGTATTACAACTTATCCTATTATCGGGCCTTTTCGGATATTGTTATATTTATCAGTCTGTTAGTCATTGCCAGGTTATTTGTAAGCCTTTGGAGGGGGTATTTGTGCGCTTTTGTAGGGAGATGCTTTACGATATAGCCCTATTTCATTATGATGCTAAGGTGTAATGCAAAGTAAGAGGAGTTGAGGGTGTTTAAAGAATTGCAGGGTGAATCGAACAAGATAACCATCCAGTTAAAGCTCTACTATGACTACGCCAAGGCAGCCGAGAATTACAACAAGATGCAAACCCTTGAGA
>Ga0105045_10003736_pt1 | contig 13141 bp, 9 predicted proteins | sample MAT02_FD_78089 | JGI IMG/M metagenome (GOLD analysis project Ga0105045, IMG submission 78089) | Freshwater microbial communities from Lake Fryxell liftoff mats and glacier meltwater in Antarctica - MAT-02 (megahit assembly) | ecosystem: Environmental > Aquatic > Freshwater > Ice > Liftoff...
ATGCCGCCGCGGCGGGCTGCCGACGGGCGCGACGAGCGTCGACTCACCGTGGGGGTGCTGCGCACGTGCAGTTGCATAGCGCTGGGCCCTGCGTTGTGACGGGGTCGATGGCAGCGGACGTGACTACGCTGTCGTCGCGCGTGACAACTACAGCTCGAGGTCGGCGCGCGGATCTTGGTCGGCTTGCAGCTTCTCCAGCGCCTCGAGCAACGCCTCATCGCCGGGGGCGGGGAGGCGGACGTCGAGGGTGATGAGCAGGTCGCCGGGCTCGCCTGCGCTGGGGATGCCCTTGCCTTTGAGGCGCAGGGTCTGGCCGTTCTGGCTGCCGGGTTTGAGCTTGAGGGTGACGGCGCCGCCGGGGGTGGGCACGTCGACGGGGCCGCCGCGGTAGGCCTCGAGGGCGGTGACGGGGAGCGCGAGCAGGAGGTTTTGGCCGTCGCGTTTGAGGCGCGGGTGCGGGGAGACGCGCACGGTGAGCAGGATGTCGCCCGCGGGCTCGCCCTGGCCGCCCTGGCCGCGCATGCGGAGTTTGCCGCCGTCGACGATGCCGGGGGGGACCTTGACGTCGAGGGTGCGGCCGGTGCCGGACTCCGACTCGATGCGCAGCGGCACGACCTTGCCGCGCAGCATGTCCATGAAGTCGATCGTGATCTCGCCCTCGATGTCGTGGCCGCGCTGGCTCACGGGTCGGCGGCCGCGTTGGCCACCGCCACCACCGGCGCCGCCGAACGGGTCGACGACCCGGCCGCCGCCGAACAGTTGCGAGAGCAGGTCGTCGAAGGAGGTGCCGCGGGCGTCGCCGGCGCTGTTGAACATAGTCTCGTCGAAGGGCACGCCGCCGCGCCCGGGGCCGCGACGACCGCCGCCGCCGCGGGTCGCGTTCTTGTAGGCCCGCGCGCGCTCGACGTCGAAGCCCTGGGTCAGGCTCATGTCGCCGAACTCGTCATAGTTCTTGCGCTTGTCGGCGTCGCCGAGCACTTCATAGGCGCTCGAGACGTCCTTGAACTTGTTCTCGGCGTCCTTGTCACCCGGGTTCTTGTCCGGGTGATACTGCTGCGTGAGCTTGCGATAGGAGCGCTTGATCTCGGCAGCGTCGGTGGTCTTCGCGACGCCGAGGGTGGTGTAGAGGTCCTTCACGGCGGCCCAGTGTTAGGCCGGCTCGTGGCATGAGCAAGGGGGTCTGAGGGGGTCCGGCGGCGGGTCCGCTGGGTGGTGAATTGCTGGCTTTCGTGGCAAAACCCCGGCCTGGAACGCCATGTTTAGCTCGAACCCCACGCGCCCTGCGCCGCTGCCGCAGCTCCACGGCCCTTCGGGCCTGCAACCCCTGATCGCCGCTCCCGTGCACCCTTACGCCGAGTTTCTCGGCAAGGTGGCCAAGCCGGGGCGCTACATCGGCGGCGAGGAGCAGCAGCGCGTCAAGTCGCCGGAGGGGCTGGCCTGTCGGTTCGTGCTGGCGTTCCCGGACCTCTACGAGGTCGGCATGAGCCACCTCGACACGCGGATCCTCTACGACCTGATCAACAACCACGCGGACCTCGCGTGCGAGCGGGCGTTTAGCCCGTGGATCGATCTGGAGGCCGAGCTGCGCGCGCGGGGGCTGCCGCTGGTCAGCCTCGAGAGCTTCACGCCGCTGCGCGAGTTCGACGTCGTCGGCGTCAGCCTGCAATACGAGCTCTGCTACACCAACGTGCTGCAAAACCTCGATCTCGGCGGGATCCCGCTGCGATCGTGTGACCGCGGCGAGGCCGACCCGATCGTGATCGCGGGCGGGCCGACGGCGACGCACCCGGAGCCGCTGACGCCCTTCGTCGACATCTGCCTGGTCGGCGAGGCGGAGGAGGTGCTGCCGGGGCTGCTGCGGACGATCGGCCTGATGCGCCGCGCCGGGGCTGCGCGCGCGGAGATCCTCGCGGCGGCGTCGCAGGTGCCGGGGGTCTACGTGCCAGCGTTTTATTACGTCGAGCGCGACGAGCGGTCGGAGCTGCTGGTGGTCGCCGGGCGCACGCCCGCGGGCATCGCCGCGAACGCGCCGGAGCGGGTCACCCGGGTGTGGGTGCGCAACCTCGACGACTTCCCGTTCCCGACCACGTTCCCGGTGCCCTACGCGGAGGCGATCTTCGACCGCGCGGCCGTCGAGATCACGCGCGGCTGCACCGAGGGCTGCCGGTTCTGCCAGGCGGGGATCATCTACCGGCCGGTGCGCGAGCGCGACCCGAAGGCGATCCTCAAGGCGGTGCTCGACGGCGTCGACGCGGCCGGGTTCGCCGAGACCAGCCTGACGGCGCTGAGCACCGCGGACGTGTCGTGCATCGACCCGCTGATCAAGGAGCTGGTGCCCGAGCTCAAGCGCCGCAAGGTCAAGCTCGGGGTCGCGAGCCTGCGCGCGTACGGGCTCAATGACTCGTTGCTCGACGAGATCAAGAGCGTCGGGATCAACGGCCTGACCTTCGCGCCAGAGGCCGGGACCCAGCGCATGCGCGACGTGATCAACAAGAACGTGAGCGACGAGGACATCCTGGGCTCGGCGCGGCGGATCTTCGAGCGAGGCTACGAGCGCATCAAGATGTACTTCATCATGGGCCTGCCGACCGAGACGGAGGCCGATGTCATCGGCATCGCCGAGACCGGTCGCCGGGTCCGCGAGGTGGCGCGCGAGCTGGGCATGCCGCGGATGCCGAGCGTGACGGTGTCAGTCTCGCAGCACGTGCCCAAGCCGCACACGCCGTTTCAGTGGGCCGCGATGGAGGGCCTGCAAGACCTGTACGGCAAGGTCAAGATGTTGCGCGAGCTGGCCAAGCGCTACCGCCTCGAGCTCAAGACGCACAACCAACAGGAGAGCTGGCTCGAGTGCCTGTTCGCCCGCGGCGACCGCGACATGGCGGAGGTGCTGGAGAACGCATACAAGGCTGGCGCGCGGTTCGAGGGCTGGCGCGAGTGCTTCTCGTTCGAGCGCTGGCTCAAGGCGCTGGCCGACGCTGGCGTCGACCCCAATCGTTACACGCGCACGCTGCCGCTCGACGGCCGCCTGCCGTGGGACCACATCGACATCGGCCTCGAGCCGGGATTTTTGGCGGAGGAGTACCGCAAGGCGCTCAAGAGCCGGGTGTCGCCGCCGTGCGGCAAGCCCTTCGGGGCCAAGGTCCACGCGACCAACACGGTCGACGCCGAGGCCGACGCGCGCCGGCTGGTCTGCTACGACTGCGGGATCGCCTGCGACATGTCCGATATGCGGGAGGAGCGGCTGGTGGCGCTGCGCGGGCTCGGCGAGCTCAAGGGCCAGCGACACGGCCGCGAGCGGCTAGAGACCGAGGCGGCCGAGGCGGCGGGTCCCGGGGCGACGATCTCGGCGGACTCCCTTCGCGAGCGGTCGCGCCTGCGCGGCCGGCTCAACCCGAGCCAGCACGCCGACGACAGCGCGTTCAAGGCCGCGGCCGAGTCGCCGTTTTGTCGGGTCCGCCTGTTCTTCAGCAAGTCGGGGCCGATGTGCTTCATGGGTCACCTCGATCTGCTGCGCGTGATCCCGCGGATGCTGCGGCGCGCGGGCGTCGAGACGGCGTTCTCCCGCGGCTTCACGCCGGTGCCGCGTATGTCCTTCGGGCCAGCTCTGGCGCTCGGCGTGGCGGCCCGCGAGGAGGTCGCGGAGCTCGACCTGCTGCTGCCCGGCGCGGCCGAGGACATGGCCGGGTTGTGGAGCGAGGAGCGGCGCGCGGCCGAGGCGACCGCGCTGCACGAGCGGCTCGCGGCCGTCGCCCCGCCGGGGCTGGCGATCGTGGCGGTCCGCGTGGTCGCGCCGGGCGAGCGAAGGATCGGCGAGCTCATCGCCGGCGCCGACTACTCGGTCGCGATCGGCTCGGAGCAGGCGAGCGCGCTGGCGACGGAGCTGCCGGCTCGGATGGCAGGTCCGCTGCCGATCGAGCGGGCCCCGAAGGCGAACAAGCGCGGGCTTCGGCGGGTCACCGACGGCGAGCACGAGGTCATCGACGTGCGCCCGCGGATCGTCGCGGCGGAGGTCGATGTCGCGGCCGGGATCTTGCGGTTTCGCCTCGACATGACCCAAGAGCCAGGTGCCGACGGCTCGGCCAAGGGCGTTCGTCCGCGCGAGGTGGTGCAAGCGCTGTGCGGCGCGCCAGTGGCCGATCATCGGGTCTGTCGGGATCAACTGCTGGCGCGGGTCGATGGCGCCTATGTCGGGCTGCGCGAGCTGGTCCCGGTGTTCAACGCGATGGGGGAGCGCTGGCGGCGCGATGACGTCGAGATGCCGGCTGCGGAGGTCGTGGACGGCGTATGAGCCCCGGAGGATCGCGGCCTCGGGGCCGCGTCGCTCGACAGCTCGGGGACCGATGATAACTTCGCGGCGTGATCGTCTCGCGCGCGCGGTGGATGGAGTGGGCCGTATTCGTGGCCCTCGGCGCGACCTGGGGCGCATGCACCGGGTCGAGCCAGGTCGACGCCTGCGGCGACGCGCTGCCCATGGAGGGCAGCCTGTGCACGCGCGAGGGCCAGGAGTGCCTGCCGGACGAGATGGGCTGCGGCCTCTACACCGGCGTGCGCTGCGATAGCGGCGTGTGGGTGTTCTTCGAGGCGGGCACGGGGGAGTGCACCGGCGGCGCGACCGAGGGCGAGGAGACCGAGGCGCCGGTGGTGCCCTGCGGCGTGGAGCTGCCCCCGGAGGGCACCCGCTGCGAGATGGAAGCGGAGGAGTGTGCGCCCGGCAAGGACGTGTGCGCTGGTTATGCCGGGGCGGCGTGCTCCCAGGGTCGGTGGAAGCGCTTCGAGGTGCCGGCCGGGACCCCGGAGGACTGCATGGCCGCGGTCGACTGCGGCACGATCTGTACGGCGATCCTGGCGGCGAAGTGCCCGGCCGGGCCGGTGGACGGTCCAGCCTGTGCGAGCCAATGCGACGGCTGGGTCGCGGGTGCGTGCGCGGTCGAGTTCTCGTCGGCCGTGACGTGTGGGGGCGAGCCCCCGACCTTCAGTTGTGATGCCGGCGATCGACCGACGATCGCGGGCTGCGAGGCCCAATTCGAGGCGTTTTATGGATGCCTCGAGTGATCCGGGCGAGGTGCTCGGGGACACATCGGCGAGTCCAACAGTGATCCTTTCTTGCCTGGGCGACGCTGTCGATATTACCCCCGCTTTTGTTCGCGTCTCCCCTGTGGATGGTTACCATCGCTCATGATGACTGCGCCGAATGAGCTGCGGCCCGTGCCGGCCACGATCACCTTGCGGTACCCGATGCAGTGGTACACGCCGGTGCATCCGTACGCGGCCACCACCGAGGCCGGCACGCAGGCGTGGCTCGCGGACCTGCGGCTGCTCGACAGCGAGACGGCGATCGCCAAGTTTCGTCACCTCGGGGTCGCGCGCTACGGCGGATGGCCGCTGTACAACGCGGACGCCGAGGCGCTGGCGACGGTGACGCGCTTCCTGACGCTGTGGATCTTCTACGACGACATGCTCGAGGGCCACGGCGAGGCACACGAGGCGCTGGCGGTCGCGGCGGTCCGCGGCGAGCCCGACTTCGACGTCGTGGCCGGCGGCCCGTACCTGCGCGCGTGGTGGGAGACGGCCCTGCGCTATCGGGCCCGCATGGACACGGCCTGGTGTGAGCGCCTCGGCGAGCGCTTCGGGGACTGGCTGGGGGCGGTCCGCGAGGAGGCCGAGCAGCTCCGGGTGCTGCGCGCCGAGGGCCGTCACCCGGCCACGCTGGCGTACATCCATTGCCGCCGGCGGTCGATCGGCGTGCTGCCGACCCTCAACCTGCTCGAGTACGCCTGCGGCTGCGCGTTGCCCGACGAACTTCGCGGCCACCCCGGCATGGCGGCGATCGAGCGCGCCGCGTCCGAGCTCGTGTTCATTCAGAACGACCTGGTGTCGGTGCCCAAGGACGCCCGCAGCGAGGGCGTCAACCTCGTCTTTAGCGTCGCTCAGGAGCTCTGCTGCACGCTCGCCGAGGCCTGCCACGAGGTCGAGAAGATGCACGACACAGCGCTGCGAAGCTTCGTCGACGCGGCCGAGTTCCTGCGCGCCGAGTACCGCGACTGTGCGCCGTTGATCGAGTGGCTGGCGGCCGCCGAGACGATGTGCCACGGGTTCGCCCGCTGGCATTTGAGTAACACCCGCTACGACCGCGAGCTGACGCTCGGCGACGGGACCTCGGTGCGCATCGAGGTCGAGTACCTCTGAGCTGTCCGTATGGACAGGCGCCGATCAGGTGTCGGCCATACACCCCAAAATTTACGGCGTTTTTTGCGGCCCCAGGATCTCGGTTCGGCCCGAGCGGCGCTGGCGAGGCTGGCGCTGCTCGGGCATGATGCGGCCCGTATGGCCAAACCGCTGGAGTACAACGCGACGCTGGTCGAACGTGAGGACCTGACCCCGGCGCTCGGGGTGTTTCGGGTCCGCCCCGACGAGGCCCTGCCGGGCGCAGGGGCGTGGTTCGTGCCCGGGCAGTACATGGTCCTGGGCCTCAACAACGAGGTCCGCGTCGAGCTCGGCGGGGTCCGCCGGCCGATGTCGATCGCGTCGGCCCCGGAGCGCCGCGATCTGGTCGAGTTCTACATCCGCTACGTCGACAAGCCGGAGTCGGAGAACCCGTTCACGCACCTGCTGTGGCCGCGCAAGCCGGGCGAGCGCATGTACGTGCGGGTCCATCCGACCGGCAAGTTCACGGTGCCCGACACGGTCGGCGCCGACGACCGCCGGCTCAAGGTCTGCCTGGCCGCGGGCACCGGCCTGGCGCCGTTCCTGTCGATGGTCCGCAGCGAACACATCAACGATCCGTCGCGCTCGCTGTCGGACTACGTGATCATCCACGGCGCCAGCTACAGCGGCGACCTCGGCTACCGCGAGGAGCTCGACGAGCTGGTCGAGCGCACGGGCCTGCGCTACCTGCCGACGGTCAGCCGCCCGCAGCAAGACCCGAGCTGGCGCGGACACACAGGTCGCGCCGAGAGCTTCTTCGCGCCCGACCGCCTCGCTGGCCTCGAGGACATCCTCGGTCTGGCGCCCGGCGGGTTTCGGCCGGATGCGGTCCAGATCCTGATCTGCGGCCTCCAGGGCACGATCGGCCAGTGCATCGAACAATTGGTGCCCCGCGGCTTCGTGCCCGACAACCGCAAGATCCGGCGCGCGCTCGAGATCCCCGAGGACCACAAGCCGACGATCTTCTACGAGGCCTACGACACGATCCCTCCGATCGACCTCGAGAACACGGACCACGTCGCGGCGCTCAAGGCGGCCTACAGGGCCGCGACCGCGGGCTGAGAGCGGCGACCTCCCACCTGCGGTGAGGTCGGCACGCGGCGCCGTCAGGCGGTGGTGATCAGCGACGCCGGCAGGTGGCCGGTGTCGTTGTAACTGATGAGCGCCTCGAAGCCCTCGGGGTAGACGCGCAGCTCGGTGATGCCGCAGTGGCAGCAATCGAAGCGACTCCAGGCCTCGTAGGGCAGGCGCAGGGTGTTGGTGACGAGGTAGCGGATCAGGTTGCCGTGGGTGAAGATCACGCACAGGTTGGTCACCTTGGGCGCGCGGAAGAACCGTTCGCGGACGCGTTCGACCTGCTTCACTGTCAACGCGCGCTCCTCCGCGGTGGTGAAGGGCAGGCCCGGGTGGGCGCCGAACTCGGCGACCTTCTCGGCGTCGAGCAGCGGGAGCACCTCGTGCAGGTAGGGCTTCACCTTGATGCGATCGATGTTGAGCTCGTGCGCGGCGATCTCCGCGGTCTGCAGGGCGCGGGGCCACGGGCTGGCGAACAGGCCCTCGAACTTGCCCTGGGCGGCCTCGATGAGCTGGACCAGGCGCCGACCGGTGCGGGCGGCCTGACGGCGGCCCAGCGGCGTCAGGCCCCACACGGTGTCGCCCTGATCGCCGGTGCGCTCATAGTGGCCGTGGCGCACGAGCAAGATCCGGCTGTAGACGACTTCGAGGCTCATTGGCGCGGCTGGGTGCTTGTAACACGCCGGGCGAGGTCATGGCCAAGTTCCGGGGGGGTGACATGGCGCCGCCGGAGGCGCCGCCACAGGGCCTCGTCGCCGGCGATCAGGCGCTCCTTGTCGCGGCGCGGAAGCGCCTTGATCGCGAGCTCGAGCTGCCGGGCGGCGCGCGGGATCTGTCGGCCCCGTTTCCAGACGACGACCACAGGGCCGCGGCCGCGGGTGTACCTGGCGCCTGCGCCCCGGTTGTGCAGGGCGACGCGGGCCTCGAGGTCACGGGCGATGCCGGCGTAGAGGCTGCCGTCGGCGCAGCGCAGGAGATAGATCGTGTAGGTCGGCGCGGGCCCGACGCGGGCCGTGGAGCTCATCGCGCGACCCCGGCCGCGCCGCCGCGCGCGTGATCGGCGATGACGGCCAGCAGCTCGGGGCCGTACTTGTCGGCCTTGGCCGGGCCGATCCCGTGGGCGAGCAGGAGCTGCTCACGCGAGCTCGGGCGCAGGAGCGCGAGGTCGCGCAGGCTGCGGTCGCTGGCGACGACGTAGGGCGGCACGCCGTCGCGGCCGGCGAGCTGCATGCGATGGGCGCGGAGCCGCTGGAACAGCGCCAGGGCGGCGGCGTCGAGCACGACCTCCTCGCCGAGCTCGCCGGGCGCGGCCGGTCCGCGAGGTCTTGGGGTCGACTTGCCCGGGCTCGCGTGGCGGCCGAGCGAGAGCGGCGGGAGCAGCAGGCGCGCCGGGGCCTCGCCCTTCATGACGCGGCGGCCGGGTTCGGTGAGCAGCGCGATCGGCTTGTCGTCGCCGGAGAAGTCGACCCAGCCGGCGACCACGCAGCGCCGCAGCAGACGCGTCAACCACGCCGGGTCGTACTCCTTGAGGCAGCCGAAGGTGGGGGTGTGCACGAGGCCGGAGCGCTCGAGGCGGGCGTCGACGCGACCGGCGAGCAGGCTCGCGGCGGCGGCGAGGCCGAAGCGGCGGTGCACGCGGGCGACCGCGCTGAGGGCCTTGCGGACGATGAGGCTGACGGTCGCGGGATCGGGACCTGTCCCGCGGGCCAGGTCGAGACAGACGTCGCAGCGGCCGCAGCCGCCGAGCGCCTCGCCGTCGTCGCCGAAGTACCGCAAGATGGCGTCATGGCGGCACGAGCCGCCCTCGGCCCAGCGCATGAGCTCGAGGAACAGGTTCCACTTGTGCTCGACGACGGCTGGGGCGGGCGGGCTGTCGTCCGGGCCTGAAGTACCGCCGCGCTCGATGAGGCGGCGGCGCAGCGGCATGTCGCCGGGGGCGATCAGCATCATGCCCCAGGCGTCGGCGCCGTCGCGACCGGCGCGACCGACCTCTTGATAGTAGGCCTCGAGCGAGCTGGGCGGCGCGAGGTGGACGACGGCGCGGACGTCGCTGCGATCGATGCCCATGCCGAAGGCGTTGGTGGCGACCACGACGTCGAGCTTGCTGCCGATGAAGTCGTCGAGCACGCGCTCGCGGACCTGGCCGTCGAGGCCGGCGTGGTAGGCCTTGCAGCGCCAGCCCTGGGTGACGAGGCGGGTCTGCTCCTGCTCGGCGGACTTGCGGGTGGGTGCGTAGACGATCGCGGTGCCGCTGACGAGGGCGCGCAGGTGCTGGCGATCGCGTGGGGCGCGGCCGAGGGCTTGCTCGAGCAGGGTGTCGACGGCGCGTTCGCGGCTCTTGCGGTCGTCGTCCTCGCGGACCTGTAGGGCCAGGTTCGGGCGGGCGAAGCCCTGGATCAACTGCGGGGTCTCGGCGCCGAGGCCGAGGCGGGCGAGGATCTCGTCGCGCACGATCGGGGTCGCGGTGGCGGTGCAGGCGAGCACGCGGGCCTGGGCGTGCTCGCGGACCAGCTCGCCGATCTGCAGGTACTCCGGGCGAAAGTCGTGGCCCCACTCGCTGATGCAGTGGGCCTCGTCGATCGCCAGCAGCGGGACCTGGATCTTGCGCAGGATCTCGCGGAACGCGGGCGAACCGAGCCGCTCCGGGGCGGCGTAGACCAGCTTGTACTGGCCGCGTGCGAGCGCGGACAGGCGCGCGCTGATCTCGTGGCCGGGCAGCGTGCTGGCGAGGAAGGTGGCTGCGACGCCGCGGGCGACCAGGGCCTGGACCTGGTCGGCCATCAGGGCGATCAGCGGTGAGAGCACCACGGTGGTGCCCGGCAGCAGCAGCGCGGGTAACTGGAACGAGAGGCTCTTGCCGCCGCCGGTCGGGGCGATGAGCAGGAGCTGGCGCTCGCGCAGCAGGGTCTCGATCGCCTCGCGCTGGCCGGGTCGAAACGAGGTCAGGCCGAGGCTCTCGAGCGCGACTTGCAACGCGTCGTCGAGGGCAGGATCGGGTCGGTAGGGGTCAGGCGCGACTTCCATGTCGGCGGGCTCGGGCACGGGGGCGGCGAGCATGATCCGCGGGTGCGCCGCGTGCAAGGGGCCGGGGCGCCATGCGTGCGAGGGCGGTCGCCTGGAACTACTTGGCGATGGCTGCGGTCGTGGCTGGCGCCGCGGTGCGGGCGAGCTGGAAGTCGAAGCGCAGGCGGCCGTCGATCACGTCGGCGGCGAGCCGAGCAGATCGCCCGGACAGCCAGCCCTGGGCGAAGTTTAACTCGCGTTGGGCATCGTCGACGGTGAGGAACAACTGCCAGAGATCGGGCGCCTCCATGTAGAAGGCCGGCGCGACGGCGGCGCTGCGCTCGAGGCCCATCATCCACGCCAGGCGATCGTTGCTGTCGGCGACCATGGCCCAGCCGACCTCGATGTCGCGGTCGCCGGAGCGGACCGTGCCGGGGTCGGTGAGGAGGTAGAGGCTCGCGGGCAGATCGGCGTCGGGGATCGGCGTCGACTCGACCTTGCCGGTCACCTGCGGGAGGTCGACCGGGGCGAAGCGGACGCCGGCGAGACCGGCGAGCGAGCGGATCAGCGTGAGGTCCTGGCCGTGCATGCGCATGTAACCGATGAAGTCGCCGCTCGGGTTGCCGCGGTTGACGTGGAAGCTGCGCAGGCTGCCGCCCATGCCCTCGACGCGGCCGACGGCCTCGAGCGCCTGGCCGAGCATCGCGGTCTCCATGCGGCCGCCTTGCTGGCTGGGCCAGCGCTGGGCGGCGCCGATCATGTTGGGCCAGGTCTCGAGGAACATCATGAGCGGGGCGAAGTCGCCGGCCGCACGGAGGGTGTCCTGCACGTCGCGCTCGGGCCTGGCGTAGAGGCCGACGGCGAGCTCGTCGAAGCTGGCGGGCTTGGGGAAGCCTGCGGTGCGCAGGCACGCGAGGCTGCCGTCGCACAGCCCGGAGATCGTCGGCACGCTGGCGGCGGCGGGCGTACGCGTCAGCAACTTGGCCAGCAGCACGCGGGCCTGGTCGTCGCGCGGCTCCCACTGGAAGGTGGATCGCAGGGTGTCACCGTCGACGACGAGCTCGAAGCGGGCGCCGGCGAACAGGCGCCGGGTGTCACGCAGTTGGGCGAGCGCGGCGGCCTCGGCGAGGTGGCGCTGCCCGCCGCCGGACTCCCAGCGCAGCGCGCCGGCGGCCTCGGCGACGGACAGGACCTCGTGCAGAGCGGGCAGGGCGTCGGCGTCGGCGTAGGCGACGAAGTCGCCGCGCAGGGTCGAGAGCGGCGCGAGCGAGGCGATCGGCGCGGCGAGGGCGGCCTTGACGACGGCGACGCGCTCGGCGTCGAAGGCCGCGCCGGTGCCGGCGGTGAACATGAAGAAGTCGATCGCCATCGCACCCTGGGCGCCGCGCACGAGCAGCAGCTCGCCGCTGCTGCCGGTGCACAGCTCGCTGGGGCCGAGCTGGGCGCACAGGCTCTCGAGCTCGGGGGCGCGGCCTTTGTCGCCGAGGCGGCGCAGCGGCGCGAGGGCCAGCGCGAGATCCTTGATCGGCAAATGCACGCGCGAGTGGGTGCCGAGCGTGCCGGCCAGGCGCGCGAGCTCCCCCTGATCGGTGGTCGGCTTGGCGATCGCAGGCGGCGGCTGGTACACGGGCTGGACCGGCTGGACCGGCTGGACCGGCTGGATCGGCTGGATCGGCTGCGGCGGTCGCGGGATAACAGGTGGCTGCAGACGATCGTAGTCGCGGGGCAATGGGCCGACGTCCGAGGGCGTGACGCCGGGGAAGGGGTTCGGGGGCAGGGTGGTGCCGCGTTGCAGCAAGGCCCGCACCGGCGCGGCGTCGCCGAGCGGACGAAACAGGGTCGCCGTGATCGCGGCGTCGGGATCGATGCCGAGGCGCGCGGCGACGTCGTCGACACGCGGGTCGAAGCCCAGCTCGTTGCCGGCGCGCGCGAGGTCGCGGACGATGTCAGGGCCGAGCGGCAGGGACTGCAACCACCGCTGGGCCTTGCCTGGGCGGACCGCGAGGTACACCGCGCCGCCGGCGAGGAAGCCAGGTGCGACGCCGATCTCGGCGGCGGCGATCGGCGGGATCCGGGCCTGGATCGCGGCGAGGGCCGGGTCGTCGCCGACGCCCGAACCTCCGCCGGATCGGCAGGCAGCCAGTGCGAGCGCGAGGGCGGCGAGCGTGGGCGAGGCGAGGCGCGGGCGAGACATCGAGGTGCGGGTCACGGCCGCGAGTATGCCACCACGGGCCCGACGGCGGGCAGCGTGCGCGACGAGGTGAAGGCGCGAGGGTGCGCGGGGTGCCGGGAGCTAACGCGGTTAGGTCAGCGTCGCCGCGCGTGGTCGGCCGGTCCTCGCACCGGACCCCGGGATGCACATGATGCTTCGGACATGTATGAAGAGACAGATCGATGCGAGCCTGTGAGCTGTCCTCGGGGCCAGGTCACCTGGCGTCAGGGACAGCGCGCGCCCGGGGTCTGATCGCGCCGACGCGTGCGTCGCGGCGGTCAGTCCGCGAGCGCGTGATGTCGATGGTTCATGGTTCATGGTCCATGGCCGCGCCGTGGACGGCCGTCCGCGCTGCGTCGGTCCCGCGAACTCAGCGCGCCTTTGCCCGTCGCGGCCGTACGTGGCGTTCGGCGTGAGAGCTGACGCGCACGCAAGCGCGAACTTCCGCGGCGGCCTCGCGGATGGGATGGTGTACCTTGGGCGCCATGGTTTGTGGCATGAAAGGGCGCGCCGCGGCTCTGCTGCTCGCGCTGGCGTGGACACCAGCCTGCGCCAGCGGGGCGGGCTTTGGCGAGGACTCGACGGTGGGCAGCACGGGCGGGACGGGCAGCTCGAGCGCCGCCGAGACGACCGGCGAGCCGCCCGGTA
>Ga0105045_10003738_pt1 | contig 13140 bp, 11 predicted proteins | sample MAT02_FD_78089 | JGI IMG/M metagenome (GOLD analysis project Ga0105045, IMG submission 78089) | Freshwater microbial communities from Lake Fryxell liftoff mats and glacier meltwater in Antarctica - MAT-02 (megahit assembly) | ecosystem: Environmental > Aquatic > Freshwater > Ice > Liftoff...
GCGAACGTGATGACATCGGTGGCGCCGCGATGGCCCAGGTGCGCACGGTTAAGCCGAGCCATGGCACGCGAGGACACCAACGTGATGCTCAGCATGGCACGCTGCACACGTTCGCCCTTGAGTACGGCGCGGGAGAGCGCTTCCAGTGTACGCGTAGCCACGGGCGTGCGCACGCCGTCGAGCGAGACGTGCACCGCGTGCGCCTCGGCGACGGGAGCACGTGACGATTGCGCAGAACGGCTTACAGCAACCTGTTTGGAGGCGGGCATCAGTTTGAGTAGGCTGGCAACGTGGTGTCGGGGCGCGATGCTGCCGAAACACCGTCCGGGCCGGGATAGTCGATGCGCGAATGCCGCATGGCCACCAGCACGCGAACGAACTCCGCTTTCACGGTTTCCAGTTGTTGCAACGTAATGGGCGCGTGCCGAAGTTGTCCGGCATCGATGCGTGAGCGGGCGATCTTGTCCACCACTTCACGCAGACGGATCGCTGTGGGGTCCGGCAGCACGCGTGTTGCCGCCTCTACCCCGTCGGCGAGCATGCAAATTGCTGTTTCAATTGACGTGGGCGTGGGGCCGGGATATGCAAACTCGGCACTCTGCGACGCACTGGCATCGCGCTCACGCGCTTTCTCGAGAAAGTACGAGATGGGAGCCGTCCCATGATGTTCAGCGATGAACGATCGCACCGACCGTGGCAGCTTGTATTGCGCGGCCAGCGCCAGCCCTTCGCGGACATGGTTGCGGATGATCGACGCGCTGGCGGCCGGCTTGAGTTTGTCGTGTGGGTTGCGTCCGCGCGCTTGATTCTCGACGAAGTAGCCGGGCTTCTCCAACTTGCCGATATCGTGATAGTACGTTCCGACGCGCGCGAGGAGCGCATTCGCCCCCACCGCCTGCGTCGCAGCCTCTACGAGATTGGCCATCGCGAGTGTGTGGGCCCACGTACCGGGCGCTTCAACTGCAAGGCGACGCAACAATGGCCGATTGAGGTCGGACCATTCAAGAAGTTTGAGATACGTATCAACGCCACACGCCTCTTCGGCGGGAGACAGCAACGCCATGGCGAGCGCCACCGACAGCACGGCATTGAGCACGCCGAAAATCGAGGCCTGCAGCACCACCTCCGATTCCCATCCATACGCGAGACCGGAGATCACCGCCGCAGCACAATACGCGCCCGCGACGGCCACGATCGACCACACAAACTGCGTTCGGCGTTCCAGCGCACGCACACTGAAGGCGGCAGCCGCTCCCCCCGCGAGCACGAAGAACAACACCGGCGTGCCACGAAACGCCGGCTGCACGCCGAGCAGCACCGCCAGCACCAGCGCGCACACCAACGCGATTCTCGAGTCGAACAGAATACTGATGAGCAATGCCGCCACACCAACAGGAATTACCGCACCGGGCGTACTGCTCCCACGCAGTCCCAGGGAGGCACCGATCACGACGATCGCCATGCAGGTCGCGAGTACGGCCAAGGCTCGTGGACGGGCATAGATCTCCGGCCGATAAAAGGCGAGTGTGACAACAAAAATGCCAATCACGGCCAGATTCAGCAGCAGTGTGCCGACGAGGCGAGTGCGGCGGTCTGCGGCTGCGTTTCCATTCTGGGTAATATTTCGCAGTGCTTGAAGTCGTGCCCGATCTTCCTCGCGCACGACCTCGTGCGCACCAATGATCTTCTCACCACTGCGCACTTCGAACCGCCACGCTTGTACGCGGTCGGTGGCCTCCGCGCGTCGCGTGATCGTAGTGGCACTGTCGTAGCGAAGCGACGAAACAAACAGGCCCGAGAGCAGGTTTTGATAGGCACCATCCGCAACGACAGACGACACCTCAGGATGCAGCAGGCGCGCAACGCGCAGCACGTCGCTCCACGATTGCACGGCGTTGGTGGGCACGGTGAGCTCCTCACCGCGTCGCTGGATACGGACGGACGCCGGCGCGCCGTCGAGGGCGCGCGACGCAGCGACACCATCGGGCAGCGTACGCTCAAACGTTCGACGTACAGCGGTGAGCGCCGCCGAGCGTCGACTGGGGAACGACAGCCAGTCGGCTTCGTCATTCGTCAGCGTGACGCCGAACCGCTCAGCTTGCGATCGAACCGCGAGGATCGCAGCCACTCGCGCCGTGTCACGCGCGGTTGGGCGAATCGAATCGAGCGCGGCGGCGAGACCCGCGACTCGGTGCCTCACGCTATCGAGCGCCGTTGAGTCGAACACGAAGAGCGGCGGAACGCTCCCCGACACGCGATCCCGCTCGCGCACCACGTCCGCTTCCGGTCTCGGCACCCGGAACCCAAATGGCGCAATGACGGTGACATCGGCGACACTGCCCACCTCGAAGACCGGCGTCCGCAAGCCTTCACCGGGGGGCAGCAACCACAACGTCGCGATCGCGAGGCCAATAGCCAGCAACAGGCCTGGCCCGTGGCGAGAGAACACGCCGCGAGCCGAAGGCACCGGCGCCTCCTCGTGCGCCGGCGTCGAAGAATCAGCCGCCCGCGGCATCCTCGTTATACGCCCGAATGATGTCTCGAACGAGACGGTGACGCACGACGTCGGCGTCGGTGAAATAGTGGAACTTGATCCCCTCGATGCCATGCAGAATGCGCTCGATCTGCATGAGGCCGGACTCTTCACGTTTGGGAAGGTCGACCTGCGTCTTGTCGCCGGTAATCACGATCTTCGAATTCACACCGAGTCGCGTGAGGAACATTTTCATTTGCAGATGCGTGGCATTTTGCGCTTCGTCAAGAATAACAAACGCATCGCCCAAGGTGCGCCCACGCATGAACGCCAGGGGCGCCACTTCGATGGTACGCGACTCCAGCGCCTTCTGAATGCGGTCGCCGGGCATGAGATCGTCGAGGGCATCGTACAGCGGACGCAGATACGGATCCACTTTGGCCTGCATGTCTCCGGGCAGGAAGCCCAGGCTTTCGCCGGCTTCGACGGCCGGTCGCGCGAGCACAATACGTCGCACGCGTTTGCGCATCAGTGCATCAACGGCAGCGGCGACGGCGAGATAGGTTTTTCCCGTGCCCGCCGGACCGATGCCGACCACAATATCGTGTTCCAGAATATGCTTCATGTACTCAGCCTGGCCCGGCGTCTTGGCCTTGACCACGCGGCGGGCGCCCGGCAGGACCAATGCGCCAGCGGACCGTGCCGCCGGATCATCGGGGCGTTGATCGAGGCTGAGGCGCAGGACATCATCGGGCAACAGCGGCTGTCCGTCGCGTACGATGCCCACCATGCCCAGGGCAATCGATTCGCCCCGCATCGCCGAGTCCGCGTCACCGGTGAGCGTGAGCGCATCACCGCGCAGCGCGACACGCGTGTTCGTAAGGCGCGCCAACTCGACGAGATTCGCGTCGTTGACACCCGCGAGCATGAGCTGGTCCACGCCTTGAATCGGGACGCGCACCGTGGTCGGTGTGCCGGTCATGCGTCACCGCCCGAGCGTGAGATCACCTGAAGCGAGAGTTCGCGCAAATCGGCGGGCGGCACCGGTGACGGCGCGCCTTCGAACAACGCGCGGGCCGCCGTGGTTTTGGGGAAAGCAATCACATCGCGGAGCGAGGTCGCACCCGCCAGCAACATGGTGATGCGATCGAGTCCAAATGCGATGCCTCCATGTGGCGGTGCACCGGAGCGCAACGCCTCCAGCAGGAATCCAAAACGCGCCTGCGCCGTGGCGTCATCGATACCAAGCAACGCGAAGATGCGCGATTGCAGCGCGGAATCACTGATACGAATGCTGCCGCCACCGAGTTCGAGTCCGTCGTACACCACATCGTACGCGAGTGCGCGCGCGTGCTCCGGTGCCGTGTCCAGCAGCGCGACATCGTCCGGATGCGGCGCCGTAAACGGATGGTGGACTGCACCCAATGCACCCGTTGACGGGTCGAGGTCGAACATGGGGAAGTCGGTGATCACCACAAACGCGTGGCGATCGGATGGAATCAGGTCGAGCCGCTGCGCGACCGATTGGCGCACCCGATCAAGCGCCGGCGACGCCGTGCGATCCGGACCCGCCACGTACAGACCGAGCTCTCCGACCCCAAGACCAAGCGCGCTGGCCGCCGTTGGCGGGAGGGACTTGCCGACCTTGCCCTCAAGTTCGTCAGCGGTGCGCTTGATCACCAGCAGATTGCTGGCACCAGCGCTCTTGGCAATCGTTTCGAGTTCGTCCGTCTGCTTGCGCGACATCGCGGCACCGCCTGGCACACGCAGGCCACGCACCCGTTCCCCGCGCGCAATGGCCGCCTGCACAAACGGAAGCTCACTCGCCGCAAAGATCGACGTCACATCGTTCAGCACGAGTTCGTAACGCAGATCAGGCCGGTCGCACCCGTAATGCTCCATGGCGTGCGCGTACGTCATACGCGGAAACGGTGACTCCGCCGGTACGCCCGCAGCGTCCCACAAGTCGGCGATGAGCGCTTCGGCCACCGCGAGCACATCCTCCTGCGCCACGAACGACGCTTCGATGTCAATTTGCGTGAACTCCGGTTGCCGGTCGGCACGCAGGTCTTCGTCGCGGAAACAGCGCGCGATCTGAAAGTACCGATCGTACCCCGCACACATGAACAGCTGTTTGTAGATCTGTGGCGATTGCGGCAACGCGTAGAACTCGCCGGGATGCACGCGACTCGGGACGAGATAGTCACGCGCTCCTTCGGGGGTGGGCTTGGTGAGAATGGGTGTCTCAAGTTCAAGAAACCCGCGTGCGTCGAGAAACCCACGGGTCGCCTGCGTCAGCCGGTGGCGCAATAGCAAGCTCCGTTGCAACTCCGGGCGACGCAGATCGAGATAGCGATGGCGCAGTCGAAGTTCTTCGGACGGCAGCTTGTCGCCCTTGGCCGGCGCGACAGGGAACGCCGGTGTTGCGGCTGCACCGACCACCCGGATTGCCGTCACCTGCACTTCAATTTCACCTGTTGGCATATCGGGATTTCGCTGCGTGTCCGCGCGCGCCACCACCGTGCCGTCAATCAGAACTACCGACTCGACGCCGACCGCTGCCGCATGCGCCAGCGTCTCGCCGTCTGACCAGGCCGGCCCGAACGCGAGCTGCACCAGTCCGGTCCGGTCGCGTAAATCGAGAAATACCAGGCCACCGAGATCACGACTGCGATGTACCCAACCTCCGAGCTGCACCGCAGCCCCGATGTGCGCAGTCGCGAGGCTGCCGCAGCTGTGGGTACGCATTGACGTGGCCAGCGGAGAAGAATGCACATCGGGTACAGACAGAGTCACGCAATCGCTCCGGGCGTCAGGGCGCCAGAGAAAGGACCCGCACGCGCCTGCAGCAACCGCAGAAAAGTCGCGCCATCGGGAGCGGCCTTGAGGGCCGCAATGAGTTCGTGATTGTTGAAGAGTTGCGAGAACTCGCGCAGGGCATCCAGATGCACGCCGGGAGCATTCGACGGCGACGCCACGAGAAATACCAGCGAGACCGGATTCCCATCGGCCGCGTCGAAGGCCACTGGGACGGACAGTTGCATCGCCGACAGCTGCAGCGTCTCCACATGCGGACTCCGCGCATGCGGCAAGGCAATGCCATCACCTAACGCGGTGGTGAACTGTGCTTCACGCTTGCGGACGTCGGCCAGCAAGCCGACTCGCGCGGGACCGTTCGGCATCGCCAGCGCAACCAACTCGGCGAGCACCGCATCCTTGTCGGCTGCGGCGCTGGGCACAGCAATCCGATCGAGCGTAAAATGGTCAGCGACTGGCAACAGAGTCCCGGTAGGCATGCATCACAGTGGAAGTTAACGAAAAGCGCGTGCAGACGGTAGCGATTTGCTTGCCCACGCGAAGGGTCTCGCTTATGGTCAAGCATATGCACCGCAAGCTCTTGTGCGGGCTTGCGACGGGCTGGGCGGCGCTTCTGGGTGCAACCACCGCAGCGGCCCAGCCGGTTCCCGCCCGTGATCTCTGGGATTTCCCGTTAGGGGCGGTCGGCTCGCCGGCGGCCCTGTCGGTAGAGGGCGGCGTCGGCCTGTGGAATCCTGCGATGATGGCGCTCCCGGAAGGGATGCGGTGGCGCGCAGGGGTCGCCTCGCTCTCCACCGGTGCCGAACAGGGCGTTGAGGGACAGATGCTAGGGCTCACGATCCAGCGGCCCAGTCGTCTCTCCATCGGTGTGACACTCGCCCGGGCCGCTGTGTCGGATCTGGTGCGCACCGAGACGGATCCGCAAAGCCTCGGGGTTTTGAGGTATGAGACGGTCGTCGGGTCAGTGACCGTGGCCAGGCCGCTCTCACACTGGCTCACGGTCGGCGCGGCGGCCCGATTCCGGCAGGGACGCGCCGAACGTGACGTGCGGAGCGCCGTCGCGGCAGATCTGGGATTCGTCCTGCGCCGCGAGGCGTGGCGCGACGCGAGGCTCGCCGTCAGTACCTTTCTCTGGCGACCGGGACGCGAAGTCGAAGATCGACCATTGCTGAGCATTGCGAGTGATGTGCGAGTGGTCGGCTCGGGGCCGGAGCGTGAGGCGCGATTGGGCATGGCCTATCAGGGGGCAACGCGGGGACAGCGGGATCGCACCACACGCGAACTCGGCCCGTTTGTCAGTACTCGGCTGGGACCGCTGGAGGCCCGCGCGTCCGTGCCCACCGTTCGCACGGCCGACGTTCGGCTCACGCATACGCGCTTCTCGCTCAGTTTGCACCTGACGCGTTTTGCGGTCGGTATCGGTCGCGAAGATGCAAACGTTGGACTCGGACCCATGTATCAGTTCACCTTCAGTTCCTTCGGCCAGTGAAGACAGTTGCCATGCCTGCAGACATGACGGAATCCGTAATGGCACCGATCAATGTGCTTGACCTTGCGCCCGATGAGGCACTGGATGCGTTGGGGGCATTCATGGCGTCGGCTGGTGAAGCCTCCTACCGCGCGGCGCAGGTGTTCGCGCGGTTATGGCAACGTCCGGTGTCGAGCTTTGAAGACATGACCGAGTTGCCAAAGACGCTGCGCACGCAACTCGCGGCCCGGTTTGCCATGCCGCGATTGCCGCTGCAAACGCGGCAACGATCCAGCGACGGGACGGAGAAGTTCCTTTTCCAGCTAGCCGATGGGCAGGCGATCGAGACGGTGGCCATTCCCGAAGGTGACCGTCTGACCCTGTGCATCTCCTCGCAAGCGGGCTGTGCGCTGCAGTGCGCGTTTTGCGCGACTGGCGCGATGGGGTTTCAGCGCAATCTCACGCCGTCAGAAATCGCGGGCCAGGTCCGCGAGCTTCGGTTGCTTGATCCCCCGCTCATGGCCACGAACATCGTGTTCATGGGCATGGGCGAACCCATGATGAATTGGAACGCCGTCGATCGTACACTCACGTTGTTGAATGATCCGCGAGCACTTGGCATTGGAGCGCGTCATATCACCATCAGCACCGTTGGTGTGCTCCCGGGCATCGAGGCGTTGGCGGCGCGCAAGGAGCAGTTCCGACTGGCGATTTCGATTCATGCGCCGAGTGACGAGCTTCGCCGACAACTCATGCCGGTGAACGTCAAATACCCACTCGCCGATGTGATCAGGGCCGCCGCCGAGTTTGATCGTCGTGTGACGTTTGAATACGTGATGCTCAACGCTGTGAACGACCATCCGGAGCATGCGGCCATGCTGGCCACGCTCGCGCGCGAGTGTCGTGCGTTTGTGAATCTCATTCCGTTGCACCCGGGCGGATCACTCGGATTTACTCCGACGCCAGCAGCACGCATGGGTGCATTTGCACGCGCGCTCCGTGCGCGAGGTGTCGAAGTCGCAATCCGAAAAAGCCGTGGCCTCGACATCGCGGCCGCGTGTGGGCAGCTACGGACGGAACGGCTGGGCCGGCGGCTTCCAGTCGCTCCCTAGCGTCACCACCACATCGGCGTGAGGCAACGGTTCGGAACGCTCACGCACCGTGCCCGCGCCGAGCGCGCGCACGATGCGCGCTCCCCAATCGCGTGACTCGGCCACCACCTGAACCACCGTTTCGCGGGTCGGCTGCGCAGCGGTGCCATAATCAACCACATCATAGCCATAATCGCGCAGGTGCCGTGTTCCCCGACGCGCCAGTCCGGCAGTTGAGGTGCCGTTGATCACGCGTATGCGAATACGGACACCCTGCGGAGCGCGCGCGGAGGTGTCTTGCACAATCTCGACGACGACAGGTGTTGCGGCGGCGCGATCGGCACCATTATTCACGCTACGCACGTACCAGATACCCACACCGGCCACCGTCGCCACGAGGAGTGCACTGAGCACAAGCGCAATGGGCGCGCGCATCAGCGTACTGCATCCCACAGCGCCACGGTCTCGGGCGCAAACCCCTTCCCTTCCCGCAGCGCCCATTCCAGGCGAAGTCGTACGACCTGGCGAAACACGGCGTCGAACTGCACGGGTACCAGATGCGCAAGAAACGCCCGGTCCGCCTGCATGAACGGGCGACCGGGTTCCAGAAAATCGGCCATGTAGAGTGCGCGACCGAGGGGACCCCACGCGATGGAGCCGGTGGTATGCCAGCGCACGGCGTCGAGTACGTCCGCGCGGAGCTCTCCGTCGCGTGCGAGCCAGCGCGCCGCGGCCGACCCGTGCAGCATGCCGAGCGGACGCGTCGGATCGTCTGCCGTTGCGCGGAGCACGGATTCATCGGCGTCGCGCAGTGCATCGTGCCAGCGGCCCACATCATGCCACGCCTGTCGCTGCGCGCGATCAAGCGTCAACGAGTCACTCCACGCATCGAGCAAAGCCGTCACGCGTGCGATGTGTCCACGTCGTTTTTCACTCGCCACGGCCCACGTGGGAAGTTGCGGCACGACACCCGGCGTCGAGAATGGAAGCGCCGGATTCACGCGTCCATCGCCGCTCGCAAAGATGCCGCCAGCGCGACTGCGGATTGCACAGACTCTCCGGCAGCACGAACGATCGCGCTACCAACAATCACACCGTCGCCCAGCTGCGCGGCGGCGCGGGCCTGCTCCGGGGTGGAAATACCAAACCCGATGCAAATCGGCAACGAGGTTGCCGCACGCAAACGCGCCACCGACTCCGGTAAATCGGCGGCCAACGCATCGCTTTCTCCGGTAACGCCGAGCCGCGAAACCAGATACACAAATCCGGCGCCATGACGGCCGATCTCAGCCATGCGTTCGGCTGGTGTCGTGGGCGCCACAAGGCGAATGAAATCGAGACCGCTCTCACCGAACCAGGCTTCACGCATCGGGTCGGAACCCACTGGCATGTCCGTGACCAGAATGCCCGCGACGCCTGCGGCACGCGCCCGCTTGAGCACGTCGGGTCCGGCGGCCATGATGGGATTCAGATATGAAAAAAGCACGATGGGAATCTGCAGCGTCGCTTCGGTGATCAGCTCCAGCGCACGTGCGAGAGAAATCCCGTGTTCGATCGCGATCTGCGAGCTGCGCTGGATGACCGGTCCGTCGGCGAGCGGATCGGAGAAGGGCACACCCACTTCGATGATGTCGACGCCAGCGGCTTCGAGGCCCCGCATGAGCGCAACGCTCGCCACCGGGTCCGGGTGACCAGCGGTGACATAGGCAACAAGCGCGCGCCGACCTTCGGCGCGCAGCTGGGAAAAACGCGCGTCGATGCTCGACGGTGTGGCGGAAGTAGCGGTCACGGAAGAGTCGGCGGCCCGAAGGCGTGGTCAGGCGAAGTAATCGGACACGCGAATGCCCCAGCGATCGGGGTTGTCGGTCCGGATGATCGTTCGGAGATAATGACCTGCATCGTTCTGCGCCAAGAGGTCTACGAGCGGCGGGTCCGGAAGCAAGTTACCCTGCGCATCGGCCAAGAGCCGAACGATCGGACGCGAGAGCGCGGTTTCGTCGCTATTCGCGCTGTGTACAAGCCCCAACTCGAATGTGTCCATCACGACCACCGTCCCCACAGGATAAATGCCAGTGAGATTCACAAAGGCCTTCACCAGCACGGGATCAAAGCCGAGGCGATCGTTGTCACGCATGCCCTGGAGGACGTCCGCAGGTGACCATGGTGTGTCCTGATACACACGGGTCGTTGTGGCAGCGTCGAAACCATCGGCGACCGCAATAATCTTGCTGAGCAGACTGAGGCGGCGCGGCCGCACATGCGCGGGATAGCCGGATAGATCAATTCGCATGTGATGTTCATGCGCCGAGACCATCGCTCGCCATGGACGGCCAGACCCTACGGGCAGCGCAAACAACGACAAAAGCCCCTGCCACGTGTGCGTCCGCACCGTGGTCCGCTCCGTGTCATCGAGTGAACCGCGCTTGTTCAGGATTTCGGTCGGCACCCGGGATTTGCCGATATCGTGAAGGAGCGCGGCGATGCCGAGGTCCAGCAGTTGCGGCTTGGTCAGCCCGAGTCGTCGGCCCAACGCCACCGAAAGGATGCACACGTTGACACTATGCACAAACGTGTACTCGTCAAACTCGCGCAAGGTGGTGAGTCCGATGAGCGATGACGCATCAGTGAGAATACTGTCGACGATACCCTGCACCGCTCGTTTCACCCGCTTGAGACTCGGACTGCGGCCGAGGCGAACCGAACTCATGACTTCCCGTGTGACATCGAGCGAGCGCACGTACGTTTGTCGCGCACGTTCGCGAGCGTCGAGCTCGTCACCGGTTTCGAATTCGTCCGTGGGCGGATCAAACTCGAACTCATGCACATTGGCCTGGCTGAGACGCTGCTCGAGTTGCCCAAGCCGCTCCTCTTCCGGATACTCAAGCGGTGGCGCCTGCAGGAAGGCCAGCAGCACGACCCAACAGCGAGGTTCGGCTCGCCGCGTCACACGCAAGCTGCCGATGCCCGCTTCGCGCAACAATCCGAGCACGTAGGCGACAGCCGCGTAGTTGTCGAGCGCCAATCGCACCCGGGCTTCATTCACGAACACGAAGTCGCCGGCCCGTCGCACGTCGCACGGCCCGCCGTCCGCCATCATGCGTTGGCACGCTACGTCGAGCTCGGTCAGGGCCTTTTGTACTGCCGCGTTCTCGATCGGATACAAGCGCACTGCGCGCAACGCACCGTGCAACGCGACCACAACGGCCCGTGCACGACGCTCCTCGCTGGCATCGAACAACGCGCCGTTCTCACGGGCACCAACGGGAGCATCCGTCGTGATCGGGCGATGCATCAGGTACCCGCCCCGCTGCGGAGTGCGCGCGCCACCTCGTTTCGTACAACGGCATCGCGCGCGTCGCTCGCTTTTCGCAGCGCGCCCAGAGCGGCGTCCGTACCAACCAGGCCCAGCGCGCGCGCCGCGCAGGCGCGCATCTCGCTCGACTCGCGCGGCCCAAGAAATGAACGGCTGTTCAGCACCGCATCCAAGACCGTAACACCGGCGTCTCCGCACACGGAGCCAAAGGCATCAAACACGGCCGTCTTCTCGCTGCGATCGGCGGCGCGCAGTTCTTTGCGTTTCATGGTCGCGTTGAGTCGAGGCAGCGCACCGAGGTGTCGCTGCGTCCCCACCGCGCGCAGGGCGGCCACGCGAACATCGCGTTCCGCGTCGTCGAGCGCGACCTCGAGCGCCTGCATCGCGCCGGCCGAGGCGATGGCCGTGAGCGATTGCACCACGTCAATCCGTACCGCTGTGTCGGCGGTGCGGAGCAACCGGCCGAGCGTACCCACGGCCGCCGACGTGCGCAGTCTGCCGGCCAGTCGGATCGCGCCGAGCGACACCGCCGGCTCGGCGTCTTCGAGCATCCGGACGACATCGGCGGTTTGTCGTTCACCGAGCCGCAGCACGGCCCGCTCCACCGAGGCGCGTGCCGGTCCAGCCGCCGAGTTGGTGAGCCACGCCAGCAATGGGGCCAACGCGCTGCCTCGCAGCTCAGCGACCAGTGCTTCGAGTGTCTCCGCTCCGGGTGCGCGTGTGCCTTCGTCCACCGCCTGGAGAAGTTGCGACACGACCGATGCATCACTCAATCGATCAGCCAGGCCGAGCAATCGCTCCCGTGAGAGCGAGTCCAGCGTCGTGGCACGCCGCTCTGTCACGCGCGACTCGCGCAGCGCGTAAGCGACCGCTTCGTAGGCCGCAGACGACAACAGGTTCACCAGGAGCTCGTCGATGCGATCGATCACTTCGCCGCGAATCGCCGCATCCGCCTGCAGCTCCAAAATATCGAACAACACCGTCAATACTTCGCGTCGCGGATCACTGCCGAACTCGGCGCGCACTTCCTCCTGCAGGTAGGCCAGTTCGCGTCGGTCAAGAAAGAACAGGGTACTGTCGAAATCCTCAACACGCACCACGCCGGGCGGTGCGCCGGCTGAGAACGACGGCGACTCGGCGAGCGGGGTCGCCAACGGTGCAAGCGACGCACCATCGCCTGCGTCAGCGTGCATACGACCCGTGCCGGGCAGCGAGCCTAGCTCATACGTGCTGCCCACTTCCACGTAGCGATAGTGCAGCGTTTCGAGATCGGCGAGCCACAGCATCGTGATCAGATCATCATCGTCGGGGGCCGCCTGACGCGCGCGTTGCAGCAAGCCAAGCAACGCCTCGAGGTCTTCCCCTTCAAAACCGGGCGAGATCGTGAGCTCCCGCAACCCGTCACGGTAGAGAATCCACGGGATGCCGTCCGATGGCCGCTCGACTTCACGCAGCACAGTCGCACCATCGCACTGGAACTCTGCGTCGCGCACTTGCAGGCGCAACTGTTCAACGCCGCCCGCCCAACAGTTCGAGAACGCAGACCGTGCAATGCTGATCGCCCGTTCGCGTGTTGGATTGTTGGGCAGGTACAGTTGCCATGCCCGGAACGCCTTGGCAAACGCTCGAAGCGCCTCCTCGACCAGAGTCGACGAGACGCTTTCTCCGTTGTCACGGGCGCTCAGAACGGACGTCACACGTCGGGCAACAAGTGTTCGCTCATCGTCCCGACATCCTTGTCACCGCGTCCGCTGACGCACAACAGCACGGGCTCATTAGGTGCCCAGCGGCCCGCCTCGCGGACAATCCACGCCACCGCGTGCGCGGTTTCGAGCGCCGGAATAATGCCTTCGAGCCGGCTCAACACCGACACACCCGACAGTGCTTCGGCGTCGGTGACCGACACGTATTCAGCGCGCCCGCTGTCCTTGAGCCACGCGTGCTCAGGACCCACGCCGGGATAGTCCAAACCCGCCGA
>Ga0105045_10003742_pt1 | contig 13135 bp, 9 predicted proteins | sample MAT02_FD_78089 | JGI IMG/M metagenome (GOLD analysis project Ga0105045, IMG submission 78089) | Freshwater microbial communities from Lake Fryxell liftoff mats and glacier meltwater in Antarctica - MAT-02 (megahit assembly) | ecosystem: Environmental > Aquatic > Freshwater > Ice > Liftoff...
CGCGCCACTTCGAACCCGACCCGCTGGGTCCTCGTGGTCCCGAACGATTCTCCGATCCAGTCGGTCTATTACCTTGAAGGCAAGCGCATCGCGGCCGAGGCCATCGGGATTGTGGAAAAATATCTCGCAAAACACGGAGTCACCGCCGAGGTCGAGTTCAGCTGGGGCGCCACCGAGGTGAAAGTCCCCGAACTCGTCGATGCCATCGTCGACATCACCGAGACCGGCTCGTCCCTGCGAGCGAACAATCTCCGCATCGTCGATGTTCTCATGGAGAGCTACCCGCAGTTCATCGCGAAGAAAGAATCGTGGGAGGATCCGTGGAAACGCGCCAAGATTGAGCGTCTTGCCGTGCTTTTGAAGGGGGCCCTGACCGCCCGGGACATGGTCGGCCTGAAGCTGAATCTCCACGACGAGGCCCTCGAAGAAGTCCTGAATCTGCTGCCCTCGCTGCGCAAACCGACCCTCTCGCGGCTCGCTCAGGACGGTTGGAACGCGCTCGAAGTGGTCCTTACCGAACTCCAGGCCCGCGAATTGATACCCCAACTCAAAGAACTGGGGGCGGAAGGAATCATCGAATACCCCTTGAATAAAGTCATTGAGTAACCGATACTCGCGACCCGCCCGGTTCGAACAGAGGTTCGAGCCGTGCTTAACCTGAATAGAATTTTTGATTATGGGTTCCCTTAAAAAGAAAAGGAAGACCAAGATCAATAAGCACAAGCGACGTAAGCGCATGAAGGCTAATCGCCATAAGAAGCGTTTGCGTTACAAGAGCTAATCATTGATCTTGGCAAAATGAAAGCAGTGCAGCAAGGTGGTCCGATTATGTTGGTTCACCGCTGCATTGTTGCGTACGCCCCGGCGTTTTTCTCCCTGATCCTGCTCTCCAACCCGGTCCGGGCTGAAGAAACGCGGGATCTCGAGGACTACGCCCAGGTCTATGTGAATCAGTTTTTCAAGCCGCAGGACGGCCTCGTCCTCTCGGAGAAGGCGCAAAAGAAGAGCCAGGCTCTCGCTCACTATGCTGTCGGGCGGGGCTTTGAGGCTCAGGGTCGGGCGCAGGATGCGATCGACGCCTATACCCGGGTCCTGGAAAATCAGCCCGACCAGTTCTTCCTCGCCCGCAAGGTCGCCTACCTCCTCGCCCGCTCGGGTGAGCAGGGGGAAGCGCTGGCTCTGCTCGAGAAGAGTCTCGCAAATAATCCCGGCGAGCCCTACGCCCACATTTCCCTCTCGGAATTTCTCGCCATTTACCAGGCGAATGACCCGGCGGGTCGCGAGCGGGCCTTTGATGTCATCGAAAAAGCGGTCACGCAATTCCCCGACGAACCTGCCGTCTACGAGCATCTCGTGAAGCTCTACCTCTCGGCCGACCGCCGCGAGGACGCCCGCAAGCTCATCAGCGAGGCATCCGGCCGCGAAAACAAGAGCCCCGGTTACTGGCTCCGCCTCGGCCGTCTCGCCGCTCAGGTCTGGGCGGTTCAGCAGGGGACCGATCCGGCGGATGCGGCCGTGGTGAACGCGATCTACGCCAAGGCCCTCGATCTCGCCGGGGATGACAGCGGAGTGATCGAACAGGTCGCCGACTACTACCACGCCACGAGTCAGTTCGACCGCGCCATCGCCGCCTACGTGCAGATCATCGCCGCCGAGCCGGACCGGCTCGATCTCCGCGAGAAACTCGCCCGGGCTTACGGCGGCAAAGGCGACGGGGAAAAAGTGCTCGAGACCCTCAAAGAGATCGTCGCGATCGATTCGCAGAATGCCGACGTACACAAGCAGATCGCCGGTATCCTAATGCGGACCGAGCGTTTTAAGGAGGCGATCCCGCATCTCCAGGCCGCACTCTCGATTACCAAGGGCAGTGCCACCGAGTATGGAGCCCTCGGGCGCATGATGATCGAGTCAAAGGAGTATGAGGTCTCCGTGAAGTTCCTCACCGAGGCCGCCTACCTCTTCCCCGAGTCGCCCGACTTTCCTTTTCTCCTGACCTTCTCTCTGGGCAATCTCGAACGCTGGGACGAGGCGATCAAGCAGTTCAAGGCGACCATCGCCCTTTCCAAAGAGGCGCAGCCGCAATTGCTCAACGAGGGCTTCTACTTCCGCTACGCCGCCGCGCACGAGCGCCTCGGTAATTTCAAGGAAGCCGAGGAACTCTTCCGCAAAACGATGGAGCTCATCGCGCGGAACGACCCGAACGGGGAGAACGTCGAGTTCACCGCCACAGTTTACAACTACCTCGGTTACATGTGGATCGAGAACGACATGAACATCGACGAGGCCGGCGAGCTCATCAAGACCGCCGCCGAACTCCAGCCCGATAGCGGGGCGATCGCCGACAGTCTCGGGTGGTTCTATTTCAAGAAAGGGAAATTCGAGCAGGCCCGCGACGAACTCCTTCGCGCCGAGAGTCTCATCGAGGAGATGGATGCCGTCATCCTCGATCACATCGGTCAGGCCTATTATCAGGTCGGGGAAAAAGACAAAGCGATCGAGTACCTCGAAAAAGCGGTCGAACTCGAGCCGACCAAAGAGGAATACACCACTCGCCTCGAGGAATTCCGCGATGGCACCGCCAAACGCCTCACCCCTGCCGGGGCGGCCACCGACGCGCCCAAGCCTGCTGAAGCTCCGAAGGCAGACGCACCTCCCGCCCCCGCCCCTGCCCCGAAAGAGGCGAAGCCGGAGTGATGTCGTCGATATTTCCCGCTCTCACCGCGCAGGAGTGGCGGGACCTTCGCTGGCTCGCCTCCGCGCCCGACCTGATGGAGCTGACACCGCCCTGTCCGCTCTTGCTCCCGCCGCCCGAATCCGCCCCGAGCTTCGTCGCGCCCGCGACACGACCGCCTCAGCGGGTAGGCCATTATGTCGAGCGGCTCGTGTGGCACTGGCTGGCGATCACGCCCGGGCTTTCGGAGATCGAGCAGGGTATCGTCATCCGCGACGGCACACGCACCGTCGGGGAACTCGACTTCCTCTTCCGCCACGAGGGTCGGCTCCATCATCTCGAGGTCGCCCTGAAGTTTTATCTCCACAGTCCCGTGCCGGGTCAAGAATCCTCTGCCGGGCTCAGCCACTTCCCCGGTCCGAACGCGACGGACAATTTTGAAAAAAAGCGCGACAAACTTCTCCTCCACCAGCTCCCTCTCGGCCGGACCACTTTCCCCGAAGTCGCGGCGAGCCATGCGCTGGTGAAAGGCCTCGTCTTTTACCGGCGCGGCGAGACGGCGCCATCCGCTCTTCCGGCGTCAATGAATCCCGGGCACCTGCGCGGTACCTGGATACGATCCACCGAAATTGATCGCCTTCTCGACGAGTCTTGGGCGCGCGACTGCCAAGGCCGCGTCATGGAAAAGCCGCATTGGCTGAGCGGATCGACCGCCGCCTCGGGAGAAGAGATTCACCCGATGGAGAGTCTCCACCATGTCCTTCGCGCACACTTCGCGGAACGGGACAGGCCCGTCCTCCTCAGTCTCGGGCGGGAGGGAGAGGCGCACGAAAGCGAGCGTCTCATCGTTGTCCCGCCGGACTGGCCGGCCCATCATGGTTAGGATACCGGGAGACGGTTTTGCCGCTTCCAAATGAAGCCGTAGATGAGGAAAGCGACCCCGACCGCGATCATGAAGGTCGAGTAGAATTGGCCCTTCGTGAGGCTCCCGATGTAACCCGAGTCAGGCTCGCGGAAGTTTTCCACTGCAATGCGGCCGCATGCATAGAGAATGAAAAAGAGTCCCGTGAGGACGCCGTGATAGAGATTTTTCCACCTCAGTCGGATCGCGAGCATGATTGCGAAGAGCAGCAGACCCTCGACGAGCCCCTCGTAGAGTTGCGACGGATGGCGGGGCGAGAGGATCCCGCCGAGCATCTCGCGAAAGGCGGGGCTCTCGAGCGAGGCGTCCCGGATCAGGCTCACCACGGCGCGGTGCGCATCGTAGCCACTCGCCAGGGCCATTGAAATCGCCGAGTCGACCTTCCCCGCCAGACCGGGAGCGGCCTCGCCCGCTTTGTCCGCGAGTTCCTTGAGCTGCGAGGTCGGGAACATCCATTCCAATCCGGCGGGTGTCCGCACGACCTCGTGCAGTTCTTCGGGGAACTTCATCGCAAGGCTGCCGTCGGTGCGGCGACCATAGAGCTCGCCGTTCACGAAGTTCGCGAGACGACCGAAAAAGACCCCGACCGGCGCCACCGTGACGAGATTGTCCCCCAGCCCCGCCCATGAGGTCTTCGTGTAGCGCGCGTAGATCCAGGCGACGATCGTCATCCCGGCGATGCCGCCATGGCTCGACATGCCGCCGCCGAGCACATCGAAAAAGCTGCGTGGATTGGCGACGAGCTCGTCGAAATTATAAAGCAGCATGTAACCGAGTCGTCCGCCGATCATCACGCCGAAGACGGCGAGGATCGTGACAAAGTCGGCGACCTGCGACTCTTTCAACTCTGATGCGCCTATCCTGACAAACCATCGGATGAGGAGAAAAGCGACGACGAATCCCGCCACATATGCCAGTCCGTACCAGCGGATTCCAAACGTTTCCGTGAACTGGATCGCAAAGGGGTCGAGGTGATGGACGTAGGCGGCGGGGAGTGGGGACATGCGGAGGCTCCACACCAAACGCGGGAGCATCACGAAAGCAAGCTCGCAAAGCGTTTCAACCCCGTCACCACCGCCTCAGCGGGAGCCGCTCATATTCCATCGTTTCCCTGAGTTCCCCCTAATTCACCGGTCCGCCCAGAGTCACGGGAGGACCGAGGAATCTCGGACTCGTCCCGAGGAGGCGAAGGTCGAGCAGCGTCTTGCAGCGGGCGAGATACTTCCGCGCTTTGGTGCGCAGGCCGCCGAACCTCGCCACATCGGCGGCATTGAAAGCGATCGCATCGATCCCGTGTCCCCGCGCGATGTAGAGGGCGCGCTTGTTGTGAAAAGGCTGCGAGACGATGATGAACTCCCGCTGCCCGAAGATCTCGCGCGCCCGCACGACCGAATCGAGGGTGCTGAATCCGGCGTAGTCCCGATAGATCCGATCCCCCGGCACGCCGGCGGCGATGAGTGCCTCACGCATGTCGGTCGGTTCGTCATAGTCGGCGCGACGATTGTCTCCGCTGACGATGAGGTAGTCGGTGCGCCCGGCGTGATAAAGCGCGGCGGCGGCCTCGATGCGGTAGCGAAAATAGAGATTGGGCCGCCCGTTTGAGAGGGTTCCGGCACAGCCGAGAACGAGGGCGGCGGGTCGACGGGGGATCGCATTCACGTCCCCGTAGATCCGGCCCGCGCCGCTCTGCTCTATCGTCCCGTGGCTGCCAGCGATAAAGGCGGCGGCGGCCGCGAAGAGGAGAGAGCTGGAGAGCAGGATCCAGCGCAGGCGTCTGTGGGAAAGATTCTGAATTTTCATCGGTGCCGTCTGATACGGCCCGAAGCGGAATGGTCTTTCACCGGCAGAAACTCAAAGGCGGAGGAGGGATCACACCTGAGAAAGTGGTGCCCCGGCCTGGATTCGAACCAGGGACCAATTGATTAAGAGTCAACTGCTCTACCAACTGAGCTACCGGGGCCTTTGAAGAGGGTGACTTTAACTTGGGATGCCCCCTCCTGTCAAACGCGGGTATTTGAAAGGGGGGTCGCCATCCATCTGCGGTCTCCTACGGCAGGCGCACCTCCGTCGCTCCGCGTAGCAGCCAGTAGCGGGGATAATGGTCGAGCGGCAGATCGAGGGGCGCATCGGGGTCGAGGGGGCGGGCATTGCCCATCTCGTCGATGGCGGTGATCTCCGTGGCATCCGTGCGGACGGCGGCGGTGGTGGCGACTTCACCGAGGGCGAACCCTGCGACGATGAGGTCTCCGCCCCGCGCAAAGACATAGAGATGGACGTCGTCGGACTCCGCGAGGGTCTCGCGGAACGAGGCTCCGCTCAGGGTTCCGGTGAGGGCGGCGACGGACCCGTAGACAAAGCGCGGGCAGTATTGGTAATCGAGCAGCCCGAAGTCGGGCGTGCCGTCGCGTCCGGGCGGGCGGGTCATGCGGGAGCAGAAGAGGAGCACGCCGGCGTGGCCGTTCGCCCAGGAGTAGAGCACCTTCTGCGCGTCGATCTGGGCCTGGCGTCGTTCCTGCTCGAGGCGCCAGGCGCTGTAGCCGGTCTCGGTGTTGACCCATCGGGTGGCGGTGTCGCCGGCTTCGGCCTGGAGACGTCGCATCGTCGCGAAGCTGCGTTTGTAGTCCTCGAGATTGCCGTGGGCGTTGTAGGCGGGAAAATCGACGAGGTCGTGGAGTTCGTTGATGAAATACCCGCACTTCGCCTCATCGACGAGGGAGTAACCGCCGTTGGTGATGGGCAGCTCCGGGGCGACGCCGCGGATCTCGTCGCGGGAAAAGATGAACTGGGTCACGAATTCCTCATTCGTGCCCGACCAGTAGCCGATCTGATCGGGCTCGTTCGAGATCTGCACGAAGCGGGACCGGTCGCGGTAGCGACCGACGAGGGCGGCGAGGTAGGCGCGCTGCGGATGTTCCAGGTGCGGGTAGCGCCAGCGATTTTTCCCGTGATGATCATACTGGGGAAGGACGGCCCAGTCGGCTGCGTTCATCGTTTGGAGGGCGAGCTGGAATCCCCGCGAGGTGTAGGATCCGACGGCGGCGTCCATGCGGGAAAAGTCGAAATAGTATTCCGCTTCGCCCGCCGCATTCTTGCGGCGGCCCATCTCGAGGGACTCGTCGGTGCGCACGACCTGGAGGCCGAGGCGGGCGATGAGATCGGCCTCGCGGTCACGGGCCTGTTGTTCTGTTAATCCGACCGGCAGGGCCGGCTGTCCGCCTGGTTTCCAGTGGTAGCGGCCCGGGAAGGCGCAGATGCCGACGAAAAACTCATCGGTTTTCCAGGCGTCGCGGACCTCGCGGTTGTCGGTGGTCACGGCGAGGTTGCGGATGAGTCGCTCGCGGTAGGCGCCCTCGCGCCAGCCGTCGAGGGTGATGAGATAGGTGCCGAGACCGGTGATGGCGATCTCGACGATTTCCTCTGATCCGGCAGGGATTCGCCACTGCTGCACGAGGTGGTTGTGCCAGTTCCACACCGAGAGGGTGGCGTGGTCGTAACTTTCTTCCCCGACCCTGACCTTGAGGCGAAAAGGTTCGTCGGTCGGTCCGATTTTCGTCCACTCGTAGGGCCCGGCGACGGGGACGAGCGAGAGAGTGTCGTCGCTGAGGCGGTGCTCGGTCATGACCTCGTGGAGGAAAGGGACCTCGTCGCTGGAGAGAATGGCGGAATCGGGTCCGATCACGGCGCGACGCGGTTCCGCCGCTAGCAGGATGGGCAGCGAGAGCACGAGAGAGAGGAAACGGGCGACGGGGCTCTTCATCATTCGAGCGCCTGATCACCGGCTCAGGTAGACCCAGGGCATTTCCGTCAGCTCCTTCATCTCCGCGCCCTGTCGTTCGCGCACCCAGAGGGTCACGGGCTGGCGGTTAAAATTCCGCTCGTTGATCCCGTAGAGGTTCACGATGCTGTCCTCGATGAGAAAAGCGGGTTCCCTGGCGTTCCACCCCGCATTCGAATAGACAAAGGCTCCATTCACTTCAGTGATCCCGCCGCCCGTCGTCTCGATGAGCGTGCCGGTCTTCTCGGTCTTCATTCCGAGGATCCACAGCCTGCCGCCGACGTTGCGGCATTTCGTGCCCTCGCGCTCGCTGTTGAGTTGGCGACACCAAGCGCTCTGGCCCGGCGCGACCCGGTCGAGGTGGCCGCAGAAGTCCTCGAGGAAAATGTCGCCTTTGCCATAACCCTCGACATTAAAACCGGTCGTCGAGCTGACCACGAGGGTGCGGGCGCTCTCGTGCCGCAGGAGAAGTTCTGCGCCGCCGCTCTCGTTGGCGGCACGCTCGATGATGACGACGGGCGCGTCGGGGAGATTCTGCGGATGCTTTCCATCGACGAGTTTCCAGACCGGGCCGCTTCCTCCCGTCTTCTTATCCGCGATGAAACGTCCCTCGAGTCCGATGATACGCCGCACCGGACCCCGAATCTCGACCACCGAAGAGAATCGGAAATTCGCCCCGCCCGGCAGGTAGATCGTGGCCGCTCCGGAATCGATCGCCTTTTGCAGGGCGACGCTGGCATCGGTCGCGCCGGCGGGGTCGGCTCCGAAGTCGGTCAGATTGACCCAGTCCTTTTCCGGGTCCCCCCAGGGGACGAGAGGAGTCTCTTTCACCGGCAGGGGCACGGTCTCGCCCGCGGTGGCAAAGGTGCCGTCCTTGATCTCGCGAAAGAGGGAAACCACGTTGCGGTGCGAGGTGTCTTCTTTGACGAGACCGGGCTGATTGATGTCCCCTTTGTCCCGCTCTTTGTCATCGTTGTTCACGGCCACGCGATAGCCGAGGATCTCGACGTTGCGCAGACAGACCTGCCGTTGATTGTGAATCGCGGGAGTGTTGCCGTCGGGATTAGTGGCGTGGAGGTGCGCGTCGAGCAGCGTCACCGTGCCCCACGAGTCCTTTTCATTGAAGATCGAGGGCACCCGGTTCTCGCTGATGAGGTCGCGTATAAAGATCATCTGATGGTAGTTCCACCAGCCGATGCGCCGCTGATTCCGCAGCGTGACATGCTCGAAGGTGTTCGAGTTCACCGGCCACTTCGTGCTGATCCCGATCTCGAAGCCCTCGACCGTGAGGTTTTTTCCTAACAAAGGCCCAATTTCATCGCAGTGACCGAGGTCGAGTCCGATCTTTCCCGAGCCGTCGAGGGAACGGATCGTGAGATTGCGCAGAGAGCCCTGATTGCTCGCATTGAACTGCAGACCGATCGCGCCGTGATTCTTCGGGCCGACCTCGATCGTGAGGTCCCGCACCGCGTTTCGGAATCGCTGGGCCGGCGCGCTCCCCGTCCAGACGAGAGCCTTCGGTTTGCCTCCGTCGGTAAAACCTCCCGTGTTTTCGGGGAGTTTCAGGGTGGTGAGACCCTCCCCCGCGCCCTGCAGGATGGTGCGCTTCTGCGCGACGCTACCGCTCCCGCCGGCCGGCCAGTTGAGGGTGTCGCGCACGATGAAGACGCCCGGCGGCAGATAGACGATGCGATTGCCATTCGGAAAAGCATCGAGCGCCCCCTGGATCGCTTTCGTATCGTCGGTGTCGTCATCAGGCGTGGCCCCGTAGTTGCGCACATCGACGATGCCGCCATTGACAGGGAAAGTGATCGACACCTGCGCCGAGGCGGACGCGGCAGTGAGAAGAGGGATCAGGAGGTGAAGGTTGAGTCGCGTCATGGCGGCAGTGGCTCCGCGATGCGGTTACTTCTTCACCATCGCATCGGTTTCGGGGATTGCAAAGCGGGTCGAGACGACGGAGTGTTTTTCCGGGCCGGGCGCATACTTCACGTAGGTCGTCGCGACGATGGTGCCGTCGGGGAGTAGCTCCACCCCCGGATACCCGCAGTCGGTGACACGCTCGGCATGGTTGTGGAACAGCTTGATGCGGTAGGCTCCGCCTTCGCCCTTTTTGATATCTTCATAACTGCCGACCCAGGCGACAAAATGCCCGCGGGTGGGGCTCTCGGGCGCCATGTCGCGAAAGGCAAAAACCCATCGTCCGTCGGCGAGGCGGACACCGATGTGACGGTCGCCGCTGAGTCCCCAAGGCGTATCGACCGGCGTGCTCCAGGTGGTGCCTTCGTCGCCGGAGAACATCACGAGACTGCGACCTTTGTGCGTGTTCTCGCGCAGGAGGCAGCAGAGCTCTTTGCCGTCGGGCGAGCGGAAGACAAAGGGTTCGCAGGGATTTTTATCCTTCACCGAGGCGACGACGCGCGGCTCGGACCAGGTGAAGCCGCCATCGGCCGTGATGGTCTGGAAAACCTCGAGAGGGGCCTTGTCCGCGCCATCGGGCCCTTTGTGATAGAGACCGAGGTAGCGGCCGTCGTCCAGTCTCACGATGCTGCTGAAGGTCATGACACAGGGGAAGCCGAGCGGCGGCATCTCGCGCCAGGTCGTGCCCTCGTCCTCGCTCATGATCGACGGCATTCCGGGTCCGCTGCGGGTTCCGAGGGCGGCCGACCAGACCCAGATGCGCGCCTTTCCGGCGGGATCGACGAGTCGGTAGATGCTGGGGCAGTTCTGGTGCGTGGCGTAGCCGGGCGGCAGGGTCTCGTCGAGTCGGGACCAGGTGAGCCCGCCGTCGCGGCTCTTTGCCATGGGGCCGGCGGCTCCGCCGTGATTGATACACCAGACCGCGAAGATCGTTTTTTGATCCGGCATTAGCAGCGTCGTCGGATGCCCCTGGTAGGTCTCCGCCGTACCCGCGCCGATGATGACGTGGCGGGCGGTCTCACCCGAGAGATCGACGAGGGGCAGATCGGGACTGTCGGACGCGAAGGAAAAAGTCGCGAAAGTGGCGAGAAGAGTGGCGGGGATCCAATTCATGACCGCAGTATAGCGGGGATAAGGCTGGCGGCGAATACGTGTTCCCGACTGAAGAGGGTCGGGTCGGGGATCTGACCCCGTCGGGGACACGTTTCCCAAACGAAATTGGTGTCAGAAAATTAGGTAAGTTTTCATGCTCAATCGCGTCCCCTATTCCTGTTGTCGTGCGATGGTGAAATTGCTATCGTTCGGCCCGGTCCACGCCGCGACGTCGCGGCGATAAGGATTAAATTAAGAAATACACTAACGAAAACCATGAAAAAAATACTCGCCACCCTCGCCTGCGCCTTGTTCGCCACCTTCGCCTTTGCCGGTGAATATCCCGACATCAGCATCAGCGAACTCGAAGCCGCCATCAAAAAAGGCGAAGTCATTCTCATCGATGTGAATGGCTCGTCCTCCTATGCGAACGGCCACATCCCCGGTGCGATCGACTTCCGCGCCAAAAAGGATGACCTCGCCAGCGCCCTCGGTGATGACAAAGACAAGCTCGTCGTTGCCTATTGCGGCGGCCCGACCTGTTCGGCCTACAAAGCAGGCGCCTCTGCTGCTGAGGAAGCCGGCTTCAAAAACATCAAGCACCTTTCCGCCGGTATCTCCGGCTGGCTCCAGGCTGGCAAAGCAACCGAAAAAGCCGACAAGAAAAGCTAATTTCCGCTTTCCCGGTTTGTCCGGGAAGTTCCTTTTAAAAAGCGTTCCCGCTGCGGCGGGAGCGCTTTTTTTGTGATCACCAGTCCACTGGGAGATCGGGCAGCGTCTCTTTGAGAATGGCTTTGATGCGCGTCTTTTCCGGATTGGGCAGATGGCCGTAGTCGGGGTCCGACGGCGAGAGCGCGAGAGCACGACCGAGTCGGGTGTAGACGAGTTTTTTGAATCCGGCGGGGAGTTGCCGGAAGAGAGGGCTGTAGATCATGTAGCTGCAGCGGTTGCGGAACAGGTGCGTCTCGAGATCGAGGTCTTTGAGCGAGTTTCCGGCTTTGTCGGCCCGTCGGTTCGCAAGGAAGTCTTCTTTGAGTTGGCTGTCGCCCGCGATTGGTGCGGGCAGAGTGGCCTCCCCGGCGAAGAGCAGGTAGCGGGTCAGCTCATCGACCTGACGCTGAATCATGGGACGATCCTCGGGCCGGAGCTTGCCTTTGCCGTCCGCCAGCGCGGTGCGCAGCCGGTAGTGCGCCTGGGTGAAACGATTCACGAAGCCGGCCTGGTGCTCGTGGAGCAGGTGCGCGAGCATGTCGCTCGTGGCGACGGGGAAAACGCTCCAGTCGAACTGCTCTCCGGGAGGCAGGGGTGTCGTCACGATGCCCTCGGGAGTGAAGCGCCCCGTGAGATTTCCCCAATGCGGCTGCGCTTCATCTGCCCCCGTGACATGCCAGCCGCCGAAGCGATCGGCGATCGGGATGGTGTGGCCGGTGAGCCCGCGGCGGTAGCTCTCGAGGCTGCCCCCGGTCGGACCGGGGATGACGGACTTGATCGCGATGCCGGGGACTTCGTGGGTGTCCTCGTCGGCGTGGCACTTCATGCACCGTTCGGAACGTTCCGCGAGGGGGCGGTTGCCGTTGCGCGGGATGTCGAAAATATAGAAAATGCCGCCGAGCTCGGGGTCGATCGAGACGATCTCGATACGGCCGCCCTGAACGTAGCCGAGGTAGAGATCTTCGTTGAAATAAATCGCCCGCGGAGTGCGGGGCGAAATGAGGCTGAGCTGGAGACTCGTCGTCGAGTAGACCACCATCTGGGTGGAGGCGGGGATCTCGAGGGCTTTGAGGAGGCTCTCGAGGTAGGCTTTTTCGCCTGAAACATCGAGGTTGAGACGCCCCTGCTCGAGGTCGTCTTTCAGCAGGGTGAAGGGGTCATTGAGCGGACGTTTCCAATAGTCGTGCTCGGGGGCCTCGAGTTCGGCGAAGCTGAGATCTTCCTGATCGTTCGCGAAGAGGCAGCCTCCCGTGGCGAGGAGGAAAAGCGCGAGAGCTGCGGCACGACGGAAGAGCATGGCGTCAACGGTAATCCGAAACGGGGTCTTCTGGCAACCCGGACGATGGGCGGAATGATGGGATAGGCTCTTCCTGAGGTAGAACGGGTCTCCAGGCCCGTTTCTGCGTCCACCGCTCCGTCGAAGGAACGGGCCTGGAGACCCGTTCTACCTCAGGAGGATAATTCAATACGCCTCGACCATCGCGCCGTCGATGAGGATGTTTTGGCCGCTCAGGTAGGCGTTTGCCTCGGAGCAGAGGAAGGCGACGATGCGGCCGAACTCGGCAGGCTCTCCGTATTTCCCCAGCGGGATCGAGGCCTGGGACTTTGCCCGCTGCTCTTCGTAGGAGATCCCGGCTTTACCCGCCCAGATCGTGTCGAGTTGCACGATGCGATCGGTATCGATGCGACCGGGGCCGACGGTGTTGACGAGGATGCGGTCGGGTCCCAGCTCGCGGGCGAGGGATTTTCCCAATCCCACGAGTCCCGAGCGGAAGACATTCGAGAGCAGCAGCCCGTCGATGGCCTGCTTTGTCGAGACGGAGGTGTTGTTGACGATACGGCCTCCGCCACCCGCTTTCAGATGCGGCAGCGCGGCACGGATCGTGCGCACGTAGCCGAGCATGGTGAGCTCGAAGGCCGACTGCCAGGCGGCGTCATCGAATTGGGTGAAGGCACCGGCAGGCGGGCCGCCGGTGTTGTTGAAGAGCGCCCAGAGTCCGCCGAACTCCGTCACGGTTCGCTCCACGACACCCTCGATCGCCGC